>ERZ773359.58-NODE-58-length-122251-cov-10.985695_pt1 | contig 122251 bp, 110 predicted proteins | sample MGYA00374955_ERZ773359 | MGnify/ENA primary metagenome ERZ773359 (study PRJEB29098, sample SAMN04486028) | biogas fermenter metagenome | study: EMG produced TPA metagenomics assembly of the Biogas fermentation microbial communities from Germany - Plant 4 DNA1... | reverse complement strand
ATTTTGTGCCTGTAGCTCAGCTGGATAGAGCAACGGCCTTCTAAGCCGTGGGTCCGGGGTTCGAATCCCTGCAGGCACGCCATAACCGAACCGATTACCCTTCTTAGCAAAAAAGCTGAGAAGGGTGTTTTTATGTCAGGAAAAAAGGAATCTACAGACCTGTCCGAATACTTGAATTCTATAAAGTTAAGCAAATGGGAAATTAAGAAAAGCTTGGGATAGCTTCAAAAGGCTATCTTTTTTTATGCCAAAATGGGTAGGAACCCTAAGTTAACCATAATGTAAATTTAAAGATAAAATTTAAATACTTGCAATATCCTGTAATAATATAACAATATGGCTTTATTGGCAGCAGTTGGAAATAACGTTATCAGGGAAGCTGGCAACTTAATGCTGATAAGGCTTTTGATAAAAATATTAAAGATTATATTATCTTTATTATTAATTCTGTCAGGTATATCAATTCCTAAGGTAATAACAGATAATCCCGGTAAAGCAACAGCAACTGGTTCCAACCAAGTATTAACGAGTGATTCTGACGAAATATCAATGGATAATTCCAAATTACAGAGGGGTTAGAGTTTTTGGGCAGAAGTTAAACAACATACCGCCAGATGATGCTTATAACCTATACTCTGCTATAGCCGTTATAAACACAACTACCTTTGAAGAAATAAAAACAGAAGACAGATGAAGCAGTTGAGAACAAAAAATGAATTATAGTCATGCTCCACGGAATTAACCCGGACAAAGAAATATATGAAATAACTCAGGATTTACCGGAGCAGGTTCTAAAATATGTTTCCGCTTTTGACAAGAAAGATTTACTGCCTGTAAATACAAGCGATTCAATATTATTTTCTGAAAAATATATGAAAGTCTTTACAATTAAAGTAACATACATAATGTTTATACATTTATAATACCTTTATAAGGGGGGTTCCCTCAAGGATTTATTATCCGGACTCACTTTACAAAACAGAGCATGGAATTTTAATAAAAATATTTGCATTGCAAATTGTTCCATGATATAATGATTTTGGTTTATTAATTGTGTTTTGCAGTAAAGAGTGGGTGATTCCCACTCTTTACGTTTTAAATTGGGACTATGGCTTTTCTTCTCAAAGTTTTTACTTGCAAAGTCTTGGGATAACGATATACTTTTAAGTATATCCCGGCTATATATTTGCTTTGAGAAGATACAACCGGTTACAGCTTTAGTATTTTTACTATTATGATATATTAATATCTTTGCCTTAGCGTTTTACTTTAGCAAAGGTTTTTTTATCCGGATTTGACTTTGTCAAATCCTTTATCATGAAGTATTGAAAATACATATTGCTACAGCAGACGTTATAGCTTTGAGAATATAGCAAATTTTTTCAAGTGGAGGATTAAGCAAATGGCAAATAATAAAGTATCGGAAATAGTAAAAAATATAGCCACGCCTATTACCGACGAGCAGGAACTTGAATTGGTGGATGTTGAATTTGTACGTGAAGGCAAAGATTGGTATCTGAGAGTATATATTGATAAAGATGGTGGAGTTACACTGGATGATTGTGAAGCAGTAAGCAGACCTTTAAGCGAGAAGCTTGATGAAATGGATCCGATTCCACAGTCATATATTTTAGAAGTTTCGTCTCCAGGGGTTGAAAGACCTTTTAGGACTAGCAGGGATTTTGAAAAAGCCATAGGTGAAAATGTTAGGGTAAAATTCTATAAAGCCATGAACGGAAGGAAAACGATAGAAGGCATACTTGAAAAATACGACGGCGAAACAGTTACAATATTGACAGATAATGATGAAAGGGAAATATATCAGCTAAAAGATATATCAAAAATACACAGAATTATTATGATTTAAATGCAGTGGCAAGCAATTATAAAGGTTTTAAAAAGGTTCATATATAGGGAGGCTTAAGCGATGAGTGCCGAATTAATTCATGCATTGGAACAAATAGAAAAAGAAAAGGGAATTGGTAAAGAAGTCCTTATTGATGCAATTGAAGCTGCTTTAATAACTGCATACAGGCGGAATTTCGGTTCAGCGATGAATGTAGAAGTCTATATCGACAGGCTTACGGGGGATGTCCGCGTTTTTGCCCTGAAAAATATTGTTGAGAAAGTAAAGGACCCTTCAACCGAGCTTTCGTTGGAACAAGCCAAACAGTTTGGTGCAGAATTTGAAGTTGGTGATATTGTAGAAGTTGAAGTTACACCACGTAAATTTGGCAGAATAGCTGCTCAGACTGCAAAACAGGTTGTTATGCAGCGTATCCGTGAAGCAGAACGCGGAATCATTTATGAAGAGTTTTCAAACAAGGAAGAGGATATTGTATCCGGTGTAATTACCCGGTTTGAACGAAAAAATGTTATTGTTGATTTAGGGCGTGCAGAAGCAATCCTTCCACCTAGTGAACAAATTCCAGGCGAGGTATATAATATTCACGACAGAATTAAGGCATATGTCATTAACGTTAAAAAAACAAACAAGAATCCGCAAATTTTTATATCAAGGACTCATCCTGGCCTTGTAAAAAGACTGTTAGAGCTTGAGGTCCCTGAAATTCATGACGGTACTGTGGAAATTAAAACAATAGCTCGTGAACCGGGCTCCAGAACTAAAATTGCGATATTCTCAAAAAATGAAAATGTAGATCCGGTAGGTGCCTGTGTTGGTCAGAAAGGTGGACGCATTCGGGCTATTGTAGAAGAATTAAGAGGCGAAATGATAGATGTAATAAAATGGAGCAGTAATCCCGAAGAGTACATTGCCAGTAGTTTAAGTCCTGCAAAAGTAATTCGTGTTGATACAGATGAAGAAAATAAGGTGGCAAGGGTTATTGTTCCAGACTTCCAGCTTTCTCTTGCAATTGGCAAAGAAGGCCAAAACGCAAGGCTGGCAGCAAAGCTTACAGGCTGGAAAATAGATATAAAGAGCGAATCCCAGTTAAGGGCTCATATAGAACAGCAACTATTGAACTATAATCCAGATGAATCCGAAACAGGCAGCGATGAAATTGAGTTTGAACCCGAAAGTCTTTTTATTGTCAATACGGATTTTAACACAGAAGAGGATGAACCCGAAAACATTGAAAATGTAAACAATGAAAACTGATTATATATTTAAAATGGGTAGAATATGGTCTTAAAGGCAGGTGACAAGACCGATGAAGCGAAAGAAGATTCCTATGAGGCGGTGTGTGGCATGTCATCAGATGAAGGATAAAAGGGAACTGATTCGTGTGGTAAAGAGCCCCGAGGGCGGAGTATTCATAGACCCAACAGGAAAGAAGAATGGCCGTGGTGCCTATCTGTGCAAAGATCCGGCCTGCTTTGCCAGAGTACGCAGCTCAAAATTACTGAACAGGGAATTTAAAACCGAGATTCCTGCTGAAATATATGAGCAGTTAGAAGAACAATATGGAGGGGAATAGTGACAGATAATGTCTATAATTTTATAAGTCTTGCCATGAAAGCCGGTAAAGTGGTTTCTGGTGAACAAGGCTGCGAAAAAATAATAAAAAGCGGTAAAGCTTCATTGGTTATTATCTCAGAGGATGCTTCCTCAAATACCAATAAGAAGTTTAAGGATGCCTGTTTGTATAACCGGATTCCTTTATATACTTTTGGAGAAAAAGACAAACTAGGCATGTGTCTTGGAAAGGGCGTGCGTTCAGTTATTGCAATTACAGATGAAAATTTTTCCAGCAACTTAGTCAAATTAATAACAGAAACTAAAAAAAACACGGGGGTGGGCTGATTGAGTAAAAGAGTATTTGAACTGGCCAAGGAATTGAATACTACCAGCAAAAGGTTAATGGAGAAAATGGAAGAAATCAATATAAAGGTAAAAAGTCATATGAGTTTGCTGGATGATGATCAACTTGACCGGTTATATAAGCATATAGGAGTAGTAAACAGAAACCTTATTTCTGGTACTGATGAAGGGAGTAGTGCCAATCAGCCAGAACAACCGAAAAACCAGCTTGTTCGGAAATCCATACCAAGAATCATCAGAAAAACAGAGATTATTATTCATGACGATGATGATGTCAATGACATAAACAAGGATAAGCAGAAGAAAAAAGGCAAGAGGGGCTATGTTCGTACATCGACAAGTACTGACGGACTAATGGCTGGATTGCAGCGTGAACATGATGACTTAATTAGCTCAATACGAAAGCATAAATCTGAACAGGATGAGAAAAAAGAAGTTGCCTCAAAAGGGGGTACTGAAGAAAAGACCGTTGAAGAACCAAAAACTGTACAGACCACAACCGATGATGGTATAGAGGATATTGGTCAAAGAAGTGAAAGAATAAGACGACCTGTGGATAGTATATTAAGTATTAAGAAGGTTTCGTCAAGGAAGGAATGGGAGAAGCGCAAAGCTGATGATTCCGATAAGACCGAAGATGAAGTTGTTGAAGCTGGCGATGAACAGAAAGAGGTTAAACAAAAGGCTGAAACAATTGCAAAAACTGACGATGTAACAAAAGCCGAAGTTTTACAGGCTGAGAAAGATAATAATTTGGATAGCAATCAAAAGGAGACAGTTTCTGCGGGGGCAGATCAAAAAGAGGGGCATATGCAAGTTGATACTCAAAAAATAGATACAGAACAATTAAGTAAGGAAAAAACTAAAGTTAAAGAGCAAAAACCCATAGAAGAACAAGCTTTTGTATCTTCAAAGGAAGAAAAGAAAACAGAACAAAGTGACAGCATCAGTGAAGCTGCAGAAAAAACTGATAAAGAAAAGAAAATAGACCCTGTTCAAAATGCCGAAAAGGATATCTCCAAAGGACAGGATAAATCAAAGAGTAAAAAACAGCAGAAACGCACTGACAGCGCTGCTCAGGACAGCAGGCAAAGCCGCGGCAGGGACAAAAATGTAAGGCATGACAATATTGACAGGCAAAAATCAGCAAACAAGCCACTTGTTATACCAAAGGCCACCCTTGCACCCGGTCAGGTTGAAGAAAAGAATAATTTGCGGGGCGAAAGGCGTTCTGCTACTGTCCGGGATTTGGAAAAGGGAATTAAGCGGGAAGCCAAAAAAGAGCAGCCAAAGAAAGATATTAAAGCAGTTCTCAGTGGCGGTATTAAAGGTAAAACAAAATATAAGAAACACTTACATGTTGGGCATACTGCAAATGTGTCTGACATGTATTCCGACGATTTTATATTGGATGAATTCTATGAAGAAAAGGTTAAACTGAAAAAGGATAAAGCCAAAAAGAAGGAAAAATATATTCCTCCAAAAGCAGTGCTTACCGAAATTACAATACCCGAGACCATTACCGTTAAAAACCTTGCCGAGGCTTTAAAGAAAACGGTAGCCGAAGTAATAAAGAAGTTAATGAGTCTGGGTGTTATTGCTACAATGAATCAGGAGCTTGACTTTGATACCGCTGCGATAGTTGGGGAGGAGTTTGGTATAAAGGTCAATAAAGAAGTTGTAGTCAGTGAAGAAGATATTTTATTCGACGAAGAAGAAGATAATGAGGAAGATCTTGTGGAAAGAGCACCTGTAGTTGTGGTAATGGGTCATGTTGACCATGGAAAAACATCGCTGCTTGATGCGATTAGGAATACTAATGTTGCAAGCAGAGAGGCCGGCGGAATTACACAGCACATTGGAGCTTACAAGGTTAATGTGGGTGGAAGGAGCATAACTTTCCTGGATACACCAGGACATGAGGCCTTTACCTCTATGAGAGCCCGCGGCGCACAGGTAACAGATATTGCCATTCTGGTTGTTGCAGCTGATGATGGAGTAATGCCACAGACAATTGAAGCAATTAACCATGCAAAAGCTGCAAATGTAAGTGTAGTTGTTGCAATAAACAAAATGGATAAAGGCGATGCTAACCCCGACAGGGTAAAACAGCAGCTTGCAGAACATGGTTTGTTGATAGAAGAATGGGGCGGGGATGTTATTGCTGTACCCGTTTCTGCAAAAACGGGCGAAAATATTGACGAGCTGCTTGAAATGGTGCTTTTAACGGCAGATATGCTTGAACTTAAGGGAAATCCAAACAAACAGGCTAAGGGTATTGTTATTGAAGCAAAATTAGATAAAGGGCGAGGCCCGGTTGCTACCATCCTTGTACAAAGAGGTACTTTGCGTACAGGAGATGCTGTTATATCTGGTACGGCTTTTGGCCATGTCCGTGCGATGACCGACGAACATGGGAACAGGGTGGAAGCAGCAGGTCCTTCAACACCTGTTGAGATAATTGGGCTTGATGAAGTCCCGGAAGCAGGGGAGCTTCTATATGCCGTTTCGGACGAGAAGGTTGCAAAGCAGCTTGTTGAAAAGCGCAGAGCCGAACAGCGCGAAAAAGCAATAGGTGCTGCTAAACCGGTGGTCTCCCTTGATGATTTGTTTAGCAGAATTCAACAGGGTGAAGTTAAAGAGCTCAATCTTATAATAAAGGCCGATGTGCAGGGTTCTGTTGAAGCAGTAAAACAATCGGTTGAGAAGTTAAGTAACGAAGAGGTAAAAGTTCAGGTTATACACGGGGGCGTGGGCTCTGTTAATGAAGCCGATGTTACTCTGGCCAGTGTTTCAAATGCCATTATTATTGGATTTAATGTCAGACCGCCACAGAATGTTATTGATGCTGCACAGGATGCCGGTGTTGATATCCGCCTGTATAGAGTAATTTACAATGCTTTGGAGGATATTGAAAAGGCAATGAAAGGTCTTTTGGATCCGGAGTTTAAAGAAGTTGTTGATGGTCATGTAGAAATTCGAAAGATCTTTAAGGCATCAAGTGTTGGTACAATTGGCGGTGGGTATGTAACAGATGGTAAGATAAACCGTAATTCAGATGTAAGAGTTGTACGTGACGGAATTGTTGTTTATGAAGGCAAACTGGCCTCACTAAAGAGGTTTAAGGATGATGTCCGTGAGGTATCCCAGGGATATGAATGCGGTCTGTTAATTGAAAAGTTTAATGATATTAAAGAGGGAGATGTTATAGAAGCCTTCAGAATGGTTGAAATAGAAAGGACATAATTTGTAGTTGTAATTCTTTGGCGAAAGATGGTGAGAAAATGGAAAGAACAGACAGAATAGCCGGTGAAATTCAAAAGGAAATATCTGATATAATTCGAAACAGTATAAAGGATCCAAGAATTCCACAAATGGTTTCGGTAACTGGGGTAAAAGTTACAAAGGATCTGCGTTATGCAAAAGTTTATATCAGTATTTATGGCAGCGATGAAGAAAAAAAGAATGCAATGACTGCTCTAAAAGGTGCTGCAGGGTTTGTAAGACGTGAAATAGGACAAAGAATACAACTTAGATACACGCCGGAAATAATTTTTGAAGCTGATGATTCCATTGAACGTGGAATGCATATAAGTAAGCTTATTGAAGAAACGCTGCATTCTGATAAAGAACGAAGGGATTGAGATTTTGAAGGATTTAATTGACCTTATTCATAATGCAAATTCAATAGCTATTGTTACTCATACATCAGCAGACGGCGACGCTTTGGGTTCTTCCTTTGGCCTTGCCTTTGCTTTGGATGCTTTGGATAAAAAAGTATCTGTTTTCCTGGAAGAACCCGTACCAAAAATGCTTAGCTTTTTGCCCGGCCAGCACTTTATTTCCGAATATAGAGGCGAGAGATATGATTTATGTATGTGTTTAGACACCAGTGACATGAAAAGGCTTGGAAAATGCGCTGATATTTATTCCAGTGCGAATAAAAAAATTACAATAGATCATCATACTACAAACAATATGCAGGCAGACGGGCTATGGATCGATGAAAGAGCTTCAGCAACAGGTGAAATGATATATAAATTGGTAAAGGCTTTAAATGTAGATATAACCCGTGAAATTGCCATAAACCTGTACACTGCAATAATTACCGATACGGGTGGTTTCAGGTACAGCAATACTACTCCTGAAAGCCATATTATTACAGCAGATTTACTGTCTAAAGATATACCTTTTGCAGACATTGTAAAAAAGGTTTTTGATACCGTATCGTACTCTAAAATGTTTTTACTGAAAAAAACATTACAGAATCTGGCTTTGTATTTCGATGGAAAGGTTGCTGTTTCCTACCTTTTATATGAGGATATAAAAACCGCAGATGCCCAAACCGATGACTTTGAAGGTCTGGTAAACGTAGGTCGCAATCTTGAGGGTGTCGAAGTTTCGCTATTCCTGAGGGAAGAGCAGTCAGGTGTTTTTAAGGGTAGTCTCAGAGCAAATGAATACGTTGATGTGGCACAGATAGCCTCAATTTTTTCAGGAGGGGGTCATAAAAGGGCGGCGGGATTTTCTGTTGAAGGCGGGCTTGACGAGTCTGTTGGAAAAATTTTGGCAGAGATAGAAAAGGTGCTGTAGATGAATGGTATACTACTGGTTATAAAACCTCCGGGTATGACTTCCTTTGATGTGGTAGCCTATCTTAGAAAAATTTTCAAAGTAAGGAAGATCGGCCATGCCGGGACATTAGATCCTGCTGCCGGCGGTCTTCTTCCCATATGTTTGGGAAAAGCAACCAAAGCAATTGATTGGTTTTTGAATTTTGATAAGTCATACCGCGCTGAAATGATTTTAGGGGTGGTTACAGACACCCAGGATGCCGAAGGCAGTGTAATAGAAACAAATGAAGTTACAGTGGGTAAAGAAGCCATTATGAGTGCATTAAAGGCTTTTGTCGGCGAGTATGCACAGATTCCACCAATGTATTCAGCAATAAAAGTAAAGGGCAAGAAATTGTATGAACTTGCAAGGCAGGGTATTGAGGTTAACAGAAAGCCTCGACAGGTGGAGATCTCCAGAATTAATCCTATTGAGATAATACAGGAAGAGCATACCACTATAGTAAGATTTGATGTGGATTGCTCGAAGGGTACTTATATACGTACGCTTTGTCACGATATCGGGCAAAGGCTTGGGTGCGGTGCGCATATGTCATTTTTAATACGTACAGGAGTGGGGCCTTTTTCATTGGCAGAAGGTGTAACTCTTGAGGAAATAAATAAGCACAGGGAAGAAGGAACTTTAAACTCTTTGCTAAAACCGGTTGACATCCTGTTTCAGGATTATAAATCTCTGGTTATTGGCGAAAAATTTTTGTCTGGATTTTTAAACGGTGCCTTTGTTACACTACAGGATTATGAATCATTCGAAAATAACGAAACAGTAAGGGTTTATTCAGACAGCCAATCTTTTCTTGGACTTGGGCGTATCCAAACCAGGGCTGGAAGAAAAATATTAAAAGTTGAAAAGCTTTTTGTTTCCAATTAAGTAATACAGCCTGACAATTTTATCTATATAGCACGTAGATAAAGGAAGGGACAATTTGTGGACATATTCGGGAATGAATTTCACATTGCAGATTCAAAACACTGTGGCGTGGGGCTTGGTAACTTCGATGGTTTGCATCGTGGACACATGGCACTTATCAATACATTAATACATGAGTGCCATGTAAATAATCTACATTCTGTTATTTATACTTTTAAAAAACACCCGGAGCATATTTTAAGAAAAGAATTATTTACCCCATTAATTATGACAATGGACCATAAAGCCATGCTCCTTGAAAAAACAGGGCTTGAAAGCTTATTTTTTCAGGAATTTAATGAAGAGTTCTCCAGGATTCCTGCCGAGTCCTTTGTTGAAGAGATTCTGATAAATAAATTGAGAACAAAACTTGTTGTAGTAGGTTTTAATTATCGCTTTGGGTACATGGGCAAAGGGGACGCTGAGTTTTTGAAAAAAATGGGGAAGAAATTCGGTTTCAAGGTAATTGTAATTCCCCCGGTTAAGGTCGGAAAAGAGGTTGTGAGCAGTACATTGATTCGGCAATATATAATGAAGGGACAGATGGAAAAGGCTTTTGAACTTTTAGGAAGGTATTTTTCTGTTCCGGGAAAAGTTGTTTCAGGCCAAAAAATAGGCAGTAAAATGGGTTTTCCAACTGCTAATATAATTCCTGAGAAATTTCTTGTAATACCTGCTGCAGGTGTATATATAACCCGTACACGGTATCAGGGAAAATGGTATGACAGTGTTACCAATGTAGGTAAAAGTCCTACTATAAAAAGTGGCAATGAAATAACTGTTGAAACTCATATGATTGAATTTGCAGGAGAACTGTATGGAGAAGATATTGAAGTGTTTTTCCTGAAGAAACTAAGAAATGAAAAGCAGTTTAGGACCCGCGATGAATTAATTAATCAGATCAAACTTGACATAGAGAAGGCCAAAATGTATAAAAAACACCTTTGTCTGGGATAATTCAAAGAGAATCTTATAATAATTTCGATAAGGGTGTTTTTCTTATGCGTAAGGGAAGGGTTAAGCTGATACTGTTTTTCATTACAGTTTCTATATTATTCCTTTGTGCCAGATTATACCAACTGCAGATTGTGCAATACGATAGTTTCGCCTCAGCCGCTTTCCGCCAACGAAGTCGAATGACACCACTGTACCACGAAAGAGGACAGATTTATGACAGAAACATGATTCTGTTCACTGACAGAAATACTGAATATGTAGCAGTAATTCAGCCTGCAATATTTCCAAGAGACAAAAAAATTTGGGAAACGGTTGCTGAAGCATTAGGTATCGACAGTGAAAATTTTGCTAATTTTTCTGTTTATAATGCATCACCGGTAATATATCCAATAGACGAGAATACAGCCATTTCTTTTATTGAAAATCCTGTCAGGGGAGTATCAATTATTGAACGAAAAGTAAGAACAGATAAATCAATGCCGGCAGCACATTTGGTTGGGTACACCGATGAAACAGGAAATCAGGGGTTGTCAGGAATTGAAAAAGCCTATCAGCATATTCTGCGTTCTGATAATACCGTATATGTATTAGCTACAACCGATGCCGGGTATCAGTACCTTGAAGAGTATGGTTATCAGATTAGAGAAGTCAAAGCAGACCGGCCGTTAAGCATAAAGCTTACTCTTGACTACCATATGCAAAAGCTGGCAGAGGAAGTAATGGACAAAATGATGGTTTCGGGTGCTGTAGTAATTATAGATATATTAAGTGGTGATATATTGGTTCTTGCCAGCCGTCCGGGGTTTGATCCTGCGAATATATCCGAATACCTGAATGATGGGAGGCAGCCTCTTTTTAACAGGGCTATAGCAGGATATACACCTGGTTCTATTTTTAAGATAATTACTGCTGCCGCAGCTCTTGAATCAAATTTTGATCCCGAAGTAACTTTTGATTGCCCAGGGTATGCGATGGTAGGTGAACATGTTTTTAAATGCTGGAATTATGATGCAGGAGGGCATGGCGTTATGAATTTAATCAGCAGTTTTGCCCAATCCTGCAACAGCTATTTTATTCATCTTGGAATACATCTTGGTGCTGAAAAAATGCTTGAGACAGCAAGGGATTTCGGTCTTGGTAGCATCACCGGTATCAGCGACCAGTTAATTCCTGAATACGAGGGAATGCTCCCAAATACCGTTGAATTAATCGGTGACGGGAATATAGCAAATCTTGCAATGGGACAGGGCAGAATTCTGGTAACTCCGCTACAGGCTGCCGGAATGGCTTCAATAATAGCAAATGGAGGTATCCGACATACATTTAACATAGTGGACTGCATCGTTAACAGTGAAGGTGAAATAATCAGAGATTTGAAAAAGAGAGAATGGAAGAGAGTAATATCAAGAGAAACTGCGGCAGCTCTTATGAAGATGATGGAAGCAACAGTTGAATATGGAACGGGGCAACGGGCAGATATTGGAGGGTACGGTGGATCGGCAGGAAAAACGGGCAGCGCAGAGACAGGTATGTTTGATGAGGACCGCCCGATTCTTCATGCGTGGTTCACCGGCTATTTTCCGTATACTGAACCAAGATATGCAATGTGTGTTTTTGTGGAGGACGGAACAGGGGGCGGTTCTTCGGCAGCACCGGTTTTTGCTGAAATAGCAGCCAGAATTATGGAATGGGAAGAGATGCGATGATATGATATATTAAAGTTAATAAAGTGTTAATCGATTTTTTCAGACAATTTAAAAACCTTATCGTATTTGCTGATAGAAGGAGTTTATTGATGAGGTGATAATATGCGTAAAAGGTTATACCGCAGCACCCGGGATAGGGTTTTTGGTGGTGTGTGTTCGGGTCTTTCTGAATACGCACAGGTTGACAAGGGGCTATTAAGGTTCCTTGCAGCAGTAGCAATCCTTGTTACCGGTGTTTTCCCCGGGTTAATTGCATACATTTTATGTGTTCTTATAATTCCAACCGAAGACGCAGTTTTTAAAGATAATATGTATAATAATAACGAACAGGCAACCCCAGCACCCACAAACCCTGAAAACGCCCGTTTGGTTATTGGAGTTGTGCTTATTTTAACCGGATTGTTTGCCCTTGCGAAACTTGTGTTTAAGTGGGTAGATTACCGTTATATCATTCCTCCGGCATTGGTTGTTATCGGAGCGATATTGGTATACAAAAGCAGGGGGCACTCTGAATGAGAAAAAAAAGTGTAATTGGTTTGATTTTGATACTGACAGGTATTGCCTGGATTATAAATTTAACCGGGTTTATACATGTGGATTGGTCTAAAGCAATAAAGACGCTTTGGCCTCTTATTTTAATTGCAATAGGCGTTTCTATGGTGGCAGGCCGGTATAAGTTAGTTACAACAGTGGTTTGGATTTTAACCTTTGCTATATTTATTGGTTTCGGTATATATCAAAAGGATGAGAATAATCATGAGTTCAAAAAAGAAAGAGCAGACCATAGAGAATATGTTGACATTAAGAAAACGCCTGCAGAAGATGAAATAGCTTTTGACAGTATAACAGAAGAAGGTAAACTGATTATTGATCTTGATACTGTTAAGATCAATGTTGAAGGTGCAGATAACAGTTTGCTTGCAAAATTAAACACAAATATTCCCAACCTTGAACAACAGCTTGCCACAGGAAAGCAGGCTGTATTAAAATACATAACTCAGGATTATGAAAAAGGTAATATAGTAAGTAGTTTTGATCTTCAAATCAATCAAACCATTCCTTGGGAAATAGATACAACCCTGTCTGTAGTTGACGGAAGGCTTAATCTGAGTAAAATCCCGGCAAAAAAGCTGAACCTTAAACTTGGAGTAGGTGATCTTGAGCTGATTGTTGGTAAACAACAGGAACATACGGTAATAAATATTCAGGCAGGAGCTACCGATCTTGACATATACATTCCGGAAGATGTCGGATTAATGGTTAAATCGGGGAAACTGCTCACAAAGCTTTCATTTCATAATATAAATATGACCAATCAGGATAATGTATATGTGTCTGAAAATTATGATAAGGCAAATCAGAAAGTTGAGATGCATATCCAATCTGCTGTAAGCACAATAGAAATCTTTGCAGAATAATATATTTTCCTTCTTATTTCCTGAATACAAAAAAATAAAATGTCTTTTTAGCTTGAATTTAAGCGCATTTGAAAAAATTGGGTTAGTATCAATTGGAAAAAACCTTGCAACATGATAAAATTGGAAATATAATGGTTTATAGATGGTAAAAAGAAGGAGGTTTTTCCAGTGGCATATCCCATTAGTGTATTAGTTGCTGATGACAATGCAGAATTTGGTGAAATTGTATGCGATTACTTATCGAACTATGATGATTTAGAGGTAGTTGGGAGGGCAGAAGATGGTTTGGAAGCTATAAATCTCATTGATGAAATAAATCCCAATATAGTTATTTTAGACATTATTATGCCTCATATGGATGGATTAGCAGTATTGGAACACTACCATAAAACTCCCAACCCTTCAAAACCCAAATTCATAATTTTATCAGCAGTAGGTCAGGATAAAATAACACAGCAGGCAGTTAGCCTCGGAGCAGAATATTATATTGTTAAACCCTTCGATCTTGAAATTCTTGTAGAAAGAATCAGGCAATTAGGAAGGGGAAATGGCATTGTAAGTCGTCCTGAAACAGCAGTGAAAACACCAAGACAGCAACTACAGTCGGCAAAACCTTCCAGTATAGAAAGTCGTATTACACAAATTATGCGAGATGTAGGGGTACCAGCCCATATTAAAGGATATCAGTATATGAGAGATGCAGTACTTTTAGTTATTGACGATATAGAATTAATCAGTTCTGTTACTAAAAGGCTATATCCGGAGCTTGCAAAAAGGTACAAAACCACTCCCAGCCGTGTAGAACGCGCAATCAGGCACGCAATTGAAGTAGCATGGACAAGGGGGCAGGTAGAAACCATACATGAACTTTTTGGCTACACAATTAACACTAAAAAAGGCAAGCCTACAAATTCCGAGTTTATTGCAATGATTGCAGATAAACTGCGCCTGGAGTATAAAGTCAGTTAAGTTGAAAATAATACAAAATATATGTAATATTTAAGGTATCAGTATTTTTCTGATGCCTTTTTTTATGTCGGAGGTAAGTTATATGATATTGCAACAGGCTTTGCACCAATCCCATGAATATGCGAAAAAAGTTGTAAGAAAGGGAGATACCGTTATTGACGCTACTTGCGGAAATGGTCATGACACGTTATTTCTTGCCGGTCTGGTAGGAGATTCGGGAAAAGTGTATGCATTTGATATTCAGAAAGAAGCCCTTTGTAATACCCGAAAAAGGCTTCTCGATGGTGGAATGATTAACAGATGTACTTTGATACACGACGGGCACGAAAACATGCACAGATATATCAAGGAACCTGTAAAGCTTGTTATGTTTAACCTGGGATACAGGCCAGGAGGAGATCATGCCATATGTACAAAGGGAGAAACAACCTTTAAAGCAATCCGGACTGCATTGGATTTATTAGTAGTTAATGGTCTCATTGTTTTAGTTATATATCATGGGGGGGATTCGGGCTTTGAAGAACGGGATTACTTATTGAAGGAGCTTCCAAATCTGGATTCAACAAGGGCTGTAGTTATGATGACTAATTTTATTAATCTTCCCAATAATCCTCCCATCCTTGTTTGTATTGAAAAAATAAGATAAATACAGGTTATTAATTGTTATACCGGGGTAAATAATTAGTAGCGTGACAAAGGAAATACAATTGTTAAAATTTTAGCAAAAACTTTGCTATATTCTTGCAAAGCTTTTTCAATTACGCTATAATTCTTAATAATTGCATTTAATTTAGAGTAAAATAGTGGTGCTATGTGTTTTTTATTTAATCATAAAGGACACTTTATATAAAATGCAATTTTATAATTACGAGGTGGGGTAATAATGGCTACTATGGATAAGATTAGCGATCTATACGCCAGGAAACAGGAGGCTTCCCTGGGCGGTGGCGAAGATCGTATTAACAAGCAGCATGACGCAGGCAAGAAAACCGCCCGAGAAAGAATTCAAATGCTAATGGACCCCAACAGTTTTGTTGAGGTTGACGCATTTGTAGAAACCCGTAGTACAGAATTTGACATGCCAAAGAAAAAGGTATTAGGTGATGGTGTTGTTACAGGCTACGGTACAGTAAACGGGCGTCTGGTTTTTGTTGCATCTCAGGATTTTACGGTAATAGGTGGTTCACTTGGTGAAATGCATGCAAAAAAGATAACCAAAGTCATGGATATGGCTATGAAAATGGGTGCGCCGTTTATCAGTATAAATGATTCAGGTGGTGCAAGAATCGAAGAAGGAATAGACGCATTGAGCGGGTTCGGGGAGATTTTCTACAGAAATACCATTGCTTCGGGGGTAATACCTCAGATTTCGGTTATTATGGGTCCGTGTGCAGGTGGAGCTGTGTATTCTCCAGCTATCACCGACTTCATATTTATGGTTGAAAAAACCAGCCAAATGTTCATAACAGGCCCGCAGGTTATTAAAGCCGTAACCGGTGAGGACGTAACCTTTGAAGAGCTTGGTGGGGCAGAAACCCATAATTCATTAAGTGGCGTTGCGCATTTCAAAAGTGCTACCGAGGAAGAATGTATCAGAGATATTAAGCGTCTTTTAAGTTTTATTCCCGACAATAATCTTTCAGACAGCGAGCTGGTAAATTCCAATGATGATTTAAACCGTGTTATTGCAGAACTGAACACTATTGTTCCTGATGATGCTAATAAACCATATGACATGAAACAGATTATAACTTCTGTGGTTGATAATCAAGACTTTCTTGAGGTCCAGGAAAGTTTTGCAAAGAATATCATAGTGGGTTTTGGCCGCATTAATGGCAGGACCATTGGCATTATTGCTAATCAGCCACAGGTTAATGCGGGTGTTCTGGACGTAAATTCATCTGATAAGGCGTCTCGATTTGTAAGATTCTGCGATGCATTTAACATTCCTGTTGTTACTTTCACAGATGTTCCCGGATATCTGCCCGGTGTTGGTCAGGAACACAGCGGTATTATCCGTCATGGTGCAAAATTATTGTACGCTTTTTCTGAAGCTACAGTTCCAAAAATAAATGTTATTGTGCGTAAAGCTTACGGTGGGGCGTATATAGCGATGAACAGCAAGCATCTCGGTGCGGATATGGTATTTGCGTGGCCAACAGCAGAAATAGCAGTTATGGGTCCTGAAGGTGCTGCAAATATTATTTTCAGGAAGGATATTGCCAAGTCTGACGATCCGGTTAAATTCCGTGCTGAAAAGATTCAGGAATACAGAGATAAATTCTCGAATCCGTATATAGCTGCGGCAAGAGGTTATGTTGATGATGTGATTGAACCTGCAAAAACAAGGATACACCTTGCTGCTGCGCTTGAAATGCTCACCAGCAAGAGAGAAACAAGACCGGCTAAAAAACATGGAAATATTCCGCTATAATAATATCAATATAGCATAACGGGAACGAGTAATGGTTCCAATATATTTCATTAATGATTGATTAAATTTGATAGTTATGGAGGTATAAGAATATGAGAAAGTTTGTTATAAATGTTAACGGAAACCAATATGAAGTAGAAGTTGAAGAAGTGGGTGCAGTTCAACCTTCAGCACCTGTTGCTCCTGTTGCAGCACCTGCTGCACAAGCGGCTCCTGCTCCTGCTCCCGCTGCAGCACCCGCTCCGGCACCGAAAGTGGAAGCACCAAAGCCGGCTGCTGCACCATCAGCATCAGCTCCTGCAGGCGCTGTTAAAGTTAATGCTCCTATACCGGGAACCATTCTGGATATTAAAGTTAATCCGGGCGATCAGGTTAAACGCGGAGACATTTTACTTATTCTCGAAGCTATGAAGATGGAGAATGAGATACTGGCGCCCCAGGATGGAACTATAGCTTCGGTAAATGTTTCAAAGGGAGCTTCGGTTAACAGTGGTGACTTGCTTGTATCAATAAACGGATAAAATGTTTTACGAGCACATTACCACTTTAGACTCAAAATAAATCAGTAAAGGAGGCTAAATGCCATGGGTATAAAAATAACAGAAACAGTTCTCAGGGATGCACACCAGTCATTGATAGCTACAAGAATGACAACCGAAAGCATGCTTCCTATTATAGAAAAGATGGACAAAGTGGGTTATCATTCTTTAGAGTGCTGGGGTGGAGCAACTTTTGATTCCTGTCTTCGCTTTCTGAATGAGGATCCCTGGGAGAGACTTAGAAAAATAAGAGATAAGGCTAAAAATACGAAACTTCAGATGCTGTTACGAGGCCAGAATATTTTGGGATACAAGCACTACGCAGATGACGTGGTTGAATATTTTGTTCAGAAATCAATTGCCAATGGTATTGATATAATTCGTATATTCGATGCATTGAATGATCCAAGAAACATTGAGGTAGCTATTAAAGCTACAAAGAAAGAAGGCGGTCATGCTCAGGGTGCTGTGTGTTACACAATAAGTCCGTTCCATGATCTCGAACAATTTGTTAAGGATGCAAAGGGCATGGTTGAAGCAGGTGCCGATTCAATATGTATCAAGGATATGGCGGGCCTTTTAACACCGTATAAAGCCTACGATCTAATAAAAGCGTTGAAGGAAAATATAAAAGTTCCCGTTCAACTGCACACTCACTATACCAGTGGTGTTGCTTCAATGACATACCTGAAAGCCATTGAAGCAGGATGTGATGTGGTAGACTGTGCTATTTCGCCTATGGCAATGGGAACCAGTCAGCCACCTACTGAAGCCATTGTAGCCACTCTTCAGGGAACAGAATATGATACAGGATATGATTTAAAACTTCTGTCTGAGATTGCAGAGTATTTCCGTCCGCTCAGGGAGGAATATCTTGCATCGGGCCTTCTGAATGCGAAAGTTATAGGTGTTGACATCAACACATTACTATATCAGGTTCCGGGTGGTATGCTTTCAAACCTTGTTTCACAGCTTAAGCAGTTTGGTAAGGAAGACAAATTCCAGGAAGTTCTCGAAGAAGTACCAAGAGTGCGTGAAGACTTGGGTTATCCTCCCCTGGTTACACCTACAAGCCAGATTGTTGGAACTCAGGCAGTTATGAATGTTATTTCCGGAGAACGTTATAAAATGGTTCCAAAGGAAACAAAAGCACTTGTTAAAGGGGAGTATGGAAAAACACCTGCTCCAATTAAGGACGACATTGTTAAGAAAATCATAGGCGATGAAAAGAGAATTACCTGCCGTCCTGCAGATTTAATTGAACCCGAACTGGATAAAATAAGAAATGAGATGAAAGAATATCTCGAGCAGGATGAAGACGTATTGTCCTATGCACTGTTCCCGCAGGTTGCAAAAAAATATTTTGAATTCAGAAAAGCACAAAAATATAAAATAGATCCTGATATGGTTAATTACGAAGAGAAAGTGCACCCAATTTAGAGTTTCGTAACTTCACCACAAAAAATTGCATCTTGAACCTGCATATACTATAGAGGCGGATTACCGCCTCTTTTGTATAAATAATCCTTTGGTAATAAGGAGGAATTATATTATGATAAGGTTTGATTATAATAATACCGAGGGCTTTATTGCAGGGCATGAAATTGAACACCTCAAACCCTCAATTGAAAATGCCCACACACTTCTTCACACAAAATCAGGTCCGGGAAATGACTTTTTAGGCTGGCTGGATCTTCCTGTTTCTTACGACACTGCTGAATTTGCTCGTATAAAAGAAGCTGCAGAAAAAATTAAAAGGGATTCCGATATTTTTATTGTAATCGGCATAGGCGGTTCCTATCTGGGTGCCAGGGCTGCCATAGAGGCGCTTACTCATTCTTTCTACAATATACTCCCAAAAGACAAAAGAAAAGATCCGCAAATCTTCTTTGCCGGACATCATATTAGTTCCACATATCTTGCAGAACTAATCGAACTTATCGATGGAAAAGACATCTCAATTAATGTTATATCCAAATCGGGAACTACAACCGAACCTGCTATTACTTTCAGGATACTTAAAGCTTATATGGAAGACAAATACGGAAAAGCCGAAGCTAAAAAAAGAATATATGCGACCACCGACAAATCCAGGGGAGCATTAAAGACTTTGGCCGATTCAGAAGGTTACGAAACTTTTGTTATTCCTGACGATATAGGCGGACGTTTTTCTGTGTTAACAGCAGTAGGTCTTTTACCCATAGCAGTAGCCGGGATTGATATTGTGCAAATGATGGAAGGTGCCCGGGCAGGTTACGAACAGTACCAGAAACCCTTTGAAGAGAATCCTTCGTACCTTTATGCAGCATACAGAAATGCATTATACCGTAAGATGAGAACAATCGAAATAATGGTTAATTACGAACCTTCACTCCATTATATAACCGAATGGTGGAAACAGCTTTTTGGTGAAAGTGAAGGTAAGGACGGCAAAGGAATTTTCCCTGCCGGTGTTGATTTTACTACAGATCTGCATTCGATGGGACAATATATTCAGGATGGTTTAAGAAACATATTTGAAACCGTTCTTTATGTAGAAAGGCCAAGAAAAGAAATACTTATTGGTGAAGATAAACTCAATCTTGATAAACTGAATTATATTTCCGGGAAAAGTCTTGATTATGTTAATAAAAAAGCAATGGAAGGTACAGTTTTAGCTCACCATGACGGAGGTGTGCCAAGTCTGGTTGTTAATATACCTGAAATGACTCCTTATTATTTCGGTCAGCTGGTTTATTTCTTTGAAAAGGCTTGTGGAATAAGTGGTTACCTGCTGGGCGTGAATCCCTTTGATCAACCCGGCGTTGAGGCATACAAGAAAAATATGTTTGCTCTTTTGGGAAAACCCGGCTTTGAACAGGAGAGAAAACACCTTGAAAAACGCCTGTATGGTTAAGGATTTTTTTGTAAAAAGTCAGGTAAACTTTACCTTTACCTGACTTAATTTTACTAAAATAGATTATAATTTAAAACTTAGTATTGATTATTATCAAAAACTTGATATATAATACGATTATTAAGAGTATCTCCATAAGTACAATTTGAACCGCTTAAATTTATTACCTGGACAGGTGATTTTTTTCATACAACAGTAGTAGATTATACATAGGTAAATATATGTCAGATGCGATTACGCGTATTCAATAAGGAGGTTCTTTTGTGACGATTAAGGAGAAAGTTGAATCGAATGCTTTATATTCGGAATCCAGTATTAACAAAACAGATAATATTCAGAAAAATCTACAGAAAAAAACCTTGTATGAAAATGCTGAGTATTTGGAATCTCTGGATGCAGATAAAAATGACTGGATTTTTGCTCTTTCCCACGAACTTAGGACACCTTTAAACGTTATTCTGTCTACAATTCAGGTTGTGCAACAAAATATCAAAAACAATCAGGACGGCGAATACAGCAGGGTAAAAACCAGATATCTTGACATTATGAAACAAAACTGCTATCGCCTTCTTAAAATGGTAAACAATCTTATTGAAATTAACAAAGTAGAATCGGTGTTTTTTAACATAGATCTGAAAAATGAAGATATAGTGCATATAGTTAGGGATATGACTATTTCAGTTACCGAATATGCAAAAATTAAAAACATTGACTTAACTTTTAAAAGTAACCAAAAAAAACACATTATGGCGGTAGATATTTTTCAACTTGAACGTATAATGTTGAATCTATTATCCAACGCTATAAAGTTCACTCCCGTCGATGGAAGTATAAAGGTAATATTAACTGTCGAAGATGATGAAATCTTTATTTCCGTATCGGATACCGGCCCTGGCATTCCGGAGGAATATGGAAACATGATATTTGAAAGGTACTGCCAAACCGGTGGCAAAAGCCTGCTGGAGAAAAAGGGAAGTGGAATGGGTTTATATCTTGTAAAAAAACTTCTGGATAAAATGAACGGCAGAATATGGTTTTGCAATAATGAGGATAAAGGTACCACACTTACGTTTTCATTGCCAAACCTGAAGCTTTCTCAAGGTAGTGCCGCAGAGGAAAGCCCTTCAACCGAATATATAAAAAGCAGGACAGAATACCTCGAAATAGAGTTTTCAGATATATATGTTATTTAAAATTACATCTTGACAATTATCGCTGTTTCATGTATAGTTTTAATTGACAATCAAGTAGAAGTACCCACTTCTCACCCTGTATCCGGTTGATTTCAGGGTCCAAATCGTAGCAAATTTTATGCTGTGGTTTATGCAGGTGAAGTGGTTTGCCTGCTTTTTTGTTTGTAAAAATTTTTAATAGAAAATGAAATATAATTATTGCCCACTGTAATTATTTAAATGGGTTCAAAAAATATGGAGGTGTTATTTATAAAAAAAGATCAAATTCAGGTGAACAATCAGATCAGGGATAAAGAAGTCAGGTTGATTGACTTTGACGGCACAATGATCGGAATTGTATCGGCCAGGGAAGCACAATTAAAAGCCAATGAAAGGGATATGGACCTGGTTAAAATTTCACCGAATGCGAATCCCCCTGTCTGTAAAATCATGGATTATGGCAAATATTTATATGAATTAGCCAAGAAAGAGAAAGAAGCAAAGAAGAAACAAACTAATATTTCCGTTAAGGAAATCAGGCTTTCAGCAAAAATAGAGGAACACGATTTTGCTTTTAAACTGAAAAATGCAATGAAGTTCCTGAAGGATGGAGATAAAGTAAAAGTATCCATAAGGTTCAGAGGCAGGGAAATGCAATTCACCTCCATGGCTTATGAGGTAATCGACAAGTTCGCCGACATGATAAAGGACTACGGGAAAATGGAAAAAAAGCCCTCAATGGATGGCAGAAGTATGTCGGTTATGTTTGTGCCCATTAAGGAAAAACAATGATTTACCAACAGATTTTATCTCGGTAGTATTTCAGAAGTAATATCCACAGCAAAGTAAAGTATTGAAAACAGAGGAGGTTTTATCCATGCCAAAATTAAAAACCCATAGTTCTTCGAAGAAAAGATTCAAAATAACTGGTACTGGTAAGGTAAAACGAAATAAAGCATATAAAAGTCATATTCTTACCAAGAAATCTGCAAAGCGGAAGAGAAATCTTCGTAAATCTACTATTGCTTCAACTGCTAATGAATCAATAATCAAGGTTATGCTTCCTTACAAATGATTAGAAAGAGGTGTGAGATATGGCAAGAGTTAAAGGTGGAGTAAAAGCCAGAGCCAGGCATAAAAAAGTCTTGAAACTTGCGAAGGGTTACTTTGGTTCAAAAAGTAAATCATATAGAATTGCAAACCAGGCAGTTATGAAATCGCTGGTATATGCATACCGCGACAGAAGACAAAAAAAGAGAGATTTCAGAAAACTTTGGATAACAAGGATAAATGCTGCTGCAAGAAAGAATGGTTTGTCTTACAGCAGATTTATGAATGGCCTTAAAAAATCGGGTATTGAACTAAACAGAAAAGTTCTGGCCGATATGGCGGTAAATGATGCTGCAGGCTTTGCAAAACTTGTTGAAAAGGTTAAAGAGTAATCTATTTCTAAAAAGCGGCTTTCTGCCGCTTTTTTTATTCAGATACTTTTTTCATTTATATTACAAAGTAAATAAAAAGGTACCAATTCACGATATAAAGATATATAATCTCATTATAGTAATATTTATCAAAATGCCCCTAAGACCCCTGTTTCTATAGGCAAGGAAGTACTTTGAAGTTTCAGGCGGGTTCAATCCCTCATTAAGGGGATAATTGATAATATGCTGGTTATGCATTGCATACAAAGCGCGAAAGAGGCACGTCAGTGCTCAGGTTTGGGTACCCGTTCGCGCAAGTGTTCATTGATTAATGTTTTAAATTCACGGTTATAAAAACATTAGCCCTGGCTTGAGTATAAGAATGTTGTATTATACAATAAAGACAGGACAATGGATCAGGTGGGAGCTTTAGTGGCAGATATAAGTAGTATTCGGGAATTTTTCATATTGATTGGGAATTACCTGGGGCTTAACGGACCTCTGGACTTTGTATTAATGCTTATTGATATAAGTATTATTTCCTATATCGTTTACAAGGTCATCCAGTTGGTTCGTGAAACCCGTGCTATGCAGCTGGTGAAGGGCATACTGTTTATTGTTATCGGACTGAAGGCAGCCCAATTAATTGGCCTGAAAACAGTGGCATTCATCCTGGAAGGTGCGATATCATTATTGGGTTTTTCGCTGATAGTTTTATTCCAGCCTGAGCTTAGGCGAGGGCTTGAGAAAATAGGTAACAGCGGCTTTCAGAATTTATTCCTTTTGGATTATGATGAGGACCAGCTTAGAACCACCGCTTCTATTGAAGCTATTGTTAACTGTTGTGCCCATTTGTCGGAAGAGTATATTGGTGCCTTAATAGTAATTGAAAGAAACACCAAAATAGGCGATGTAATAAATACAGGAACCCAAATGGATTCGATCATATCCTATGAATTATTAACTAATATTTTTACACCTAATACACCTTTACATGATGGTGCTGTAATAATCAGAAATAATAAAATAAAGGCTGCAGCCTGTTATCTTCCTTTAACAGAGAATACAACAATCAGCAGAGAGCTTGGAACAAGGCACAGGGCTGCATTAGGAATTACCGAAGTATCCGATGCAATATCAATTGTTGTTTCGGAAGAATCCGGGAAAATATCCTATGCTCATAACGGAGGTCTTACACGGAATCTTACGCCCGATACTCTCAGAAAAGCATTGTACCGCTTTCTACTTGACAAGGGTTCGAGTAAAAAGCGTTTTTGGTTTAGAAAGGTGAAAACCGATGAATAAAAAAAACATCAGTTTGAATAATATTTTGGAAAAAGATTCTGTCCTAAAAGTTATTTCTGTATTGATAGGTATTCTGATTTGGTTTATAGTTTTGGACCATCAGAATCCACTTAGTGAGCGTACTATTTCCATTCCGTTAAGATCCAACGCCCAAGTGCTTGATTCCAGTAACATCAGATTAGTATCATCAAATATCCCCAACAATATTGATGTAGTAATAAAAGGAAGAAAGCAACGACTTGATAAGGTTACAGCTAACGATTTCGAAGCATTTCTTGATTTCAGTGAGATATATAATACCGATATCACGGAGCTTACGATAAATATCCCCAAATATACAGGGGATCAGGATATTATAGTTGCTGATGTAAATCCTAAGATTGTAAAAATAAAGCTGGAGAGAATTACGAGAAAAGAATTTCCCGTTAGTGTAAGGTGGGTTGGCAACCTTCCTGAAGGATACGAGGTTGTAAATGTTAAACCCAATCCCAATACTGTTATTCTGCAAGACTTGGAAAGTGTAATGGACAGCGTAGCGAGTGTTGTTGTGTCGGTAGATGCTGAGCAAATATTGAAGGAAGATTCCATCAATAAACGAATTGAAGTTTACAATAACGATGGCAGGATTATATCGTCACTTGATGGCAGTGTGCAGGTTACTGTTGGGTACAATATTGCTAAAACAGTGCCAATATCTACTACTCTCACAGGAGAACCCAGAAACGACTACTATGTCCAGGATTACACAATCTCCCAAAACACCGTTAAAATTACGGGTAGTTATGATGTGCTTAAAGAGATTGATACAATTGAAGCCGAGCAGCTGAATGTTGAAAATGTAAATGAATCATTTCAGAAAGATTTAAAGCTTATTCTTCCTGAGAATGTTCAGTTATATAACAGCCCGGATGTTGTAACTGCGGGTGTAAATATTCAGCGGTATTCGCATAGAATGATAACTATTCCAAAGTCGTCCATTACTATTTTCGGTGGGGATGTAACAGGTCAAACGAATTACCGGATTCTTGAAGACGAAATAACCTTCAGTGTTAAAGGTCCGGCAGAAATATTAGATACATTGGATATCAAAACTATTAAGGGTTTTGTTGATGTCTCGAATACAACCGAAGTTGTTCAGTTGGTTGTAGTTCGTGTATCCCTTCCATCGGGTATATATATGGAGGGTGAAGTTTTTGTAAACATTGAGACAGAAAAAGTTATATTATCACCCACACCATCGCCCGAACCAGGCACTGGCAGCGAAACAGAAATAACACCCACACCTGGTCCGGAATCTGATGAAGATAAAGAAAATCCGTCCGATACATAACTTTTATATTTACAAAGAATAATATACTTGTGCACCTGAATTCCTTTGTGCTAAAATAGTTACCGATGTCGAATTTTGGAGGTGCATATGGATACAAAGGAAATATTAAGTTTTTTGCCTGGCCTTTTGGGTGGTGTGGCCGTATTTTTATTTGGCATGAACATGCTCAGTGAAGGGCTTCAAAAGATTGCAGGAGATAAGCTTAGGCACATAATCAGTATTTTGACGAATAATCCGATAATTGGTATTCTGGTTGGTACAGTTGTAACAGCTATTATTCAGAGCAGCAGTGCAACAACAGTTATGGTTATTGGTTTTGTCAGTGCAGGTTTAATGACATTAAAGCAGTCCATTGGTGTAATAATTGGTGCCAATATTGGAACAACTGTAACTGCCTGGCTGGTATCTATTGATATTGGGGAATTAGCCTTACCTCTTACGGGTATAGGTTTTATTCTTTACTTTTTTATGAAATCAAAGAAATTAAAATATATCGGTCAGATTATCTTTTCTTTCGGTCTGCTTTTTGTAGGCTTAAATATAATGAGTGATATGATGGCACCCCTTGCTAAATCCCAGGCTGTTGCAGACACTATGCTTAAGGTGAGTAACAACAGGTTTCTTGGGCTGTTTATCGGTACAATATTTACAGCCATTATTCAAAGCAGCAGCGCTGCAATTGCTATTATGCAAAAACTGGCAGTGCAGACAACTGCTGCCGGTGAACCGTTAATAACACTTCGTGCGGCTCTGCCCATTCTTTTTGGCAGTAATATAGGAACAACAGCAACTGCTTTGCTTGCGTCAATTGGTGCCAGTGTTAACGCAAAAAGAGCTGCTTTTACTCATACAGTATTTAATGTTGTGGGAAGTCTCATATTCATCTGGTTTATAGGGCCTTATGAACATGTTATTTCTTTAATTATGGGTGGGACTATCCTGCCCCATGAAATGGATACGGCCATAGCCTATTCTCACAGTATGTTTAATATAGTAAATGCGATACTGTTTACTCCATTTATAGGATTACTTGCGAAATTTGTTACCCGATTATATAAAGGAAAAGGAGAGCTTTCGGACAGAGCACTTGTGTATATCAGTGATAAGGTTTCATCTCCTGCAGTAGCTCTGAATCTTGCAATGCAGGAAATGCTGAGAATGGGAAAGATAGTTCAGAAAATGATCACAAGTACAAAAATAGTCATACTTGAGCAAAAGGAACTTGTCATACAGGAAATTAATGAAATGGAAGACACTGTAGACATGCTGCAGAACGAAATTTTAAATTATCTGTCAAAGATTATTTCTCAAAATGTGTTGAGTGAAGCCGAATCTGTGAGGCTAACAGGCTATATGCGCATGGTCCACGACCTGGAAAGAATAGGTGATCATTGCGAAAGCTCAGCAATGCTTGGTCAAAGCAATATTGAAAATAAGGTACAATATTCTGATAGTGCATTATTCGAGCTAAAAGAGGTCTTTGAGAAGATTGAGCTTATTATGAGTCAAACACTTGTTGCTTTGGAAAATAACGACAAAGAACTTGCGAAATATGTGTTATCTGAAGAGAACAATATGGATGACATTGAAAAAACTCTTAGAGAAAGGCATTTGGAGCGCCTTAAAAATGGAGAATGCAATCCAAGCACAGCAATAACATATGTGGAATTAATTCATACAATGGAGCGTATGACCGACAATTGCAAAAACATTGCAGAATCTGTGATTGATGATTTAAACCACAGGTTGATCGGACATTATGATAAGGCTGGTAAAGCCATAGATTATAAAATAATCAGGCATTAATTTGTTAATAATAAAAGAATATTGTATACTTGAAGCAGATTTATTTAAACTATTAATTTGTTTGGTGGGTCAAGACTATGACAATAGAATTAACTGAATTTTTGCATCAATTGATAAATAATCCCGCACTGGCAATAACAGTGCTGCTGACATTGGGGGTTATATTTGTAAACGGGTGGACCGATGCACCAAATGCAATAGCCACATGTATTTCAACCAGATCTTTAGGTCCCAGGGCAGCTATTATAATGGCTGCAATATTTAATTTCTTTGGTGTTCTGGTAATGACACTGTTCAATGCAACGGTGGCTCAGACCATATATAACATGGTTGACTTTGGGGGGAATTCACATAATGCGTTGGTCTCTCTTTGCGCCGCCCTTTTTGCAATTGTTTTGTGGGCAACTGCAGCATGGTGGTTTGGCATTCCAACCAGCGAAAGCCACGCCTTAATTGCAGGCATAACAGGTGCTGCAATCGCAGTCCAGGGTGGGCTTGAGGGAATAAATCCAGACGAATGGGTTAAGGTTATTTACGGTTTATTCCTTTCTGTATTCATGGGTTTTATATTAGGTTGGATAATCGTAAAACTTATAGAGTTTATTTTCCGTGGTTTTAACAGAAGAAAAACCACTGTATTTTTTCAGTATGCTCAGGTTTTCGGCAGTGCAGGCATGGCATTCATGCATGGTGCCCAGGATGGCCAGAAATTTATGGGCGTTTTTCTGCTGGGTGTTTTTCTTGCCCAGGGAAACACCGATGTCTCGCAGTTCAGTATTCCTATCTGGCTTATTTTATTATGTTCATTAGTTATGGCACTTGGTACTTCAGTTGGAGGTTATCGTATAATAAAAGCCGTGGGCATGGATATGGTCAAGCTTGAAAAATACCAGGGCTTTTCTGCCGATTTGGCTGCGGCGATAAGCTTGTTTTTTGCTTCGATATTTGGATTACCTGTTAGTACAACCCACACTAAAACAACCTCAATAATGGGTGTTGGAGCAGCAAAAAGACTGTCAAATGTCAACTGGGGAGTAGTGAAGGATATGGTAGGTGCATGGATATTGACTTTTCCAGGCTGTGGCTTAATAGGGTATCTGATGGCGAAGCTGTTTTTGAGATTATTTTAGCACTGATTAATAAAACTTCAGTACCTGCTTATCTGCAGACTGATTTAAATAACGTTTTATAAGAACATCGAAAAAGAGGTATGTAATATGGCGAGAAAAAGAAGTGAAGATTATTTTGACACTTTTGTAAAACTTGTTGATTATTCCTGTCAGGCAGCTAATTTATTAGATGATATAATGAATAATTTCAATGCTGATTTACTTCATGAAAAAATGAATGAGATGCATAAAATTGAACATGGCGGTGACACAGAAAGACATGCAATGATTCGGAAACTCTCAAGAGAGTTTATTACCCCGATAGAACGGGAGGACATAATGTCCCTGGCTGATGCAATTGATGATGTTACCGATACTATTGAGGATGTTCTGTTTCGCTTGTATATGTTTAACATACGAAGCGTAAAGGAACATGCCAGAAAGATGACTGAAATTATTGTAAAATGTTGTAATGCATTAAAACAGGCACTGGAAGAGTTTCGACATTTCCAGAAATCGAAAATATTACACGATTTAATTGTTGAGGTTAATGTCCTGGAAGAAAAGGGTGACAAACTTTATACCGAGGCCGTTCGTCATTTATACGTTAACAGTAAAAATGTTGTTGAAATAATGGCGTGGGATCAAACTTATGACTACCTGGAAAACTGCTGTGATGCATGTGAAGAAGTAGCAAATGTTATTGAATATATAATATTGAAGAACTCCTAACAATAATAGAAATTTATTGATAGTATAAACCGCGTTAGAGTATTATAATGAATAGGGAATTTTAGTTGGGAAAATACGCGAGTTAGAATATACGTTGAAACTTTGTGGTGTTAGGAGGAATCAATTTGGGCAGGTTATTCGGAACCGATGGAGTTAGAGGCATTGCCAATAAAGAATTAACATGTGAGTTGGCATTTCAATTAGGAAAGGCAGGCGCCTATGTTTTGGCTGAAGAGTCGAAACTTACACCCAGGATTGTCATAGGTAAGGATACCAGACGCTCTGGGGATATGCTTGAAAAGGCTCTCATAGCCGGGATTTGCTCAGCAGGAGCCGAGGCCATATGCCTTGGAGTAATTTCAACGCCGGCGGTTGCATATTTAACTCGTAAATATAAAGCAGATGCCGGTGTCGTAATATCAGCATCCCATAATCCCGCAGAATTTAACGGGATTAAGTTTTTTGACAGACATGGTTATAAACTGTCCGACAGTCTTGAGGAGAGAATTGAAGCTATAATCCTGGAAAATGCGGAAAAACTGCCAAACCCTGTAGGGTGTTCGGTAGGCTGTGTAACCGAAATAAAAGAAGCAAAAGAAGATTACATATCATTTTTAAAGAATTCAGTGAATACATCTTTTGAAGGACTAAAAATAGCTCTCGACTGTGCCAATGGAGCAGCTTTTGAGACAGCGCCAAAAGTTTTCTGTGAATTAGGAGCAGATGTTATTGTAATAAACAATGCCCCTGATGGTCTGAATATTAACGGAAACTGTGGTTCAACCCATATGGAGATGTTAAAATCTGTTGTACTTGAAAACAAATGTGATCTCGGTTTTGCTTTTGACGGTGATGCAGATAGAGTGCTGGCTGTTGACTCTGATGGAAACTATGTTGATGGAGATAAAATTTTAGGAATTATCGGTCTTGAACTGAAAAAGCAGAATAAGCTTCCGAATAATACAATTGTAGCTACTGTTATGAGCAACCTTGGTCTTGATATAATGGCGAAAGAATACGGGCTTTGTTTGGAAAAAACAAAGGTTGGCGACAGATATGTACTGGAACAAATGTTGAAGAAGGGGCATATGCTTGGCGGTGAACAATCAGGTCATATTGTCATGCTTAACTTCAATACCACTGGTGATGGGCAGCTTACAGCTCTTCAGTTGGTACAGATTATAAAGAACACCGGCAAAACCTTAAAAGAATTGGCCTCTGTAATGAAGGTATACCCGCAGGTACTTAAGAATGCCAAAGTTAAAAATGAGAATAAATTCAGGTATATGGAAGACCCTGAAATTGCGGCTAGATGCAGGGAGCTTGAAAAAACTTTTCATGGAGAAGGACGTGTACTGATTCGTCCATCGGGAACAGAACCCCTTGTACGAGTTATGATTGAAGGTAAGGAACATGACTATATTGCCAGAAAAGCTGAAGAACTGGCTAAATTTATAGAACAGAAACTTGGTTGATACAACCTGGGGCAACACCATATGGAGGCATAATCATGAAACATGACAATAACCATCTTACAAAAAGACTAAGCGTAGTTTTATTAATGATTTTTTTTATTCAGTTTTTAATCACCGGATGTTCTGATAATTTTGTTGCAGATACAGGCTACAATCTGGACGAAGAGTTAAACATACCAAAGGTAGTTTTTGTTTTTGATGATTCTGAAATGTCAAAAGATGCTAAGCCGGTTATGTCTGAACTGCGGAATAAGTATCAGGAGCAGGCAAAATTCTATTTTATCGACTCAAAAACAGATGAAGCACGGCCGGTTGTTGAAGAATATGGCTTGACGAAATCCGATGACTATCCTTATATAGCAATAGAGGATGCAAGTGGTATGTCAAGCAGAAGCATTCACGGGTTTAATTCTATAACCCGCCAAAGTATCGAAGACTATATATTGCAGGCTGTTAGGGATTCTACTATTCCGGAGGGCTTTGACGGCCAATGGGAAGTTGTGAGTACACAACCGAAAGGTGACGGACTTAACAGCACAGCATATGGAATAATAATCAATTCAGGGGATAAAATTCAATTTATTGATGGAAGAATTGTTCAGTTTGGAGCATTCAGAATGAAATATGAACTAACCGGAGATAATGAAATTCACATGGTAATAGATAGTACAAATTCTATGGTTTTTACCTATGAAATTAGTGAAAACACATTAATCTTAGAGAACAATTTCGTTATTGTAAAAGCCAATAAAGAATAAGCAAGAAGAGCAGGGTATTTGCCCTGCTCTTTTCAGCACATAGCCAGGTTCTATTTACTGCAGCAGGCAGAGAGTTTAAATCTCCCGCCCCGTTGAAACGATGTATTGAAATTTCCATTGAATATTATATTCATGGCTCCAATATAAAAAAGAAAATATTTAAATTCTAAATACGGAATTCCCTGTTATTACAATCTCCATTATTACAACTTGTTCAGTGTTTTGTTGTAAATGGAGATTTTTTTATTTGTATAAAAACATTGACGCAAATGATTTAATATTATATTATTACAATAGTTAAAGTAAATATAAAATAATTTAACATAATATAAATTACAGCTTTATATTTTACATAAATATAAGTCAAGGGGGACTAATCATGACAAAAGCAAAGCTAAATAGAACGCCTTATAATCAGCCATTAGTAGAGCAGCGAGCAGATCCGTACGTATACAAACACAAGGACGGATATTATTACTTTACGGCTTCAGTACCCGAATATGACAGAATTATTTTAAGAAAATCCAAAACAATTAAGGATATAAGAAAAGCTGAAGAATATGTAATCTGGAGAAAACACGACAGCGGTGAAATGAGTAAAAATATCTGGGCTCCGGAAATACATTACATTGATGATGTCTGGTATATCTATTTTGCTGCAGGGAGAGAGGAGAATCAATGGGATATAAGACCTTATGTACTCGAATGCAGAGATCCGGATCCAATCAATGGAGAATGGAAAGAGCTGGGCAAAATGCAATGTGCTGAAGAGGATGAATTTTCATTCCGTGCCTTTTCCCTTGACGGAACGGTATTTGAGCATAATGGAAAGAATTATTTCATATGGGCCGAAAAGGTAGGAGTTGGTAAAAAAATTTCAAATCTTTATATAGCCGAAATGGAAAAGCCGTGGAAGCTGAAAACTGTGCAGGTTATGCTCACTACCCCCGATTATGACTGGGAACGAAGAGGTTATTGGGTAAATGAGGGCCCAAGCATACTGAAAAACAATGAATACATTTTTCTTGTTTATTCTGCAAGCGACACAGGATCCAATTATTGTATGGGAATGCTATATGCACATAAGGACTCGGATTTATTGGATCCTCGTTCCTGGGTAAAATCGAGATATCCCATTTTATCTACTGACAGGGAAAAAGGCATTTATGGTCCGGGGCATAATAGTTTTACAAAATCAGAAGACGGCACGAAAGACATAATGATATTCCATGCACGGCAATACGAGGAAATAGTTGGGAATCCGTTGTTTGATCCTAACCGCCATACTATGATAATGGAAATTAAATGGAGTGACGACGGTATGCCTGTTTTTGAGTTTCAAAAGCAGGTTTCCGAATAGATTGCAGGAGGAGTTGAAAAGTGCGGAAAAAAACAATATTTTTGCTTACTGCCGGAATTTTATTGGTAACAGCGGCCTGCGGAAACAATGTATCCGGTAAAAAAGAGTCTGCCCATGGTGCTTCAGGTAAAGAGGTTCAATCCGAAGAACCCGAAAATGATGAAGAGGAAAAAGACACCATTATAATAACAGATGATATTAAGTTAACAGCAGATAATCCGGTTAATTATTCTTTCAGAAATGTTTCGGTTCATGATCCTTCTATAATTGCAACCAATGGCAGTTTCTACGTATTTGGGTCCCATCTGGCCGGGGCAAAATCAAAGGATCTGATGAACTGGGATTTGATTGGCTCGGGTGTTACTGCAAACAATCCAATTATACCCGATGCAATGAGAGAAATGCCGGAGGCATTTGAATGGGCTAGAACCAACACCTTTTGGGCTCCCGATGTAATACAGTTAAATGATGGCAGGTATTATATGTACTATTGTACCTGTGAAGGCAGTTCTCCTTTATCTGCTTTAGGTATTGCCGTTTCAGATAATGTCGAAGGGCCGTATAAAGATTTAGGTATTATATTAAAATCCGGGATGGGATTTGATATGCCCAGTGAGGATGGAAATATGTATAATGCCAATGTGCATCCTAATGTAATTGATCCGTGCTTATTCTATGATCCAGAAGGAAGGCTTTGGATGATTTATGGCTCGTATTCCGGAGGGATTTATGTTTTGGAGATGGATCCCGAAACGGGCTTCCCTCTTTACAAGGGTTACGGGAAAAAGATTCTGGGTGGAAACCATGCCCGCATTGAAGGACCCTTTGTGTTATACAGCCCCGAAACCGAGTACTACTACCTGTTCTTATCCTTTGGCGGATTGGATTCAAATGGGGGTTATAATATCAGGGTTGCCCGTTCAAAAAATCCCGATGGACCATATTACGATGCAGAGGGGAATGATATGATTAATTGCAAGGGTGCGCCGGGCACTTTCTTCCACGATCCTTCCATAGAAGGTTATGGTGTTAAGCTAATGGGCGGTCACCGCTTTGCTTGGATTGACGGTGAACAGTCAAGAATTCGTTTTGGGTATCTTTCCCCGGGGCACAATTCGGCATATTATGATGAGAGCACAGGACGGTATTTTCTGATTTTTCACACAAGGTTTGAAGGCAGGGGAGAGATCCATGAAGTCCGTGTGCATCAGTTTTATATCAATGAAGACGGGTGGCCTGTTGCAGCTCCATACAGGTATGTAGGGGAAACATCTGGTACTTATACCGAAGAACAGATAACAGGAATATACAAATATATAAATCATGGCAAATCTATCAACAAAGAGGCAATATTATCCGAATTAATTCAACTGAATGAAGATAATACAATTACAGGGGCGGTTGAAGGCACATGGAAACTGAAAGATGATGGAAGAAGTGTGGAAATAATTATTGGTGAAGACATTTATAAAGGCGTGTTTAATATACAGTGGGATGAATACGGTAAAAAGAACGTTATGACTTTCACAGCCCTGTCCGATAAAGGTGTTTCTATATGGGGAAGCGGTATTTGGGCCATTGAATAAATGCCGGGCTTATTATCTGCCCGGCTGTTATCTTATACAACCGGCCTTGCAATGCAACATTTCACTGAAATTGCGACAGATTGTCCGATTTAAGTTTTATACACTCTTTATCACATTTAAGTCAATATAATCTATTTATAGGAATTCACTCATGGGAAAACCTGTGGTAAAAGCCGAAAATATATTGACTTTAAAAAGTCTGTCATATATAATTAAATATATATTTCAAATAAATATGAAATAATTCATATTACATTGAACTCGCAGCATATAAATAGTTGGATTACTATGTATTGGTGGGAGTACTATGGGATTGAGAATCCGCAGAGGTTTTCCTGTTTTATTGTTGGTCATTGCACTGGCAATGAACAGTATGTCGGCAGCTGAATACAGCGGTTCAGATTCTGTGTCTTCCAATACTTATGTATCCGATGATACGGGTTACTTAAATAAAATATTCAATGAAAGATATTCTCATGTAAGTTCCGGGTATACCTCAGCCATATATTCCGGAGAGACTATAGAAATTCCGGTTCATAATGCATATATTGAATTATCAGGTGGAAGGCTCACTTCAGACAATGCCGGTTACAAAAACGATGTTGTACACCTTTCCGCCGGCAACAGTGCATCATTTTCAATAAATGTTCCTGAAACCGCACAGTACTACCTGAGCTTTGACTATTATCCAGTTTCTGTTTCAATTCTGCCGGTACAGTTTTCATTGTCCGTTAACGGACAAATACCGTTTTATGAAGCCAGAAGATTAATTTTCGAAAGTACCTGGGTTGATAAAGAGGAAAGAGCCTACGACAGATATGGCAATGAAATTGTTTCGGTTCCCGAGAAATTAATGCGGTGGGAAAACAAATTTCTTATGGACGGAAGCTACCGCTATTCCAATCCTCTTGCTTTGGAACTGGAAGAGGGAGAAAACATAATTGAATTAAAGATTAGCGAAGGTACCGTGCTTCTCGGCAATATATATCTGTCCGGCAAACAGGAAATTCCGGAATATTCAAAGCAGGGCGCCATGGACGGTGATAAGATAGTTATTATCGAAGCCGAAAGAATAAGCTACAGGAACGATTCTTCAATTCGTGCCACATGCGAGTACAACACAGCTTTAACCCCCTATGAAACATCGAAAAAAGTATTGAACGTTGTAGATGCAGCATCTTTTAAAAATGCCGGGCAGACCATCTCATACGAGTTTTACATAGATGACCCCGGCTATTATTATATCGGCTTCACATACAGGCAGAGCGACAAGACCGATTTTCCCGTATTTCTGGATATAAAGATAGATGGGAAGGTTCCGAATAATCTCTTTAAATCTTATCCCTTTAAATACACAAAGGACTACATACATTTAACTCCTGAGGATTACGAAGGTGAACCCATAGCTGTGTATTTAAGCAAGGGACAGCACATCATCTCCCTGACAATTAATATAGATAATATCAGGCATGCTCTGGAAACCACAGAGAGAATCATATCAGGCATAAATGATTTGGCGCTGGAAATAACCAAGGCAGCAGGAGCCAATAAGGATAAATACAGGGATTTGGATTTGGAAAGCTACATTCCTGATGTTAAGGAAAGGCTTTTGAATTGGGCCGACGAGCTTGATAAGCTAAGAGACGGATTAAAAAACTACAACAGGAATGTAAAGGAAATTGGTATTCTTTCCTTTGCAAAAATTGCATCAGAAAGTTTAAGGAGGCTGGCAAAAGAACCTAACAGAATTCCATACAGAATCGACGAACTGGCCCAAAGCACAAATTCAGCAGCTCAATACCTGGCCAATTTTATTGATGTATTAAAGGGAAATCATCTGGCCATTGATAAAATATTCATATATCAGAAAGATGCAAAGCTTCCTGAAAAAATCGGAGTTTTCAAAGGCATTTATCTGAATATAGTCAGATTTTTCTCGTCATTTACCGATCAGGCATATTCAATTTCTAACAAGAACGAAAACAATCTTCAGATTTGGGTAAACCGTTCCAGGCAGCACGTGGAAGTGCTTCAGAAAATGATCGATGAAAGCTTTACCCCAAAAACAGGAATTAAGGTAGATGTCTCATTAATGCCCGATCAGGGCAAGCTCGTCATGGCAAATGCATCAGGAGATGCTCCCGACGTGGCACAGTCCATAAACTATTCCATACCCTTTGAGCTGGCAATAAGGGGCGCGTTGAAAGATGTAACCGAATTTGAAGATTTCACCGATGTATTGACAAGGTTTGTTGACGGCCTGCTCGTTCCGGCCATGATAGGGGATGGAATTTATGCGGTACCCGAAACAATCAATTTCTGGGTATTGTATTACAGAACAGATATATTGGAAAAGTTGGGTCTTGATGTACCCGATACTATTGAAGATGTGAAGCTTATGCTTCCCGAACTTCAGATACGGGGTTTGAACTTCTACTATCCCACAGCAGGAATGGGCTCTTTCAAAACATTTCACGGGACAACGCCGCTTATATTCCAGTACGGTGGCAGTCTGTATGAAAAAACTGCAGGCAATACTGCTTTAAGCAGTGAAAAAACCGTGCAGGGGTTTACCGAGCTTACCGAACTTTTCACTATTTATAACCTCCCCGTGGAAGTACCCAGTTTCTATCAGCATTTCAGAAACGGAAATCTGCCCATAGGTATAGCTGAATATGGCATGTACAATCTGCTTATAAATGCTGCGCCCGAAATAGCAAACAGTTGGGATATTGCACCTGTTCCCGGAGTGAGAAAGGAAAACGGAGAAATAGCGAGGTATACCTCGGGTGGTGCTGAAAGCTGTGTTATTTTCAAAAGCAATGAAGAAAGAGAAAACATGGCATGGGAGTACATAAAGTGGTGGACATCAAAGGAAGTGCAGGTAGAGTATGGACAGACCCTTCAGATAGCCTATGGACCGGAGTACATATGGAACACTGCAAATCTTGAAGCTTTTGCAGAACTTCCGTGGGATACAGACCATAAAGCCGTTATCATGGAACAAACAAAATGGATACTGGAAGCCCCCAGGCTTCCGGGAAGCTACATGGTGGAAAGAGAATTAAGCAATGCATACAATGCTGTAGTAGTGGACGGAAAGGATTTAAGGATCACTTTAAATACCGCTGTAAAAAGAATAAACAGAGAGACCGAAAGAAAGCTGAAAGAGTTTGGATATCTTACACCTGACGGAAAACTGATTGAGGAATATGAAGTTCCCACAATCAATAAGATTCGCAAGATTCTATATGGTGAGAATTAGGAGATGAAGGCTTTGAAAATCAGGAATAAATTTACAGGTAAGGACAATAACTTAAACGCATACGTGTTTTTGGCACCTTACTTAATATTGTTCTTCATCTTTATATTAACACCAATTGTAATAGCTATAATGCTATCTGCAACTAATTTTAACACCCTGGAATTTCCCGGTTTTGTCGGGCTGATGAATTATGTAAATCTTATCACTCAGGATGAAATCTTCATGCAGTATGTATTGCCCAATACAATAACTTATGCTTTGATAGTCGGCCCGGGCGGGTATGTTCTGTCATTTTTGGTGGCATGGGCACTGTCCCAGCTGTCGAAGGTTCCAAGAACCATACTGGCTCTGATATTCTATTCGCCGTCCATCACCTCAGGAGTGGCTATGAATGTTCTGTGGAGGATTATATTCAGCGGTGATCAGACAGGATATATCAATGCCTGGCTGATTAAGCTGGGAGTAATAACAGAACCTGTACAGTGGCTTACAGAAAGTAAATATCTGTTAACAATAATGATTATAGTTGCACTGTGGAGCAGTATGGGTGTTGGTTTTCTGGCAATTCTGGCAGGTATTTTAAATCAGGATGAAACACTTTACGAAGCGGCTGCTATAGACGGTATAAAAAACCGTTTTCAGGAAGTTATATATATTACAATCCCCACAATGAAGCCTCAAATGCTGTTTGCTGCGGTAATGTCGATAGTAAACACTTTTCAGAACGGGATGATTGGTGTTCAGCTGTCAGGTTCAAACCCTACACCTGGGTATGCAGGACAGCTGGTGGTGAACCATATAGAGGACTACGGGTTTATCCGTTATGAAATGGGGTATGCTTCAGCAGTTTCGGTGGTTTTATTAATAACCGTTTATGTTTTCTCAAGGGTATCTAAAAGGCTGTTTGCAGAGAAGGAATATTAATGGGGTGGTTTAGGTGGCAAGGTACAGAAAAAGCAACATAAATCCTAAAAGGTTTGACAGAAGTCAGATAAAAATAATATTGATCATCCTTCCTCTGGCTTTATTTATGCTGCTGCCCATAGTTTTTATATTCAGCCATGCATTCAAGCCAATGGATGAGCTGTTTGCGTATCCTCCCAGGTTTTTTGTTGCAAGACCTGCTCTGGACAATTTTTACAAACTGTTTAAAACCACTTCAACATCAGCAGTTCCTATTGGCAGATATGTATTTAACACACTAATGGTTACACTTGTTGTGGTGATTGGTTCTGTTCTGATTTCCACATTTGCTGCATTTGCTTTATCAAAATTAAGGTTCAGGGGTAAGTTTACCCTTATGGAAATCAATAACGCAGCTTTAATGTTTGTACCTGTTTCGGTTATGATACCCAGGTATCTGATAATTAATGCTCTCGGACTGATTGATACATATCTGGCACTGATTCTGCCTGTATTGGCAATGCCGGTCTGTTTGTTTTTAATAAAGCAGTTTACAGATCAGGTTCCCGACTCGTTGATTGAGGCGGCATATATAGAAGGGGCCAGTGATTTTAAAGTATATCAGAAAATTGTTCTGCCGCTTATAAAGCCTGCTGTTGCAACAGGGGCCATTCTTTCGTTCCAGCAAGTTTGGGGAGATATAATGAGTTCAGCATATTATATTTCCAATGAAACACTAAGAACCCTTCCCTTTTTCATGAACACATTAACGAGCATCAGCAATACAATTGCCGGCCAGGGTATGGCAGCAGCTGCAGGTTTAATTATGTTTGTACCAAATCTTCTGCTGTTCATTATTTTGCAGAGCAACGTTATGAACACAATGGCACATTCGGGACTGAAGTAGACTGAAAATGGAGGTTTGCATGTGAAACCGTTCAAGAGTTTAGTCGAATCTGCAAAAACCATAACTATATTTGTTTTAATCAGCGTGACAGCAACTTTTTTGCTGACTCCGATCAGTGTTTTCGCAGACACTCCATATAAGACATTTACGCTAGACGGATATGGAAGAGTTGTGGAAACCCAGTCTGCGTATATACCACTTACAACTATTAACAAAGCCGGTGAACATTCTTTTAAAAATGCATCAGACATGAAAATTACAGATGATGAACAGATATATATAGCCGACACCGGGGGTAAAAGGGTTTTGGTTACAGATATAAACGGCAATTTACTGAGGATATACGGCGAAGGGGTGCTGAATGAGCCGACCGGCATTTTTGTAACTGATGATAAATACCTTTATGTAGCAGATAAAAGTGCACAGAAAGTTATTGTAATGGACCCGGAAGGAGAAGTTGTAAAAGAATATACAAAGCCCGATCACCCGTTGTACGGCAGGGGAGTGGAGTTTAAACCCCAAAAGCTGGCAGTGGATGCCAAGGGTATAATGTATGTTATCTGTGAGGGAAACACCAACGGTATTGTGCAAATAAGCCCTGTGGATGGAGGCACTTTTCTTGGTTACTATGGAACCAATATAACTTCTGTTAACTTCCTGGATATATTCAGGCGGGCAATTTTAACAGAAGAACAGCTGGCAAAACTGCCGAAAAAACTTCCCAAAACCCCTAAGAACTTATTTATCGATAAAAAGGGTCTTGTTTATACGGTTACCCAGGGTGGAGCGCAGGATAACACGGGTTTGAGGAAATTGAATGTTGCAGGTAACAATCTTTTGCAGCCAGACTATACAGATGCACTTCTGTCAGCTGTATCGGTCGGAAATTATGAAAATATCTACGTTGTTTCCGAGCAGGGATACATATACGAATATAATAAAGACGGCAGCCTGCTTTTTATATTTGGCGGAAAGGACTCGGGGCATTTAAGAATAGGTTTGTTTCAGAAGGCTGTGGCAATTGATGTGGATAAGTCTGATAATATATTCGTACTTGATCAGGAAAAAAACGAGATTCAGGTCTTTAAACCAACAGAGTTCGCAAATCTGGTTCATGATGCCTTATATTTATACCAGTCGGGCAGATATGAAGAAAGCAGGGAGCCCCTGCAGGAAGTTATAAAAATGAACAGCCTTTTCGATTACGCAAACCAAGCTATTGGGCAGGCCTATCTCCAAAAAGAAGATTACCCGATGGCGATGAGGTATTTTAGAATAGCAAAAGACAGAGACGGGTATTCCGATGCTTATTGGGAGGTACGTAATATATGGCTTCAGAATAACCTTGTTACGATACTTTTGATTCTGGTAATAATTACAGCTTTGTGGGAACTGGCCAAATTTATGCAAAAAAAGACCCAGGTGTTTAATCCTGTTATCGCCGCTGTCAGGTCTCATAAAAAAAGGTCCCTGATATCTAAGCTGAATTACACATGGTATTTCATAAGACATCCGATAGATGGCTGCTATGGAATAAAGGCGGAAAACAAAGCCTCATACCTGTGCGCAAATATACTGTTATTTCTGTTTATAATTGTCTTTTTGGTAAATAAGTACGCTGCGGGTTTTATTGTAAAAACGGTACCGGACGGAAGGTATGACATATTCTCGGATATAGGGGGAATTGTTGCATCCTTCCTGTTGTTTTCAATCTGTTCATATCTTGTTTGCACCATCAATGACGGCGAGGCTACATTCAAGCAGCTCTATCAGGCATATACATATACTTTTGGACCGTATCTTATTATAAAGATTATAATCGTGCTGTTAAGCAATGTCATAACCTACAATGAGATATTTCTGGTACAATTCTCCAACTTCTGCCTTTATGCCTGGATGCTGGTTTTGTTGTTTATAGCAATCAAGGAGTTAAACGGTTATACCGTCAGAGAAACCGTAAAGGTAATACTTTTAACTGTTTTCTTTGCTTTAATTGTAGTACTTTTAATCTTCATTATGTATGTTTTGACCACTCAGGTGTACGATTTTATCGAGTCAATGATTGGAGAGGCGGTGTATCGAATTGAGCAGTTGTAAAAATGCCATGCTGAGAATATTTGCTGCCTGCCTTCTTGTTATTGTGTTGTTTCAGGCTGTTTTGCCCGAAGTTAAAGCTGAGTCTTTGACTGACGAAAAATATCTTCTTAATTACCAGACTGCAATGAATGATATAGTACCCGACGGTGTAATATTTGTAAAGCCGGCTAACACCATTAAGGGGCATACCCTTATTGCCCAGAGCAGTACTCATCAGTTGTATTTTAAAGAGGATTCGCTGTCGGTTATTATACGGGATAAAAACACAGGGGCAATAATGGAATCGGTTGTTGAAGGAGATGTACAGGGAAATGCCATTGCCGGGTGGCAAAGCTATTTGAAATCAGGAATTGTTCTAAGGGTTTTAAAGGGAATTAACTTAACCCCTTTAATAGTTGGCGTTGATATGGCTAACAGTGATATAAAATTAACCGGCAATGGTTTTTACGCTAAACTTTATTATGATGAATATGGAATAGGCTTCGATGTACATGTATTACTTTCAGAGGATCAATTGATTGTTGAAATTCCTGACAACTCTATTGTGGAAGATAAAGACGAATACAAAATAGGTGAGATATATGTTTATCCTTTTTTAGGTCATACGCATCTTGGAGACAGGTCTGGTTACATGCTGCTGCCCGATGGTAATGGTGCGCTTGTTTATATCAACGATAAACATGGAAGGTTTTCATCAAACTATTCACAATATGTATACGGCAGGAACATAGGTATAGATGAACATTCTACCCTGTCTTTGTTTATGAACAGATATCAGACGGTAAATGAAGCCGAAAACATTATGGCACCGGTGTTTGGAATGGTTCATACCGACTCTGGAATGGGACTTATTGGAATTATAGAGAGCGGGGATTACAGTGCAAAAATAGAAGCATATCCCAATGGAGCTTACACTAATTATAACTGGATTTGCTCAAAATTTATACTGAGACAGATTTACACACAGCCCACAGGTAAAAGAGAAGGGCATATAATAACCAGGCAGGAAAAGCGTAATGAGTTTGATATCCGTGTAAGGTATTGTTTCGTTTCGGGTGAAGATGCAAATTATACAGGCCTGGCGTTAAAATACCGAGATTATCTTATAAAGAACACCAGCCTGGTTCAAAAAGCCGATGATTTTAAAATACGGCTGGATTTTTTAGGCATCGACAAGGAGAACTGGCTGATATTCAAAAGAAATGTAACCATGACAACAGTAGATAACATAAGAGAGATTTACAGCGAGCTTGAAGAAGAAGGGGTAACGGATATACTGTCGGTTTACAAAGGCTGGCAGAAAAACGGAATAAATGCCCTTCCAATAGAAAAATATAAAGCCGACAGGGATATAGGAGGAACAGCGAAACTTACGGAACTGATAAAAGAATGCGAAAACAGAGGGGTTGATTTCTATTTGGGTCAGGATTTTCTAAGAGTTAATCCAGCATTGAAAAATGCAGCCTTTAATGTTGTAAAGCAGATAACAAAACGGGTTTATGAGGAAGCAACATATAAAAACGTATTCGAGAAATTCAGGTATATAACTCCCGGCAGGACAAAGCAGATAATGGAAAAAACAGCAAAATCCTATCAGCAGAACGGCGTCAGGAATATAATGCTCAGTGGAATTACAAATATTCTTTTCACCTATACCCACAAAGGAAATCTATATACCAGGGTTGACACTGCAAATACTTATGAATCAGCAATTAACGAGCTAAATGATGAATTGAACTTTGTCATGGAAAAACCTTTTGCCTACCTTTGGGAATATACCGATGCAATTCTGGATATGCCTGTTGATACTTCGAACTATATTTTCACAGATGAAGAGGTACCTTTTTTGTCTATTGCACTGAAAGGAATAATTCCAATGTATTCCGAATATGTAAACTTCGAGGCAAATAAGGAGGAATTCTTCTTAAAGCTGGTTGAAACCGGAGTTTATCCGTCCTTTTACATTACATATGAAGATCCGGCAAAACTTCAATACACAAATTCTTCTAATGTATACAGCTCAAAATACAGCATCTACAAAAACGATATAATCGGGTATTATATCGAGCTGAAGAAGATAAATGAACTGACTAAGGGAGCCCAAATAATCTCACACAGGCAGTTTTCAAACCAACTTACAATCGTCAGCTACGACAACGGTGTAAAAATATATTTGAATTATAATGCCGACAAAGCGCTGGAAGCAGATGGATATGTTATTGAACCAATGTCTTACATGGTAGGTGAAAGTAAATGAAAAGCATTACCCGAAAAAAGAAAACAACAGGTTTGAAAAAAAGAGAATCATTAACAGGATACCTGTTTGTTTCTCCGTGGATAATTGGAGCCTTAATGTTTTTAATTATCCCGTTAGGGCAGTCCTTCTATTATTCCCTGTGCAATGTGAAGGTTTCACCAAAGGGCAGAAGATACGACTTTGTAGATTTTAAAAACTATACCGATTTATTCAGGCTGGATGTTGGTTTTATAGAGAATATGCTCAGGTATCTTCTGAATACTTTGATTTCTGTACCCGTTATTGTAGTGTTTGCCCTTATTATTGCAATGCTGTTGAATAACAGAATGAAGGGTAAGGGCTTTTTCAGGACAATATACTTTTTACCAGTTATCGTAGTAAGCGGGCCTGTAATGATACAGCTGGCAGATCAGGGTGCCACAAGTATTCCTGCTATGAATGTTTCGGGCATTACACGAGTACTTAGTACGTATTTACCGAGGTTTATGGTAGAACCAATAGCAAATCTGTTTAATAATATGATCCTTATCTTATGGTATTCGGGTGTACAAATACTTATATTTTTGGCGGTACTGCAAAAGATTGATAATTCGCTGTATGAAGCAGCCAAGATAGATGGTGGTTCTGCATGGGAATGCTTTTGGAAAATAACCCTGCCAATAATTAAACCGATGATTTTACTTACTACCATCTACACAGTAATCTATGTTTCTGGAAATGAACAGAACGTGATAATAAATTCAATATACAATGACATGTTTGCAGTAAACAGAGGATATGGGTTTGCATCGGCCAAAGCGTGGCTGTATTCGGTTGTTGTTGTGGCAATTGTAGCCTTTTTCACCGTTGTATTGAGAAACAGGGATACATACCAGGCTGAGATAAAAAGGTTTGAAAAGATGGAAGCAAAAAAGGAAAAAGAAAGAAGAAAACTTTTAAAGAGGCAGACAAGACGTTCGGGAAAGTGGGTTGTGGGGGTGTTTAGAAAGTGAAAATGGTAAAAACAATAAGAAACCATGTAACTCCAGATATAAACAAAGAAAAACCAGTAAAGTTGTTAAGGGGCACAGACAATCGGAAAGGCTTGATATACACATTTTTCAGGTACTATTTACTGGTTGTGATAGGTTTTATATATCTATATCCGTTATTTTACATGATTAGTACCAGCCTTATGTCACTGGACGATTTATTAGATGTATCAATTAACTGGATACCTTCCAGGTTCTATATAGATAATTACGTTAATGCAGCAAAGGCAATGGATTTATGGAATACATTTCTAAAAAGTATTATAGTGGCAGCCGTTCCTACAATCATTCAGGTATGCTCATGTTCAGTAATAGGTTATGGATTTGCAAGATTTGAGTTTAAAGGAAAAAAAATAATGATGGCAATATTGTTATTTTCTTTTATCCTGCCAAAACAGGTTACCATGATGCCCACCTACGAATTATATACAAAACTCAAGCTGATTGGGAACCTGAACTCTTTCAACATTCCCGCCTTATTAGGTCAGGGTTTAAATGCACAGATTTTTATACTTATTTTTTATCAGTTTTTCAGGCAGTTGCCCAAGTCATTGATTGAATCTGCACAAATAGATGGTGCAGGCAGTATCAGAGCCTTTCTAAGAATTGCGATACCTTCTGCTGCGCCTGCCATACTGGTAGTGTTTTTGTTCTCTTTCGTATGGTATTGGAACGAGTCGTATCTTACCACATTATATATAGCGGGTTTGGGTACAAGATCGGCTAATAATTGGACCACTTTGGTTGTAGAACTTAAAAATTTCGAAGATATATATGCCCAGTATAATCAGAGAAACCAGGAGCAGCTAAGAAGCATAAACGAATCAATAAAAATGGCGGGCACATTCCTTACAATACTTCCATTGCTTATAATGTATTCCTTCCTTCAAAAGTACTTTGTTGAAAGTGTAGACAGAACCGGAATTACAGGCGAGTAGCCACCGAAGCATCAGTTCGGTGCGAAATAAAAATTAAGTAAAGGAGGATTTTTCTATGAAAAGTATCAAAAAAGTTTTATCAATCTTATTGGTACTTGTTTTCTGCATCTCGGTTCTGGCAGCATGTGGCAAAGACAAAACTGATAAAGACCAAACCCAAACAACATCCAATGCAGAGCAAGCAACAGACACAAGTTCTGAAAAAACAACACACGATAAGCAGGAAGAGGAAACCAGGGATGTGACTAGATTTTTACCTCCAATGACAACAAAAAACATTACACTAACTTATGCCTCGTGGGAAAACGAAGTACTTACAAGCCATTTAGCCAAAAGATTTATGGAAAAGCACCCCAATATAACGGTGGAGGTTGTAACTCTTCCGCTTGACGGGTATAATGATGCTCTGCTTAACCTTATTTCCACAGGTCAAATGCCTGACGCTTTCTGGATACTGGGTGAATGCGATTTCGCAATTTCAAACCAGCTGCTTGGGGATATGACCGAATATTGGGAGAATGATCCTGAGTCTGAAAATGTGTTAAAAACAATTAATGAAGGTAAGTTTGGTTACTACGGTACCGACAGAAAATGGGCCACACCAGTTAAGTTTTTTCCCGAAACAATATATGCCAACAAGGCTTTATTTGACCAATTGAATGTAGAAATGCCACCGATGGACTGGACATGGGAAGAGATGGTTGAATACATAAAGAAAATGACTGTACCCGAGCTTGGGATTTATGGTTTCAATCAGTACAGAAGAATTGTTACGTGGTATCCGGTTGCAGCCGATGACAATTGCTGGGGCGAGTTTGGCTGGGATGGTGAATCCTATGATTTTACAAACTGGGCAGACGGAATTAACCTTGAGGCAGAATTAATAAACGGTGGATACCATGCACCGCCATTTGATTCTGATGAAGCAGAAGCCGCCTTTGGTGACAGAACCATGTGGGCTGCAGATTCGGGTAAAATTGCCTTCCAGTTTGATGCCTGGTGGACATTCAATAACTTGTTTGCACAGGATACATATCTGGAAAAGGGACTTATATATGTGCCTTACCTGGTTCCCAGAGCAAAGGATACAAAAAGCACTCATATGATGGGAACCCTGGATTTTGGGGGAATTTCATCAGCAACAGAATATCCGCGGGAAGCATATGAACTTCTAAAGTACATGAACTGGAGCGAGGAAGGCTGGATGGCAAAACTTGAAGCATACAGCACTCTTACAAATCCTGATGGGTCGAAATTGTCCCTCGATGCACTGCCCATTACGTTAAGCGAAAAGGTATGGTCGGAAGTAAGAAATTTCTTCCCCGGCGATGACGATCCATACAGCAGAGGGCCATGGTTTGATTACTTCTTTGAACACTGTAAAGAGCCCATTCCTTATGGTGGAACCATGATTCCGGGATTTGCAAGTTTCCTGGGTGAAGGATATGCAGGAGTAGAAGACTCTATTATCAACGGCGGAGTAAATGCTCATGATTTAGTTCAGGATCTGAACGAAAAAGCAAATGCGGCAAACAGAGAAGCTATGAAGGCATTTGATTCTTACGAATAAAACAGCAGTACTTAGCATGTAATAAAATCAAAACATAGAGCAAGGTATTCAGCCTTGCTTTATGTTTTATAGAAGTTAAGCAATGGTTCTTTTGTGAAATCAGAACAATACTCCTCCGAATTTACATGTCTTTTCCCTGTTACTTATTTGATACATCAATATTCCATTCTGTTACTAAAGCTCTGAGAAAAAGTGAAGGTGACAATGATATACATAAAAATATGTAATTTTTAAGCACAATTTTAAGTTTTATTTATATTATATATTAGGGAAAAGTACATGCAATAATTTAAGGAGGATTTTATATGTCCCGGAATTATGTAACAGGGAACAGTCCCGAATGCCGAAATTGTGTATGTGAGTTTAACCGCCTCACAGAAGCATTGTTCTGGTCAAGAATAATGCAGGAACACGCTCTTTTTATTAAGCTTGGATTACCTGCAAACGAACCCGAACTGATAGAAAAAGCACAGGAGTTTATTGAAAGATTCAGGGAATTGCGAAAGAGATTAAAAAAAGCATACAAGCTTGAGGGAGAACTGTTAAAAGACCTGATAGATGCAGTGAAGGATATAATCGAGTTTAAGGCTAAATTATTGAGATTGCTTATACAATGTAAAGCAGAACCAGGAAGTAATTACCCTTTATTGTTAGACCATATCAGAAGGGAAGCAATGCACTTTCTGGAGTTACTTAAAAAACCCGAAGCCAAGGAACCATTGTTTATGCTGTTACAGGAGCAGGTGTTCTGGCTTCGAATAATGAAAGAGCATATAGAGTTCATTATTCACTTGCTCGATCCCTCTGAGAGAGAACTGTTAAATCAGGCTGAAGGTTTGAGACAAACTTTTTCCCGTTTGCTTGAAACTGCCCGAGACCTGGAGTCTATGGCTGAAACTAAGCCTAAAACTTTTAATGCCGTATTGAGTTTTACCAGAAATGTTATAACAGCTGCAACCGAACTTCGTAATTTTAAAGCGACAGCTTTTGAACTGGCAGAACTTTGCGAACTGTTGAGCATTGTTTCAACACCGCTGTTGCTTGACCATGTGAGACGTGAAGCAGATAAATTTCTTGATGAGATGGAGGCACTTTTACCTTCAGTCAGAAAGTGCAACACCAGTATAGGATAAATACAGCAAAATAATATCATTAGAAATTCTCTTTTTGAAGTTGTGCTTTGTTTGTAAATTGGTGCAATCAGACAAAATCAGAATTTCTATGAGATCCTGCTTGAAATAAATACAATATTATAGTAAACTTTTTATTGTGCAAATACAGTGAATTTGCACAGTAAAAACAGAAAAAGGCACAATTTTAACTGAATAAGGAGAAACATCGAAGTGAAGAAGGTAACTATTCAGGATATTGCCAGGGAGTTGAACTTATCCAGAAACACGGTTTCAAAGGCACTTAGAAATAGTGAGCAGGTTTCTTATGAAACCAAGTGTATGGTAATCAAAAAGGCCTGCGAGATGGGATACACTAAATTATCTCCTGCTGTTTTAAGGCAATCCGGGCCGAGTGACATAAGCGATAAAAATAGAACTATTGTAGTCTTAATCAAAAGAGAAATTTCTCTGTTCTGGAATAGCATAATTATGGGAATTTCAGATGAGTTAAACAGTTGTGGATACAAATTACAGTTAAATTTTATTAGTGATGAAGATGAGAAAAATTTGGTTTTTCCGCTGGATTTTGATGAGAAAGTTAGCGGAATCATTATTTTAAGTGTGTTTTCCCAGGATTATCTGGACAAAATTATTAAGCACGGTATTCCTACAGTATTCCTGGATGCTCCCGGTGATTTGGAAACCATAACCAATCAGGGTGATTTTATTATCTGTGAAGGTTTTAATAGTGTAAAGCAGATTACTGCCAACCTGATATCACAGGGCATAAGAAGAATTGGATTTATTGGGGATATAACTTATTGCAGGACCATTAATGACCGTTACCAGGGATACTTAAAAGCACTTGAAGAGGCAAACATTGAACTTGATAGTTCTATTGTTGCATATCAGGCACCGAACAGATTTTATACGGCACAGGAAGTTGAAGAGGCTTTAAATAAATTTTCCTGTATACCCGAAGCCATTGTATGTGCCAATGATGATATTGCTTTAGATGTAATTCGTTACATGAAAGACAGAGGTTTGGCAGTTCCAAAGGATGTAGCAGTAACCGGGTATGATGATATCGAAGGTCTGACTCGGGTAGAACCATTTCTTACGACTGCCAGTGTACCAAAACAAAAACTGGGCAGAAGACTGGCTCAGCAACTATTGTGGAGAATAAAACATCCAGACTTCCCGAAAGAAGTTGTTTTTATAGAGGTACAGGTTGTTTTTCGGGAATCTTCGAACAAACAATCGGAATGATTAGATAAAATATAAGGGTAAAAAATAAAATAAAACAAAACGAGCAAAAAACGAGGAAAACCTCGTTTTTTTTCTCTTGTTTTGCAAAATATGCACAATATTGCAACGTAAAATGCATAAAACAATTCAATACAGTGTGGCTTAACAATGAGTCCGGGTCAACTCCTTGCAAGTGGCCTGTAAGCCAGTAGAAAAGAAGGGTTTGTTTTGTTTTCATACTCAATAAAATGAGTATTGCATTTTCTGGATATATGTATTATAATACAAATGCAAAGCAAAACGCACCAGAAAATGCACCAAATAGCACAATATAAAGAGGTAATTGGTAAGATGATCAAATCAATTAGGTGGAAGTACCTGGCATTAATCCTGTTTACCATAACCATAATCCTTTCCGTTATGGTAGAACTAAGACAGACAGCCATAGCAAAAACCGATCTTTCCATAGATGAATTTAAGGAACAGCTGAACAGGGTTAATATAGACGGCATAGCCTATAAAGACTATGTTGCCTTATATGATATAAACAAAAGAGTTGACGCAGAATATATTATCGAGGCAGAGGACTATGTTCGTATAGAAGATATGGAAATACAGAAATATACAGATTTTGAGGGAATGCCAGGCACTTCTGTATATACCGGGGAAAAGGGTTTGATTGAATATGAAGTATATATAGAGGAAGAAGGTTTTTATGACATCTCCATCCTTTATTATCCGGTGAAGGGTAGGAGTGCATCTATTCAAAGAGCCATATTTATTGACGGGATACTACCATACAGAGAACTTGTCCTGGTAGAGTTTTCAAGGATATTTGTAAATGCCTGGGATGAATGGCAGAGAGACAACAGAGGAAATGACCTTAAACCAAAACAGATCGAAGCCCCACAGTGGATTACAAGTTTCTGCTACGACAGTGAAGGATATGAGACGAGAGAGCTTTCGGTATATTTAGATAAAGGAATTCACACCATTACTTTATGTTCTCTGCGAGAACCAATGCTTATCCGCAGGATTATTTTGAACAAATCTGAAGATGCGCTTCCATATAGCCAGACCAAAGAAAAATATGATGCAAACGGAGCTGTCGACACTTCTAATTATTTAATCCGAATTGAAGCTGAAAATGCAAACAGGAAATCTTCACCTATGCTGTATCCTACGCAGGATAGGTCTTCGCCGGCTGTGTACCCGTATGATGCTAAAGAGCTGAGGAATAACACTATCGGAAGCAATGGTAACTGGAAGATTGTAGGGCAGTGGATAGAATGGGATTTTGAAGTTCCTGAAACCGGATATTATTATATCACATTGCATACTAGGCAGAACTTTGTAAGGGGTATCTACACATCGAGAAAAATAACGATCGATGGGAAGGTACCCTTTGAAGAAATGGGCGATTATGGATTTAGATATGGAAGTCAGTGGAAAATGATCACATTACATGACCAAAAGGGTGATAATTATAAATTCTACCTGGAAAAAGGGAAGCATGTTCTCAGAATGGAAGTAGTTTTGGGGAAATTTTCCCATATTGTAAGCAGGGTTCAGGATGTTGTACAGAATCTTAATGCAATTTACCGAAAGGTTATTCGTATTACAGGTGTGGAGCCTGATAAGTATAGGGATTATCATATTGAGAAAAATATTCCGGGTATAGTGGATGAGCTTATTGCAGAAAGGGATAGTTTAATAATTGCAATAGAAGAACTTAAGGCAGTTGCGGGAAGTGGAAGCGATCGTGAGGCAGCATTAAATACCATGGTAAGACAGTTGAATTATGTTATTGATGACGTTGAACGGCTGCCAAAGATACTGGGTTCTTTTAAAATTGACATTAGTGCATTGGGTAACTGGATTACCGGTGTTTTAGAACAGCCTCTGGCCTTAGATACTATATACATCCATTCTCCGGATATAAAAGTGCCTAAAACAAACAATTCTTTATGGGACCGTATTGTACATACAGTTAAATCTTTATTTTATTCATTTGTAATTGACTATAACTCTATTGGCAATGTAGCAGAAGAAGGGGAAAATATAAGAACAATTACTGTTTGGATTGGTTCCGGACGGGACCAGGCAAACGTTCTTAAATCATTAATTGATGAAACTTTTACTCCCAACACCAATATCAATGTAAATCTTGTTTTGGTAGATATGGGGATGCTTTTGCAGGCTACCCTGGCCGGGCAGGGACCAGATATAGCTGTTCAGGTTTCGAATGATATACCTGTAAATTATGGTATGCGCAATGCTGTTGTAGATTTATCCAAATTTCCTGAACTTACCGAAGTCAGAAAGCTGTTTCGTGAAAGTGCGATGGTTCCATATGAATTTGATGGGCATGTATTTGGTTTGCCCGAGACCGAAACCTGCCTGATGATGTTTTACAGGAAGGATATATTAGATGAGATGGGTTTGGAGATACCAAAGACATGGGAAGAAATGAAAGCCGCTCTTTCTATGCTTAGCAAGAATCAAATGGATGTTGGAATGTTACCAACAAATGTATCACCTCAGTTAGCAGAGCAGGTTTTTGCCATGCTGCTGTATCAAAACAGTGGACAGTATTACAGTAAAAATGCTACAGTTTCTGCTTTAGACAGCGATATTGCTGTCCAGGCTTTTAAGGAGTATTGCAAATTTTATACCGATTACAGGCTGGACAGAGAAACTCCGGTGGATCAGCGGTTTAGAACGGGAGAAGCACCCATTGTCATTGCAGACTATACTTTATATAACCAGCTTCAGGTATCAGCACCCGATATCAAGGGTTTATGGGGATTTACAATGGTTCCGGGTACGGTGAGAGAGGATGGAAGTGTTGATTATTCTGTAACCGGCACCGGTACAGCTGCGATTATGATGAGTCAGACAAAGGATGAAGAGGCGGCCTGGGAATTTATTAAGTGGTGGGTTTCTACAGATACCCAGGTTCAATATGGCCGTGAAATGGAGGCACTGATGGGGGCTGCTGCACGGCATCCTACTGCAAATATAGAAGCCTTTGAGAGCTTACCATGGCCAACTGAGGATTATGAAGCTTTAAAAAGTCAGTTCAAATGGATGAAGGGTATACCTCAGGTGCCTGGGAGCTATTATTCCTGGCGAAATATTAACAATGCATTTTACAGAGTGGTTATAGCCGAGGACAAAAACAGAATGCAGCCCAGGGAAGCACTTACTGAATATGTAAGATATATTAATGACGAGATAACATTCAAGAGGAAGGAATTTGGCCTGCCAACAGCTGAGGATTAAGGGAGAGAGCATAGTGAAGGATATGGGAATTAATGTGAATGCTGATCGACCCAGAAGATGGCCCTTAGGTGGCATATTAAAATTACAACCTACTGAGGAATGGTCATTAATTAACAGAATCAAAAAGAATGTAGCCTCTTATGTTTTAATAGCTCCATATTTTATTCTTTTCTTTATTTTCACGGTTTTACCCGTTGCTATGTCCATGACTTTAAGCTTTACCAGTTTTAACGTATTGGAGCCACCCCAATTTATTGGTTGGGGAAATTACATAAGATTGTTCCTGAACGATGACATATTCAGAATTGCAATAAAAAATACATTGATATTTGCGGTTATTACCGGTCCGATCAGCTACTTTATGTGTCTTCTCTTTGCATGGATTATAAATGAGTTTAAGGGAAAACTCAGGGCTTTTATAACATTGATCTTTTATGCCCCATCTATCTCAGGCAATGCTTATGTGGTGTGGAATCTGATTTTGAGAGGTGATAAGTACGGCATTTTAAATGGTATCCTGCTTCAGCTTGATTTGATTGATGACGCTGTAATATGGATGAAAACCGAAAAGTATGTATTGATGTTTTTGATTATCGTTCAACTATGGCTCAGTCTGGGAACCGGATTTTTAACATTTATTGCAGGACTGCAGACAATAGACAAGACATTATATGAAGCTGCATCCATAGATGGTATAAAAAACCGATGGCAGGAGCTGTGGTATGTTACACTTCCTTCAATGAAACCTCAATTAATGTTTGGAGCAGTAATGCAAATCACCCAGTCTTTCGCTGTTGCAGATATATCTGTTCAGTTGGCGGGTAACCCCAGTGTTAACTATGCAGGCACCACTATTGTCACTCATCTTATGGATTATGGTTCTATAAGGTACGAAATGGGTTATGCTTCGGCAATAGCTACTGTTTTGTTCCTTCTTATGGTTGGTTCAAATAAGCTGGTCCAGAAATTACTGAGAAAGGTAGGTAATTGACGTGCAGAGGACTTATGGAAGCAGAAAAAAACTGCTTGGAAGCCTTAAAAGACATAGAGGTCTGAACCGTTCCATGGCAGGAAATGTGACACTGTTCATATTCATGGGAATTTGCGGTGTATTTATGGCGGTACCTCTGATTTTTGTCATAAGCAATGCCTTTAAACCTCTGGACGAACTGTTCCGTTATCCGCCACGATTGTTTCCCAGGTATCCCGGTTTTGATAATTTTGCTGATCTTAAGGTATTGATGTCAAATTCCTGGGTACCATTCAGCAGATATATATTGAATACTGTAATAATCACAGGAGGAGGAACACTGGGTCATGTAATAGTCGCTTCCATGGCTGCATACCCATTGGCAAAGCATGATTTTCCGGGTAAGAATATTCTGTTCAGTATAGTTGTTCTATCTCTAATGTTTACATGGCAGGTGACCCAGGTGCCTAACTATTTGATCATCTCCAAATTAGGGATCAACAACACATATTTGGCTGTTATGCTACCTGCATTTTCTTACGGTCTTGGATTATATTTAATGAAGCAATTTATGGAACAGATTCCCGATTCGTTGATAGAGTCAGCAAGGTTGGATGGTGCAAGCGAGTATAGAATTTACCTGTCTATAATCATGCCGAATGTAAAACCTGCCTGGCTAACTTTAGCAGTATTGCAGTTCCAAACAATGTGGGGCAATACAGGCAGCCAGTTTTTAAGAGATGAACAGCTAAAACCACTGCAGTATGCTTTGTTGCAGATTGTGAACAGTGGGCCTGCAAGACAGGGGGCGGCTGCTGTTGTTACATTAATAATCGCCGCCATCCCGATTACCTTTTTTATCATATGCCAGAGCAGTATCATTGAAACCATGACCACATCGGGCATAAAGGAATAGGGGAAAACTATGAGACGAAAAAAGCTTTGGTTAATTATGATTATTATAATAATGTGGCTAAATTGTATTCCGGTATCAGCCGTTTCAAGCGTTCCTTATCATACCTACAATTATGATTACTGGGAGTATATATACTATACACCGGCGGCGTATATTCCAAGAGAAAATATTTCTGGGGTAAATACAGGCAGCGGGATGCTCAATAATCCCCAGGATATATTTGTAGCAGAGGATGGAAAAATTTATGTTGCCGATACGGGGAATAACCGTATTGTGGTATTTGACTCCAGTATGAAATTGGAGCGTATTGTTGACAGTTTTGAAAATGAGGGAAAAAAGGATACTTTCAGTTCGCCCCACGGGGTTTTTGTTACATCTGATAATAAGCTGTATATAGCTGATACTGATAATCTTCGGGTAGTGGTGCTGGATGAGAATGGCTCTCTCAACAGGATTATCAGCAATCCAACTTCTGAAGTGCTGGCTCAGGACTTTGTATTTTCACCATTGAAGGTTGTCGCCGACTATGCAGAAAGGGCTTATGTTATTGCTAAAAATATGTTTCAGGGAATTATGGCTTTCGATGAAAATGGTAATTTTACCGGATTTACAGGTACCATTAATGTTACCATCAGTACTTATGAAAAAATATGGAGGAGGCTGTCTACCAAAAGACAGAGAGAAAAGCAAATTCAGTTTATCCCAACAGAATTCACTGGTCTCGATATTGATGAAGATGGATTTGTATATGCTACCAATATTGATTCCAAAGGAAAACAGTCTGTAAGAAGACTTAATCCTAAAGGACAGGATGTAATAAAAAAGAGTAACCGAAATGTCAGAGGTGAGGGAACTTTAAGTGGGGATTTATACTGGAGATTGCAGGGGGATTATTCAGGTGCTTCAAGAATTGTAGATGTGGTATACCGGGGCTATGGGATTTATTCCATTTTGGATATTACCAGGGGACGGATATTTACCTACGATGATGAAGGTAATTTACTGTATATTTTCGGCGGAAGGGGAAGCCAGGAAGGTACTTTTAAAAATCCTGTGGCCATAGAGGCTATTGATGATAAGATTTTGGTGCTTGATGCATATCGGGGAGAGATTATGACTTTTAGTGCAACCAGATATGGCAATCTCATTAATAAGGCTGTGAGCCTGAGATATGACGGGGACGAGGCCTCAGCTGTAAAGCTGTGGAAACAGGTGCTGGAACTGGATTCCAACTTTGAACTGGCATATGTGGGTATTGGGAAATCATACCTTGCTGCCGGAGATAATAAGAAAGCAATGGAATATTTTAAGCTGGGAATGGACAGGGAGTATTATTCTATTGCATATAAAAGGTATCGGGACGATATACTGGAGGATAATCTCAGCTATATACTAACAGCCATGGTTGTTTTGACAGCGATAAAGATTACAGTATCCCGGATAAAAAAAGTAAATGCCGGAAAAGCAGAAAGGGGACTGTGACATGCTTAGCAAGGAAAAATTTAAGTACCCGTTTTATGTTATGGTTCATCCCTTTGACGGTTTTTATGAAATAAGGCACAGGGAAAAAGGGAGCATTTTCGTTGCATTAATGCTGGTATTCCTGTTTGGCCTGTCTTATTCCATAAACAGGAGATATGCAAGTTTTGTGGTAAATTATATTAACCCTCGTTCGGTTGACAGCAGGGTGGAAATAGCAGGTATATTTATTGCGGTGTTGCTGTTCGCCTGTTCTAACTGGTCCATTACCTGTTTAATGGAAGGGGAAGGCAGATTTAAGGACATACTTACAGTAATCGGCTATTCGTTACTACCAATGGTACTTACACTTATACCTGCTACCATTCTATCCTGGTTTGTTGCCAGCAGCGAGGAAGGGTTGTACTACCTGATAATCAATGTAGCGACCATATTCACTGTTATTTTGATAGTAATCGGTATTATGACAATTCACAACTATACTTTCGGAAAGACCCTGATAACGTTATTTATCAGTTTTATAGCACTATTAATAATAATCTTTATCATATTGCTGTTAATATATCTGCTGCAACAGGTTTACATGTTCTTCTACGGTTTATATACAGAAATAATTCTTAAGTTATAGGAGGGCGAGATGACAGACAGAAAAAGAAAAATATGCACAATTATAATAATAGCAGTTGTCCTCGCTATATTGGGATATGTAGCTTATATTTGCCTGCACTATTTCTTTTACATGGAGTATAGGGCGTGCCTGGTTGATTATGCTTATGAAGAAGGGAAGGAATTTATCCCTCCGGATGAAAGTAATTCATTAGTGGATGGAATGGTTTTGGTTGCTGAAAGCGATGTGTTAAAGCTTTATACAAATACTAAAACCACCGAGATAGCTATTTTTGATAAAAGAAACGGACAGATAGTTTATTCAAATCCTCCGAACCGGGAAGAAGACGAGATTGCCAGTGGAAGAAACAAAGTAGCACTGAATTCTCAGTTGGCTGTTACATATTATGATTCCAGTATGACACGGGCTACCATGTACAATTACGATTACAGTGTTGAAAGAGGGCAATTTGATATTGAGGTATTGGAGAACGGTATCAGATACATATATTTATTAGGAAATCTGGAAAGTCCGACTGGTATTGTCCCGGTATATATAACCGGTGAGAGATTGGAAGAAAAGGTGCTGAGCAAGCTGAGCGAGGCCGATGCCAGAACGGTTAGAAGCAGCTATAAGGACGCAGAGTCCCTCGAAGGATTTCTGGAACTTACGTCTGGAGTGAAGGTTAGTAAGATCGGCATGCAGAGATTAAATAAGCTTTTTGAGGAAGCAGGCTATACGCAGGAAGATTTTTATTATGATGCTGAAATGGCATCTATTGGTGAGTTTCAGGAACCAACTACATTTACAATTCCCTTAGAATACCGACTGACAGGAGATAAGCTTGTGGTATCCGTTCCGGCTGGGAATATTAAGGAAACGGGTAAAGGAAAGATTGAAAGGATTGACCTGCTCTGTTTCTTCGGAGCGGCAGGCATGAAAGAAGAAGGCTATATTCTTGTGCCCAATGGCTCAGGTTCACTTATATATTTTAACAACCGAAAAAAGACCGAACGGTATATGCAGTATGTATATGGCGTTGATGAAACAGCCCAGTCTTATACCGTGGTGGAGGATACAGTCAATGCCATGATTCCTGTATTCGGCATAAAGAGGGAAAACGGTGCTGTATTCGCAGAGATTATTGAAGGGGATACATTAGCAGCCATAATTGCTGATGTATCAGGCAATATAAACAGTTATAACTACGTATATCCATCTTTTCTGCTGAGAGGGTCAGAGAAGGTATCGGTGTTTGGGATCACTGGTGTATCGGCAGACTTACCAACCCTTGAGAAGGATATATACGATGTAAACTATACAGTTACATATTCATTTCTGGAAAAAAAGGATGCCAGCTATTCAGGTATGGCAAACTATTATCGAAATTATTTGATTAAAAGGGGTGTCCTCGGCCTGCAGGAAGAAAAGCAGGATTCTATCCCATTTTATTTGGATATTGTTGGGGGAGTTAAGCTACAGAAAAGTTTCCTGGGAGTGCCTTACATGGGAGTATACCCCATGACCACCTTTGATGAGGCCAAAATAATGGTCGATGCTTTTATGGAAAAGGGGATCTCAAATTTAAGGGTAAATTACCTGGGATGGTTTAACGGTGGTTATTATCACGATGTTCCAATCAGACTGAAGGTAGAAAAAGTCCTGGGAGGAAAAAAGGGATTAGAAGAATTGAATGCAAAACTCACCGAATCCGGGTCCAGGCTGTTTGGCGATGTGGCTTTTCAAAAGGTATCCTTTGAGGCGGATAATTACAATTGGAAGATGGAGAGTTCACAGTATTATTCTGGTTATGTGGTTGCACTTGGACGTGTTAATCCTGCCACTTTAAGACAAACCGGCGGACTGGGTTATAGTGAAACCAATTATGATATAGTTTCTCCTAAATTTTTAGTGCGGCATGTTGACAAGTTTAGAGCAGGGATTGAAAAGGTGGACATATCGGGCATTTCTCTCAGAGATTTAGGGAATACCGTAGCTTCTGATAAGAGGAGAAGCAATATAATCAATCGTCAGGAAGCAAAACAGGTTATTATGGAACAATTAAACATTCTGGCAAATTCAAAGGATAACATAATGGTAAAGGGAGGAAATGCCTATTCCTGGGCATATGCAACAGACATAGAGGATGTGCCGGCCAATCATAATCGATTTTTTATTGTGGATGAGGAAATTCCTTTCTATCAGATGGTAATCCACGGGTGCATTGATTATTCCGGCAGTGCTGTTAATCTAAGTGACAGCTATGATAAACAGGATATAATACTCAAGCTGATAGAGTTTGGATTATACCCCCGTTTCACACTATCCTGGAAGGAATCAAGTGATATTAAATATTCAGGTTTGAACAGTCTTTATTCAACCCAGTACAGGATATGGCTTGAAGATGCTGCAGATATATATCACAAAGTCAACGAAGTATTAAGGCATACAACCAATAGTACTATTGTTGAGCATAGAATTATGGAGCCAGGGGTTAAAAGAATTACCTATAATAACGGTGTTGTCATCTATGTGAATGTAAATGATGCAGAAGTTATTGCAGATGATGTAGCTATACCTGCAAGGGGTTATGTGCTTAAGGGGGTTAAGGAATGAAGAAAGGAAGATTTACATTAAGGCAGAAAAGAGCTGCAACCGGTCTGCTGTTTATACTTCCCTGGCTTATAGGTTTTTTAGTTTATTATGTGAGAAGCCTGATTCTAACCGTGCAGTTTTCCTTAAGCAAGGTCGAGATATTGCAAACAGGGGGATACCAGACAACCTATACCGGGCTGTCAAATTACCGGTTTGCCCTTCTAGAGCATGCTAAATTCAATCAAATACTGGTAAATTCACTCAGAGATATTTTAATAGATATACCATTTATAATATTTTTCAGTTTGTTTATGGCAATTTTGCTTAATTCAAAATTTAAGGGAAGGTCTTTGGTTCGGGTTATTTTCTTCTTACCAATTTTGATGGGTTCGGGGGCAGTGCTAAGGAGCCTGGAACTGGCAACAAGAAATATTATAGGTGGGGCCAGTGCGATGATAGAAGAGTTGTCTGCAGCTAATCAGATTAATATCAGCTTTTTACTGTATGTATTGGAAGACCTGGGTTTACCGACAACATTAATTGACTATATTACAGGGCTGGTATCCCGAATATTTGAAATTGTCAGGGCTTCCAGTGTGCAAATTATTATTTTTATTGCTGCACTTCAATCGATACCGAATTCTATGTATGAATGCGCCAAAATTGAGGGAGCTACAGGTTATGAGACTTTTTGGAAAATTACTTTTCCTATGGTCTCACCGCTGATACTAACCAATGTAGTATATACTATCGTAGATTTCTTTGTTAACAGCGAAGTTGTTGATCTGGCATATGAAGTTGCTTTTACCAACTATAACTATGGATTGAGTGCGGCTATGAGCACAATAAGTACTGTAGTTGTTTGTCTTATACTTGCAATTGTCAGCGCTTTAATAACGAAGAAGACTTTCTATTATAATTAGAAAGGAAGAGGAATTTTGAATATTAGGGATGTTAGGGGTTATTATGAGAAAATAAGTGAAATTGCCAGTGATGTTACTTTTAGATCAAGGACTCTCAACAAAGCAAAGTCTGTGCTTCTTTCAATTTTCAAATTAATTATTATTGTTGGAATGTCCTATATTATACTTGGGCCGGTAATTAATATTGTAAGTAATTCTTTCTTTTCACCATCGGATGTATATAATCCATCGGTATTCATGATTCCGCTAAGTCCTACCCTTGAGAATTTTAAGCGGGCTTTTACCAGGCTGAATTACTGGAGTACCCTCGGATATACCATGGTATATATTGTTTCCATTACTTTGATTCAAATCTTGATTTGCTCCATGGTGGGGTATGGGTTTGCAAGGTTTGAATTCCCGTTGAAAAAACTTCTATTTGGCTGTGTGATAGTTACTATCGTACTGCCTGCCCATGTAATTATGCTTCCCATATATCAGCATTTCCGGATGTGGGATATTTTTGGCATCATTCAGGCAGTCACAGGGAAAACGGTTAATTTGCTTTCGCAGCAAACTCCCATGTATTTGATGACACTGTTTGGTACAGGTCTCAGATCTGGATTGTACATATATATCTTTCGGCAGTTTTTCAGGGGGTTGCCAAAGGAAATTGAGGAAGCTGCTCTAATTGACGGGGCAGGGATATGGCATACCTATTTCAGAATAATGTTGAGAAATGCAATGCCGGCGGCTATATCCGTAGCGGTGTTTTCCATGGTATGGCAGTACAATGATATGTTCTATGCAAGGCTGTTTTCCATGCCAACCAGCAAAAATTTAACTTTCCGGTTATCTACTATTCAGGCAACTATTGAATTTGTGGACCAAATTAAAGATCCCATGATATCCCAGCTGGCAGTATACGCTGGAATAACGCTTGTTTTGCTGCCCATCCTGATTATTTATTTTGTTTTGCAGAAATATTTCGTAGAAGGCATAGAAAGAAGCGGTATTGTTGGATGATACAGGCTCCATGTCTGTATAAGAATAAATAATATGGTTGGAGGGATTTTTGTGAAAAGGATTAGCAGGAAAATCGTGGCATCATTGTTAGTACTTACTATGATCATGGCTTTTTCAGCCTGTTCAAATGATCAAAGTCAGGATGCAACAACAGTGGGCGACAAACCTGACACAGCTGCTGCAGACAAAGGAACCGTGAAGGAAACCGGCAAATCAGATTCAGAAGAAACAGGTAAAACCGAACAGGAAGAAACACCGGCAGAAGTTGAAATCGATCCATACCCGGCATTTGACCTGGGGGGCAGGACAATAAAGGTGGGTATATGGTGGGATTATTACTATACCAGTGAACATAATGACATCAAGGATGATCCAGGGTTAAGTAATGCTGTGACCGCTCAAATGAAACTGGACAATGTCAGAAGGATTGAGGACAAATATAAATGTAAGATTGTATATGTGAATCTCGGCTGGGACGGAGTTATAGAAAGTATCAACAGATCTGTTGCAGCAGGTACTCCTGAATGCGATATCTATTTAACAGACCTGCAGTTTGGAATTCCTGCGGTTGCAAATGGTTTGGCTCAGAATTTAGAGGAAATTGCCCCCGAATTTACCGATTTGTTTGGTGAGCAAAAGGTGCTTAAGCCCATGGATAATAAAGCATTAGGTGGTACTTACCTGTTTGCCGAACAGGGATTACCAATGAGTGGCATATATATAGGTTACAATTGGACCATGATGGAAGAGCTGGGACTGGAAGATCCCCAGGAACTTTTCAAGAAAGGCCAATGGACATGGGAAAAGTTCAGAGAATATGCGGCAGCAGGTACCAGAGATACCAATAATGACGGAACGGTGGATATATATGGTTTTGGTGGAGTATTTACTGATTTCGTGAACGGACTGGTAATGAACAATAATGGAGCCATAGCCGCCGGAAAGACAGAAGGAATAAGCTCAAAGGCCACTGTGGAAGCACTGGACTTAATAAACCAGCTATATAATGTAGATCTTTCAGCCAGACCCTGGAATCCCGATGACTGGAACGACAACCTGCTGGCATGGTCCGACGGTAAGGTTATGATGTGGACTGCCCAGGCCTGGGCTTTAAAACAGGAAGCGGATGCAGCAATTTCCGAAGGGTCTGAACTGCCATTTGAATACAGGGTTGTATCATATCCGGTTGGACCAAGTGGAGACAAAAACATATACAGTCCTGTATCAGGTAACTGGTATATGATACCTGTAGGAGTAAAAGAACCGACTAAAGTATTACAGGTTTTCGAAGAATTTATGAACTGGCACAAGAAAGATACATCTCTTAGAGATGATCCTGTATGGTTTGAAAGCTGTTTCCAGAGAATAGAAGATGTAGAGATGGCTTATGAATGTGGTAAGAATCTTAAATTAGATTTATGGACCAGCTTACCTGGTTTCGATTTTGGTGAAAATATATGGTGGCCCATTGTTGTAGAAAAGACAAGTACAGTATCACAAGCTGTTGAGGCTACCAAGCCGGTACTGCAGGACGCTTTGAATGCTTTCTGGGAAAAGTAAATTAACTCGTATCAATAAAAGCTGAAATAGGCGGGCAGGTTGCAATGTTTGAACGTCATATGCTTTATGCCGTTGCAACCTGTTCGGGCAAATTCTTTAAAGCTGTCTTCTGCAGAGCAGGCCGGCTTAACGGGAGGGATATCCATATGAAAAAGTATTTTATACAGCTTATATCCATATTAATAGTACCTGTTTTATTGGCCGGCTGCAGCATAAAAGACAAAACTTTGAGCGAAGGAAGTGAGCATGGAGCTGAAATGTCAAATACAGAGAATATATTCGGATATAAACTTTTTCTTGAAGCAGAAGATGCAGCAGTTACAACCGGCAATGTGAGAGTGGAAAACAAGCACCCGGGTTTTTCTGGAAGTGGGTATTTAACCGGTATTGAAGAGGACGGGGATACAATCACTTTTACCGTTTCCATTCCGGAAAGCGGATTTTATAACCTTAACTTTGTATGTTCAAGTTATGGTGGCTATAAGGAGAATTATATATATATAAATGAAGAACAGGCAGGAGTAATAAAAACAGATGGGGATGATTTTCATGACTCAATGTTAAAAAGGGTGTATTTGTCGGAAGAAACACAGGAGATAAAAATTACAAAAAGCTGGGGGTGGATACGAGTGGACGCATTAGAAATAACAGCTTCTTCTCCGGCTGACGAATCCATCTATGAAGTATCTGCAGAACTTGCAGATCCTAAAGCAACAGAAAGCACCAGAAGGTTGATGCAATATCTGGCAGATATGTATGGCAAATATATTATATCAGGTCAGTACAGCGATAAGGGTATCAATGGTCCTGAATTTAAGGCAATATATGATGCTACAGGAAAATATCCCGCTATGCTGGGTCTTGATTTTATCGAATACACTCCTTCCAGAGCAGCCCATGGTTCTGTGGGAAAGAGCGTAGTGTATGCCGTTGAATTTGCGAAAACAGGCGGGATTGTAACCTTTTGCTGGCATTGGAATGCACCCGAACCATACTTATATAATACTCCTGAGATACCCTGGTGGAAGGGGTTTTATACCGAAGCTACCAATATTGATTTAGAAGCAATTATGAATGGCCAGGACATTGAGGGATATGATCTGTTAATACGGGATATTGATGCTGTTGCCAATCAGTTAAAACGCTTGCAGGAAGCTGATGTGCCTGTTTTATGGAGGCCTTTGCATGAAGCCGGCGGCGGATGGTTCTGGTGGGGTGCTTCAGGTCCCGAACCCTACATTAAGTTATACAGACTACTCTTTGACCGCTTAACTAAAACTCATAACATTCATAATCTGATTTGGGTATGGAATGGACAGGATCCAAAGTGGTATCCCGGGGACGAATATGTTGACATTATAGGGATTGATATATATCCGGGAGAAAGGGTATATAGTTCGCAGGCAGCTAAATTTAATGAGATTTTGGAATGGACCGATAAAAATAAGATTATTGCCTTGACCGAAAATGGATGTTTATTCGATCCTGATTTGGTTTTCCGGGACAATGTCATCTGGTCGTATTTTGGGACATGGAGCGGTGAATTTGTTGTTCTCAATAAAACATATACTCTTTCAGAGAAATACAATGAAAAGCATATGGTTAATAAGGTATATAACCATGACAAAGTAATTACGCTGGATGAATTACCGGATTTAAAGACGTATGGGCAACAAATAGAGGAGGATTTATATTGAGCAAAGTAAAATTGTTTACAGATAATTTACCCAACATTCCCTGGCAGGATGCAGTTACAGATGATGACAAAAGTATTGGAATATGACAAATTACAAAACTGCCCATGACAGCAATATCTGCGTTCCAGGGCAGTTTTTTCAGTCTCTTAACAGGATGTTTATTTTAGATTATAATACAGATATATAAACATCAAAATACGAAAGAAGGTTAGGAATGAACACCGTGAAACCCGACAGAAATACAGCTTTTGAACTTCTTAAAAAGTTCAATAAAAATGAAAGTTTAATAAAGCATGCCCTGGCAGTTGAAGCAGTGATGCGTCATTTTGCTGAAATCTTTGGAGAGGATACTGAAAAATGGGGAATTATTGGCCTTGTTCATGATATTGATTATGAAATGTACCCTGACCAGCATTGCAAAAAGGCTAAGGAAATTTTAGAAGAGAATAATTGGCCCGAAGAGTATATACATGCTGTGGTATGTCATGGTTGGGGAATATGTTCTGATGTTGAGCCTGTTGAGAAAATGGAAAAGGTTCTGTATACAATTGACGAGCTTACAGGATTGATTACTGCTACTGCTTTAATGAGGCCAAGTAAAAGTATTTTTGACACAGAAGTGAAATCGGTTAAAAAGAAATGGAAGCAGAAAAGTTTTGCACAGGGTGTAAACCGTGAGATAATAGAACAGGGAGCGAAATTACTTGGCCTTGATCTTGATTATATAATCGACGAAACAATTAAGGGTATGCGCAAGGTTGCCGAAGCCATAGGGCTAAAGGGAAATCTGTAGGTTCTTGTGTGTCAGCTGGAGTTAAAGACCTTTAAATGAATTAAATACTGAATATTCATTTTGACAAATCATCTTGATTGAGCCCGGAAATACTTATTACCTTTGGCCGTGGCCAGTTAAGATGATTTATTTTTTATTCTGTGATAAAATAGAAAGGATGTAGTTCATTTACTGTAATATATGTAAAGCAAAAAGCAATAAAAATACATTTACATAGGTAGCGATGTAGATATGGATAAATCAAAATTGAGTAATATTACAGATATTAAACTCAATACCGGTTTAAAAAGCATACTTGGAGTGGATATCGGTTCCACTACTGCAAAACTGATTTTAGTGCAGAACGGGGAAATTACACACAAAATTTATGAAAGGCATTTCTCCCAGGTTCGCCATAAAATTCGTGATATGATGCTTGAAATAGAACCGCTGGTTTGTAATGAACAGCTTTATGTTGCAATTTCAGGCTCTGCAGGACTTGGGCTTGCAGAGGATGCCGGATTACCCTTCGTGCAGGAAGTTTTTGCAACGGGTGAACTGATAAAACAACTTCAGCCCGATACTTCTGTTGTAATAGAGCTTGGCGGTGAGGATGCAAAAATAATTTTCTTTGAGGGCTGTATGGAACAGCGGATGAACGGGGCCTGTGCAGGCGGTACCGGTGCATTTATAGATCAGATGGCAACATTAATGAATATGTCGATAAATGAGCTGGACAGGCTTAGCCTTCAAAGCACAAAAATTTACCCAATTGCTTCAAGATGCGGTGTTTTTGCAAAGTCGGATATTCAGCCGTTATTGAACCAGGGTGCAAATAAAGCCGATATAGCCGCAGGTATTTTCCAGGCCGTTGTGGATCAGACAATTGCAGGTCTTGCCCAGGGACGCAGGATAGAAGGGAAGGTCATGTTTCTTGGAGGCCCAATTTACTATTGCAAGGGCCTCAGAAAAAGGTTTGTTGAAACACTGAAATTAGACGATAACAACGCCCTTTTTCCCGAATACGGACTGTTTTCTGTGGCTATGGGAGCTGCATTATTTGCTTCAAAACAGCAAAACAGCTTATCCTATCCCGAACTGACAGAAAGGCTGGAAAAATGTACCTGTAACAGACAGAATACAGTATACCTAAAACCCCTGTTTGAAAACAAAGAAAGTTTCGAAAAGTTTAGAGAAAGGCATCAGAAGGCCACAGTGGAGTGGCTGGATATAAAGGAATACAGCGGAGATGCCTACCTGGGTATTGATTGTGGCAGCACAACAACAAAACTAGTATTAATATCCGGCGATAAAAAACTTCTTTATTCGTATTACAGCTCAAATAAGGGTAATCCTGTTGATGTAGTGAGAGAACAGCTTATCAGGATATACAGGCTTTGTGATACACGTATAAAAATAAAGGGCTCGGCTGTAACCGGATACGGTGAAGACCTTATTAAACACGCGTTTCATATAGATGCAGGTATAGTGGAAACCATGGCTCATTTTACCGCAGCAAGGCATTTCAAGCCAGATGTCGATTTTATCCTTGATATAGGCGGGCAGGACATAAAATGCTTCAAAATACATAACGGTACAATTGACAGTGTCATGCTTAACGAAGCCTGTTCTTCCGGGTGCGGTTCATTTATTGAGACCTTTGCAAAGTCTATGGGCTATGGTGTTGAAGAATTCTCAAGACTTGGCCTGAAATCAAAAACACCTGTAGATCTTGGAACCAGATGTACAGTTTTCATGAATTCTTCGGTGAAACAGGCACAAAAAGACGGAGCAGACATATCAGACATTTCGGCAGGACTTTCGATGAGTGTCGTTAAAAATGCGCTGTATAAAGTAATACGTGCAGGCTCTGCCCATGAGCTGGGTGAGAACATAGTTGTTCAGGGCGGAACATTTTTAAATGATGCAGTGCTTAGAAGTTTTGAGCTTGAGCTTGGAATAAATGTTATCAGGCCACAAATTGCAGAACTGATGGGAGCGTATGGCGCTGCCCTTTATGCAATGTCGCTTGGGCTTCAAAAGTCGTCAATTATTTCAGATAATGAGTTAAAAAATTTTACCCATAGTTCTGTTCCTGCTATCTGCAAAGGATGCGGGAATAAATGCCACCTTACTGTGAACACTTTTTCGGGAAAGGATAAGTACATATCAGGTAATAAGTGTGAGAAAGGGTTGGGTAAGGGAAATGTAAGAACGGAAGAAATTCCCAACCTCCATGAATTTAAGCGGAAAAGGATGAAAAATTTGTCAGAGGGTGACAATATCCGTGGAACAATTGGTATGCCGCTTTCTCTTGGTATGTATGAACTGGCTCCCTTCTGGCACCGAATTTTTACAAGCCTTGGTTTTAAGGTGATCTTTTCAGGATTTTCGGGCAGAGAGCTTTATACAAAAGGGCAGGACAGTATACCTTCGGATACTGTGTGCTATCCTGCAAAACTAATGCACGGTCACATCGAAACACTGCTCGAAAAGAAAACCGACTACATATTCTATCCATGCCTTACGTATAATTTTGATGAAAATATGGGGGATAATCATTACAACTGCCCCGTTGTTGCGTATTATTCCGAAGTTCTTAATGGAAACATGGAATCTCTGAAAAATACCAGGTTTCTTTTTCCATATCTGAACATAAACAGTCGCAGGGAACTTACCAATGGAATCTTTTCGCTGCTTAAGCCAAAACACCGGGATTTAACACGAAAAGATGTTAGAGAAGCTATTGACAAAGGGTACGAAGAATACAGGAAATGGATGGCGGAATTACAGCAGGAAGGCAGGCGTGCAATTGAATATGCAAGAGCGAATAACAAGAGAATTCTGATACTTGCCGGAAGGCCCTACCACATAGATCCCGGGATAGGTCACGGAATTGACAAACTGGCTGTATCCCTTGGCTTTGTTGTAATAACTGAAGACAGCATAAGCAATGTTATTAGACCTGAAAATGTAGGGGTTCTTAATCAATGGACATATCACGCAAGGCTTTATAATGCTGCAGAGTATGCAGGACATCATGATGATTGTGAACTGGTGCAGTTAGTTTCCTTCGGCTGCGGGCTTGACGCCATTACATCCGATGAGGTTCGGGACATTTTGGAAAGACATCGGAAAATATATACTCAGATAAAGATTGATGAAATAACCAACCTTGGGGCAGTTAAGATAAGGCTTAGAAGCCTTTTAGGAGCATTGGAGGAGAGGGAGAGAAAAGATGGGTAAAAAAGAAGGAATTGTTCTTTTTACTAAAAAAATGAAAAAGGATTATACCATTTTAGCCCCAACAATGCTGCCTCTTCATTTCAAAATGTTAGAAGGAGTATTAAACTCTTTCGGGTATCGTACAAGAATACTGGAAACTTCGGGGAAGCATATTATTGAAAAAGGTCTGAAATATGTACATAACGATACCTGTTATCCTGCTCTTATTGTAATAGGTCAGCTTCTGGATGCTCTGGAAAGCGGTAAGTATGATCGTGATAAAACAGCATTATTGCTTACACAAACAGGAGGAGGCTGCAGGGCATCAAATTATGTATCCTTACTCAGAAAAGCCATTGTAAAAGCAGGATATGAACATATACCTGTAATATCGTTAAATTTTGCAGGTCTGGAAAGACACCCCGGATTTAAGCTCACAGTGCCTATAATTTACAGGATGCTTTATGCGATACTGTATGGGGATTTACTAATGACTCTTAAAAACCAGTGCAGGCCTTATGAGATAAATAAAGGTGAAAGTGATGCTTTAGCCAACGGTTGGGCTGTTAAGCTTTCTGAAGAATTAAGCAGGGATAACAGAATCTGCTATAAGAAAGTTAAAAATAACTATATCAGCATAGTAAGGGATTTTTCAAAAATACCGCGCAATAAAGACAGGAAAATAAAAATTGGCATAGTTGGGGAGATTTATGTGAAATTTTCTCCAATAGGAAACAACAACCTTGAAGACTTTTTAATATCAGAGGGCGTTGAGCCCGTGGTGCCAAGCCTTTTGGATTTTTGTTTATACTGCGTCTATAACGGTATAGTTGATGCAGAACTTTACGGCATTCGTCGTACAAAGGCCTTCTTTTGTAATATCCTTTATAAATATTTAATTAGAAAACAGTGGGATTTAATATGCAGTATTACTGAAAACAGTGACTTCAGGCCTATGGGATTTTTCGAAAAAACACGAACTTTACCCGAAGGCATAATAGGGTTGGGAACAAAGATGGGTGAAGGCTGGCTTCTTACAGCAGAAATGTTTGAACTTGCCACGCAGGGTGTACACGGCATTATTTGCACCCAGCCCTTTGGCTGCCTGCCAAATCATATTGCAGGTAAAGGTATGATGAAGCCATTTCAGAAAAGGCATCCCGATGTAAATATTGTGGCTATTGATTATGACCCCGGTACTTCCCAGATAAATCAGGAAAACAGAATTAAGCTGATGCTGGCTGATGCAAAAAGCAGAGCAGGTTGAAATTAACCATGAATAAGATAGAATAAAATTATAGAAGAATTCATTCGTGTCTGTGTATAATAAAAAAAGAAAGGAGATGTTTTTTTGGATAAGATTCTGGAGGCAACAAAACTTATCAAAGAGTCGGAAAACCTTGTAGTTATTACAGGCGCAGGTGCTTCCACAGAAAGCGGCATTCCGGATTTCAGATCAAATGTTGTACCGGCAAAAAGCAGGAAAAAATACGATTATCCTTCTGAAGTGCTTTTAAGTCATAGTTTTTTTATGAATAATACAGAAACTTTTTATGACTACTATATGAATAATATGATTTACAGGGATGCAAAACCCAATGAGTGCCATAAATCACTTGCTGAAATGGAAAAGTATTGCAATATCCTTGCAGTTATTACACAGAATATTGATGGATTGCACCAGGAAGCAGGTTCTTCTGATGTTATCGAACTTCATGGTACTACAAAGAGATATTACTGTATGAAGTGCAGGGAGGAATTCTCTTTGGATGATATATTTGAAATAAACCGGCCGGTGCCCGAATGTAATAAATGCGGTGGTATTATAAAGCCTGATGTTGTGTTGTATGAGGAACCTCTGAACGAGAAAGATCTGACAAAAGCTATGAATCTAACCATGAGGGCCGATGTACTGCTTGTGGTGGGTACAAGCCTTTTGGTTTACCCCGCAGCGGGTCTGTTGAATTATTACAGGGAAGATAAATTAATTATTGTAAATATTGGCACCACACCCTTCGATAGCAGGGCAAGACTGGTGATTAATGACAGTGCAGGTAAAGTTATGAGAACAATTGCAGATGGCTTAAAATCGTGAATGCTCTGCACCAGGTTTGTCACGAAACTCTACAATTTTATAACAATTGTTCAGGTTATTTGATTATTGACTATAGATATATTTTTCGGAAAACAAAGGATGATTAAAATGCAAAATATTAAACAGAAAAGTTCACCGGAACGTTTATTATGGGCTCAGTTTGATGCCCTTCAGCTTGGTTCGGGATGGGACGAAAAAGATATTTTAAAGCCACAGGTTTTAATTGAGGATGTATATGGTGACAGCCATCCCGGCAGCACACATCTGAATAAACTGACCGAACAGGCAAAGTATGGAGTGATTGAAGAAGGCGGATTTGCAGCCCATTTTCATGCTACCGATGTTTGTGATGGGTGTGCACAGGGACATAATGGTATGAATATGATTTTAGCTTCCAGGGAAGCCATTTGCGATATGGTAGAAGTTCACGGAAGTGTTGTCCCATGGGATGGCATAATTCTTACATCGTCCTGTGATAAATCGGTACCCGCCCATTTAAAGGCTGCTGCCAGGCTTGATATTCCTGCAATTTTCATACCGGGGGGAAGTATGAGGCCCGGGCCCTTTATGACAACATCTCTCGGAAATGGTGATATCTCTTTAAGACAGAGGAAGGGGGAAATTACCGAAAAGGAGATCCGGGATTATAAACTAACAGGATGCCCATCTGAGGGAGCGTGCTCATTCCTTGGCACTGCAAGCACAATGCAGTGTATGGCTGAAGCCCTGGGGATGGCATTGCCGGGAAGTGCATTAGTACCTGCGACCATGCGCGATATCTTATCTTTTTCCCGAAATTCGGGCAGGAAAATCATGGAGCTGATAAAAAATAATATTACCCCGTCGAAAATTATGACTGAAGAGGCATTTATAAATGCCATAATCATACACAGTGCCATTGGCGGTTCTACGAATGCAACAATTCATTTGCCTGCTATTGCCAGAGAGCTTGGCATTATTCTGAGACCTGAGTTGTTTGATGAGATTAATCATAAAATACCACATATTGGGAACATTAATCCAAGTGGTGAGCATCTTACCGAATCCTTCTGGTTCGCAGGTGGAATTCCAATGGTTCAGCTAATGCTGAAAGACTTTTTGAACCTTGATGTTTTAACGGTCACAGGTAAAACGCTGGGTGAGAATCTTGAAGATTTAAAGAAGGATAATTTCTTTGACAGAAATCTTGGTTACCTGGTTAATTACGGTTTAAAACGTGAAGATGTAATAATACCCGTTGAAAAGGCAACCGAAAAGGGCTCTATTGCAATATTGAAGGGAAATATCGCACCTGAAGGTGCGGTTGTAAAATATTCTGCATGTGCTGAAAACATGAGGAAGCATAAAGGTATCGCAAGGGTATATAATTCAGAGGAAGATGCTTATAATGCAGTGGTTAACGGAGGTATAAACCCCGGAGAAATTATTGTAATCAGGTACGAAGGCCCGAGAGGCAGCGGAATGCCCGAAATGCTGATGACAACCGAGGCAATAGTTTGCGACAGGAGATTAAATGGTACTGTTTCGCTTATTACCGATGGCAGGTTTTCAGGTGCAACCAGGGGTGCAGCTATAGGGCATGTATCGCCTGAAGCTGCTGCAGGTGGGCCCATAGCATTCATTCAGACAGGGGATATTATCGAATATGATATAGAAAAAAGAACACTGAATGTAGTTGGAATTGAAGGAAAAGAAGTACCCAAAGAAGAAGTTGAGAGAGTATTTAACGAACGTAAGGAGAAGAATGGAATTATCCCGCGCCCGCCAAAAAAAGGGCTTTTTAAACGATATACCGAATCTGCACTTTCGGCTATGGAGGGAGCAGGGTATTAAAAAGGATCACATTTCCAATTCCAAAGTTTGCCGGGAGTGGAACAGAAGCATACCCGAAAAAAGCCAATATTCTTATATTTAAATAGAATGCAGGGTGATTGTATGTTTGAACTAAAAGAAATAAATGCGGCTGATAAAAATGAATTATACAGTCAAATAAATGCTTATCTTACAGGGTTAATAAGCAATGAATCCGACTGACTTGCCGGTATATCAAATGCCTGCGCCTTATTAAACCAAACTCTTTCCGATATTAACTGGGTGGGCTTTTACTTATGGAAAGGAGATGAACTGGTTCTAGGGCCATTTCAGGGCAAACCGGCATGTGTCAGAATAGGTCTTGGCAAAGGAGTGTGCGGAACTGCAGCAAAGAAAAGAGAGATTCAGCTTGTGGAGGATGTGGAACAGTTTCCGGGGCATATTGCATGCGACAGCGCGTCAAAGTCTGAAGTAGTTGTTCCAATAATAAAAAATGAAAGACTTATAGGTGTTCTTGATATTGACAGCCCGGTAAAAGCACGCTTTGATGACATGGATGCAAAAGGGCTGTCGGATTTTGTGAATATACTAAACAGGTACCTGGATTGGCCGGATAATTTCGTTTAAAACTCAGTATCCGTTTTTTGAAGCTCTAATCCAAAGAAGTTTAACTATACCCCAGCCGACAAGTGCGTATATTGCCATTGCAATTATAGTGGCAGGGTCAAACACCGATCTTGTTGCCAGGCCTGTTGTGGATACCGGGTTGAATATGCCTGAAAAAGGTGCTATAAATATGCCCGTTATGGCATATAAAAAAGCTGTAAATCCACTTCTTGGATTAGCTCCAAGCAGCATGAAAAGAAATCTTAGCCCAAGCAAAGTCTCTATCACTCCAAGGATATAGTAAATTATGTTTTTAGCTTTAACAAACCATACAGGTGTATCATGTTCTACGACAACATCACCTGAATTATGCCTTGTTATGTGAATAATATTATCTATTTTTTCCTGAGAAGATTCTTTTCCCTGATCCATATACATTACTCCTATTTGCGATAGTCTAGTTATTATTTAGTATTATCGAAAAAAAGTTTTATATTCATACACTTGACACGGGTTGCAATGATGATTTTTGCACAATATGCCATATAAAGCATATTATATTATGTAGTCTATGTTTATTTGTGGAGGTATGGAATGCAGGATTATTATGGGATGTCGCCATATACACCGGTGTATGGGTATAATGGCACGCGTACACCGTACAGAAGTGGTTGGCAATATCAGTCAGCCCAACAACCGATTCTGATGCAACAGCAGCCCCAAAGAGTTATCAGAGGATTTGCACCTTATACATACCCTCAAAATTACAGGGATGCTTTGGAATTACTTCGTGATGCTGTGAGAGGTGAAGCGGAAGACAGGGCGTTTTATGAATATCTTATTGAGAATGCACCCGATGAAAAGGCAAAAGAAATTATCAGAGGAATACGTGATGATGAAATTAACCATTTTTTCCTGGTTGGACAGGTATACTATGTATTAACGGGCCAAACAATACCAGCACAGGAGGAGATAGAATTTGAAGAACCCGACTCATATTGTGCAGGCTTAGAAAGTGCAATAATAGGAGAGCAGAATGCAGTTAAAAGATACAGACGAATTCTTTATGCACTTACAGACAGGGTATTAATTAATGTATTAACAGATATAATAACCGATGAAATAAGGCATGGAATACTATACAATTATTTGTATTCAAAAGCTAAGTGCCCGGTCTAAAAAGCTTAATTAAACGTATTAAAATGCGAACACTATGGTCGGGCAAAAAAAGGTCAGGTGGAGGAAGGTACTCCACCTTTTTTAACTAGATTTTACACTTTTATGTGAAGGATTGGATTTTTGAATGCTGATTAAAACCATCCCGATTAACAATATTACAACCCCTGATATAACATATGAATTCATGCTTTCGTTCAGAAAAAGCTTCGACCAGAGCAGTGTAAACAGAACAGAGGTATTACTGATTATACCCGCTGCAAGAAAGGATACCTTTTTCAAAGCTTCTGCATTAAGGTAGAAACTTACACCTGTAACAAGGCCAAGGCCAATTAAAGATAATATGGCCGGGATATTTACATTCCCGGTAAAAGGAGAGGTAAACGGTACGGGAATAAAAGTAACCATGGATGATAACAGGAATATTGAAAAGTTCATATTGCCCGAATCAATATAATTAACAAGGGCTTTTTGACTGGTAACATGAATGCCGGCTCCAATAGCTGCAAAAATGAGCAGAACGGACGATAATAAATTCCCTTCAAAAAGTTCGGCCAGAGTCATACCTTTCCAGCTTACCAGGAATACCCCGGCAAGACAGAATAATGAAGCAACAACTTTAACAGGGGTAATTTTTTCTTTGAACAGAATAAATGCCATGATCAAAAGAAATACCGACTGTATAGGCCAGATGATTACATTGCTGTAAGCATAACCAATGCTGATGGCAATGTTCTCAAATATATAATTCAGGCTTTTACCTATAACTCCAATCCATATCCATTTATCCTTCCAATAAATTGAGATTTTCTTACCTTTGGCTTTCATGAAAAGCCCCAGAAAAACAAAGCCAAATAAAAAACGTCCGAGTGTTATTACGCTGCTGGAGAACATTGTTGATGCAGATTTAACCATCACCCCGACAAAACTCCATAAAAGTGTTGCAATAATGAGATATAAGTAACCCATGTAGTCAGCTCCTATGTATAAATATTTTACTTTAATAAAAAATAAAAGCTAAAAAGCATTATACAACGGAAAAAGCAGGGAAGCAATTATTACGGTTGTATTTTTAATGACATACGTGCTATAATACTAAATATTGCTTCTATAAGAAATCAATTCTTTGATTATCTTAATCTGAAATTATATTATTTTAATTCAAATTTAATTTTAATAACGATAAATTCTCGCTAGCCGGGAGTTTACTAAAAAAAGGGGGAAATGGCTTGGAATTAAAAGAAACAGTAAAAGAAGTTGTTTATTCAGTGGTACCTATAGTGATTATTGTTGCTGTGGTACAGTTTGCATTAAAACTGCCTGCAGAGACAATTGTTAATTTCTTTGGTGGTGCTGTTTTTGTTTTTATAGGGCTTGTACTGTTTTTAACGGGAGTAAAGGTTGGTTTTTTACCGGTAGGCGAATCCATAGGTAATGCAATTGTTTCAAAAGGTAAAATGTGGATTGTTTTATTGTCTGGTTTTATCATTGGATTTGTTGTTAATGTGGCAGAGCCCGATCTTCAGGTATTAGCCGGGCAAATAGATCAGGTGTCAGGAGGTACCATTAGCAAAACTTTGATAATTGTTGTTGTTTCATTGGGGATTGGTGTATTTCTTGCGCTGGGTCTTTTGCGAAATTTTCTGAAGATACCTATGTTATATTTGTTATTAGGCGGATATGCAATTGTTTTTGTTCTTTCCATGATCACACCAAAACATTTCTTTGGTGTGGGCTTTGATTCGGGGTTTGTAACCACAGGGCCAATGACTGTACCATTTATTATTTCTCTCGGTGTTGGTGTTTCCTCAGTTATGGGAAAACATAAATCTGATAACGACAGTTTTGGTTTGGTTGCATTATCCACCATTGGACCGATTATTGCAGTATTGTTATTGGGGGTATTTTTTGGATGATACTAAATTTGTTTGATGGCTTTGGCGATGTATTAATAGAAGTAGCATTGGCATTGACACCAATAGCAGTTGTGTTTGCTTTCTTCCAAATATTTGTTTTGAAATTCCCTAAGAAAAAGATTATAAATATAATTAAAGGGGTAATTATAACATTTTTTGGCTTATCGTTTTTTCTGCAGGGTGTGAATGCCGGTTTTATGCCGGTTGGTGAGCTAATGGGGATGGCTCTTGGAGAAAGTGAATATAGCTGGGTTTTAGTCCCTATTGGTTTTTTGCTTGGGTTTGCTGTAACCCTGGCAGAACCGAGTGTTCATGTTTTGGTAGACCAGGTGGAGGAAGCATCCGGGGGGCATATTAACAAAAAGGTAATGCTGATTACGGTGTGTATTGGTGTGTCTATATCTGTGGCTCTGGCAATGTTAAGAGTTATTAAGGGAATACCGTTGTGGTATATTCTTATTCCAGGTTATATAATTGCATTTGTTTTGGCTAAATTTGTGCCTGCCCACTTTGTACCTATTGCATTTGACTCTGGAAGTGCAGCAACGGGTCCTATGACCGTAACATTGATATTGGCAATAGTTATGGGCGCAGCAAAGCAAATTGAAGGCAGGGATCCATTGATAGATGGCTTTGGTATGACTACCATTGTTGCTCTTGCTCCAATCCTTACTGTTTTACTTCTTGGGTTCCTGTATGGAAGAAAGGAGAAAGAAACAGATGGCTGATTTACAAGAACAGTACAAACTTATTGTAACCATAGTAAAAAAAGGGATAGCGAGCAAAATTGTGGAAACAACCAAAAAAGCAGGAGCCGAAAGCGGAACCATCCTCCTGGGAAGAGGTACGGCTGAAGAATCAATATACCTTGATTTGCTTGGTATTAATTTTGATCTTGAAAAAGAGGTTATTTTCACCATTTGTGAAGAAAGTAAGGTAGAAAATGTTTTAGAGGCAATAACAGGCGATGTTAAGCTGAAGAAACCGGGGAATGGAATCAGTTTTGTAGTAAATTTAAAAACATTAAGCCGAGTCATTCCTTTGCTTAAAGACCAGGACAAACACTAACCTGTAATTCGAAAAATTTAGTATGGAGGTAATTAATGATGCCTGATACCGTGAAAACAAATCTAGAGCTTATTGTAACCATTGTTAACAAAGGTTATTCAGAAGATGTGGTTGATGCCACAAAAAGAGCCGGCGCAACAGGTGGTACAGTTTTGCATGGAAGGGGCACAGGGATACACGAAACAGCAAAACTGTTTGGCATTCCAATAGAACCTGAAAAAGAAATTGTTCTTACCTTAATTGATAAGAATAAAACCCAGGCAGTTTTAGAGGCCATAAATGAAACAATTAAACTCTACAAACCGGGAACGGGTATTGCCTTTGTTCTTGAAGTGGAAAAAGCTTTGGGAATAAACCATCAGTTTGAAAAGGAACAGAAGTAAATATAAAAGAAAGTACTTGAGATGCAAGTTATTAATTTATAACTTGCATCTTTTTAATATTTATACGGTAAAAGTATTATGAAAACATTGCGGTTATTTTTTATGTTAATCATAATCTTAAGTATATTATTTGATTAGTTAAATTCATATAATAAAAATGATACTATTCAAAAAATGAAGTCTTAAATACAAATAAATTTCATAAAACTATTGACATCAATAGTATAACTGTATACAATTATTCAAGAATATCAGCTGGAAGAATATAACCCTCAAAAGGTAATTCGTGTCTCTTGGTATTAACTTCAATGCTTTAAGGAACAGGTTTTAAGGAGGATCAGAGATGAACCGTGAAATGAACAAAGAACAGCTGGAGCAATATTACGAACGTTCAGCTCAGATTATTGACAGGGACAGCTACTACAGTCCTGATTTATATACAAAATATAATGTTAAGCGAGGTCTTAGAAACGAGGACGGTACTGGTGTAGTAGTGGGGCTTACCGAGATTGGCGATGTTCAGGCCTATACCTTCGAAAATGGTGTAAAAATCCCGCAAAAAGGAAGGCTTATTTATCGGGGCATAGACGTGTACGAGCTTGTGGATGCATGTATGAAGGAAAACAGATTTGGTTTTGAAGAATGCGCATATCTTCTTTTATTTGGCGAACTTCCAAACCAGGCTCAGTATGACGAATTTAAAAAAGTACTTTCCTGTCACAGGTATCTGCCCGATGGCTTTGTACGTGATATTATCATGAAAGCGCCAAGTGCAAACATAATGAATAAGCTGGCAAGCACCATTCTTGTTGCTTATTCCTATGATGAGAGCCCTGAGGACACAAGTGTAAAGAACCTGTTCAGACAGAGCATGGAAATTATTGCCCGTATGCCGCTTCTTGCAGCATATGCATATCAGGCCAAATCACATTATTATAATGGCAGCAGTCTTTTCATACATATGCCTGAACCTGAATTATCAACAGCAGAAAATATGCTGCGTTTAAGCAGGCCGGATTGTTCATATACCCAACTTGAAGCATCAACTCTTGATATAGCGTTAATACTGCATGCCGAGCACGGCGGTGGCAATAATTCAACATTCACAAGCCATGTTGTTGCCTCTACAGGAACAGACATTTACTCATGCATTGCAGCAGCATTAGGATCGCTTAAAGGCCCCAAGCATGGTGGAGCTAATCTGAAAGTTATGGAAATGATGAATGAGATAAAACGGGAAGTCAGGAACTGGGACAGCGATTCACAGGTAAGTGATTACTTAGTAAAAATACTTAAAAAAGGTGCTTACGATCAAAGCGGATTAATTTATGGTATTGGTCACGCTGTATATACATTATCCGATCCAAGGTGTGTACTTTTGAAGAAAAAGGCTAAAGAACTGGCAGAAGCAAAAGGGAGAATTGAAGAATTCATGCTTTATGAAAAAGTAGAGCAGCTTGCCCCTGTTGTCTTTAATGAACTGAAAAAGACAAACAAACAAATGTGTGCCAATGTAGACTTTTATTCAGGTTTTGTATATGATATGCTAAACATTCCTACAGATTTGTTTACGCCAATTTTTGCAGTAGCAAGGGTTGTTGGACTTTGCGCCCATATTATTGAAGAAAGGATTAACGGTGGCCGAATTATAAGGCCTGCGTATCAATACGTAAGGGAAAGATCAGAATATATCCCGTTGCATAGACGGAAATAGAGGCGGGGTAGACCCATTCTCCTTCAGTGGCGGGGCAGTTCCCACCGGTGGCATTCGATTAAAGTTAATATTCTATTATAAAAAAGCAGGTGAAATCCTGCTTTTTTATTTTTATTTGCCGGGTAATTCCATAAAACGTAATATTGCTTTACCATTAATTTATGGTAAAATAAGCTTGTTATACGTAAATGGTTGATAATTTAGAATATCAGTCTTTTAGAGTGTTTTTGACATATTATATACATCAGAAAAAAGAGTTAAGATTTTCGGGGTGGACAGATTGCATTTAAAAAGTATTGAATTGCAGGGGTTTAAATCCTTTGCTGATAAAATAACTCTTCATTTCAATAAAGGTATAACGGCGGTGGTAGGACCAAATGGCAGCGGAAAAAGTAATATTTCGGATGCGGTCCGCTGGGTTCTCGGGGAACAAAGTGTAAAATCCCTTCGTGGTAGCAAAATGGAGGATGTCATTTTTGCCGGTACGCAACACCGCAAACCTGTTGGTTTTGCACAGGTATCGCTGCTGATAGATAATTCAGACAGAACTTTGCCAATTGACTTTTCCGAGGTAACAATAACAAGGAGGGTATACCGATCTGGTGAAAGTGAATATTTTATAAATAAAACTCCCTGCCGCCTTAAAGATATAAATGAACTTTTTCTGAATACAGGTGTTGGTAAGGAGGGGTACTCTGTTATTGGGCAGGGCAAGATAGACGAAATTCTCAGTACCCGCTCTGAAGACAGGCGCGCTATTTTTGAAGAAGCAGCAGGTATAATGAAATATAAGGTCAGAAAAAAAGAAGCTGAGCGCAAGCTTGAAAGTACAAAGCAAAACCTGCTTAGAATTGATGATATAATTCTGGAACTGGAGTCCCAGTTGGAACCCCTTAAGGAACAAGCTGAAAAGGCCAGAAATTATATTGAGTTAAGCAGCGAACTTAAGGAAATTGAAGTTGCGCTTTACCTGGATAACATTGAAAAGAGCAGGGATAAAATTGAAGAAATAGATAAGCAGATTAATCAGGCAGAGAAAGACATACAGGAAGAAAAAACCCGCCTGGAAGAGAAAATGCGGGAGAACCGCGGAAAAACCGAGAGGCTTGAAAGGCTTAAAAAGAGTTTGGAAGCTTTACGGACTGAACTTGTTGAGCTGGATAAAAATATAGATCAGCTCGATAATCAAATAAAGATAGATGAAGAAAAGATAAGTCACATAGAATCAAGCAATGCCGCTTCCAGCCAGGATATTGATGAATTAAGAGAAAAAATAAAAATGGTGGAGGCAGATATAGAAAAAAGAAAGAACAGGCTCTCAGTTCTGGATAAGGACAGAGAAAAGTACATAGAATTGCTTTACGCGGCAGAAGAAAAACTTGCGGAAGTAATGTCACGCCTTGATGAAAGTGAAAAACGCATAGAACTTATGAAACAGGAGGTAATGGATAAGCTGGACATTTTGTCCGAGTGCAGAACCAGATATAACAGTCTGAAAAATGAAAAAGAAGCTTTCACCATAAGACAAACAAAACTGGATGTTGAGATTAACAAGATTATCCTGGATAGGGATCATGAAAAGATGCGGCTTGAGCAGGCAGAAAGTGATTTACGCGGGCAAAAAGATGCTCTGGAAGCAAAAAAAGAGGAAATAAACAGCAGTATTATAAATATGCAGAGTTTTCAAAAAGACCTGGATACACTTAGAAAAGAGCAAAACCGGTGCCTTTCCGAGCTTCAGACCGCAAGATCCCGCAGTAAGGTATTAAAAGATATGGAAAGTAGCCTTGAAGGCTACAATTATAGTGTAAAAGCTATCCTTAAAGCCTGCCGGGAAAAGGAAGGGTTTGGAGAAGGCATCTTTGGCGCATTGGCACAGCTTATTACTGTACGGGAACATTTTGAAACTGCAATAGAAGTATCCCTTGGCCAGGCTCTTCAGAATATTGTTACAGAAGATGAATATACGGCGAAAAACGCCATTAATTATCTTAAAGAGAACCGCCTTGGCCGTGCTACGTTTTTGCCAATTACCTCTGTCAAACCCAGGGTTTTGGATTCTGATATCGTCACAAGGCTTGAAAGGGAAAAAGGTTATTTAGGACTTGCCTCCGACATGGTATATTGTGAACCAAAGTTTAAAGACATTATTCTTAGTATTTTAGGCAGGACAGTTGTAGTTGATAATATTGATAACGGTATTGCAATATCAAGAAAGTTTAAATTCAGTTTCAGGGTTGTAACAGTAGAAGGAGAAGTTTTAAATCCGGGAGGCTCTATGACAGGTGGAAGTCAGCCGTCAAAATCCTCAAGCCTTTTGTCAAGAAATAGAATTATTAAAGAGTTGGATGACAAGATCAGTGTATTAACTGATAAGTACCAAAAGCTTGAAAAATCCTGCTCAGAAAAGGCTGATGCTATCAAAAAAACAGAAGAAAGTATAAAGGTCCTTCAAAAAGAACACCATGATTTGGAACTTGTAGTTTTACGCGAAGAACAAAGAGTTCTTTCAATGAAGGATTCTATAGAGAAATTAAAGTACAGGCAGGATATGCTTTTAGCAGAAAAGAATGAGCTTTCCCAAAATATTGAATCCATAGAAAAAGAAATCCTGTATGAAGGTAAAAGGATTTCCGAGATTGAGCAAAGAATCGCCACTCTCAAGGAAAATATAGAGGAAAATCAGCTGAAAAGCAAGGAAGAACAAGCTGCAAGGGATGCTATTCATATGGATATCAACGACTATAAGGTTTCTGTAAATTCCATACTTGAAAGCATGGATCAAACCCGCGAATCCATCAGAAGTTTAAACGAGGAGAAAAGCCTTGTTGAAGGTAATATAAACAAAAGACTTCAGGAGCAAATTAAAAATAAGGGTCGTCTCGAAGGCCTGCAATCTGAAATTACAAACTTAAAGGAGAGAATAAAGGAACTGAATGAGATCAAAGTAGGAAAGAATCTGAAACTTGAGAGTCTATCGGCAGAAACGGCAGCTTTAGAGGAAGAAATTTCGGGTATGGTTGAAGTGGTTTCATCATATAATGATGCAATTCATATACTACAGGAACAATATAACAGGCTTGAAATTAGAAAAACAAAGCTTGAAACCGAACTTGAAGCAATACAAAATCGTTTGTGGGATGAGTATGAATTAACCTATGGAACAGCTTCAGAATATAAAAAAGAAATTACTAATTTACGGCAAACCCAGTTGAGGATTAATGAGTTAAAAGCCAAGGTACGCGAAATGGGACCTGTAAATGTATCGGCAATAGAAGATTACAGCAAAACTAAAGAAAGATATAATTTTATGACTAAACAGAGGAATGATCTTGTTAAATCCGAGGAAAAACTGAACCGTATAATCCGTGAAATGCTGTCAATTATGAAAAAGCAGTTTATGGAGGAATTTCAGCGCATAAACAGGAATTTTAACGAGGTATTCAGGGAATTGTTCGAAGGCGGAAGGGCAGAAGTAGTGCTTGAAGACCCGGACAATGTTTTAGAATGTGGTATAGATATTATAGCCCAGCCTCCGGGTAAAAAGTTACAGAACATGCTGCTGTTATCGGGTGGAGAAAAGGCAATGACGGCAATAGCACTGCTTTTTGCGATATTAAAGCTTCGTCCTGCTCCTTTCTGTGTTCTCGATGAAATAGAAGCGGCACTGGATGATGCTAATGTATATAAATTTGCTGACTATATTAAAAAGTTCACCGGTACCACGCAGTTTATAGTTATTACCCACCGAAAAGGAACAATGGAGTCCTCAGATGCATTGTACGGAGTTACCATGCAGGAATATGGCGTGTCGTCTGTGGTATCGTTAAAGCTTAGCGATGTTGACAAAGCTGTATAGAAGTTAACGCAACAAATAATAATGTAAGTATTAAGGCTATAACCTAAACGATAGATAAATTTGAAACCAATATTTTAGCAAAGGAGATAAGACACAATGGCTTTTTTCGACAAATTAAAAAACGGTTTAAGAAAAACAAGGGAAAGCATTACCCAAAGAGTTGACAAACTTCTTGCTTCTATGGGGAAGATAGATGAAGAATTATTTGAAGAACTTGAGGAGATTTTAATAACTTCGGATGTGGGTGTGGACACAACACTAAAAGTGATCGAAAGTTTGAAGCAAAGGGTAAAAAATGAGAAAGTGGCAGATCCCAGACAGGTAAAAAATCTGTTAAAGGAGGAAATTACAAAAATCCTCAGTTCGGGTGATGCTGAGCTGAATCTTAACACAAAGCCTTCGGTAATAGTAGTAGTTGGTGTAAACGGTGTTGGAAAGACTACATCCATAGGGAAAATATGCAATATGCTGAAAATGCAGGGCAAAAAAGTTTTAATGGCAGCAGGAGATACCTTTAGGGCAGCTGCAATAGATCAGCTTGAAATATGGGCAAAAAGAGCAGATGTTGATATAATTAAACACTCGGAAGGCTCAGACCCGTCAGCTGTTATTTTTGATGCAATTCAGGCAGCAAAGGCAAGAGGTTTTGACGTAGTTGTATGTGATACGGCAGGACGCCTGCATACGAACAAAAACCTTATGGAAGAGCTTAAAAAAGTTTTTCGCATAATAAACAGGGAACTCCCTGATGCAGATATTGAAACTTTGCTTGTTTTGGATGCAACTACAGGCCAGAATGCTGTTTCCCAGGCAAGGAATTTTACCGAGGCAACCGGTGTAACAGGGCTTGTTCTTACGAAACTTGATGGTACGGCAAAAGGTGGTATTATCGTGTCCGTTAAATCTGAACTGGATATACCGGTAAAATTTATCGGTGTAGGCGAAAAAATTGACGATTTGCAGCCTTTCAATGCCCAGGATTTTGCAGATGCATTATTTATATAGCCAGTCGATTTGCCCTTTCGCAAGATAGCGTTAAGTTACCGTAGGTTAAGAAGAATGGAGTATCGTATAATTTGAAAAAGGAGATAACATCCGCAATATCCGCACAGGTTGGACGGTAATTGGAAAGACAGCTGTGTCAGGCTATTGAAAAACATCGTGTGTGCTTGACAATTAAAAAATAATTATATAGAATAGATAAAATTTAAGAAAAACAAGTTTTCTGGCGAAACTGTACAGATTATTTAAATGCTTATTGTGTGAAAAATAAAAAGGAGGAATGGATATGGCAATTATATACCCTGAAGTATCGAGAACTTTCAGTGAGTTTTTACTAATACCCAACTTAACTACAAAAGACTGTACACCTGCAAGTATTGACTTAACAACTCCCCTGGTTAAATTTTCAAAGGACGATAATCCTTCTCTTAAGTTAAATATACCTATTGTCAGTGCTATAATGCAATCGGTGTCAAATGATACACTTGCTATTGCTTTGGCAAGATGTGGCGGTCTTTCATTTATATATGGGTCGCAGTCAATTGAAACCCAGGCCGATATGGTAAGAAAAGTAAAGAAGCACAAATCCGGTTTTGTTGTAAGTGATTCAAATGTATCAATAAACCATACGCTTAAAGACGTACTTGCGATAAAAGAGAAAACAGGCCACTCAACAATTGCAGTAACAGATGACGGAACAGCTAGTGGGAAACTGCTTGGAATTATTACCAGCAGAGATTATCGTTTAACCCGTGATCCTCTGGATAAAAAGGTGGCAGATTTCATGACACCTTTTAAGGAGCTTATTGTTGGCAGGCTTGGAATAACTCTTAGCGAAGCCAATGATATCATTTGGGCGCATAAACTAAACTGCCTGCCAATAGTTGATGACGAACAAAGACTTCATTATCTTGTTTTCAGAAAGGACTATGATGATCATAAGGCCAATCCCGAGCAATTGATGGACTCCAGGAAGAGGCTCATGGTTGGTGCAGGAATAAATACATGGGACTATAAAGAAAGGGTTCCTGAATTAATAAATGCTGAAGTAGACGTACTTTGCGTAGATTCATCCGATGGTTTTACCGAATACCAGAGAGATACACTTCAATATATAAAAGAAAATTTTGAGAATGTAAAAGTAGGCGGCGGAAACGTTGTAGATAAGGAAGGCTTTATGTACCTTGTTGAATCGGGCGCTGATTTCGTTAAGGTTGGAATTGGCGGGGGTTCAATATGTATTACCAGGGAACAAAAAGGAATAGGCCGTGGACAGGCAAGTGCAGTTATTGAGGTGGCTAAGGCGCGGGATGAGTATTTTGAAAAAACAGGTATTTACATTCCAATCTGCTCTGATGGTGGTATTGTACATGATTACCATATAGTTCTGGCTTTAGCAATGGGCGCTGATTTTGTTATGATGGGCCGATACTTTGCGAGATTTGATGAAAGCCCGAATAAAAAGGTAAAACGCGGAAACAGTTATGTGAAGGAATACTGGGGAGAAGGTTCAAACAGAGCACGAAACTGGCAGAGATATGATTTGGGAGAAAGCAGTAACCTGAAGTTTGAAGAGGGAGTTGACAGTTATGTGCCATACGCTGGAAAACTTAAGGATAACCTGGATATAACTCTTTCGAAAATACGTTCTACAATGTCCAGTTGCGGAGCCAAATCTATAAGGGAACTGCAAAAAAATGCACGCCTTACAATTGTTTCTTCCACCAGCATTATAGAAGGCGGTGCTCATGATGTAATACTTAAGGAAAGTGAGTATTAATCCCTGTTGACAGGGCGGGTCGAAGAAATTCGATGCCAGACCTTGCAAATATTATGTGGCTAAGCCATACTTTGTTTATTTGAATTGGCATACCAACAATTATGTAAAAAAGGGTACAATTTCGCACAAGGGCGAAACTGTACCCTTTATGCATTCTGCGAAAACATCGGTTTACAACACAATTTAAGCATCTCTAAGTCCCGCCACTTTTCAAACTGTAAAAAATCAGTTTTTTCAAAGCAGTACCCAATGAATGCAAGCATTTTTTATATCAGATAAACTTATATTGTTAAGAATATTTCATAACCAATTGGCTAATACTGATTTAAGATATATTTATGGGAGGTTTTTATTTGAATCCTAAGGTTTTATTTGCAAAACAAACTGAAAATAATGAAAATAAAGAGCAGACCTCAAAAGATAAAATAGATAATATTAAGGAAATGGGCACTGTTGAGGTTCAGGAAAAGGACAGAAAAATTCATTGTCTGACCATTATTGGCCAGATCGAAGGTCATATGGTACTGCCTCCACAGAATAAAACCACTAAATATGAGCATGTTATACCCCAATTGGTTGCAATTGAGGATGATAAAAAAATAGATGGTCTGCTACTTATATTAAATACTGTAGGTGGTGATGTTGAGGCCGGTCTTGCCATAGCAGAGATGGTTGCATCAATGTCCAAACCAACGGTGTCTCTTGTGTTGGGCGGTGGTCATAGTATTGGAGTGCCAATGGCAGTTTCAACAAATTATTCTTTCATAGCCCCATCGGCTACAATGACCATTCATCCCCTTCGCTTAAGCGGAATGATAATCGGCGTTCCGCAGACCTTTGAATATTTTGACCGGATGCAGGAACGAGTTGTTGAGTTTGTAGCAAAAAACTCCAATATTTCAAAGGACAATTTCCGTAAACTGATGCTGAAAACAGGAGAACTGGCAAACGATGTTGGAACGGTCCTGTTTGGGCAGGAGGCTGTGGAACATGGTATTATCAACGAAGTTGGTGGCCTTGCTTCGGCTCTGAAAAAACTCGATTATTTTATTGAGCAAAGAAAACAAAATCCGGAAGGAGGCCAACTGCAATGATTTATTCAATAGTACCCTATGATCATCTGATGTTTTATCCGGAAGAGAATAAACAGGAGCGGATGGAAGTTAATATCAATGGTGAACAGGTTATCCTTCTGAAAAGCGACAATAACACATATACAATTGAAAGGCTGATTTCAACAAACCCAGTGTCATATCTGATCCCTGAATTAATGCCAGGTACTACGATTATGACAATTAGATCAAAAAAAGAGAGCCCTGATGTAAAATGGGAGATCTTAAACGGTGGCCCAATACTAACCGAAGAATAATGCATTTACAGTAAAAATTTTATTGATGGTAATAATGAGGATGTGCGAAAAAATCTCCGGAGATAAAAATAAAAAGATTGATAAATTATTAACATAAACTCTTGACATTTAGAATTATAGTAATATAATAATAACAATAACTGGAGTAACAAACTGAATAAAGCTGGATGAAGATTGAAAGAGAGTTGCCATAAGGCACACCGAAGGAGTAAATCTCTCAGGTTAACAAGATTTCAATCGGACGGACCTCTGGAGAGACCATGTATGGCGCCGAAGGGGCAAGCCCGAAAGGGTGTATCTCTCAGGCAAAAGGACAGAGTATGCGGGGATTTTAGCAAGCGGCTGAAATCTATTTTTGCAATACTTTAATATTTCAGAGGTCAAACATTTGGTTTGGCTTACTTTTTTAGGAGGGGTTTTCTGTGGCGAAGATAATAGTAACAGATAAAATGGCACCGGACGGAATTGAATACTTAAAAAGTAAAGGCTTTGAAGTTGATACACCGTTTGGAATTTCCCATGAAGAACTGCTTGAAGTAATAGAAAAATATGATGCCATTATAGTAAGAAGTGCTACCAAAGTGAGAAAAGATGTTATTGAGCGTGCCAGGAATTTAAAAGTTGCCGGAAGAGCCGGCAATGGTATTGACAACATTGATGTGGACGAATGCACCAAAAGAGGTATAGCCGTGGTGAATACACCCGAGGGAAATATTATGGCAGCTGCTGAAATGGCTGTTGGTATGGCTTTTTCAATTTTCAGAAATATCCCTCAGGCGCATTTTGCAGCCAAAAACAAGGATTTCAGAAGGAATAAGTTCATAGGTGAAGAACTTGATGGCAAAGTGGCAGGCGTTATTGGTGTAGGTAAAATTGGGTCAATTGTTGCGAAAAAACTCCTTGGAGTTGGTATGAGGGTTGTAGGATATGATCCATATGCAGCTGACGATAAGTTCGAACAACTGGGAATTAGCCGTTGTGAAACTTTAGAAGAACTTTTAAAGATTTCAGACTTAATAACCCTACATATACCGAAGAGCCCGCAAAACATGGGTTTAATTGGCGAAAAAGAGCTTAAAATGTGCAAAAAAGGAGTCCGTATTGTTAATGTTGCCAGAGGCGGTATGATTGATGAAAAAGCACTTTATGATGCTATAGTTGGAGGGCATGTTGCAGCAGCTGCACTGGACGTTCAGGAAGTTGAACCCAACTTCACAAAGAAACCCGAAGAGCAGGATTACTGGAATCCACTCCTTGATCTGGATAACGTTGTTTTCACACCACACCTTGGCGCATCAACCAAGGAAGCAAATTACAATGTAAGTATAGGTGTTGCAAAGCTGGTTGAGGGCGTTTTGAATGGCGAGCTGGTACCTGCAGTTAATATGCCCCCGGTATCTGGAGATATCAGTAAGTTAAGGCCATATATCGACCTGGCTGAGAAACTTGGAAGTATTTACTATCAGGCAGAAAAAGACAGGGTAACAAAGATTGAAGTGATATACAGCGGAGATGTTGCCAAAATGGCAACTAAGGCCATAACTCTTTCTGCAATAAAAGGATTTCTTAACAGTGCGGGGGATCCTGATGTAAATTACATCAACGCAGAATTAAAACTTAAGGAGCTTGGCGTGAAGCTGGTTGAAAGCAAAAGCTCGCACCTTGATAAATATACAAACCTTATAACTGTTAAATTTACTACTGCAAATAAGGAGCAGTCGGTATCAGGTACGGTATTTGCCAAGGATGTTATTCGAATTGTTGACTTTTTCGGATATCAGTTGGATTTTGAGCCCACACCTCATGTGATTGCTCTACAGAATGTAGACGTTCCGGGAATTATAGGAAAGGTTGGTACATTACTTGGAGCAAATGACATTAATATAGCTGCAATGCAATGGAGCCGTAATAGAAGAGGGGAAAAGGCCGTATCTTTTGTAAGCGTTGATACCGAGATATCCAATGATATACTGAAACAGATACTGCAGATTGATGGAATATTAAAAGCTTCAAGACTTCATTTCTGACACCCGTCTCTGCAATCGGGCTAAGGGGATTGCACATCAATATAAAAAATACTATATCATAGATTTGCTAATCATGTGGTCGGTTAATTAACCGACCTTTTATTATCCGGAAAAATGGTATATTATTTTATTATGCTTAGAATACTTGTATAGTAATTATATCTTATATTTTGGAGGATTTTATATGCCGGTTAAAGTGGGATGTATATCTCTTGGGTGTCCAAAAAACCTTGTGGACAGCGAAATAATGCTTGGAATGTTAAATAAAAATGATTATCAGATTACAATAGATTTGCAAAAAGCCGACGCCATTATAATAAATACATGCGCCTTTATAGGCGATGCTAAAGAAGAGGCCATTGATGCAATACTAAGCGCATCTCTTTATAAAAAAACAGGAAATCTGAAAGCTCTGATTGTTACGGGCTGTTTGGCTCAGCGGTATAAAGATGAAATTATCAGAGAAATTCCCGAAGTTGATGCTGTTGTTGGAACTGGTAATATTCATGAGATTCAAAGTGTAATCAAAGAGCATGTAACGGGCAGCGGCCAAAAAAGACTTTTTGTAAATGATCCGAAAGATATTGACTATCTGGACAATATTAGAATGCTGTCTCAGACAGGTTCTTCCCAGTACCTTAAAATAGCTGAAGGATGCAGTAATCACTGTACATACTGCATTATTCCATATTTACGAGGCCCATATAGAAGCAGAACTTTGGAAAGTATTGTTTCTGAAGCCGAAAAGCTGGTTACAGCCGGGGCGCGGGAACTTATTCTTGTAGCACAGGATGTCAGTAAATACGGTGAAGACAGGTATGGTGAGTACAGGCTTGTAGAACTTATTAAAAAGTTATCCGCAATTGACGAGTTAAAATGGATTCGGCTGTTATACTGCTACCCTGAAAGAATAACTGATGAGCTTATTAACGAATTAAAGCATAATCCAAAACTTCTGAAATATCTGGATATACCAATACAGCATGCATCAGACAGGATACTTAAATCTATGGGAAGAAAAACAGGAAGGAAGGAACTTATTGAGCTCATAGAAAAACTCCGCTCAGAAATACCCGGGATCATTCTGAGAACAACTCTGATAACGGGTTTTCCCGGTGAAACTGACCGGGATTTTGAAATACTGAAGGATTTTATTATAGAATATCCTTTCGACAGACTGGGCGTGTTTGCATACTCCCGTGAAGAGGGCACTCCCGCAGCAAAAATGAAAAATCAGATAGAAGAGCGGGTAAAACAACAGCGGAGGGAAGAAATCCTGTCAATTCAAAAAGATGCGGCCGGTTCTCTTATTGAAAAGAGATTGGGACAGGTTTTTGAGGTATTGGTTGAAGGTGTTGCAGATGACGGTATTTTTTATTATGGCCGATCCTATGGTGAGGCTCCTGAAATTGATCCGGTAATATACTTTACGTCAATTGAACCTTTGGAAACGGGTTCTTTTGTCAATGTCAGAATATTAAACGTAGAACAGATGGATCTTGTTGGAGAAGTTATTTTTAATTAGTTTGAACATGACCAAAAAGAGAGGAGTATTATTATGAATCTTCCCAATAAGCTTACTTTATTCAGAATTATATTGATACCTGTTTTTCTAATCTTACTTTTGCCTTTGTTTAATGAAAAATCATTTCTTCCGATATCATTGGATTTGGGCAGAATTATTGCCGCAATTGTGTTTGTGATAGCTTCATTTACCGATTACCTGGATGGTGCAATCGCGCGTAAAAGAAACTGTGTTACCACCTTTGGCAAGTTTTTGGATCCAATTGCGGACAAGCTGCTGGTAACATCAGCATTAATGGCACTTATTCAATTGGGTGATATTTCTGCCTGGGCTGCAATCATTATAATTGCCCGGGAATTTATTGTTACAGGTGTACGAATCATTGCGGCAAATGATGGGGTTGTAATATCTGCAAGTAATTTGGGAAAAGCAAAGACATTTATCCAGATGCTGGCTATATTTTTTATTCTGCTGCGTGATTTCCCATTCTCTCTTATTACGAATATCCCTGTAGGGCAGACACTATTGTGGCTCGCGGTCATCCTGACCATTTACTCGGGATATGATTATTTGAAGGCAAATTGGGATAGAATTAAGAACTAGCAAATTATTTATAAATAAATTATTGCATTATTGAATAAAATAGTATATACTCTTTATCGACAGGACATATTATCAGGTGATAAATCATAAAAAACTTCAGAAGCAGGGTGTTATCGTTGAATAAAAGTTCAAGAGCTAAAAAAGAAAGACATAAACGACTTTTAGAGATAATAAAGGAAGATCCGTTCATGACCGATGAGGATATTGCCGAATATCTTGAGGTTAGTGTCCCAACGGTTCGCCTGGACAGATTGGAACTTGGTATTCCTGAACTTCGGCAAAGAATTCGTGAAGTCGCTTCATTGAATCACCAAAAAGTAAGGGCTTTACACGCTGATGAGATCGTTGGGGAAATTGTAGAAATAAAACTTGGTGAAAGCGGTATTTCAATATTAGATACAACAGATGAAATGGTATTTTCACAATCCAAAATTGTACGCGGGCATTACATATATTCACTTGCCGAATCTCTGGCAATCGCCGTAATTGATGCAGAGGTTGCCCTTGTAGGAGTGGCTAATATTAAATACAAAATTCCCGTTTATGCGGGTTCGAAACTTATGGCAAAGGCAACAGTTAAAAGAGCCCGGAACAGAAGTTATATTGTGTGGGTGTTTATCTACCACAAGCGAAAAGAAGTATTCAGAGGAAAATTTATACTGGTATCTATTGAAGAGAATAAAACGGGTGAAAAATAAGAGTATTGCATAAGTCTACAAATAAACCAACTTAGGAAGGGCTGAGTGGGAAATGAAAATCATGGTAGACGCAATGGGTGGGGATAATGCACCCGAAGAAATAGTAAAAGGCTGTATAGAAGCGGTGAAAATAAAGGATGGTTTTGACATTGAGCTTATTGGTGTGGAAGATGAAATTAAAAAATATTTGGATAAATATAACTGCAACAGCAGCCGTATTTTAATAACCCATGCTCCGGAAGTTATATATAACGACGACAAACCTACAGAGGCTATACGTCATAAAAAGAATTCGTCGATGGTAACAGGGCTTAAGAAAATACGGGAAAATGAAGGGGAAATTTTTATCTCAGCAGGCAGCACAGGTGCGTTACTGGCAGGAACACTGCTTGTAGCAGGTAAAATAGAGGGTGTTTTAAGACCAGCACTTGCTCCAATCGTACCGTCAATTTCAGGAGGTACAATGATAGTGGATGCAGGAATGAACACCCAGTGCAGACCATTGAACTACGTCCAGTTTGCCATTATGGGTACTGTGTACATGCAGGAGGTTTTAAGAAAGAAAAACCCAAGGGTTGGACTTGTAAACGTAGGAACGGAAGATGAAAAGGGAAATGATACTTTAAGGGAAGCTCTGTCTATGCTGAAGGAATGCGACATAAATTTTATAGGAAATATTGAGGGCAGGGATATTGCTGAAGGTAAGGTTGATGTAGCTGTTTGTGATGGGTTTACCGGTAATGCAATGCTGAAAATGATGGAGGGTACAGGCAAATACTTCTTCCATAATATGAAAAGAATTTTTAACAGCAGCTTATTTTCAAAAATATCTGCTTTTTTGATAAAAGCTCATTTGAAAAATCTAAAAGACAGCGTTGATCCCGAAATAGCAGGAGGTACCCCAATTCTGGGAGCCAACGGGTTGATATATAAATGCCATGGCAACAGCAGTGCAAAGGCAATACAAAACACTGTAATAAATGCATACAGTATTTCAAACACCGGGTTTATCGACGTGATTAAGAGAAGAATCGTAAGTATGGAGGTTTGAATTCATGGTTGATTTTGGGGTTGGCATCCTTGGTACAGGTAAATATCTTCCAGACAAGATTCTTACTAATGGTGATCTTGAAAAAATGGTTGATACATCAGATGAATGGATAGTAAGGCGAACTGGAATGAAAAAAAGGCATCTTCTTGATGATAACACTCCATCGTATATGATGGGTGCAGAAGCAGCAAGGCTTGCAATTGAGGATGCTAGTTTGACACCTATGGATATAGATTTAATTATTGTTTCAACAGAAACACCTGATTATCTTACTCCATCGATGTCATGTTTAATTCAAAAAGATATAAATGCTGAAAACGCAGCAGCTTTTGATGTAAACGCAGCATGCACGGGGTTTGTATATGCATTAACAATTGCCCGGCAGTTCATTCAGACAGGTTATTACAATCATATTTTAATCGTTGCAAATGAAGGGCTAAGTCGTATTGTAGACTGGGAAAGCAGGAATACCTGTGTTTTGTTCGGTGATGCAGCAGGTGCTGTGGTTTTGGGGAAAGTGGACAAAGAGTATGGTATCAGGGAAAGTTACCTTGCTTCCTTTGGTAATCTTGGACATAACCTGACAATTCCCTGTTGCTATATTTCTGAAGAAGACAGGCAAAAAAGAGGTGCAGGAAAAGAGCGGGTTATATGGCAGGATGGCAGCGAGGTTTTTACATTTGCTGTCAGATCAATGGCCGAATGTGTAAAAACAGTTGTTGAAAAAGCCAATATTACGATAGAAGATGTTGATCTGATAATACCTCATCAGGCAAACCTGAGAATAATCAACGGAGCAGCAAAAAGACTGGGCGTTGAAGATGATAAAATATCTGTTATATTACAGGAAACAGGTAATATATCATCTGCTTCGGTTCCCGTTGCACTGGATATGGAAAATAAAAAAGGCAGATTAAAAAAGGGAGATACAGTAGTCCTTGTTGCTTTTGGCGGAGGGCTTACCTGTGGTTCCATTCTTTTAACATGGGGAAAATAGCTTTTTATTGCGGAGGTATGTAATGAGTAAAATAGCATTTGTTTTTCCAGGACAGGGAGCTCAGTATGTTGGGATGGCTAAGGAAATATGCAGCCAATACCCCGAATCGATGGCAATTTTTCGTGAAGCTTCGGAGGCTCTTGGTATTGATGTTGAAAATATGGTGTTTAACGGTGATGAAGATACTTTAAAAATAACCGAAAATACTCAGCCGGCTATTGTCACAGCAAGTATTGCCTGCCTGCAACCCCTTCTGAAAGAGGGTATAAAAGCTAGTTTTACTGCAGGCTTAAGTCTTGGGGAATATGCCGCCCATGTATACTCGGGAACTTTCACGTTCCAGGACGCAGTCAGGCTTTTAAGAAAACGCGGAAAGTTTATGCAGGAGGCAGTTCCTGTTGGTGTGGGTTCCATGACAGCTATAATCGGGCTTTCAAGAGAACAGGTTTTAAATGCATGTGCTTTAGCAAAAGAAGAGGGTGTTGTTGAACCTGCCAACTTTAATTGCCCGGGTCAAATAGTAATTTCGGGAGAGGTAAAGGCTGTTGAAAGAGCTTCATCCATCGCTCTGGAACTGGGGGCGAAAAGGGCTTTGCCTTTGGCTGTAAGTGCTCCATTCCATTGCAGTCTTCTGGTTTCTGCCGGCGAAAAATTAAAAGCCGAACTGGATAAAGTTGAAGTACATGAAATGAAAGTACCTGTTGTTGCAAATGTTAACGGTGAAATTGTACCTTCTGTCGACTACGTCAGAGATTCATTATATAAGCAGGTGTCAAATCCTGTTCTGTGGGAAGATTGCGTAAGAACAATGATTGGAAAAGGTGTGGATACCTTCATTGAAATTGGTCCCGGAAAAGTGCTTAGCGGGTTCATAAGAAAAACTGACAAAAATGTAAGGTCGCTTAATGTGGAAGATATGGCCTCCCTTGAAAATACATTGCGTGAATTGTCCTAAGCCTTTAAACATAAGCGAATATATTATTTAAAAGTATATGCTGTTAAAAGGGGTGGTACCGAAATGAACTTTACAGGAAAAACTGTTATTGTTACCGGAGCGAGCAGAGGTATTGGAAGAGCAATAGCTGAAAAGTTTGCACAACTTGGGGCTAACGTTGTAATTAACGGTACTTCGAAAACCATTTTTGACACCAAAAAAGCCTTTATTGAAAATGGCTATTGTGTTAAGGCTTTTGAAGGTGATATAAGCGTTGCAGAAAATGCGAAGGCTCTCATAGACTTTGCTGTAGAAAACTTTGGTACAGTTGACGTTTTGGTTAATAATGCAGGCATAACCAGGGATGAATTGCTGGTTAGGATGAGCGGCGAAGATTGGGATAATGTTCTTGACGTCAATCTGAAAAGTGCATTTTTATGTACGAAAGCTGTAGCAAGAATTATGATGAAAAAAAGACAGGGGGCAATTATTAATATTTCCTCTGTAGTAGGAGTAACTGGAAATGCAGGGCAGGCTAATTACTCGGCATCAAAAGCCGGTTTAATAGGTTTTACAAAATCTGTTGCCAAAGAACTTGGTTCGCGGGGGATTACATGTAATGCTGTAGCTCCCGGGTTTATCGAAACCGATATGACAAGTCAGTTATCCGATGATATTATGGAAAAGTTCCTTACTGCAATTCCATTAAGAAGGGCCGGGACTCCTTCTGAAGTGGCTGATGCAGTTTGTTTCCTGGCATCGGATTTAGCAAAATATATTACAGGGCAAGTAATCCATATTGACGGTGGAATGGTTATGTAATATTATCTTAGTTGAAAGAAATACTATAGCATATGATTCCTGTCTGGAAGGGGGTGAAGAGTGTGGTATTTGATAAAGTTAAGGAAATCATTGTAGATCAGCTTGGTGTTGAAGAAAGCGAGGTAACAATGGAAGCCTCCTTCATCGATGATTTAGGGGCTGACTCACTTGATATTGTGGAATTAATTATGGCCTTGGAAGAAGAATTTGACCTGGAAATACCAGACAAGGAAGCTGAGAAAATTACAACAGTAGGAGATGCTGTGGAATATATAAAAGCGCACTCCTGATTACAGTTGAATAAAAAAAGTCCCACAATTGTGGGACTTTTTTTATAACATGAATTTATTAATGAAATCTCAGAACTCCAATTATTTTATGAAGTTTAGGGAGGATGTTGAAATGGCAAGACGGGTAGTTATAACAGGAACAGGTGTAATACATGCTCTTGGAAAAGATACTGATACATTCTGGAAAGCAATAAAAGAAGGAAAAAACGGAATATCAAAAGTAACAAAATTTGACTGCAGCAAGATAGAAACCAAGGTTGCCTCTGAAATTACAGATTTTGACCCAACCTTATATATGGATAAAAAGGAAGCAAAAAGAATGGATCAATTTACACAGTATGCAGTAGCAGCTACATCTTTGGCAATGGAAGAAGCCGGCCTTGATATTTCGAAAGAAGATCCTTTTCGGATTGGCGTTCTGATTGGGTCGGGAATAGGCGGCATACAGACACTTGAAGATCAAAAACAGACTCTTCTGGAAAAAGGTCCTTCCCGGGTAAGTCCATTCTTTGTGCCGATGATGATTGCAAACATGGCGTCGGGACAAGTGGCTATAAAATATGGTATTTGCGGCTACAACGAATGTGTAACAACTGCATGCGCTACAGCTAACAATGCTATAGGTGATGCTTTTCACGTTATCAGAAATGGCCTTGCTGATGTAATGATTACAGGTGGTGCGGAAGCTGCTTTAACACAGTTATCTTTTGCCGGGTTTGCTTCAGCAAAGGCAATGGCAACCGATCCTAACCCTGAAACAGCATGCAGGCCTTTTGATAAGGACCGTAATGGTTTTGTTATGGGCGAAGGGGCTGGAATACTTATTATTGAAGAACTTGAACATGCTTTAAACAGAGGAGCAAATATTATAGCAGAAATTGTAGGGTATGGATGTACATGCGATGCCTATCACGTTACAGCACCCCATCCTGAAGGTATTGGCGGAATAAAGGCCATGCAGTTTGCTTTGGAAGATGCCGGTGTAAAACCAGAAGATATTGACTATATTAACGCCCATGGAACATCTACCCCATTGAATGATCCGTCCGAGACCAACGTAATAAAGAAGGTTTTTGGCGATCATGCTTATAAACTGGCTGTCAGTTCAACGAAATCCATGACAGGGCATTTATTAGGCGCAGCCGGAGGTGTTGAAGCAATTATTACAGCAATGGCCTTAAAGGAAGGTTTTCTCCCGGCCACGATACATTTGGATAATCCGGATGAAGAATGTGATTTGGATTATGTGCCTAATAAGGGTAGAAAAAAAGATATTCGCTTTGCATTATCCAATGCTTTGGGCTTTGGAGGGCACAATGCAGTTATAGTGCTGAAGAAATATGAGTAAATAGAGAATATAAGGCTCGGCACAGTGAATTTTAAAATAATCTGTGGCGGGCTTTCAGTTTATTCTTAAGAGGAGGGTATAGACTTGAATAATATTGATTTGGAACGGATTAACCAGCTTGAAAACAACATTGGTTATGTTTATAAAGATAAAAGCAAAGCATTTCAGGCTATCACTCACAGTTCCTATGCTTATGAACACCGCCATGAAGGACTAAGCAGCAATGAACGCCTTGAGTTCCTGGGCGACTCGGTTCTGAATTTTTTAATAACAAAAAAGCTGTTTAAAGAAGTTTCCGACATGCCTGAAGGTGAAATGTCCAAACTAAGGGCTTCAGTCGTATCAGAGGCATCTTTATCCCAAAGTGCAAAAAAATTAAATGTTGGTGAGGTCCTGCTGCTTGGAAAAGGCGAAGAAATAATGGGTGGCAGAAAACGTCCGTCCATACTTGCAGATGCCGTGGAAGCAATAATAGGCAGTATTTATCTCGATAGGGGTTTAGAAGCAGCAGATGAGTTTGTTAGTCGTTTTCTTAAAGAAAATTTTGAAAAAGCTATAAAGGGCACTCTCTTCTGTGATTATAAAACAAAACTTCAGGAAGAGGTACAAAAAGGCAATAATCACAGCATTAAATATACGGTTATTGCAGAAAGTGGCCCTGATCATGACAAGGTATTTACTGTAGCAGTATTTGTTAATGGCGAACAACTGGGTCAGGGAACAGGAAAAACAAAAAAGGAAGCAGAGCAGAAAGCAGCAGGAGACGCACTTAACAGACTTAAGGCAGAGGATATGGAGTTATGAGTAAACATATAAATATCCCTGTTTTTATACCCCATGAAGGTTGCCCCAATGATTGCATTTTTTGCAATCAAAGGAAAATAAGCGGTCATCTTCATGCTCCTTCGGAAGCAGAAATGAGGGAGATTGTAGAAAGGCATCTTAAAACTGCTAATCCGGATGACTATTGTGAAATCGCCTTCTTTGGCGGAAGTTTTACAGGGATTTCTAAAGTTGTGCAGAAAAAATATCTGAATATTGCCCAGGAATATGTATCAATGGGTAAGGTAAAGGGCATCAGGTTATCGACGAGGCCCGATTACATTAACGCAGATATATTAACACTTTTGAAAGAATACTCTGTTAAAGTTATAGAACTGGGTATTCAGAGCCTGGATGAAGAAGTACTAAGAAAAAGCCTTAGAAATTATCGACCTGAGGAGGCAATATCAGCCTGCCAAATGATAAAGGAGTATGGCTTTTCTTTGGGAGTGCAAACAATGATTGGGCTTCCCGGTGATACGCTGGAAAGAAGCATAGATACAGCAAAAAGGCTTATCGAGCTTAAACCTGATATGGTGCGTATTTATCCAACGCTTGTAATTAAAGAAACAGCCCTTGCTGAGGAATATATAAATAACAGATATACGCCATTGTTGCTGGAAGATGCGGTTTTATGGTGCAGCATTTTAGTACCGTTGTATGAAGAGGCAAATGTAAGGGTTTTAAGGATTGGACTTCAAAATACGGATGAGCTGACAGAAGAAAATGAGGTTATTGCGGGGCCTGCACATCCTGCTTTCGGTGCCCTTGTTTACTCGAAAATATGGCTTAACCGAATTACAAAAAAGCTTGAAAACACTGATATTAGCAAAAAAAGGCTCACAATTCACGTAGCACCTTCACAGGTGTCGCTTGTTATAGGCCAGAACAAACAGAACATTAAGTATTTAAAGAGTAATTACCAATTTTCGGATATAAGAGTGGTTGGGGATGGAAACTCACCAAAATACTTTACTCTTGAATTCCGGGAATAAAATTCCAGGCTGTCAAATAAACGCATCTTATATTTCAGTGAATCTGCCACCAGATGCATATGCAATTGCAGCTCCCAGTGCCGTGGCGAATTCAGCATGTTCAGGTACATGGAACCTTACCGGATGAATTTTTGTAAGGCCATCAAATATTTCACGTGATTGGGGAACATTTGTGAGGTTCCCTGTTAAAACAATGTCTTCCGTGCCATCAATACGTGCAGCAAAAATGGACAGTACGCCAATTGTCTGAAATACCAAATTAATAATTCCAAGGGCAATATCTGTTTTTGTGGCAAGATCGCTGATCTTTCCAAAATTGGAGGCTGTTGATTCTGCAGGAAGGCCGATAATTTTCTCACTTGTAATATCCTTAATGAACAAGTCAACATTTGCCAGGTTTCCATCCCTGGCCATTTCAATCAGGTCTTCAAAATGCCGGATATTAAGCATCCTGTTTGATAAACCCAGTAAAGTGCCGCCTCCGACACCTGTTCCACCAAGATGTTCTACATTTCGGTTTTTTTCTGCCTTTACAAAGGCGGTACCCGTTCCCATGCTTACAATGATTGCCTTTGAAATATCCGACAGAAAAAGGCCACCCATGCCGATAGCATAGAATTCCTCTACCTTCCCGGTGGGAATTTGGTAGATGCGTTCTTTTACATATGACGAACCCACACCTGTGACCATAACAAAAGAAATGTCCGACAATTGCAACCTGTTTTCGTTAATAAACTTACCAAATGCTCCGTACAGTGAGGAAATTGGGTCGGTTGCCCTGACCAGCATTGGGCTGATCATTTTATTATCAAAAAACCCGGTTATTTTTGTTGTACTTCCTCCAATATCAATTCCAAGGATCATATAATCCAACTCCTGCTTTTTTATTAATTATTATTAGCCATGTGAAAAAGTATTCACCCGGCTAATAAATTTAAATACGCTGACAATAAGTATTTTTTCAGTTAATTCCGTATCTTGCGAATAGTAAGCACTACAGGAATGCACAATAAAACGGATACAATGACTTCGGCAATATAGTTTGGTACGGCAGATAAAAAAATGTATGAAGGACTGGTTGTTTCCGGAAGGCCCAACAGGGGTATCAAAGCAGCCATAAACCGCTTTGCATAAAGGATATAAATCGTACCTAATACACCCACAGTATTTGTTGTGGTAGCTAAAACCGCAGATGCACCAACTGATATTGCACTGCGTTTATTGCCCAGTATTTTGTTTAACCCAAAGTAAACGTAGTAGGCAACCGTTCCAATAAGAATTCGTGGTAATACTGAAACCAAAGGATTCAAAAAAACAAAAGTTAATGGACCAGGTTTATAAACAGCGGTATACAGACTTGAAAGCCCGAAAACCAAACCTATAAACATACCTACAATGGGACCTTCCAATATAGCACCTATTATTACCGGTATGTGCATTAGCGTAATTTCAGCTGATAGACCTGGAAGCCTGATAAATCCTATTGAAAAGTTAAGTATAATGGACAGTGCCGAAAGAATACCAGCAATGGCAACCTTTCTGACGGTAAACCCTGATTTGACATTTCGGTTATTCATTTTTACAACCTCCGTTCTCATTCCATAATGGATATAAGTCGAGTTTATTAATAATAATGAAATATAAGTATTTTGTCCGGTTTCTGAAAAGAATACCGGCATTTTCATACTAACATAAACGGCTTTATTATTTCAATACTAATAATCTCCAAAAAAACTTTACAGAACATTTACGCGTGACGAAAACTAATTTGCTTTTAGTTTTTTTCTTGTGTATAATTATCTGGATCAACGGGAACTTTTTACAACAGGTACTATTATAATAAATTATTTACATAACAGAGGCATGAGTTTATGAAGGAAATACATGTAAATACAATTACAGACTGTGTTGAAAAACTATGCATGGATGCTAATTATTTTCTAAATCCCGATATTTACGACTCGTTGAAGTCATCTGTATGCAGTGAGACTTCTGAAAACGGCAGAATGGTGCTGGACATATTGTTAAAAAACGCTGACATAGCAAGAAATGAGAAGATTGCAATTTGCCAGGACACAGGTATGGCTGTTGTGTTTCTGGAAATTGGGCAGGATGTGCATATTATTGGTGGAAACCTGTATGACGCAGTCAATGAAGGCATCCGCAGGGGATACAAAAAAGGTTATTTGAGGGCTTCGGTGGTAAAGAATCCATTAAATCGCATAAATACCCGAGATAATACACCGGCAGTTATTTATACCGATATTGTTGAGGGCGATAAAATAAAAATAGATATTGCTCCAAAGGGTTTTGGAAGCGAGAATATGAGTGCGTTGAAAATGTTGAAACCATCGGATGGGGTGGAAGGGATTAAGGAATTTATTATTAATACCGTAAGTGATGCAGGTCCAAATCCATGTCCACCCGTTCTTGTAGGCGTAGGTATCGGCGGAACAATGGAGAAAGCAGCCCTGCTTTCAAAAAAAGCACTGCTAAGGCCTGTCGGTTCGTTTTCAGATGACAGCGGCATTGCTGAACTTGAAAGGGAAATTCTCAATAAGATTAATAAACTTGGTATTGGTCCTGCCGGCCTTGGTGGTAATACTACTGCCCTTTGCGTTAATATTGAAGTTTACCCAACTCATATAGCAGGTCTGCCCGTAGCGGTAAATATCGGTTGTCATGCAACCAGGCATGCTTCGGCTATTATTGAATGAAAGGAAAGCCTGAATGGAAGGTGTAAAAACAGGGACGCTTTATTTGGTTGCCACACCAATTGGTAATCTGGAAGATATAACCTTTAGGGCGTTAAAAACCCTTAAGGAAGTAGATTTAATTGCTGCAGAGGATACAAGGCATTCCCTTAAGCTTCTGAACCATTTTGAGATAAAAAAGCCTCTTATCAGTTATTTCGAGCATAATAAGAATAAGCGGGGGGAAGAGCTGATTCAGCATCTTCTTAATGGGAAAAACATAGCCCTTATAACCGATGCAGGTACTCCGGGAATTTCTGATCCCGGGGAGGATCTGGTAAGGCTTGCCATAGAAAACAATATTAATATAACCATGATACCGGGTTCCACTGCTTCAATAATGGCTTTGGTATTGTCGGGACTTCGGTGCAGAAGGTTTTCCTTTGAAGGTTTTTTACCCCATGATAAGAGGGAGAGAAAGAAACATTTAGAGAAAATTTTAAATGAAGAGAGGACAATGATCTTCTATGTGTCTCCTCACAATTGTCTGACCATATTAAAAGAGATAAAAAATGTTCTGGGAAACAGAAAAAGCGCTTTGTGCAGGGAACTTACAAAAAAGTATGAGGAGATAATACGTGGGAGCCTGTCCGATATAATTGAAGCTTTAACTTTGAATGATAAGGTTAAGGGTGAGATGGTGCTGGTTATTGAAGGTGCACAGAACAAACAGGCAGATGATCAGAATAAATGGCTTTCAATAAGTTTAGATGAGCATATGGATTTTTATTTAAACCAGGGCCTTGCAAAAAAAGAAGCAATGAAAATGGTTGCAAAGGACAGGGGAATTACGAAAAGAGAGGTATATTCACTTTATATGCGAAAAACATAAAATCCGACTTTAAAAAGTCGGATTTTATGTTTTATAAAATAATTACATTTAAGTACCTGTTATGCATTCTTTATTTCACTAAGGCAATCGGGACAAATGTTCTTGCCCTTGAACACGGTAATGCCTTTGGCATTATCACAGAAAATGCAAGCAGGTTCATACTTTTTCAGAATGATTGACTCCTCATCTACGTATATCTCCAGAGCATCTTTCTCTGCGATGTCAAGAGTTCTTCTCAACTCTATCGGTAATACGACTCTACCCAGTTCGTCAACCTTTCTAACTATACCTGTTGACTTCATTTTAGTTCCACCCCCCTGAAACAAGTTAGTCATACATTGTTCGACATATTTCTAATCTTATCGTACCATAAATACCAATAAACGTCAACGTTTTTTTGCCTGTTTAATAATCTCTTAACATAAAATAACTAATTGTAAAGATTAAGTATGGTACATTTATATATTATCCAACTTTTAGCTATTAAACAAAAAATTAAAAAATTCTGTTCTATGTAAGTCTTATAAATAATAATAATATAACTGGGACATGTTTTCATATATTTTATCAAAAAAACTAAGGGGAGCGCAATATGCTAAATTATATTTGGGTTGGAATGATTCTTGTGGGTGTTCTCTGGGGGCTGGTAACAGGAAGAATGGAGCAGGTAACCGAAGCTGTTATTTCCAGTTCGGAAGAAGGTGTTAAGCTTACAATTCTTCTGGCAGGTGTTATGTGTTTATGGTCGGGGCTTATGAAAATTGCCCAAAAAAGTGGTTTGGTTAATGCTATTACAAAAGCGTCCAGGGATATTTTCAAAGGATTATTCACAGATATACCCGAAAATCACCCAGCCATTGGTGCTATTGTGCTGTCTTTTGCAGCAAATTTCTTGGGTCTTGGAAATGCTGCTACCCCGCTTGGAATAAAGGCCATGGAAAGTCTTCAAACCCTGAATGATAAAAAAGATACTGCAACCGATGACATGATTCTTTTTATGGTTATTAATGCTTCATGCTTACAGCTGATACCAACCAACGTAATTGCTTTACGGGATGCTGCAGGATCAAAGGACGCAGCAGGGATACTGCCCCATGTATGGATCTCATCCTTGATATCAACAGTAGCAGCTATTTTGTTCTATTTCATATTTAAAAGCTTTGAAAAAAGGCGGGACCCGGCATGACTATCATTATGAGTTGGCTTTCTAAAGCTGCTATACCAGGGCTTATTATAATAATCCTCATTTTTGGAATTATTAAAAAGGTACCTGTATTTGATACATTTCTTGAAGGGGCAAGAGAAGGACTTGAGACTACTATTAGAATTTTCCCGGTTTTGGTTGGTATCATGCTTGGAATTGAAATTCTAAGCAAGTCTGGTGCCCTCGATATGATAGTCCTGCTATTCAGACCTTTGGCAAATTTTATTAAAATACCCGAGGAGATTCTTCCAATGGCAATTATAAGGCCCATATCAGGCAGCGCATCCCTTGGACTTTTAAGCAAGCAGCTGAAAGAGTACGGGCCCGATTCATTAATCGGAAGAACCCTGTCTGTACTTATGGGTTCAACCGAAACAATTTTTTATACAATTACCGTTTACTATGGTGCAATTGGAGTGAAAAAAACAAGATATACACTCTGGGTTGCACTCATTGCCGGACTTGCAGGTTTAATATCTGCAGTGGTTGTATGCCGCATTCTTCAGTAGCAATCTCTGTTTTATTTTATTAATAAATGTAGATATTGTGCAATGTCGGAAACAGCCTCTTCATTGCGAGAGCTGTGCAGTTCAGCCAGGGCAAACCTTACAATAAATTAACGCTATCTTTTCTGCTGTTTATCTTGAAATCTAAAATCAGATAATACATAATATAAGTGGCCTATGTTAAATAATAGGTAACCTATAAATTGATTTAGAGGGTTATTTATGAACAGTAAAACGCGAATTTTAATTGTAGACGATGACGAAAACATATGTCAGTTATTAAAGCTTTATCTTGATAAGGAAGGGTATGAAAACCTTGCTGTACATAACGGAAAGCAGGCGCTTGAAGCATTCAGGGATTTTACCCCCAACCTGGTTATCCTTGACATCATGCTTCCCGGTATGGATGGATGGCAGGTATGCAGAGAAATACGTAAATTCAGCAGCATACCTATTATTATGCTTTCGGCGAGGGATGAAACCTTCGACAAAGTGCTTGGACTTGAACTGGGTGCAGATGATTACGTAGCAAAACCCTTCGAGCCCAAAGAACTTATTGCGAGGATCAAAGCTGTATTAAGAAGATATGAACGGCAGGATAATGCCCAGGAACAACTTATTTTTCCAGGGCTTGTTGTTAATAAGTCAAATTACACCATTCGTGTTCATGGAAAAGAAATGGAGTTACCGCCTAAAGAGCTGGAACTGCTTTATTTTTTGGCATCCAACCCCAATAAGGTTTTTACCAGGGAACAGTTACTGGAGAATGTATGGGGATTCGATTTCTATGGCGACACACGAACAGTTGATGTGCATGTAAAGCGTCTTCGAGAAAAACTTGAACCACCCGATCCTCACTGGCAGTTGAAAACCGTTTGGGGCGTTGGCTATAAGTTTGAGGTGAGATAATGTTCCATTCTGTTTTTCATAAAATTATGGCCATTTTTTTAGTGGTACTGCTGCTTTGCTTTTCCCTCGCAGCAGTATTTTTTAATATTGCCATTAACCGATATGTCACCGAGCAGCGGACCGAAGTTTTAAATATGTATGGAAAAAGAATATTATCTGCCCTTGATGTCATTCTGGAAAATCGTTTTGATCCCACATCATCCTTTATATTCCAGAATTTGTTAGAGGCCTTTGCATATAATACATCATCGCTTATCTGGATTGTTGATGACAGAGGTTATCTTTTTGCATATTCATCCATACCGGGTCAGTTTGTCGACAAACTGAACAATGTAAACGGTATATATCAGCTGCCAGAACAAAAGCAGTATGCGGTAAGTGAGTCTGAGGAAGTAAAAACTGAAATCGGAACCTTTCATGGTTTATTTGAGGAAACAGGTATGAAATGGCTTACAGTTAAAATACCCTTTTATTTTCCGGATATTACATTGGATGGCAGAGAATTCAGGGGAAATGTTTTAATGCATACCCCGATACCCGAAATTCAAAAAAGCGGTTACACCATATTAAGTCTGCTTATGCCTGCAGTTTTAATTTCTCTGGTTATTTCTTTTCTTTTGGTTTATATATTGTCAAAAAGGATAACAAGTCCGTTAAAGCAAATGACCGATGCCGCCAGGAAGATATCTTCGGGAAACTGGAAGACAAGAATTCATCTTAAAGGAAATGATGAAATTACAGTTTTGGCAGACAGTTTCAATCAAATGGTGGACAATCTGGAGAACCTTGAAAAAATGCGAAGGGATTTCATTGCAAATATTTCCCATGAGCTTCGAACTCCAATGACTTCGATAAATGGCTTTATTGAAGGTATACTTGATGGAACCATACCAGAGAATAAGCAGGAATACTATCTGAATATTGTAAAAGAGGAAGTAAAACGCCTGCATCGGCTTGTAAGTGATTTACTTGATATTGCAAGAATGGAGTCGGGAGAAGCAAAGGTTAATATTGCAGCATTTGATATATGTGAAGTTACCAGGTTAAGCGTTATTCAGCTTCAGAAGTTTATTGAAGACAAAAATATTATTTTCAGGGCAAATTTTGAACAGGAGTCCATGCATGTTTATGCCGACAGGGATGCAATACAAAGGGTTTTGATTAATCTTATTCATAATGCTATAAAATTTACCCCTGAAGGAGGAAGTATTTCGATGTCGGTGCGGAATATAAAGGGAAAGGCTGAAATTACCGTGTCTGACACCGGTCAGGGAATTCCTGCTGAAGACATACCCTTTGTATTTGATCGCTTTCACAAAGCTGATAAATCAAGGGGTAAGGATAGAACAAGCGTTGGTTTAGGGCTTTATATAGTCAAAAATATCTTAAAAGCCCATAATGAGAATATATCGGTAGAAAGTGAATATGGGAAGGGAACAACCTTTACCTTTTGTCTTCCGCTGGCTTGACAGAACTATTTTCAAAGATGGACTAAGGTATAAAAAAAAGCCCGGAAAATTTTCCGGGCAAATCAGTATCTAGTAAACATAAACCATGTCACCAGATCTCAGTGCAAGAGGTTTGGACCAAAGCCATTTATTTGTAGCACTATTATCAAAAAAGTATAGTGCGCCTTTTGTAGGGTCAACACCGTTTAGTGCATCATACGCTGCTTTTATTGCATCCTGGGATGCAGGCTTGTTTATCATGCCGTTTTGCACAGGTGTAAACTGATAATACCCGTAGGATTTCTCGTAAATAACGCCGCTAATAGTATTTGGAAAACGTGAATCCTTTACACGGTTTACAACAACAGCTCCAACCGCTACTTTTGCGGTATATGGCTGATTGTTTGCTTCTGCAGTAATCAGTCTGGCAAGAAGGTCAAGATCACTCTGGGTATATGGTATTACACCTTTATTTGTAGCAGTGGCACCGACAGATCCGGTTTTAGCTGCCTGTCCGGGAATTATAAGATTCTGTCCAACGTAAATCAGGTCGTCCCATTTCCCATTAGCTTTTCTTAAAGAATATAGCGATATTCCGTATTTTTTTGCAATCAGGTATAAACTATCACCTTTTTGCACTGTATATACATCGGCTGAAACATTAAGCTTCTGGCCCGGGTGGATTACAGTACTCTTAAGCCCGTTTTGGTTCATAATATTACTGGATGTTGTTCCAAAGAGCTGTCCTATTGTGTAAAGAGAATCACCCTTTACTACAGTGTAGGTAGCAGCACTTGCAAAGGTCGGAACCAAAGATGATAATACCAGTACTGCAAAAAATACCTTTACTTTTCTATTCATTTTTTCTCCTCCTTATTAGCCTCCGAGGTTAGTTGACGGGTTTGGGCCGAGGCGCCCTACTTTATATGAAATATAAAGATTCACCCCAAAAATATCCCCCGTATTCCAGTGAAGGAAATTCGGCTTTTTTACGCCGATCATTTTAACAGGTATGACCGATTATGTAAACCTGAAAAATGTAGTACCTGAGGTAATAGGAGGAAAGATATGATTAATAAAGAAAAAACAATTCACAAATTATTCATACTGATGTAAAAAATTTTGTTTAGAATAAAAGCGTAATCTGAAAATATATAATAGCAAATCTATAAAGATGTATTTATTAGTAAAATACATAAATTAGCTTGAAAGGAGAGATATTTATGAGTGAATATAATAATAACAATTATGAAAATAATAATTCATACTCATATCAGGGTTATTCAAACAACCAGCAAAATACAAACCCCTATTACAGCTATTATAGTTCATATAACCAGAACTACGATGACTTAAAGACATCCTCTTTTTACTCTGAACGCTATGAAAAGCCTCGTAAAGGTAAAATTCGGGAAATGATATTGCCCCTTTTAATTGTAGCCCTGATAAGTTCTGTAATTGGTGGTGCCTTAGTAGGTGCATGGTTCCAGTTTGGTGCTCCCGCCCTGGCTAAAAATAACCAGCTGCCAGGCAATAAATCTCAAACCGAAACTCAACTGGTTAAGCAGATTGAGATTGTTAACAATACCGAATCCCCTGCAACAGCCATTGCAGAAAAGGTCAGTCCTTCAATTGTTGGAATCAAGGTTAACTACCTGATACAGGATTTCTGGTTTGGGGCACAGCAGAGCAGTGGCTCAGGCTCTGGGATAATAATAAGAAGTGATGGTTACATTCTGACAAATAACCATGTTATTGAGTCAGCTATAGGTTCAGGCAATAAAATTTCCCAGGGCGCTTCAATTCAAGTAATACTTCCGAATCAAACCGATCAATTTTACGATGCTATCGTTGTTGGACGGGATGAAAGAACAGATATTGCTGTACTTAAAATAGATCTGTCAGAACTGCCTGCCGTTGATATAGGAAACTCTGATGAGCTGAAGGTAGGAGAGCTGGCAATAGCAATAGGAAACCCTGCAGGTCTTGAGTTCATGGGCTCTGTTACACAGGGTATAATCAGCGGGTTAAACCGTCAAATACAGGTAGGAACAGGGCAGCCATTGAAAGTTATTCAAACGGATGCTGCAATTAACCCTGGAAACAGCGGAGGGGCACTGGTAAATGCAAAGGGAGAAGTTATCGGTGTTAACACTGTAAAAATCAGTGGTTCAAATTACGAAGGTCTTGGGTTTGCAATTCCAATTAACACCGCTATGGAAATTGCCAACAGCCTGATATCAGACGGTTACGTAAAAGGGCGTCCACAGTTGGGTGTTGAAATTGATACCAGGTTTAATGAAGCCATGGCTGAAAGGTTTAAAGTCCCAGTGGGTCTATTGGTTGGTGATGTAATGCCTTTAAGTGCGGCTTACAATTCGGGTATCAAAAAAGGAGATATAATAGTTGAGTTTAACGGAGTTCCAGTTAAAACCTTCAGTGAGCTGGAAACTGAAAAGAATAAATATAAGGCAGGCGATGTTATAACATTAAAAATTTACCGTATAGAAAGTTCTGATCTTACAAGAGGACAATACCTGGACATAGAGCTAACCCTCGGAGAAGAAAAAGGATAACATGTTCTGTATGTGAAATTTTTACAAAAAGGACGGTTTATATCGTCCTTTTTTCTATGCATAAAAACTCAATGTTAAGTTTTGCATTTGTTGAACTGCAAAAAAATATATGATAAATTAATTTAGTAAAGTATCCTGTGCTATTTAATGTAAGCATTTTAGTCTTTTGCAAAATAAAAAAAAAAGCGAGGAATGACAATGTCTGTAAGAAGAATCTACGTTGAGAAAAAACCTGATTTCGATATCAAAGCTTATAAACTTCGGGAAGAAATAACAGAATATCTTGAAATAAGCGGTATAAAAAATGTCAGAATTCTTGACAGGTATGATATAGAAGGCGTATCAGATGAAGACTATGAAAGGGTAAAATATTTTATTTTCTCTGACCCGTCTGTAAACTTCATATATGAAGAAGAATTACCCGTCAATAATGAAGATAAGTTTTTTGCAGCTGAACTTCTGCCCGGTCAGTATGATCAGCGGGCGGACAGCTGCGCTCAATGCATACAGGTAATAACCGAAGGTGAAAGACCTGCAGTTAGAACTGCAACGGTAATAGTAATTGAAGGAAAAATAGCAGACCAGGCCTTTGAAAGAATTAAAGAGTATTTTATAAACCCGGTTGAAAGCAGACTGGCAGAACTGAAAAAACCAAATACGCTTCACGAAGAACACAGAAATCCAGACAGTGTTGAAATCGTAGAAGGATTTATTACAATGGACAATGAAGCCCTGAAAGAGCTATCATCAAAACTTGGCTTTGCTATGTCCTTTGAAGACCTTGTCTTTTGCAGGAATTATTTCAGAGACTCAGAAAAAAGAAACCCTACAATTACCGAACTAAGACTAATTGACACTTACTGGTCCGATCACTGCAGACATACAACATTTCATACCGAAATTGAAGATGTTTCCTTTGATAAGGGTCCTGTTTCTGAAAAAGTATCCGACGTTTATAATTTATATCTTCAAACCCGTAAAAATGTATATAAGGAAAAAGAAAAATCAATTTGTCTGATGGATATAGCAACGCTGGCCATGAAGGAACTGAAGCGTGCAGGACTGTTACAGGACCTGGATGAATCCGACGAAATTAACGCGTGCAGTATTGTTGTTGATGTTGATATAGATGGCAGGAAAGAGCCATACCTTGTAATGTTCAAAAATGAAACTCATAATCATCCCACCGAAATAGAACCTTTTGGAGGAGCTGCGACATGTCTTGGCGGTGCTATCCGTGACCCATTATCGGGAAGAGCATATGTTTATCAGGCCATGAGAATTACCGGATGTGGAGACCCAACAAAGCCCATTGCAAAGACACTGCCGGGAAAATTACCCCAACGGGTTATAACAAACCAGGCAGCTTTAGGGTATAGTTCATATGGTAACCAGATTGGCGTTGCAACAGGACAGGTTCATGAAATATACCATGAAGGTTATATAGCAAAAAGAATGGAGTTGGGAGCTGTAATTGCAGCAGCACCGAAAAGAAACGTATTCAGAGAAAAACCCGAAGCCGGTGATGTTATTATTCTAGTTGGTGGCAGAACAGGCCGGGATGGCTTAGGTGGTGCCACAGGTTCATCGAAAGAACACACCGAAGAATCATTGATCGAGAGTGGTGCTGAAGTTCAAAAAGGAAATCCTGCCATAGAAAGAAATATACTGCGTTTATTCAGAAATCCGGAAGCCTCAACGCTTATTAAAAAATGCAATGATTTTGGTGCCGGCGGAGTATCTGTTGCTATTGGAGAACTTGCCGACGGACTTGAGATTGATTTGGATGCCGTTCCAAAGAAATACCCGGGTCTTGACGGTACCGAAATTGCAATTTCAGAATCCCAGGAAAGAATGGCCGTGGTGGTTTCCAAAGATGATGCTGAAAAATTCATAGCATTTTCCAGGGAAGAGAACCTGGAAGCATCTGTTGTTGCAAGAGTTACCGACAATAATCGATTAATAATGAAATGGCAGGGTGAAACAATAGTCGACATCAGCCGTGATTTTTTAAATACGAACGGTGTGAGGCAGAAAATTAACGTAGTAGTTAAAGAACCGGAGCCGGTAAATACTAAAAAATACGAAATAAAAACAGACAGGGATTTTCAGGAGGCCTTTAGGCATAACCTTCAACAGCTTAATGTTTGCAGCCAGAAAGGTCTTGTTGAAATGTTCGACAGCACGGTAGGAGCAGGTACTGTTCAAATGCCTCTTGGAGGTAAAAACCAGTTAACTCCTGCTGAGGGAATGGCGGCAAAGATACCTGTTCTAAATGGTGAAACCAACACAGGAACGTTAATGTCTTTTGGCTTCAATCCCGATCTTTCCACTAACAGTCCTTTTCATGGCGCTGTGTATGCTGTAGTTGAATCGGTAGCGAAAATTGTTGCGATGGGAGGGGACCATACAAAAATACGTTTATCACTGCAGGAATACTTTGAAAAATTAGGTAAGGACCCTGCAAAATGGGGAAAACCTTTCAGTGCATTAATGGGCGCATTTTATGCCCAGATGAATTTGAAAATACCTGCAATTGGCGGAAAGGACAGCATGTCGGGTACCTTCAACGATTTGAATGTACCGCCTACATTGGTTTCCTTTGCCGTCTGCACAGCTGATGTTACAAATGTATTGTCCCCTGAATTTAAGAAGGCAGGAAGTACCGTAGTACTGGTTAAAATTAAAAAAGACTCCATTGGCCTTCCGGATTTTGAGCATTTAAATAAGACATATTCCGGAATTCATCAGCTGATTTCCGAAAGCAAGGTTTTATCTGCCTGTTCTGTTAAATATGGGGGTATTGCCGAGGCTGTATCCAAAATGGCTTTTGGAAATGACATTGGCTTTATATCATCTAAGGATATAAGTTCAATAGACTGGTTTGCCCCTGAATATGGAAATATTATCCTTGAAATATCCGAAAGCTTTAATGTTGGAGACTTGTTTACAGGCTTGGATTATGAAGTCCTTGGGAAAACAGTAATTGAACCTGTTATTTCTATTGGAAGTTCGGTAATGGATCTAAATGAACTTAAAGCCCTGTGGCAGGAACCATTGGAAAGCGTTTTCCCAACAAGCATCAAACAGCAAAATGATAGACCCGAAGATTTCATTTTTAACCGAATGAAACCAATACACCACAGCGAGGTCTTTGCGAAACCCCGTGTGTTTATACCGGTTTTTCCGGGAACTAATTGCGAATATGACCTTATAAGTGCTTTTGAAAAAGCAGGTGCAGTCACCGATGTATTTGTTATGAAGAATTTAACTTCTGCTGAAATAAAGGAATCAGTTCAGGTGATGAAGGAGAAGATCCTAAACAGCCAAATAATTATGGTTCCTGGTGGCTTTAGTGCAAGTGACAGGCTTGAAGGTTCAGGGAAATTTATTGCTGCAGTACTCGGTAAACCCGTGCTTGCTGATGCTATAATGGAGTTTATTAAGAACCGTGATGGGCTGATGCTTGGCATATCCGGCGGGTTTCATGCACTGCTTAAACTTGGGTTACTGCCTTACGGGGAAATTCGTGAACAGGACGAAAACAGTCCCACATTAACATTGAATATAACAGGTAAATACATTTCCCGCCTTGTAAGAACAAAGGTTGTGTCTTCACTGTCGCCATGGCTGTCGAAAACTCTGCCTGGAGACATTCATACAGTAGCAATTTCCCATTTTGATGGAAGGTTTGTTGCAGGTGAAGATACCTTTAAGAAGTTATTGGAAAACCGCCAGATAGCCACTCAATATGTGGATTTCGATGGTAACCCAACCTACGACGTTAAATTTAATCCGAACGGTTCGCTAAATGCAGTGGAAGGCATAACAAGTCCGGATGGCAGAATTTTTGGCAAGATGGGGCATAGTGAACGATATTCGAAATACACCTTTAAGAATGTTCCGGGGGAAATGGAACAGAAAATTTTTGAATCTGGGGTAGAATATTTTAAATAATAAAAAGACTCAAGCGGGTTGCCTCCTCTATAATTTCTTTGGCAGTTTTAAGTAATCTGTACTCATAACCATTGCCTTAAGCATAGAATAATATGAACAGATTCTATGTAAGGCGATGGTTCTTTATGTTGTTAATTAAAAGGCCTGCCGATATTATTATCCGCGTATACCGCAGGCCCAATATTACCATGTTGTATCCTCAGGTTGCAGGCCATGAGAATGTGAATGCGATTATACTAATGAATATGAAAATAAGAAATGCTGTTATGGAACTTGTAAAATCCCTTGACCGGCCCGATTTAAAAACCATAATCGAAGGCTCATTTGAAATTAAGAACAACCAAAGAGGAATACTTAGCATACTGCTGGTAGGTTTGGCTGATTTCGGCGGAGCCCATCCCATGACCGTAACAAAGTCATTAACAATGGATACTGGAACTGGTGAGAGTTTCAGTTTACATCAACTTTTTAAGCCGGGGTATATGGAGATTATTAATGCTGAAATAAGCCGGCAAATCAGGGAGAGGGATATACCTGTTCTTGACAGCTTTAAGGGTATTTCACCTGATCAGGATTATTATGTTTCAGATCATACCCTTGTTATATACTATCAGCTTTACGAATTATCACCATATGCCGCAGGGTTCCCGTATTTCCCAATACCTTTGTATATGCTATCAAGCGTCATTCCCGGCAATGGATTACTGGACAGATTGAACTATTTTATATAAAAAACGTACAAGGTGTTTTCTTTTTCCCTGCCACACTTTGCATATTTTCCGTAGTTGATACAGATAATATCTTTGATTATAGTATGGCAGGTGATAGATATGGAAGAGAAGAATGATGTAAAAATAACTTCCTATGATAGACTGATGAGAGCGTGGGAGAATTCCATGGAATTGGCAAGGGATTTTGAAGTATATTCCAAAAGAGTGGATGATGATGAACTTAAAGAAGTATTTAAAAAGTTTGCAGAAGATGAAGGTTTCCATGCTTCAAAATTTCGCGAATTACTTTTAAAGCGCCAAAAGGAAAATATGCAATAGTTTTTATTCCGACTAATATAGAGATTTATCAGCATGGGTGGGCCTGATTAATTCCAAACCCACCCATAAGTTTTAATTATTCGGTTTTTTTATTCAGGGTAACATTGATTTCATCCTCCGAAACCGATATTCTTATTTCTATTGGGTAATCCTTTGTATTTTTAAAACGCAAATCTTTCGAATTATATACAACTGCTGCATCCTTTCCTTCAGGCACGTAAGACACTTCTCTTGAGTGTCTGTGGCGCTCAATTATTTTCAAATCAGCTTCGAGGGCAGCATTGTATAAAGTTGTGCTGACCTGGCAAACTCCTCCTCCGACACCTTTGCTTTTTTCACCATTAACAAATATTGGGGCTTCTTCATAGCCTTTTTCCTTTGAACGCCTGCCAATAGTATCATTGAAGGAAAAAATCTCCCCTGGCTTTATCACCGTGCCATCCAAATCTTCTGCAGCTGTTTTTATATTGTTAACCCTGTGTTCATCCTTATCATAAATTGTTGTTGCGAAACTGCTAATCTCATTAGGGTTTTTTGGTTCAGGCGTTACTGTCAATGTAGGTTCGGCTGCCGGCGAAGAAAGCGGTATAGGTGTACTTGTTATCAGAGTTTGATTTTCATCGGAAGCTTGGTCGTTAGTACTCTCATTAATGGAACAACCTGAGAAAAAAACAATTATCAGTATAGAAACTAAGCAAATATTTATATTTCTCATTTTAATCACCCAAACTATATTCTTTGAGTAAACACATGAAAAAATGCTAAGTTTATAATTGATTTATAAAGAAATAATGGAAACATTTATCAATTATTTCCTGTTTCAGTTTTTATGATATTAATAAAAAATTATTCATATAGTAATAACAATGAAATTATTAGCTATCAATATATTACAGAGGGATATTTTATGTTCATTTTTATCCGTGCTAAGCGCATTGCTATCATTGCACCTTTATTCATAGCTATTGTTTTTGTTTTAATATTCGCTCCGGATAATAGAGATGGTTATTCTCTAATCTGGGATGTGTCGGTTCCTGCAAACAGTGATCTTTCAGAAGAATTTGCTCAGCACCTGGAAAAAATAATTCTTACTCGGGATAACGCCATGTTAGAGAATGATATTGAAGCAATAAGGCCACTATATAATGCAAATACAAGGCTTGGAATTTACGCTTTTGAGCATGAGCAGAAAAAAGTGAAATACTTACACAGTTGGGCAGAGAAACAGGGTGTGAAGTTTTTGGATATTAACACATTTTTTAAGGTCAGATGGGTAAAGGAACAGGGGAGTAAGGTAACCGTTAACTTTTCGTCCATTACAGAATATACATATGAATACATTAATATGCCCGATACTCCAAACAGGTTCAGGATCGCCACTTATCATGTACTGGATCTTGTGAACGATACTGATAAATGGCTTATAACCAAAGAATGGTACACCGATCCCTTTGCAGATTCTTTGAATACTGAAACACTTAAAGCTGAAGATAATAAGGCCTTCATTCTTAGTCAGGGACCAAGAGATTTTTTAAACCTTAACGAGAGGCGCAACAAAGCCGTTGAATACGCAGATTTGTATTGTGGTGCCAGTGATAATGAAGACTATTATTTCCGTTATAATAAGGATTATAAAAATTATAATTCCATTGGTGGCGACTGTACTAATTTTGCTTCTCAGGTGTTGTATGAAGGAGGCTTTAAGAAAACAGGCAGCTGGAATTATCAAAAGGATGGAAGCCATGCCTGGGTAAATGCTCAGGGTTTTAAGGATTATTTAATATACAGTGGCCGAGGCTCTTTAATCACTCACGGAACATACGATAAAGTACTGAAGCTTTCATACAAGCTATTACCGGGAGACATTATAGCTTATGAAAAAAAGGGGAAGGTAGCTCATATTTCGGTTGTGACCGGAGCCGATTCACGTGGTTATACATTGGTAAACTGCCATAATACCGACAGATTTAGAGTGCCATGGGACTTGGGATGGAGTGATAAAGGGATAAAATTCTGGTTAATCAGAGTTAATTATTAGACGAGTTTAAAGCAAATTTACAGTAGATGTCAATTTATTTGGTAGTTTGGAAAGGACTGCTTATGCAGCCCTCTCTTATGCAGATTCTTCCTGTTTTACTTTTTCTTTTATAATTGCGAGAGCATTTTTTGCTGCTTCCTTTACGTTTTCATTGCTCTCTTTTTCCAGCATGAATCTAATAAATTCTGTGGATTTTCCTGAGCCAATTTTTCCAAGGGTTTCAACAGCAGCAAGACGGATCTCGGAGTTTGGATCTCTTAAAAGATTAGCTAATGCGTTAATTACATCAAGGGTATCAAAGCCAGACAATGCACGAATAGCATGGATACGAATTTCATGATTGTCGTTGTTAAGTACACTGAGGAGTTTCTTTGATTTCTTTTTTCTTTCCCATTTCTCAATCTTCTTCAAAGAAATTCCCATAATAAAAGACCCTCCTTTTCTACTAATACTTATATTATATACAAATTACCAATTTATTTCAAATCAATATTAATATTCTATATTTTATGGAAACCATTTTTGTACAGGCTGCATAGTATGTATGGAGTAAATAATAAATCAAAACATGAGGAGGTGTACAGGATGTACGAATTTGATTACGAAGAACTTAAAAATCAGTTAAAAGCCGAACTAAAGGCACAACTGAAAGCTGAATTAGAATCAGAACAGGACATTAAGATTAAAGAAGATGAAGATACCAGACAAAAACAGTACAACAAACAGATAAATTACAATGTATTGACTCAAAGACAGTATCAGGGGCAGAATTCCAAACAAAAAGCCGAAAGCGACAGCGACAGTGACAGCGATGCTGATGCTGATTCAAAGAGTGTTACAGTAAATACCGCAGAAAACATAGCAAAAAACAAAGCAAAACAGGATTTTGATGCTGCCGTTAAAGTAGAAGCTGATAAAAAGCCTAAATATTTCTAAATAAGAAAGTCTGGGAGTAGTATTTTTAAAATACTACCCCCATGATTTAGTTATAGCAGTTGTTTAGAAACAGGAACAGGGGGAGATGTATTGTAATGGAAGAAGCCAGAACATGTTATGAAAGGGAACATGTACAACTTAACTCACAGGATTTGGATCAGGAGCAGAATGTACATGTGGATCCCGTTCAGTTAAATACACAGAATGTTCAGGTTGTTATAGCAAGGGAGGATTATTCCTCTGTTATAACTGGTAACACTTATAAAGGAAAAAACAAGAATATTGCAACCGATGTAAATATACTTCTATTCTTTGGTTACGAAGGCAATATTCCCGTTTATAAAACCAAGTCTGATTCAGATGGGAATTTTAGAATTGATGATTTACCACCTGGATTTTACTGTATTGCAGCACAGTACAGTGAATATCCGGTAAAAAAACAGTTTATAAAACTTCTTCCCGGTCAAACCCTGCATCAAACAATTGTTTTCTGATAATTGTATGCATAAAAAAATCCGACTCTTCTCCTGTTGAGAAAATGTTCGGATTTTATTTTGGTGCGGATGATGGGACTTGAACCCATACGCCATTCGACACACGCCCCTCAAACGTGCCTGTCTGCCAGTTCCAGCACATCCGCTTGTTTTATTAATTTGTAACAGCAAAATTTATTATACTAAGGAACGTATAAAGTGTCAAGTGTTTTTTTTGCACCATGTTCTATCCATTTATGATAATGTCTCAATGTACCATAACTGATTTTGTCCCTGAACATTGAATGAAACTTAACTGCCCACGAAACTGCGGGAAGAACAGGTCTAATTGAGGTAAAGATTATTACCGAATCTCTGTTTTAAGAAATTGCTTCTTCGATATAATTGTTAAAATCCAGGTTGTTATCAGGGGTATTCCAATCAATACAGCAAGATGATATCCTTGTATTGGTATGTTTCTCAGAAACAATATCTCTTTTGGAGGAAATTTCATATTGCCAAGAATGGTTAAATAGCTCGAATTAACAAATGTCGTAATTGTAGATAATGCAAGTATACCTAATGCAAATACTGTTCCCCACCAGGCCCATAACTGCAAGCGCAGTAATCCCCAAACAAGAAAAGACGGACACAGGATCGTAATATCAAGCAAAATTATGCCTTTAAGCCCATAAAAGAATGTACCGAATACAGGGAAAATCCCATTAAATAAAATAAGAATATGTAAAACAATAATATAAAAAATAATAAACCAACTGACGGTCAGAATGGAAACGGGTAACAAGAAATAATAGCTGACCCTATGAATGAACCCTACACACGAAAAGGGATTTTGCCTTTATTCAAAGCCTCTGAAAATGCTCGCATTATAATAGTTGGGCAGGCACCGGGAAGGAGAGCAGAACAAACTCAGTTGTTCTGGAATGATTTAAGTGGTGACCGTTTACGGGAATGGATGGGAATATTCCATGAAGAATTCTATGAGACTGACCGTATTGCTCATTTACCCATGGATTTTTATTACCCTGGTAAAGCTAAACATGGGGATTTGCCACCCCGAAAAGGATTTGCAGAAAAATGGCATCCTATGTTATTGGAACAAATGCCAAATATAGAAACGATAATTCTCATTGGAATCCATGCTCAAAAATACTATCTTGGCAAAAGAATGGGGAAAAACTTAACTGAAACAGTAAGACAGTTCAAAAATTATCTACCGGAATATTTACCTTTGGTTCATCCTTCTCCACTAAACATTGGGTGGTTTAAACGAAACTCATGGTTTGAAAGCGAAGTTTTGCCGGTTTTAAAAGAAATAGTTAGATATTCTCTAAATGAATAGATGCAACATATTACTAAGTACGAATATGATTCTCCCTGGCAATATTACTTATGGCAACTGTTCCCGATGAGCGAGGTATACAGATATCGGACTTAATGACGCTATTTATCTTAAAGCAAGCTAATCTCGTTTGCCGGTCCTTTGTAATTGAGTCCTTGAAAGATTCCATGTTCAGTCATATAATGAAGCAACCCATTTAGAACATGCCGCTTGCAAGCGCTCCATTTAGGTGCAATCAAGTTTTTATGATTACCATCCCCAGTCACCCTATGAATAACCATCTCTTGAGGCATTCTGCTTATTGCCTCTGCAACCCATTTTATATAAGTTGCTTCATCTAATAATTGGAAGGGTTTCTCTAAATATTCTTTATACACGGGGCTATCTTTCAATATATGCAGTACTGACATTTTAATGCCGTTTATGGGCTGATTTGCCATATAATCAATTGTTGCCATAAAATCATCATAAGTCTCACCCATTAGTCCAACTATCAGATGAACAATTATGGGAATATTAGCTTGATTTAAGCGTAGAACAGCATTTTCATAAACAGATAGTTCATATCCCCTGTTAAAGAGATCCGCTGTTTTTTGATGAATTGTTTGCAGCCCCAGTTCAACCCATAGGGGCTTAATTTTAGATAAACGACCAAGCTCTTTTATCATTTTACTTGAGAGACAGTCTGGCCTTGTACCAATTGAAAGTCCTACAACTCTATCATCAGAGAGAATTTCTTCATAAACAGGTACCAATAGATTCACAGGTCCGTAGGTGTTGGTAAAGGACTGCAAATATGCAATGTATTTGTTTGAACTGCTTTTTGAGATTACCATTTGAATGGCTGAATCAATCTTTTCACGAATACTCATAGGTCCCGCTATGGCAAAATCCCCCGAACCTCTTGCTGAACAAAAGGAACATCCATCTACACCTTTTATGCCGTCTCTGGTTGGACAGGTGCAACCAATATCTAATGAGATTTTGTAAACTTTATAACCATAGATTTGCCGATAATATTGATTTACAGAATAATATGGTTTTTGGTCCGGCCAGATTTTCATGCAGTATCTCCCAAACTAATATATTTTTTATAAAAAGCTATCAGATTAATAGAATTAAAATTTACCATGAAAGCAATTTTATTATAGCATACCGGACATCAATTTCATCAATCCAAAACACATGGAGACAATAAATACCTCCAATCTGTCTTCTTGATGAAAATTATGGTGAAATTTTCTTGAAGTTATTTTAAATAACGAATACAATATTTACAATTCCTTACTCAAAACGATTACAAAAGAAATAGCTTTACTAACCAAGTCCATCGTCAGTGAAGGAATGCGTCAGGCATATATTGATGAATCATTCTTTAGAAACCGGGGAATCATACAGCGGATTAAAGTTAGAAGAAAACTGGTCTACAGAAGAATAAAAATGAAGTGATATTACTCGGAAAGAAAACCGATTGGAACTGGAAAGGAAGCATGTTATGAACGTATCTGAAATAATCGATCGGATTCAAGAGTTATCTCCTTGTGCTACAGTTAGATACAGAATAAAAAGAATGCTCAAACAAGAAATTGATTCTGAACTGTTTGATGAATTTTATAATAGCAAATGGGTTGAATTATTGAAAACAAATCAGCATGAAGATGGTGGATATGGAAGATTCCATTCCCGGAACTCTAAAATAAAGCAGAAGTTTCCTACTACAGAAAAGGCTGCTGATTCAATTAAAATGCTGGATATCCAACGAGGAAATCCTTTAACAGATAAACTATGCGATTACATGGAAAAGATATTGAAGCACGAAATTGAATGGCCTGACGGCTTTGAAAAAAATAAATGGTACAGGCCAGCTCAACCTTTGTTTGTAGCTTCCAAACTCTCAACATTTGGTTCAAATTGTAAGGAGTATATGGATATATTCAATTGCTGGCATACTATTTTGAAAGAAGCATTTGCAAATGGTGAATATGACAAGATGAGAACAAAAAAGATATCAAATGAATTACTGGGATGTGATATTGACGGAAGTTATATTAGGCTCAATTCAATCTATCTTATTGAGTTGTTCGGCAACATGCAGGCAGAAATAAGTGAGGAGTTAAAACAAAATTACCTGAGATGGCTGCATCATAGTGGAAAAATGATAGGATATACAGGTGTTGTGCTAAATCAAGGTTTTAATAACAATTTTTCTGAACTGTATAAGGTATATTTTCTGCTTTCTAAATTTTCTTGCTTCAAAACAGAATTCAAAGAGGAACTGAGTTTTCTAAAAAACAGGAGAAATAAAGATGGTTTTTGGAATTTTGGAAAAAACTTCTCATGTCAGAAATTATCGGATGACTGGAGAAGCCGGGATAGAATGAATACTGATCATACTATCATGGCGTTACTATTATTTGTATCCCATTGATATGTTACTGCCGACATAAGATTTCAAAATCAGACCAACAGGTAACGACCATTTTGAGTGATTACCGAGACAGGATGGATACAAATGAATGCTGACAGGAATTGTCTGGAAAATTACAGGCTCAAGCCATATGGAATGCGTAACATATGTTTGACTTCTCAAGATCCGGTTATTTAATATTTATCAAAGGCTATTGACTTTGACGTCGTGTCGTCCATTACAATGAT
>ERZ773359.56-NODE-56-length-125550-cov-11.043858_pt1 | contig 125550 bp, 111 predicted proteins | sample MGYA00374955_ERZ773359 | MGnify/ENA primary metagenome ERZ773359 (study PRJEB29098, sample SAMN04486028) | biogas fermenter metagenome | study: EMG produced TPA metagenomics assembly of the Biogas fermentation microbial communities from Germany - Plant 4 DNA1... | reverse complement strand
CGTGTTGTTTATGATATTACCTCAAAGCCACCAGCCACTATTGAGTGGGAATAGTTGAAAAAAACCCTATAAGCCTTGATAAAAAGGTTTATAGGGTTTTTTGATGTGATTGCAGCAAAACCTGTGAGGATTAATCTGTATTTAATCATAGATTTATGAAGGAATAATTTATGATTATAGCCTTAAAAGTGAATAATTCTTGATTATTCATGTTGAATGCTATATACTTTTTATGTAAGATTTAGGGGGGATTGTGTGATTCCGTATTTAGACGCGTATATAGCTATTATTGGTGATATAAGAAACTCTAAGAAAATTAAAAACCGGGAAGATGTACAGCTAAAGTTAAAGAATACTCTGCAAAACATTAATAATAAATACCAGCAAGATATAGCTTCCAAATTTACAATTACCCTGGGGGATGAATTTCAAGGGCTATTGATTAATGGAAAGAATGTTATGGCCATTATTACCGAGATTGAAAGGAAGATGTACCCGGCAAAAATAAGATTTGGTATAGGGATTGGTGATATTATTACCGACATCAATCCTGAATTATCCATAGGTGCAGATGGGCCTGCATACTATAAAGCAAGGCAGGCTATTGACTTTTTGCGCCAAAATGAAAGGAAAAAACAGGCAGGAAAAACTGATATTAGGGTTGAGATCGATGATGGAGATAATATTTGTATTGAGTTAATCAATACGGTAATATCTTTGATGGCAGTTATTAGAAATTCCTGGACAGATCGGCAAAGAGAAGCTATATGGGATATGTTGGAGTATAATGATACTCAGTCAAATGCTGCAAAAAGGCTTGGAATTGAGCAATCATCTTTCCAGAAACGCCTTGATAGCGGAAATTATTATACCTACAGGGAAGCATTGTATACAGTAGAGAAAATATTAAGTAAAATAAGGAGATATAATGTTTAGGGAATATTTCTTATTGCTGATTTTAGGGCATATTGTGGGTGATTTTTATATACAAACCGAATATATGGCTTATAAAAAACGGGAGGATAAAAAGAAACTTCTTCTACATGGATTATTATACTGGTTATCTATGCTGTTTGTTTCTTTGCCGGTCATATCCCTGCCAATTGTTTTGTTTGCCACAATAGCATCTGTTCTGCATTTTTCAATTGATTATTTGAAATACATATATATTTCGGTACAGAAGAAGAAAGGCTGCTTTACAGCTCGTATCGAACAAAATGTGTTTTTTACAGATCAGGTGTTGCATGTGCTCGGTTTGATAATAATAGCTTATTCATTTATTAGCTCGAACTATACATTTTGCGTTAATTATTTCACCAAAAGTCTGCTGTTAACTACGGGTTTATCTGCAAAGAATTTATTAAACTGGCTGGTTGTTTTATTAGCGATACATAAGCCGGCAAATATCATCATTTCCCAGTTTTTAATGAGTTTTAGGCCGGCTAACAAAAACAAAAAAGGTGGCGAAAACAGAAAAGCAGGCAAATATATCGGCACTCTGGAAAGAATAATTATATTACTTTTTATTTCTTTAAAACAATACTCAGCCATTGGATTGGTGTTAACTGCCAAATCCATAGCACGATACGACAGAATAACAAAAGATGCATCCTTCGCAGAGTATTATTTACTGGGAACCCTGCTAAGTACATTATCTGCTGTTGTTATGTCGTTTACTTTATAACTCAGTTTGGTGAGGCATCTGATTTTATTCTGTCAATAATATTAATGGCAAGCTCATACTTGTAAATCGACTTGTGCTGTGTGGTAAATTTAAAGCGATAAAGGGTGTTTTTGTAATAAAACTCAAATTTATTATTGTTCTGAGTATTCATGCCGCTTATTTCATCTAACGGGAACGTATACATGTCTCCTTTTTCGGGCTTAAATTCAAACCTGTCAAAGTACAGCTCTACCTTACCCAACCAGTTGTATTTTCTTAGCTTTCCCCTGCGTCTACCGGTGAACAATTTGGTATCGGTATCGGTAAACAAAGGAGCCTTACCTGATTTAAACTCTTCTTTTGAAAATAACTTGTATAAATAATCATTTTGCCATTCACTCCAGGTTTGCGGTGAATCAAAGAATTTTTCACCCTCTGTTTTTAAAAACCCATATTCATCATATTTTACAGTGTAACTGCAATCTCTGCATGTGAAAAAATCACCATGACTGTATAGTGAACAAAGAGACTTACATTTGGGACATACCACAAGGAATAAGTCAAGATACTCTGCAAGGTTATTGCCTTTGAAGGGAATCATATTTTTCTTCTGCCACTCATATTCATTCATATTTATACCATCTACCACTTTTTGGTATATGGCATCAACGTCCATTATTTTAATTTCTTCGGGCTTTAAGAGGATATCATAATTCATATTTATCATACCCGTTCTTGAACTCCTTGCCCATCTTGGTCTTGTAAGCCCGGCTCCCTGCATAACAGTGCTTATAACGGGGATTTTCAAACTTTTGATTAGCTTAGCGGTGGAATATATAACGGGTACGTTTTTTAAATCCCAATTACGTGCACCTTCAGGATATAGCCCAATTACTCCTTTTCGTTTAATAATAGACAATATTGCGCGAATTGTCCCCGAATCTGCCAATTGTTTTGATTTGGGTATACCACCCACCAGTTTAAGGACCTGTCTTAACCAGAAATTTCTAAAATGTGAGTCAGAAATAACAAAGTAAATGGGATCAGATATTCCAATGGACATCAGAAATGGATCCCATACTCCAACATGGTTTCCAATAACTAAATAAGGTGGTTTAATATTTTGTATTTTTTTGTTATATATGTTAACTTTGAATCGCTTTTTCAGATACAGCCCAAAGGTTGATTTCAGAAATTTATTGAACCACTTGCTATAGTAATATTGCCTTGATTTCATTCTGTCCTCCTGAAATTTATGTGCTTGGTTTTAAGCTTCCATAATATTTTTTATTTTAACAAAAGGGGCAATTAATGTCCATAATGTCAGAGCTTAAGATTTCAACCGAGAGCTAAATTATCATTGTTAATATATATAATTAACGTTATAATTCTTATGAGAGGTGGGTGTTATGGAAGCAAAAGTGTTTTTAGAATATTACATATGGCAGAGTGCTTGAAGGATACACCTCGTCAATGTACAACTTCAAAGGGAAGAACCGAGAGCGTTGCAGAACATAGCTGGCGAACTTCATTAATGGCCTTTTTGTTAAAAGGCAAGTTCCCTGAACTAGACATGGATAACATCAGTATGAATGCAGGGTAAAGAAGACTGTCGTGTTGATGTGTTTTAGAGATAATTATTTATATTACTATAATTAATATTTCAAGACGTTTTCAAGGAGGTTGCATATATGCCTGTTTTTGACATGTCGCTTGATGAATTAAAAAAATACAGGGGAATTAATCCTAAGCCGTCAGATTTTGATGAATACTGGCAAAGGGCTTTAAATGAAATGCATGGCACAGACCCGAATGTTGAGCTTATACCGGCAGATTTTGAAACACCTGTTGCCGAATGTTTCAATTTATATTTTACAGGAGTTAAGGGTGCAAGGATTTATGCGAAACTTTTGAAGCCTAAAAACATTAATGACCAGAAGCCTGCAATTCTTAACTTTCATGGGTATTCGGGGAATAGTGGGGACTGGCAAAATTATCTTGGGTATGCCGCTTCGGGTTTTGTTGTTGCAGCGATGGATTGCCGTGGTCAGGGCGGATTGTCTGAAGACAAGGGAGGTGTATCCGGTAATACCCTTCAGGGGCATATAATCCGCGGCCTTGATGATCCAAACCCGGATAATTTACTGTACAGAGACATATTCCTTGATACTGCCATGCTGGCAAAAATTATAATGGATATGCCATTTGTTGACAAAAAAAGGGTTGGGGCAATGGGTGGTTCCCAGGGTGGGGCTTTAACTATTGCCTGTGCAGCACTCGTGCCGGAGATTAAAAGACTTGCGCCATGCTATCCTTTTTTAAGTGATTATAAAAGAGTGTGGGAGATGGATCTCGCAAAGGATGCATATGTGGAACTGTCTCAATATTTCAGAAGATTTGATCCTATGCATTTACGCGAGGAAGAGATTTTCACAAAATTGGGGTATATTGATATACAGCATCTTGCAGAAAGGATCAATGGTGAAGTGTTGATGGCTACAGGCCTTATGGATACTATTTGTCCGCCTTCCACTCAATTTGCTGCATACAATAAAATTCAATCTAAAAAGAATATTTTAATATATCCTGATTTTGGCCATGAATATTTACCAGGCTTTGAAGATTTAAAATACCAGTTCATGCTTGGATTATAAGCACTTTCCGGTTACTTTGAGCATCTGGCGTGTTCATGGGCGATGCTGCTCCTGATGGTGGTATTACCTGAAAAACAGAATTTCTTAGGTTGTTTTAGCAGCATATGCCCATATTTTAGCCCAATGGGTGCTTTTTAAAGAATATGAATTAATATAATTCTAATGAAACTTTAATTTTTTATAAAGGCACAATTAATTTTAGAATTATACAATGTCCAATGTAAGAAATTTTTTGGAGGTGCAGTCCATGGTTACATTGGAACAGGTAGATCAAATGAGAAAAAGGACAAATTGCAGCTATGAAGAGGCCAAGTTTTTTCTGGAAAAGCACAATGGAGATGTACTTGAAGCCATTGTAGATTTTGAGAAGAGTAAGAACGGTACAAAAACCGGCAGTTATAATACAAGGGATTTTGACAGTAAAAGACAGATTAATGATTTTTGGCAAAGTGTCAGTAAATTAATCAGAAAAGGCTTTGAAACCAGAGTGGTAATCGAGGGAAGCAATAATGTGTTTATTGACATACCTGTGAACATTTTGCTTCTATTTGTTATTTTCGCTTCGTATATAGTAATTCCTGCCTTATTAATACTGTTATTACTGGGCTATAAGCTAAGCATCAGAAAATCGCATGGCGAAGTAGTGGATATTTCTTCAATGGTGCAGGATGTAACAAGCAGAAATACAAATAGAAATCAAAATAAGAATCAAAATCAAAATGTGCAGCATCAGCCACAGGATATTGCTGTAAATACCGAAGAACAAAAAAATGATTATAATGAAATAATTATAGAGTAGCGATAAAGATTTTTGCTGACCGGATATTAAAAATTTCAAGGGGGAAAAAATGGCTGAAAAAATACTGATAGTTGAGGATGACAGTCGGATAGCGAGGTTTCTTGAACTTGAACTCAGACACGAAGGATATCAGGTGGAAATTGCTTCTGATGGCAGGAGCGGGCTGGAAAAAGCTTTGAATAATAATATTGACCTCGTGATACTTGATCTGATGCTTCCTCTTCTCAGTGGTATTGAGGTTTTGCGGCGTATCAGAAAATCCTCAGACTTACCTGTCATAATGCTTACTGCTAAAGATGATGTATCCGATAAGGTTGTAGGTCTTGACAGCGGGGCAGATGATTACGTCACAAAACCCTTCGCCATAGAGGAACTGCTTGCCAGGATACGTGTTGCCCTTAAAAGAAAGAACAGTTCCATTAAAAAAGACAATGATATTCTGAAGGCGGGAGACCTTGTTCTGAACAAGACAAAGCACACAGTGACGTATAAGGATGAAGTAATCCCACTGTCAAAAAAGGAGTATGATCTTTTAGAATATATGATGGAAAACCGGGGAATAGTTCTGGCCCGCGAACAGCTGATAGAGAAGGTATGGGGATATGATTACTACGGTGATACAAATGTAACAGATGTATACATCAGATATCTGAGAGCTAAAATAGACCAGAAATACAACCTTACATATATTAAGACAGTACGTGGAGTGGGGTATATTTTTGAATACAGCGAATAAGACAGAAAATTTAAAAGATGATATAAAAGTATCATTTGCATCAGAGAAACGTAAATCTAAATCCCAACAGAAAAATTCAAAGATTTCAGGCCCAAGGAATAAACATAAAAAAACCTCAGGCAGAACGGGTTTTTCAATGAGTCGTCGTATTTCTGTTTCTTATACTCAGATGCTTATTGATACTTTTTTGTCGTGTCTTATTCTAATCATCATTGTATATGTTGTTTTTAACCTGGTTGTTGTAGGAACAGAAACACGAGGCATCATAGAAGATTTACTGTTATCGGATAATTTGTCAGAAAGCATATTCGATATAGCTGTTCAAAAAGATACTGAAATAGCTTTGTTTGATTCAACCGGAGAAATTATAATCAATACATTCAAGGACTTTTCCAAACCTCATCACCAAATACCCCTATGGTTTTACAGGAAAGACAGATCAATATTTATTATGTTCAAATCATACATCAGTAATTCAGATGGAGTTTTTGAGGTAAATATTTTCAGGAACGTAACAAAGACTCTGATTGAGATGATGATTCTTTTTGGTTTTTCTGCTGTTTTGTACGGTATTGTTACTATTATAATTTATTTCAGAGGCAATTCCATAACGAAAAATGTCCTTAATCCAATTGCTGAAATGACGAAGATGACAAAGGAGATAAAAGCACAAAACCTGAACCTGAGACTTAATGTTACAAACGCAAAAGATGAGTTAAAAGAGCTTGTAATTACTTTTAATGAAATGATGGACAGAATTGAGGCTGCCTACAACAAGCAAAATCAGTTTGTATCCGATGCCTCCCATGAGCTAAGGACACCTATTTCGGTAATACAGGGATACACACGTATGCTCGAAAGATGGGGAAAGGACGATCCCGAAGTATTGACCGAAGCTATTGATGCAATTGCAAAGGAAACTGATAATATGAAGGAGCTTGTAGAGAAGCTTTTGTTTATTGCGAGAAATGATAAGGATACGCTGAGTTTAAATAAAGGGAAATTTTCACTAAGTGATATGATGGAAGAACTTGTTAAGGAAACCCGAATGGTAAATAAGCATCATATTATTGAAGATTCAATTGAAAAAAACATTGATATTATTGGCGACAGGAACCGTATAAAACAAGCCATGCGAATTTTCACAGACAATGCGCAAAAATACACTGAACCTGGAAAAAAGATTGAAATAAGCTTAAAGAAAGAAGAAAACCAGGCTGTTATGACGGTAAAGGATTCAGGATGCGGTATAGACATCAATGATATCCACAATATTTTTGACAGATTCTACCGTGCAGATCAATCAAGAGACCGAAACAAGGGTGGTCATGGTCTTGGCCTTTCGATAGCAAGGATAATAATACTGAGGCACGGTGGGAAAATCCGTGTAAAAAGCAAATTAGGAGAGGGAAGTACGTTTTCTGTTATATTAAATATTGAATAAACTGATATTCAGGAAAGCATATCAATTATTACATCCCATTAAAAGCCACACCTATCTTATGTTCTGTAGCAATAATTGCATGAATCGCATCAATTTTTGAGTGAAAGTATAAAAGAACTATTTATGCCGGAAAACCATCTGTTTATGCCAAGAATATTGACATTGGTTTACAATTTTTATACGATCTATTCTAAATTATCAGAGATGGTGTTTAAAGTGAAATATAAAGCCTTAAATGAAGAGTTGTTATATTATGCCAGTTACGATATATACAACTATGGTAAACTTGAGTGGCTTCTTTATGCTTCTGCAGGGGCTATAACAATGGCACTTGTTGGCTGGGTATTCTACCGAAATATAATTTTGACAGTACTTTGTTCATTAACAGGCCTTTTCTACCCTAAAATCAGAAAAAAGCAACTTATTGAAAAACGACGAAATGTTCTTAGGCTTCAGTTTAAAGACCTGCTGTATTATCTTGGTGCATCGCTGTCTGCCGGCAGATCTGTTGAACAGGCTTTTATACAGGCACATAGAACATTGAAAAATTTATATCCCGGGGAGAAATCAGATATTGTAAGCGAAACTAATTTAATTCTAAAAAGACTTCAGATGAATGAAAACATAGAATCTATACTGAAGGATTTTGCTGAGCGTTCAGGAATCGAAGAAGTACACCATTTTGCCGATGTTTTTTCTGTTTGTAAAAGGACGGGTGGGAACCTGGTGGAAATAATCCGCACAACTACAAGAATGATTAGTGAACGTATTGAAATAAAGCAGGAGATAGAAACAAGCATTGCTGCAAAAAAACAGGAGCAGCGTATTCTCTCAGTGTCGTCTGTTGCAATGGTTCTTTTTATATCAATAATGAGCGGCGAGTTTATGGAACCAATGTTTGTTACTGCATCAGGAAGGGTTATTATGACTTTTTCTCTGATACTGCTGTGCAGTGGGGTAATCATTTCAAACAGGCTGATGAATATAAAGTTTTAAGGCAGGAGAATGGTGTGAGTACCGTATATTTTATTATTATGATAACTACCATTATTTTATATGTTGTTAAGAATGAAAGCTTAAAGCGAAGGTATTCCGATGAGTTAAGCCCGCTTGACAGAAAAGAATATAGCTATAAGAATTTCCTGCCATTAGGTATGTGGCTTTACGATGAACTGAATATACCCGCATCAGGTTCTTATTATGTATTCTTATACCAACGTATTGTAATGGTATATGGAACAAGATATGCCGGCCTCTTTTTAAAAGTTCACTGGGCTGAAAAATTTCTGTATTTCTTTCTGGGAATTGTAGTTTCTTCTTTTATAGGTGCGGTTTCTGAACAGGGTGCTGCATTTTTGCCTGTAATCCCCGTTGCAGGAATACTATTGTTCTTTTTAGCAGACAGGAATCTTGACGACAGGGCTAAAAAAAGAAAACTTAATTTCATGATCGATTTTCCTGCCTTTATCAGTAAACTTGCACTGCTAATGAACGCAGGAATGCACCTTCGTCAGGCTTTGGTAAAGATATATAATGATGCTGATAAGAATAAACCTTTATACGATGAATTAGGCACAGTCCTTGAAGACTTGGAGGCGGGAATCAGTGAAAACCAGGCCTGGCAGGAATTTTCGGAGAGATGCAAGGTTAAGGAAATCACATCTTTTTCCAGCATGATAGTACAAAATTCCAGAATTGGCGGGAATCAAATGGTTAACGAGCTAAAAATGATGTCCCATGAAGCCTGGGAAATGCGCAAACATGCAGCAAAGCAAATGGGGGAAACGGCTTCGGCAAAACTTGTATTTCCAATGATGCTTATGCTTTTAGCTATTCTTACTATTGCAATATCACCGGCTATATTTCAATTAACTGTTAAATATTGAATTTTGGAGGGTTGAAGATGAAAAAGATGATCAGAAAACTTATTTCAGATCAAAAAGGAATTAATACGGTTGAAGTTGTAGTATTGGTGGCAATTGCTTTAGGGCTGGCTTTAATTTTCAGAGAACAAATTTTTACTTTTGTCAAAAAGCTATTAGGTGATGTTCTTAATACCGAAGTATACGTTGTGCCAACAATAACACCCTGACCATGGAGATAAGGTTAAGTATTTCAGCTCATTTTGTAAAAAAGCGGAGAAATGGTGCCGTTACCGTTGAATATACCGTTGTATTTCCAATTGTCATAATATGCATCCTGATACTTATATATCTCGGGATGCTGTATTATCAGCAGTGCTTAATGCAAGCGGTGGTAAGTGAGAATGTTCAGAATTTAGCTTTCTTATGGGGATATACTTCTGATGAAATTAATGTTAAGAATGGTATTGCGAGCAAGGATGAGTATGCTAGCGAAGGCATATACTGGCATATTTTTACAGATGTAGAAAAAAGGAAGGAAAAAGTCATAAAAACAGTACAAAATGAGCTTATGTTAAAAAGTATTATTACACCCCAGGATAATTTTGATATTGAAGTAACTTACAGTAATTTATTGTACTGTAAAAAAGTTGGTATCAGAGCTAAAGCTGCCTACCCTGTACCTTTTAAAGGCTTTTTTAAACTTACCGGTTCATCGGGTTATTTAATACTGGATACTTACAGTGAAACAGTAGTAAACGATCCCCAGGATTTTATACAAAACATCGATTATATACTACAACTCTATGAGGAATCAGGAGCTAAAGACTGGATGGAAGAAAAGTGCAGGCCACTTATTGGAACCCTTCAAAATATTAAAAAATATTTCGAACAGAAAGGTGAATGATGAAAGTACGTGGTAGTATTACAGTATTTATCAGCGTTATACTGTCTGCATTAACAGCTTTTTCGGGAATAGTTGTAGACTTATCCAGGTTCCGCATGGGGGAAAAGCATGCCCGCGCTGCAGTCCAGCTATCGGTACAATCAGCGCTTACTCAATACTTTGCACCATTAAAAGACAACTATGGGCTTTGGGCAAATGGTTACAATGAGGAAGAGCTGGAAGCATTGATATATGATCTGACAGAAAGGAACTTAAGCGTTGAGAATATGTTTATGCCCGGGGTTACAGACCTTTTTGGCTTTTCGGTTGACAATGTATCGGTTTATCCTATGTTTAATCTTGCAGATGAAAATGTGCTTGAAAAAGAAATCACGCATTATATGAAATACCGCGCACCGGTAAATACCATAGGCAATTTTCTTGATAAACTTAAAGCCCTTCATACGTTTATGGCCCAGTCGGGTCTGCTAAATAAAAGAATGGGGCTTGAGGACAAGTTGCAGAAAGTCCGCGAGGATCAAGTTTATTTGAATCTACTGCTGGCTCAAAGAATTCCCCTGTTTTTGAATGGTGACAGGCCCATGAAGGAGATTAATGATAATCTGCGTACAATGTCCTTGCTTTTAAATGAAATAAACAGTGCTGAAAAACCGAAACAAGACTTTGATAGGGCGTGGCTTTCCATGCCACCCTTAATTGAGAAAATAAAGGAAGCAAGAAGCAGAATAAATGAGGTTAAAAAAGAAATATCAGGCCTTGAACAGAAAATGGCACCTCTCGAAAGAGAACGTAACCAAATTGAGAATAGCATAGATTCCTTTTATGAAAAAATAGAGGATATTGAAAGAGAAATTTCAAAACTTGAGGATAAAATATCAGAGGAAAATAGTAAGGACGAACCTGATGAAAAATTAATAAAATCATGTAAAGATAAGATATATCATTTAAGCTACTCTATTAGCAGTTTAGAAACAAAGATTTTTTTATTAAATGACGAGCTGGAAGAAATTGAAAAGGATATACGGGATATTGAGCGAAAAATTTCAGCAAAAAATGGCGAGATAAAGTCGATTAAGAATTCAATTAAAGAAGAAGAACAACAGCTTCGGTCAAAGATAGCTATATGCACGGGAATACTTGAAGAAATAAAGCAAAAGGGCGAGACTGTAAGAGAAAAAATGGCTGAGATCGAAGAGACTGTTGATAAATTCATTAAATATCACGAGGAATCCGTAAAACTGATACCCGACATTTTAAAACAGGGTGAAGAAATATCAAGGTTAACAGATGATATAAATTCAGATATAAAAAATCAATCAGAAAAGTCTGATAACGCTTTTTTAGTTAAGATTAAAGCCGACATGAAGAAACTGGAAATATCTATCTCCCCTGAAATATTAAATTCAATAAAATCAGTTCTGGATCAGAACTTGGAATCGCTGAATAAATTATATACTGCAACGGATTCTTCTATAAAGAAGGTTAGCGAAATACTGAATGATCTTCAAATATTCATAAATAAGACCAGGCAATTGTTTGAAACATTGGGTTATTTTGAAAGGGAAGATTTCGGTACTGATTTGGAGAAAGAATTTAATAATGTAAATGAAAGAATTAACTTAACTGTTTCTGTTTATAAATTAACTTCTTACGAATTAGAACCGGCTGCAAATCAAAAAGAGAAAAATGAATTTAAAAGATGGTGCAATAAAGTGTTTAAAGAGAAAAATGAAACAGAGGACAGGGATAAGGGTTACGAGAAAACACTTCGGAACAATATTAAAAATGCTGACGATAAGGGGAAAGAAGAAAATGAAAGGTTCTTTAACGGAAAAGACAGGGACCTTACTGATAAGGAACTGGTGGAGTTGTTTAAAAGTCTGCCTTCCAATAATAATAACGAAAGTGATTCAATTCTCCCAGGTGAAGAGGCAAATGCAGAACCCGAAGAAAAATATAAAAAGTCTTTAGATACTAACGGAAATATCGCCAAAGCAATTGATAATGTTTTGTCACTCGGCGGTGAAGCCTTGTTAAAGTCTCTGTATGTTAATGAATATATTGTTTGTGCATTTAAAAATGTAAATTCCGATAAAGTTCCGACACAAAGGATAAATCTTTATGGATGTCCGGAAAAAACATTTTTTGAAAAAGCAGAAGTAGAATATATTCTTTTTGGAAAGAAAGAGGAAAAAGCAAACGCAAACCTGGCGCAGGTATCTATATTTGGAATAAGAATGGGGCTTAACCTTATTCATGTTTACATGGATCCGGGCAAAATATCGACAGCATATTCAGCAGCTTTATCAATTTCAGGCTGGACGGGGTTTGGAGTGCCAATAGTAAAAAACCTTATTCTTTTTGGCTGGGCTGCAGGGGAATCCTATCTCGATTTAAAGGATATAAATAACGGTAAGGATGTACCGGTATATAAAACTGTAAACACCTGGCGACTTAGTCTTGAGTCCATATTTTCAGGCATAGCTGGCCGGTTCCTGGACGATTCATCCAAATGGCTGAAACAAACAAAGGATGAATGGATTGATAAAGCAGACGATGCAATAAATGCATTAGTTCGTGATATGGTTTCCAGTGCGGTTCATGAGGCTTTTCTGCCTCTGGAACAGGCTATAACAGAGTTGGGGAGTGAAACCGACACTACTGATTACATAGAGCTTACAGACCTCGGAATATTATATGAAATAAATGATATAGAAGATCTTAAAAACCTGGTACAGGAAATCTGTCAGAAGCAGTGTCAGTTTGTTAAAGGAAAAACTTCAGGCTGGTCAAAGAACAAGCTTGAAGATTATAAAAGCAATATATCAAATAGCATTATCGATTTTATTATTGACAGTCCATCATATAAAAAACTATTTTCCTCGTTAAAGGAAAGTCTCAATAACATAGTTGATGTTGGTGCAACTCAGCTTTCAGAAAGCTTGAAAGAGATTGGCAGCAAAATCGGAGATCAGGGTTTACAAAGCCAGCTGGTCGGAACGGTTGTATCCTTCGACTATACCGATTATTTAAGGCTTCTTCTTTTTGCTGTGCCCCAGAAAACAAAGCTGCTCAGAGCTGCAGATTTGATGCAGCTTAACATGAGAGAAACCCTCGATAATCCGGATTTTTTAATATCTGAATACAATTCATTTATATTAGTTGAGGCAGATATATCAATGAAAGCCATGTTTATTCCATCTTTTCTAAGAGGAAACCAATCAGGTAGATTTAAAATAAGATGGGGGTATGGCTATTGAACACAGGGCAACACAATAAAAGGCTAAAAAAAGCCGGAAACAATAAATTTAAGAAAATGCAATCAGGCAGTGCAACTGTAGAAGCTGCAATAGTATTGCCTCTGACAATATTCGCATTTATTTCAATACTGTCTATTGTACGCATAATAACAACATACAGCAGAATGCAGCACGCTTTAAATCAGATAGCTATAGAGCTGTCTCAATATAGCTATATTTACGCCGTATCAGGCTTAAAACAGCAGCATGATCAATTTTTAGACGATATAAACAATGCAAAAGAAAAAATACAATCACAGACTGAGGCAATAGTAACATTTTATAAAGCGGTTGAAAGTTTAACCGGAGATGTAAGTTCCGTTGGAGAAGACGGTGGAAATGTCATCGAGAATCTTCTTCACACTGTTCAGGAGTTTGAAAATATTCAGGATTCCTCTGCTGAGCTTATGGAAACCGTTAACGAAATACTGAAAGATCCGATGCAGGAGGTTCAACTGATAGGTCTCGCTCTTTCAGATTCATTAATAAGTAAAACAAAAACCGCACTTTTCGGTGCCATTACAAATAACATGCTTAAGAACAATCTGTCCGAAGATTTAAAAGTTGATGCTAAGCAGTTAGGAAAACATTTATTAATAAAAGGTGGAATGGAACGGTTAGACTTTTCAAGTTCCACATTTTTCAATGACGGGCAAACCATAGATATTATAGTGGAATATACGGTTAAGCCGGGAATTTTTATCATTCCTGAAATCAGGCTCAGAAACAGGGTCAGTTTGCTTGCATGGACATGGGGTGTAGACCGGGCTCTACCCCCGGATTCCATATTTGAAAACGAAAGTGTATGGAATTTGGAAAAAGAAAAAAGCTCAGCATCACAGCACCTGGCCAGAGGGAAAAAAATAGATAAACTGTTTGCATCCGAATTGAAAAATAAAATTGACGGGCATGCTGAAATAACCCCTGATAATTTTAAAACCATTGATTTAATTGAGTATGCTCACAACGGTAAAGATGGTTCATTAGTTATGATCTTTTCTCTGAACCCTTTCCTGCCGGGTTATAGTAGCAAAAGTGCTGTTGTAGGAACAATAAAGCAAAATTTGAATAAATTAAGCACTTTTCAAAAATACGAAACTAAAGACTTTATAATAGATTTATCGCTTTTATCAGGTAATTACAAGAGGGTTGCCTATATTGTTGTTCCCGAAAATGAGATGCTTCCGGAGCCTTATGTTCAAGCTTTTGAAGAATGCAGAAAACTGGCTGAAAAAATGGACATTGAGCTTTTTCAGGTAAAAAAATATGGTGAGTATGATTATTATGAGGGAAATGAGTAAAAAAAGAATAAGAAGATTTTTAATTGTAACTGCTTTATTGATTCCGCTTATTTTGTATTTAGTGGTAATGTTTGTTCTTCCTGAAACCGAAGAAGAAGCCAGAAAGGTTTTAATTATAATAATACTCATTATTTCCTCAATTTTTGATATTCGTGAGCAAAAAGTTCCGCTGCTTGTCTGTACTGCCATACTTGGTATAAACATAATGCATGCTGTGTTTGTTATGTTTAACTTAACTTCTTGGATTATCAGCATTGTTTTGTCGGCAATACTTCTGACCGTATATGTAATAAACAAGGATTTAATAGGTTTGGGAGATATCATTCTTGTTGCATTATGTGTACAATCTCTTTTGCCGGGGGATACTCTTAAATTTTTATTCCTGACTTTTGCCTTCTCCACCTTTTATGGACTAATTAAATGTATCAAAGCTAAAAGTGTTAAAAATATTGCTGTACCTTTGTCGCCTTGTATAGCACTTGCATTTATATTACTAATTCACTGAAAGGTGATTTTATGGAAAGTTTACATGACTTTACAACAACATATGCGGGTTTTAATGGTAAAAGCTATTTATCATTTTCAATTCCTGCCCAGGAAGAGCTTGTAGAGTATCAAATTGAGATGCTGACAAAAAACAGAATTGATTTTTTGCTGCCGTTGTCTGTTCAAAGACTGAACAATGATTGGAAGCTGTCATACGAAATTACATCGAAAATACCATTAGGAAAAGTGCTGGAAAGAAAAAGCTTGAAATACGAAGAATTTGAGTATCTTATAAAACAAGTAGGAAAAATTACGATGAAATTAAAGGATTATCTCCTTGATATTTCTTCGGTTATTTTTGACAAAGCATATATTTATTGTGATCCTGGCGATTTATCGTTATATTTCATGTATTTCCCCATAAAGACAGAAAGATTACATTCAGATACAATGAAAGACTTTCTTCAGAAGCTGATATTTGAAGATATCAGATTGCTTGATGATTCATCCGGAAGCCTTTTAAAAAGGTTATTGGATGTTCTGAAGTCTGAAACATTCATCCCCGAACAGCTTTTGAAGTGTATAAACTCTAAACAGCCTGAAAAACAGAACCATACATACCGGTCTATTGATGAAAGTGATAGCAGCAGTAATGTTGTCAGTTCCAGGCAATCTGCAGGGGAGCAGAAGTACCCTATTCCAAAAATAAACTACCGTGAAAGTATTATCAAGAAGCATGAGAAAAATGATCAAACTTCCAATCTGAAATATCCGTTAAAATCTTATATAGTTGCAGGTACGGTTAATATATTTCTAATTGGCATATTATTTTACGTTTTATTTTCAAAAAGCGGTTCAAATAGAACCAGCACATTGCTGGGGTTAGCTCTTATTGGTTCTGCAATTAATTATTTTCTTGTTACAAGATTATTTTCAGAGGATAAAAGAACAACCGATAAAGAGGAAATCAGTAAACCGGCTGAAGGTTCGGCTTTTAAACGTTTTGCTAATGAAGCTGTTGAGGAAGACATTATTCTTCCCAAAAGGAGACCTGTGTGTATCGAAAGGAAGGATACAGAAAACAGAGCTTTCAGAGACGGTTACGAATACCAAAATAAAGAAACAGAGCCTATTGAACCGGTATTACCATCTGATAGCACACCAGAAGATTTTAGCGAAGGCAGCAAAAGGCTTTACAATGCTCCGGTTATTCAGGACAAGACAGTTATTCTGGGGTTTGCTGCAGGAAACATGCCATATCTTCAAAGCCACTCGCATCCGAACGAAAAAATAAATATTGCGAAAGATTCAATGCTGTTAGGAAGGCTTTCGGATAGTGTGGATTATGCAATACAAAACAAAGCAGTAGGAAAAATTCATGCAGAAATAGTAAAAAGGGAAGACAGCTATTATATAATCGATTTGAATTCGGTAAACGGTACATATGTTAATAACGAAAGAATTACCTGCAGTACCGAGGTTAAATTGAAAAACGGTGATATCATTACAATGGCCAATGAGTCATATACATTTATTCTTTAATAAACTGCTTCAAATCTGTTATCCCTGCACTTTAGCTTTCCTTCTTTTCTTTTTTTATAGTATAATTGAAGTCAATCGATATTTTATAGATATCGATTGTTTTATTTACTTACTGCTTGGGGGTATTCGATGAAAAAATTTCTGACAGTGTTACTGCTGTTCCTGCTTTTACCTGTCGGGTTTTCCATGGCAGCGACAGATGTGGCCTATTCGGTACGTGCGAAGGTTGTTGAATTGTTAGAACATACCGGAAATGAAGTTAATGAACTGGCAGACAGTTATTATTTTGAAAGTCAGTTTGTGAAGGTTAGAATACTGGAAGGTGAGCATAAGGGGAAAAAAGTGATGGCAGAACACAGTACCACTGCTTACTTTACCGATTATGAAACCTACAGGCTGAAAAAGGGTGACCGTGTTTTTATTACATATAATATTGATGATTATGGAGAACCGGTGGATATTTATGTTACCGATCTGGTAAGGGAGAATTACCTGTTACTCATAACGGCCTTGTTTGTATTTCTTATTTTGATATTAGGCAGGGGTCAGGGGGTAAAAACTATTATTACGCTTTTTATAACGGTATTTATTGTTATAAAGATATTAATACCATTGATTCTAAAAGGCTTTCCGCCTTTGCTGACTTCGGTCGTATTGTGCAGTATCGTTATTTTAATAAGCTTTCTTATAATTACCGGCTGGAATAAGAAAACTCATGCTGCAGCAATAGGAACTGTTTCGGGAGTTGTAATTGCCGGTGCATTAGCTTTAATTATAGGTTCTTCTGCAAGGCTTACCGGGCTGGCACAGGAAGAAACACTGATGCTGATAAATATTCCCCAGGAAGTTAGGTTTAATTATCAGGGGCTTTTATTCTCAGGGATCATTATAGGTTCAATGGGTGCAGTAATGGATGTAGGTATGTCCATTGCATCTGCATTATATGAGATAAAAAATGCCAACCCTGATGTTACTTTTTCCCAGCTGGTCCGATCGGGATTGAATGTTGGCAGGGATGTCATGGGAACAATGTCTAATACACTGATTCTTGCTTATGCAGGTGGTGCACTGAATTTAATACTGCTTTTTACAGCATATGATATTCCCTTTGGGCAAATTATTAACGGAGACTATATGGCTTCGGAGATTGTTCGTGCGCTGGCAGGCAGCATTGGTTTGATTATTACCATTCCCTGTACAACGCTTATCGCAGCTAAACTATACACTAAATAGACCACTTTTTCTTTTTCTGATATACTGGTATTGATTTTTTTTAAATAGCAATTTATTATTTAATAAAAGATGTAACAGGGGAATATTATGGCGTTGTTTAAAAGACATAAAACTATAGATTTAATAAAAATACCTGAGCATGTAGCAATAATTGTTGATGGAAACGGAAGATGGGCAGAAAAACGCGGGTTGCCAAGAAGTGCAGGTCACCGTGAAGGAGCCAAAACTGTAAAAAAAACCATTGAACTGGCGTATGATCTAGGTATTCGCTACCTTACTTTCTTTGCTTTTTCAAGTGAAAACTGGTCCAGGCCCAAAGAAGAAGTGGATGAGCTGATGAAGCTATACCTTGATTATTTAAAAAGTGCAGAGAATGAAAACAGCGACAGAAATGTCAGGGTGAAGATAATTGGAAGCAGACAAGGCTTAACCCGGGAGCTGATCGACCAGATCGATAAGATAGAAAAAAACACTATTAACAATGATAAAATGACATTAATAATTGCACTGAATTACGGTGGCCGCCAGGATATACTTCAGGCAGTAAAAAAAATAGTAGATGATGTAGAGGCCGGCGTGCTTGATAAAGACAGTATTACAGAGGATGAAGTCAGGAAAAGATTGTACACAGAAGACATACCCGATCCTGATCTGTTGATACGGACAAGTGGTGAAATGAGAATCAGCAATTTTCTTATCTGGCAGTGCTCATATACCGAGTTCTATTTTTCTGAAGTTCTTTGGCCGGATTTCAAGGGAAAACATTTTGAAGAAGCAATCCTTGAGTACCAGAGAAGAAACAGACGTTTTGGAAGCCTGGGTAAATAATGCAGTCTGTTCTTTAATTTTCTGTGTAATCCTTTAAGAAAGCGGCGGTGATTTTTTGAAAACAAGAATTATAAGTGGTATAGTTGCATCTGTTATTCTTTTTATTATAATGCAACTACCACCATTTATTGTGGGCGTAGCTGTTTTTGCAGTCTCTTTGGTTGCCCTTTATGAATTTTATCAGAGTGTCAGAAAGGTAAATTTTAATCCCATAAGGTTTATAGGTTTTTCTACATGTACTATTTTCTTTATGTATTTAATTGGCAGTGCTTTTGTTAGTGATTTGAAAAGTATCTTCTTAAAGGATTTATACCGGACGGTTTTCCAGCAGGACATTATATATCTGATTACTTACCTGGTAACCATTTGGCTGCTGCTTCAACTTGTTTTCAGACCTAAACGTTTTACATTAAAAGATGTAGCTGTTACACTTCTGGGAATGGCTTATATCCCCTTTCTGTTATCCTTTGCTTTTATGGTTAGACTAATGGATAATGGGTATGAATTATCCTGGCTTATAATAGTAGGAACCTTCAGCACAGATATTTTTGCATATTTTATAGGAAAATTCTTTGGAAAGAAGAAGCTGCTACCAGAAATAAGCCCTAATAAAACTATTGCCGGCAGTATAGGAGGAATTATGGGCAGCATTGTATGTACAACTCTTTATGGAATATTATACATAAACAGTTTTTCAGGGCTCTACCTTAATGTTTTGCATTATCTGATATTAGGTATTTTGTGCGGGATAATATCACAGCTGGGCGACTGGGCAGCTTCAGCAATAAAAAGAAATGTGGGTATTAAAGATTTTGGGCATATCATGCCCGGACATGGAGGTCTTCTTGACAGAATAGACAGCTTGATTTTTGTTGCCCCCACAGTATATTTTTATATTAAGTTTGTTATATTTTGAATTTTGGAGTTTTGCATATGACGAAGAATTTGGTTGTATTAGGTTCAACTGGCTCAATAGGAACACAGGCTCTTGAAGTATGTGACAATATTAATATTCGGGTTTTGGGTCTTTCTGCTGCTGAAAATATAGATAAACTTGAAATTCAGGCAAGAAAACATAAACCGTCCATTGTATCGGTATTGAATGCTGAACGTGGAAAAGAGCTTAAAACCCGGCTGAAAGATACCAATATAAAAGTTGTTTGGGGCATTGAAGGGATGATTGAACTTGTTACTATTCCCGATGCCGATACCGTTCTTACCTCAGTTGTGGGGATTGCAGGTCTTGTTCCTACAATTAAGGCCATTGAGGCAGGTAAAAATATTGCCCTTGCAAACAAGGAAACTCTTGTTACTGCAGGAAGACTGGTAATGGAGGCTGCTAAAAAGAACAATATTAGTATATTACCCGTTGACAGTGAACACATGGCAATTTTCCAATGTTTGTCGGGTAACAGAATTGAAGACGTTGAAAAACTGATTTTAACTGCATCGGGTGGGCCATTCCGCGGCTATACCATGGAACAACTTAATGATGTTACTGTAGAGCAGGCGTTAAACCATCCAAACTGGTCAATGGGAAAAAAGATAACAGTAGATTCTGCAACAATGATGAACAAGGGGCTTGAGGTTTTGGAAGCCCGCTGGCTGTTTGACATGGATTTATCTAAAATTGAAGTTTTGGTTCATCCGCAAAGTATTATCCATTCAATGGTGTCTTTCAATGATGGTTCGATAATAGCACAACTGGGGGCTTCAGATATGAGAATTCCTATTCAGTTAGCCCTGACATGGCCTGAGCGTTGCGTTAATAATTTTGGAAGGGTGGATTTCAGTGAGATAAGCTCGCTTACTTTTGAAAAACCCGATTTAAGGGTATTTAAATGTCTTGATTTTGCAATCCAGGCAGCAAATATTGGGGGGAGTATGCCTGTTGTGTTAAATGCAGCAAATGAAGTTGCGGTTTCATTGTTTTTAAATCATAAAATTTCTTTCAGAACTATTATGGATTTGATTGAACTTGTTATGGAAAATCATAAGGTGCATATTAAACCTTCCCTTAATGATATAATAGAAATAGATTGTTCAGTACGCGAAGAAACCTTGAATATATACGAAAAAGAGTATAGCAAAATGAAGAAAGTTTTTAGTTTAACTCAAGCAGAATAGTTTTATGGAAAGAGAAAAAATATTTCTTAGAAGGCAGGTACAGATATGAATATTCTGATGGCATTTATTTCATTAAGCTTTATAATACTTATACATGAGTTAGGACATTTTATGGCAGCCCGCTGGGTTGGCATGAAAGTTTTGGAGTTCTCAATTTTTATGGGTCCTAAGCTTTTTTCATGGGGAAAAGGAGAAACAAAGTATTCCATACGTGCAATACCGATTGGTGGGTTTGTTAAACTGGAAGGCGAAGAAGAAGCCTCGGAAGACGAACGTGCATTCAACAATAAATCGGCGGGAAGAAGGGCGTTAGTTGTTGTAGCAGGCGCCGCAATGAACATTATTATAGCAATTCTGATAATAACTGTAATTTCTTTCTCTTTTGGTTTCAGTACCAGTACTGTAGCTCAGTTAAGCGGAGATTCGGCTTTAAAAGAGGCTGGTATAATGCCGGGTGATAAGATTGTATCCTACGACGGGAAGCATGTTTTCCATCCAAGTGACCTTTCGATGTTTTTGTATGTGTCGGAAGGAGAGCCGGTTGAAGTTGCGTACCGCCGTGAAGGTGTTAAAGGGGTACAGCGTACAACAGTTACTCCAAAGGAAATACCTCCGGTTTATTTGATTGGAATAACTGTTGGCACTACCGATGGTAAGGCAAACAACGTGGTAGGGTCGGTGCAAAATGGCTCTCCGGCGGGTATGGCTGGGCTTATTCCGGGAGATATTATTATAAAAGTTGATGAAGTGCCGGTAACAGAAAGAGATGACCTTTTAAATTATCTTCAGCAAACAAAGGGTAAGCCAGTGCATATTACTGTTAACAGGAATGGGGATATTATTACTTTTCACGATGTAGTGCCAGAGGCAAGCGAGACATATTATGACCTGGGTGCACAATTTGAATATAAGAAGGGCAATTTCATAAGTTCACTGGCAAGCAGTATAAATTATTCGATATCTACAATAAGAAGTGTTTTATATTCCATTACATGGCTGATTTCAGGAAAAGCCAGCTTTAAAGATGTATCAGGACCGGTAGGTATTGTTTCATATATAGGCGATGTTGTTGAAATGGGAAGGGGATTTTCAGAGAAGTTGCTATACCTTCTTCAGATAACTGCATTTTTAAGCCTGAATCTTGGAGTCATGAATTTAATTCCGTTTCCTGCACTTGATGGTGCTAAATTGTTATTTATTATTATAGAAAAAATCCGCAGAAAGCCTATTGATCCCGAAAAAGAAGCATGGATTTCAATGGTGGGGTTCTTTATATTGATAGCGTTTATGATTGCTACGTTGTTTAATGATATTCCAAAACTTATCAGGGGCTTTTAAATGAGTAAGTTAATATTTAGAAAAAATACCAGAAAAATACGTGTAGGAAATGTTTACATTGGCGGTGATGCCCCCATTACCGTTCAGTCGATGACGAACACAAAAACATCTGATGTAAGGGCTACTGTCGAACAGATTAAAAAACTTGAAGAAGCAGGTTGTGATATTGTCCGGTTCGCAATACCAGATATGCAGTCTGCCCTGGCAATAGAAGAAATAAAAAGGAAAATTTCTGTTCCTGTCGTTGCAGATATTCACTTCGATTATCGTCTAGCAATAACAGCAATGGAAAAAGGTGCTGATAAAGTAAGAATTAACCCGGGAAATATTGGGTCGGAAGACAGGGTAAAAAGTGTGATAAGCTGTGCAAAAGAGCGCAGGATACCTATTCGCATAGGTGTAAACTCAGGTTCTTTGGATAAAGAACTTCTGGACAAATATAGCGGAGTTACACCGGAAGCCCTTGTAGAGAGCGCTTTGAAGCATGTTTCCATTCTGGAAAGGTTGAATTTTTATGATATTGTTATATCCCTAAAGGCTACAAATGTGCCTTTAACTATAGCTGCCTATAAGTTAATGTCCGAAAAGGTATCTTATCCACTTCATATTGGTGTTACAGAAGCTGGGACTGTATATAACGGAACCATCAAATCAGCAGTTGGAATAGGCGCTTTGCTGGCAAACGGAATAGGCGATACGTTACGCGTATCGTTAACAGGAGATCCTGCAGAAGAAATAAAAGCAGGTAAAGCAATATTAAAATCCCTTGGTTTATACAACCGTGGGGCAGAACTAATTTCCTGTCCAACCTGTGGCCGTACAAAAATAAACCTGATAGCAATTGCAGAGCAGGTTGAAAAGGCACTGGAAAACGTAGAAAAGCCTATAAAAGTGGCTGTGATGGGTTGTGCGGTAAACGGGCCTGGCGAAGCAAGGGAAGCAGATATCGGAATAGCTGGGGGAGATGGTTGTGCACTTCTTTTTAAAAAGGGAAAAATCTTGAGAAAAATCCCCGAAGACAGAATTATTGAAGAATTAATGAACGAAATAGAAAAGTTTTGATTTTAGCACTCTCTTATCGAGAGTGCTAAAAAAGTATTGACATTAGAAAGTTATATGTCTATGATATTGATAGTATGACCGATGGCATTTTAAGGTTATGCCATTATTAGTTCTTCGTGCTCAGCAATAAGTAATCTTGTTGCTTTTTTAATACAACTTTCAGTAAAAATAAAACAGGAGGTTATTGTATGATTCAGGAAAAAGGCAGTATTTCTATCAGCACAGAAAATATCTTTCCTATAATAAAGAAATGGTTGTATTCAGAGAAGGACATTTTCATAAGGGAACTTGTTTCGAATTCATCCGATGCAATAAGCAAGCTCAGTAAGCTTCAGTCTATTGGTGAAGCACCTGAAACTGAGCAGGACAAGTTCCAGATAACTGTTTCGATTAACAAAAAGGCTAAAACCATTAAGGTTATAGATAATGGAATCGGAATGACCGACGAAGAAGTTAAAAAGTATATTAATCAGATAGCCTTTTCCGGAGCAAGGGATTTTATCGAGAAATATAAGGATAAAACAGATGATCAGCAAATAATAGGGCATTTTGGGTTAGGGTTTTATTCTGCTTTTATGGTTGCAGATAAAGTCCAGATAGACACGTTATCTTATAAAGAAGGTGCTCAGGCTGTTCGCTGGATTAGCAGCGGAGATACCGAGTATGAAATGACCAATTCTGACAGGGATAAAACCGGAACTACAGTCACCCTTTACATGGCCGACGACAGTTTGGAGTATACTGAGTATTTTAAAATGCATGAGATTTTGAAGAAGTATTTTTCCTTCTTACCCTATGAGCTTTACTTAATAGATGAGGATAAAGAAGAAGAAAAAGATAAAAAAGAAAAGCCGGAGCCAATAAACAATCCCAACCCGCTTTGGAAGAAGAATCCGAAGGACTGTACAGAAGATGAGTATAAAGAATTTTACCGTGAGACATTTTTTGATTTTCAGGATCCCCTGTTCTGGATCCACATTAATATGGAATATCCTTTCAGAATGCAGGGAATTATTTACTTCCCAAAACTGAAGCATGAGTTTGAAACCATGGAAGGAAAAATAAAGTTATATTACAATCAGGTCTTTGTAGCAGATAACATTAAGGAAGTAATACCCGAATTCCTGCTAATGCTTAAAGGTATGCTGGATTGCCCCGATCTTCCGCTGAATGTATCCCGCAGCTTTCTTCAAAATGAAGGTTATGTTGAGAAGATTTCACGACATATAACAAAAAAAGTTGCAGATAAACTTATTCTTTTGCATAAAAAGGAGTATGAAAATTACACTAAATACTGGGACGATATTAATCCCTTTGTTAAGTATGGCTGTATGCGTGAAGAAAGGTTCTATGAAAGAGTAAAGGATATTATTATATTTAAAACAATAAATGATGAGTATGTTACACTCAATGATTATCTTGAAAGAAATAAGGAAAAGCATGAGAATACAGTTTACTATGTAAATGATGTGAACCAGCAGGCCCAATATATAAACATGTTTAAAAACAATCAAATGGAAGCTGTGGTGCTGAATACCCTAATTGATAACCATTTTATAAGCTTTCTCGAGTCCAAAAACAATAATGTTAAGTTTTTGAGAATTGACGCAGATATTACATCAAACCTGAAAGATCAGTCAACAGAAGAAGATGAAAAGGAAACTAAGAAGTTATCTGAAAAAATAGAAAAGCTTTTTAAAGATACTTTGAACATTAAAGATTTAAAGGTGCAGGTTGAAAAGCTAAAAGCTGAGTCAACACCGGCGATCATTCTTCTTTCAGAACAGTCCAGAAGAATGCAGGAAATGAGCAGGATGTTTGCCGGTGGGGATGCAAAAAATATGTTTCCTGCCGAAGAAACCCTGGTTATTAACCGTAACAGTAAACTTGTAAAAGCTCTTGCAGAAAGTATCGATGATAAGGAAAAGGATGAAGAACGGAAGCTTTTGGTCAGGCAGATTTATGATATTGCCCTGTTAAGTCATAAACCGCTGGAACCCGATGCATTATCAGCTTTTATAGAGCGCAGTATAAAACTGATGGAGAAAATAGTATAACCGAAGAGATGGAGGGGAATAACCCCTCCTGTTATTAAGGAGAGTATTATGGATAAATTAAAACAGCAAATTTCGTTTATTGTTGAAATCGATAAGTTAAAAAATATATTCCGTCAATCTTATTTAACCGACAAGTCCCGTCATGAAAATGATGCGGAGCATTCATGGCATTTGGCAATCATGGCATTTTTGCTGGCTGGGCACGTTGATGAAGGAATAGATATACTTAAGGTTATAAAAATGGTTCTTATGCACGATTTGGTTGAAATTGATGCAGGGGATACCTATTGCTACGATGAAAAGGCAAAACAGGATAAAAGGGAAAGAGAAGAAAAGTGCGCAGAACGTATTTTTAAAATGCTCCCCGAAGAACAATGCAGAGAAATGTATGAACTATGGGAAGAATTCGAACGGATGGAAACTGCTGAGGCAAAATATGCTGCTGCATTGGACAGATTACAGCCCGTTCTTTTAAATTACTTCTCTGAAGGTAAGTCATGGAAGGAGCATGGAATATGCATTGAGCAGGTTATTGAAAGAAACAGCGGAATAAAAAACTGTTCACCGAAACTTTGGAAATTTGTAGAAGAATTGCTTCACGATGCAGTGAAAAAAGGATATCTGAAAGAGGGTTACTAAAAGTAATACAGAGTAAAAAGAACATTAATGTAAAAAAGAAGAATTATATGAAATAACGTGGAAACAATAGGATTAAATACATGAAAAAATTTTAAATTCATTATTGACAAAGTGGAAAACCTCCTGTATTATATTAATTGTTCGCCTTGCGACAAAGATAAATAACATATGGGAGAGTTCCCGAGTGGCCAAAGGGGGCAGACTGTAAATCTGTTGCTTGTCAGCTTCGGTGGTTCGAATCCGCCCTCTCCCACCAGATACGATGTGTAGAACAACACATCGTATTTTTGTTTAAGGCATATACACGATTATTAGAATTTTTATAATAAAAGAGGTACATAAATGCCATATGACATAGCTATTATTGGGGCCGGACCTGCAGGCTGCACGCTGGCACGGCTTTTGGATAAAAATTATAAGGTTTTGTTAATTGATAAGAGAGATATACTCGCAGAAAATAGTAATTCAAAATGCTGCGGTGGATTATTGGCACCTGATGCCCAACAAATGCTCGGCAGAATGGGCATGGCTATCCCTTCATCGGTATTAGTGGACCCTCAGCTTTTCTTAGTTAGAACAATAGACTTTGATAATAGGATAGAACGTTATTATCAGCGATTTTATTTTAATATGGACAGGCTGGTATTTGAGCAATGGCTTTTGTCAAAAATTCCGGCAAGTGTTGATCTTGCCCTTGGATGTACATTTAAAACCTGTGAATATACAGGTGAAGATGTTCGTTTTTCTTTCACATATAAGGGGAAAACCTACAAAGAAAGTGCAAAGATAATTATAGGTGCTGACGGTGGCCACTCCCTTGTAAGAAAATCTGTATTTCCCGATAAAAAAATGCCCGAAACCTATGTAGCCATTCAGGAATGGTTTGAGACAGATAATTCTATGCCCTGGTATGGTGCTATTTTTGATTCAACAATAACCGACTTTTATTCCTGGACAATAACAAAAGGTAAGGTTTTGATAATTGGTTCGGCTTTAAAAAAGAATAATCTTGCCCTTGATCGTTTTAAAATGCTTAAAATGAAGCTTAGGGATAATGGGCTTGTATATGGTAAGAAAATACTCAGAGAAGGAGCCTTTTTATTAAGGCCGGGCAGTATTTCGTCTATTATTACAGGGAATGAGTACTGTGCATTGGTTGGGGAAGCAGCAGGGTTTATAAGTCCAAGTTCGGCTGAAGGGATAAGTTTTGCATTAAAAAGCGCTTACCACCTTGCAAGCGCTTTAAATGAAAGTTTATATGAATTTCATTCTGATTATTCAAAGAAAGTTTCAAAACTTAAATTAAGCCTTTTTGGCAAGAATCTGAAGTGTCCTGCAATGTATAACAGATTTCTGCGTGGAATGATTATGAGAAGCGCTCTTATGTCAACAGATACCCTTTTTTAAAAAGTCCTTTATCACCTATTTGTCTTCGTTAAGATTCCTGGTCTCTTTAATGATGTACAGGGGTCTTTCCTTTACTTCGTCATAAATACGCCCAATATATTCACCCATTATGCCCAGCATTAAAAGTGTTATTCCATTAAAGAAGAGGCTTACTGCAAGAATAGAGGCCCAGCCAGGCTGTACCGTTTCGGGAAAGAATATTCGTTGTACAAGAACATAAATAAGATAAACAAAACTTCCCAGAGATATTAAAGTACCTATATAGGATGCCAGTTTAAGTGGTTTATACGAAAAAGTTGTAATTCCGTCAAGGGCAAGTTTTAACATTTTCTTTAAAGGATATTTTGTTTCCCCTGCAAAACGTTCTTCCCTTTCAAATTCAACAGCAGTTTGCTTAAACCCAAGCCAGCTGATTAGCCCTCTTACATATCTGTTACGCTCTCTGACACGTTTTAAGGCATCACAGACTTTTCTGTCAATCAGTCTGAAATCTCCTGTATCGACAGGAATATTAACATCTGTCATATTTCTTAAAAAACGATAGAAGGCAGCTGCTGTGAATTTTTTAAAAAAGGTTTCACCCCTTCTTGAGATCCGCTTCCCATATACAACATCGAATCCGCTTTTCCACTTTTCTATCATTACTGGGATCAGTTCGGGGGGGTCCTGAAGATCTCCATCAATTACAACTATACATTGACCCGACGAGTAATCCATACCCGCTGTTATTGCAATCTGGTGACCGAAATTACGGGAAAAGTCGAGCAGCTTAACGCGTTCATCCCTGTCGCATATTTCATTTATCAGTGCAGCTGTATTGTCCCTGCTGCCGTCATTTACAAATACAATTTCATAGCTGCAGCCGGTTTTTTCCATAACCTCTGTAAGCCTGCGGTATGTTTCGGATACAACAGCTTCTTCGTTATACATTGGAACTACTACCGAACACAGAATATCCATACAATTTCTTCCTTTCATTTGTTATTTACCATAGTCTCAGCTATTCCTCAAGTGCAGGAAAACGCTCTGAAATTTCAAGACCGCTGCGTATTGCATAATTCTGTCCGCGATCTTCAGGGTATATTTGTGACATGGAAGTCAGATATAAACCCTTCATAGGGGTTTCAATCTCAGGAATTAATTTTGAATAGCCAGTTCTCACAACGGGCTGTGCATCCCTTGTCCTGTTAATATGATACTTTATAATCCATTCTTTACTAAAATTAGGAAAAATCTTTTTAAGGCCCGAAATAAACAAATCCTTAATACTTTCATCGTCTTTACTGTAAAGCTCATTGGTTGCATCAAGGTATCTGGACAGATAAACAATATGTGAACCATATTTATGGTTTTTAACAAGATTAGTATGCTCTATAACCAATACAAAGGGGATTTCTTTGTCTGCAACGGTCATCCAGTAATTTGGCATGAGACTCTCTTTAAGTTCAAGTATCATGCAAATATTTGCCTTGTATTTTATTTTTCTGAGACTGTCCAGGTAATGTTTGCCCATACCCTTAATTACATAAGACAACTTTTCGGGGGAGGCTGTGAAAATTACCGAGTCATACTCCTCCATCCCTGATTTGCTTTTTATTTTAAATGTGCCATTGCTTTTGTAAATTTCAGTCACGCCATCATTCAAACGGATTTCACCATTGCAGGACTTAATTATTTCAGCCATTCTATAGTAAATTTTCACAAAACTTCCATCCATGTATCCAAGCTGTTCCTTAATTATATTTTTTCCCCTGCTTGAACCTCTTAGCTTAAACTTATTCCATATCCAGGTTGCTGCTATTTTGTCGCTGTCTATGTCAAATTTTGAGTTTAAAAGAGGTTCCCACACAAGATTGTAGCATTCCTCACCACCGCGCTTAATTATCCAGTCCCGTGCAGTAATATCTTCAATGGCAAGATAATCTTTTACGAAACGCGCCTGAAGCACCATTAGTCCCATGCGAATCCTGCTGATAAATGACAGTGGCTTAAACAATAAAAGATCCATGGGCGATGTAAAGGGATAGATTGTATTGTTTATATATATTACATTGGAAGGCTCATACCACTTCAGTTCACTTTCAAACCCCAACTCTTTTATTATGTCGATAATAATGGTGTCATTTGTAAAGATATGATGGTAATATATCTCCAGCATATCATCACCAACAGGGATGGCAGCTGTAAGTCCGCCCAGCCTGTCATTTTTATCGTACACTGTAACCGAATGGCCTTTTAAAGATAATTTCCAACCGGCAGCAAGACCGGTGGCACCTGCACCTATAATAGCTATTTTCATACGATTGGCCCCTCCAAAATATAAAATTTATCTGACTCTAAATATTGTAGTATTATTATCCTGAAAAGCAACAGTAAAAGTTTCATAAAATATCTCTTCATTAAGAACATATTCTGCTGCAGTTCTGTTTTGATCTTCTATAACAATATAATCAATACCTTCAGATACTGCAAGTTTTTTTAATTCTTCGCTGTTGGCTGCACTGTAAATTCTCTTCATGCATTCCTCTCTTTTGCTGATATCATAACCTGCTGTTATTGTAAAATACGGGTAACCGTTATACACGCATCTGCCTGCAAGCATAATGGACATTGGTGCTCCGTAGTGGGTCATGTAATGAGTAAGAAATATATCTTCGGGATTTGTTTCATTTTGTACCCAAACACATACCCGATCCTTTTGATTATATGATACGCTGTTTTTGTCCAGATTATAAAGGGTGACCATATCCACAATTCCTGTACAGGTAAGAAGGAATATAAGACAGAGTGAAATTATGAGGGTGGTCTTTGTCTTAAACAGTTCGGACAACAGATCGGATACAGGAATATTTAACAGGATTACAGACAGAATAATATATTTGTGGTTAACGGTTACATCGGGGGTAAGCTGCAAGGTTGTTGCAAGGATAACAGGAGCGGTAAAAACGGGAACAAGCCACAGGGAGGTTATTTTTATATCTATATTGTTGCAATATATGAGGCAGGCATAACAGAAAATTAATAATATTATTATAAAAAAGGCCCAAAACAGATCTACCGATGGCATAAATGCTATAAGGAGTATTATGAAAAGAAAGGAGATAACAAGTCCTGCCCATTTTTTCCTGAGGGTACCAAAAAAAATGAAAATACCTGCCAAAATAAAAGGAAGAACTCCCAACAGTTCGGTATAATAAGAGAAAATGTGGCTTAAGCTTCCGGATTCTGCTAAAAAGCCCGGGTTATATTTTAAAGATACTACTCCTGTTCCACTTCCCGAAAAAAGTCTGGACTGAAAAACCGAAAGGATAAATGTAATTATCGCCATTAAAAGATATCCCAATTTTCCCCTTGACAGTGCAGCCATAATAAACAATACAGATATTCCGGCTATTACTACCGCACCATTCCAATATGCTATAAGCCCAAGTATAATTCCGGACAGAATGCATGGCATTAAAGACTTAATGGCCCATGCTCCGCGGGAAAACAAGACTGTTTTTATGTATTGGTTAAAAAACACCTCTTTTTGCTGCAGGTAAATATTTTTAGAACCTTTGGTATTTGACCTTTTTATATGTTCAATAGTTTCAATGAAAAGGGGAAGCATAAGAAAAAGCACAATAATAAAAAGGCCAAAGGCAAAGGAGAGATGCCGCTGATTAATATATACTTTCTGCGCCCATAATCCCCATTCTTCACGCAGCGTATTTCCTATGTGTTCTCTGTAATTTAGGTCAGCACTCAGGTTATTTGACACTGCATAGAAAAAGCTTTTGACATTTGAAAAACCGTGTAAAAAAGTGAAAAAGGCAAAAGAACTTCTGAATGCAAACAAAAAGCAGGATAAAAGTCCCGCTGAAGTTTTTTTTGTAAGGAATGTGCCAAGAGCGTACAAAAGCATATTGAAGCTTACAAGGGAAAGAATGCTTGGAATGTTTAATGCCTGTGGCAGGGTCAATCCAAGGTATTCAAGATAAGCTGCCATAAAATAAAACATGAAATGGTATCGTATTGTTCCATCAGGAAAATGCGGGTACTGGGCAGGGAAGTTTTTACCAACGGAAAATGAGCGAATTACGGGCAAATGAGCTCCAAAATCACTGAATGCAGATACTCCTACACGAAGAATATCTCCTTTCATATAAAAAGAACGGCATATAAAAAAAGACCAGAATATAACTGATGAAATTAATATAAACCATTCTGTTTTTTTAAAATGAAAATTCAACCCATATCTTCTGAATTCCTTTAGAAATCTTTTTACAGGCCTGCGTTTTAATACGGCAATAGTTGTTAATATCAGTAGTGAAAGAGCTATTGATATTATATTGGCATATAATAAAGGGTTTTCAGTATCTTTAAATGCTGTTGCTGAAAAGTAAGTTACCCAGGAAAGAATCAAAGTTCCAACAAGGTAAGAGGATGGAAAAAATAAGAAGACAGGACTTACAATTCTGTTTCGTCCGTTCAAAACATCAATTCCTGTCTGCCAATATGGTTTTAAACACAGGACAATTCCGGCTCCCAAGGAAATTGCAAGGAATATATACAAGAAAGCCATGAGCATATCCTCCGTTTAATTTTCCTTCAGTCTTTATAAATGACCTTATTATATAATATAAAGTTCCAGGACACAATAAATACCATAATAAGTATTTTAGGCAAATAATAGGGTATCCATGGCGTGCCTGGAAAAAGAGATTTCAGAAGTTCGGTTACAGCCATAAAGAGAAGGATATTTCCAGCTACCATGTTGAACAGAAACAAAAGACCATATGATAAAAGCTGTTTCTTGAAGTTTTTATGGGATTTAAAAGTAAAAAATTTATTCAGTAAGAAATTGAACCAGAAAATGAATGTGTATACTAATATATTTGTTACAACAACAGGCAGCGGAAGAACCCTTCGGAATATAAGAAACAAAATGTATTCAATAGTGAAGGAGGATACTCCTACTATTAAATATCTGATGAATTTTTTAACAAAGTCAGGATTTAATAACTCGTTGGTAATCTTTTCCTTAACTGCACGTATTCGGCTCATATAAAACTCTCCTAAGATAACGAGGCATAAATTCAGGCCACCGGCTATCCACAAAAAGCTGACAGCCTTTATAAATAAGTGTATTCAGAAACCCCAAATTTTCAAGATAGAATTTGTCTGAAAACCAAATATATTATAACCAATAGAAATTATTATATCATCTGGGATTCTATAGTGCAAATAAAGCCGAACTGAACTTGTGCATTTTTTATTGTACTGGTATAATAACTTTACAAATTTTGTTGAAAGATAAGAATAATTTTGATTCGAAAAATGAGTAAGGTTTTTAAGGCCATATTAGTTCACTACTCATTACGGGAGGACGGTAGATGAACAAAATACAAACTTCTCTGAAAGCACTGGCAAGGTTGGTACCATACTTATTATTACCGTTAACTGTTATAATTTGGGCACTGGTACTGAAAAATGAATTTATATATGTTATAAAATGGTGGGCTGTTTTATTATTCATTGGCTTCTTGTTTTTTCCAATGTCGGTTAATATTTTTTCTACATTTACTGATAAGGGCTTTCTGTTTTCAAAAATTATCGGGCTTGCTGTCAGCTCATATGTTTTTTGGCTCCTTTCCTACTTAAAGCTATTGAAAATAACCACATTTAACTGTTGGTATGTTACGGTAATTTCAGGCATTATTACCTCTGTTGTTTCTTTAGCAGGAAGCGGCAGTTTCAAAAGACTCAGGACATGTAAGTATAAAGGCACAATCCCCTGGATTCTTACCGGCGAAAGTATTTTTCTTTTTTCATTGTGTTTCTGGACCTATCTAAGAGGGTTTACTCCCAAGATAGAAGGGCTTGAAAAATTCATGGACTATGGGTTTGTGAACAGTATCCTTCGTTCAGGGTATGTTCCACCGAAGGATATGTGGTTTGCAGGAAGCTCAATTAATTATTACTATTTCGGACAGTATGTTACGGCGTTTCTGACAAGACTAAGCACTCTTAAAACCGAAATTTCCTATAACATTATGATGGCTACGCTGTTTGCTTTCAGCATGTCACTTTGTTTTATCATAGTTTCAAATATGATAAAAGGGCATGGAGTTAAAACAAATATTTCCGTAATCACAGGAGGGTTAATTGCATCAATGCTTGTATCTCTCGGCGGAAATCTCCATTCCTTTTTCTACGGCTTTTTATCCAAGTTTTCAGAAGGGGGAGATAAATACTGGTTTCCCGATGCAACCAGATATATAGGGTACAATCCTGAAACAAATGATAAAACCATCCATGAATTCCCGGTCTATTCATTCGTTGTATCCGATTTACATGCCCACGTTATTAACATGATTTTTGTTATAACGTTAATAGGGGTGTTACTTGCAGTATTCAGAAAACTTGAGGTAAGAACAGGCGAAAGCTTTAAGATGCGAAATCCGTTTGAAGAATTATTTATCCCCGAAATAATATTAATCGGGCTTTTTATCGGTATTTTTCAAATGTCCAACTACTGGGATTTTCCAATATATCTGACCGTTACATTATTTGTATTTATATGCGCGGGAATTCGCCAAAATGGCTTTAGCAAGAAAACAGCAGTTGTTACCATGGTGCGTTTTTTGTCGGTACTTATATTGTCATTGATGTTTGCGCTTCCTTTTAATCTAACCTTTGACAAGATATCGTCTCAGATTTGTTTTGCCAAAAATCGCTCACTGCCTCACCAGTTGCTTGTTCTTTGGGGTTACCAGCTGGCTTTTGTGGTTATTTTCTTTGTTATTATCCTTTATGCTGAACAGAATATTAGCTGGAAAAGAGCAAAGGGAACAGAAAAAATAAAATTACGCAAGGAATTAAATCTTATTGCCAGGGTAAGAAAAGTTATTGAGAAATATTCCTTAGAGGATGTATTTGCAGTTATTCTTTGTATATCAGCAACGGGTTTGGTTCTTATTCCCGAGCTTGTTTATGTTAAGGATATTTATGAGTATGGGTATGCAAGGGCAAATACCATGTTCAAGCTCACCTACCAGGCATTTATCATGTTTGGGCTTGCAGCAGGTTATATTTTTATACGAATCAGAAAATCACCATATAAGGAGCGAAAGATACTTATAGCGAGAGCAGTAACCATTATTATGCTGATACTGCCAATGATCTATCCTTTTTATGCTATACCAAGCTGGTACAAAGATCTGGATCGGCAAAAATATGAAGGACTGGACGGACTTGCTTTTTTAGAAAAAGAATATCCTTATGATTACGAGCTTATATACTGGTTACGTGAAAATGTTCAGGGGCAACCTGTTGTACTGGAAGCTAACGGAGACAGTTACACAAAAAATTGCAGGATATCCATGGCCACAGGTCTTCCAACAATTCAGGGATGGTATACTCATGAATGGCTGTGGAGGGGCGATAGAAATGCTGTCGAGAACCGTATTGACGAAGTAAAAAAAATATATGAGTCGGATGATATTGATGAAACAAAAGAGCTTATTCAAAAATACAATGTGGAGTATATTGTTATAGGTAAGCTGGAATATGATAAGTTTCCGGATCTAAAGGAAGGTAAGCTCATTAGCCTTGGTACTGTTGTTTTTGAAAGACCAGATATAAAACTGATAAAAGTTAGCCGGGAGAACTGAAATTATGCAAAAAAAAAGCACATTGCGTATGTACTTATAAATATAATTGCATTATTATAATGTGCTTTTCAAAATAACATATCAAATAAAATCAAATCAAACAACATCTATTATTAAAAGGAGGAACAAAATGAAAAAAAGTTAATGAATGTTGTCTTGATTATAGTATAGCACATTTATGATAAAATTTCCATTAAGAGAAGATTAAAGTTGTGAACAATTCGTGAACAATTTTACTTTTCAAATGTAGTTGGCAAAGAAGACTATGCAGATTCTCCGATACTTAAAAATTCTTTGATTTTTTATACTTTTTATATTATATTATCATTAGTTTAATCAGAGAGTTTAATAAAATTGAAAGAAGGATACATATGAGATACAAAAGCACACGTGGTGGACTTTTTGATATTACCTCATCAGAGGCAATAAGGATTGGTATTGCGCCGGATGGTGGGTTATTTGTTCCTAATGAAAGAGTAAGTATTGATTTAAACTTTATCGAAAGTTTGGTTAATGTTACTTACCGGGAAAGGGCAGAGAAAATACTGTCTTTTTTTCTTACAGATTTCAGCAAAGAAGAGCTAAGTGAATGTGTGGCAAAAGCTTATGGAGAAAATTTCTCAGTACCGGAGATTGCTCCGCTTGTCCGACTTCATGAACATCTTCATATGCTTGAACTCTGGCATGGTCCCACATGCGCTTTTAAGGATATGGCTTTGCAGATACTTCCGCATTTCATGGTGAAAGCTATTGAAAAAACAGGAGAAAAGGCAGAGATAGTTATTCTTGTAGCTACTTCAGGAGATACCGGCAAAGCAGCCCTTGAGGGTTTTGCTGATGTAGATGGAACACATATCGTTGTCTTTTATCCTAATGGTGGGGTAAGTGAAGTCCAACGGCTTCAGATGGTTACACAAACAGGTATGAATACAAATGCAGTGGCTGTAAATGGGAATTTTGACGATACTCAGACCGGTGTAAAGAGAATCTTTAACGACGAGAAAATCTGTGAAGCTCTTGGCACAAAAGGTTACAGGTTTTCTTCAGCAAATTCCATCAACTGGGGAAGGCTGGTTCCACAGATTGTATATTACTTTTCTGCTTATGCTGATCTGTTAAAAGATAAAAGTATAATACCAGGTGAAAAAATAAATTTTGTGGTTCCAACAGGAAATTTTGGTAACATTCTTGCTGCCTGGTATGCAATGAACATGGGGCTTCCTGTAAACCGCCTGATTTGCGCTTCTAATGAGAATAATGTGCTAACCGATTTTATAATTAACGGTACCTATGACAGGCGCAGAGAATTCCATAAAACGATGTCTCCCTCAATGGATATCCTTATTTCAAGTAATTTGGAAAGGCTTTTGTATGAACTAAGCGGCAGCGATTCAAACCTTATTAAAAGCTATATGAGAGACCTTACTGAAAAGGGTTTTTACTCAGTAAATAATTCAATCAGGGAACAAGTTCAGAATGTGTTCTGGGCAGGGTTTTCCAACGACAGTGAGACTGTTGCATGCATCCGGAGTGTTTACCAGGATTACGGTTATGTATTGGATACTCATACGGCGGTAGCCATGGATGTTTATGATAAGTATGTAATTTATACCGGGGATCTTTCTCCAACGGTTATTGTTTCCACAGCAAGCCCGTTTAAGTTTAACCAAAGCGTGGCAAAAGCACTGTTCGGTGAAGAAACCGAAGGCCTTAATGAATTCGAATTATTAAACCTGCTGTCTGAAAAAACCGGATGGAAAATACCGAAAGGTTTAAGAGATTTGGACAAAAAAGAAATACTTCATAAAACAGTATGTGATAAAGATAAAATGGGCGAAGTAGTGATGAAACTCCTTAAAATATCGTAATATAATCTTTACGTGTTAACCGGTAAGAATAAGAGCAAAATAAAAAGGCAGGTGATTATTATGCCAAATTCATCATATGATGTTACATTAGGAAGAATAATCAGTGAGTTTAAATTAGAAGAGTTAAACTATGTACCCGGGTCCCATGATATTTTAATAAAAACAGCCGATATTAACAGGCCGGGGCTACAACTTGCAGGTTTTTATGAGTATTTTGGTTCAGACAGAATTCAGCTAATCGGTACAGTGGAGATGGCATACCTGTCTTCACTTTCCTACGAGGACAGATATGCAAGCCTTTGCTCATTTTTTAACCATGATTTTCCATGTGTGATTATCGCAAGGGGAAAAGAACCTTTTCCCGAAATGATAGAACTGGCAACCGAATATGGCATACCACTTTTACGCACCGATGAAGAAACATCGAGGTTCGCAAGTTATTTGATTCTGTATTTGAATGTTGAATTGGCACCCCGCATAACAAAACATGGAGTTTTGGTGGAAGTTTATGGTGAAGGGGTCTTAATGCTTGGCGAAAGCGGTGTTGGAAAAAGTGAAACAGCGCTGGAGTTAGTAAAACGTGGCCATCGTCTTGTAGCAGATGATGTTGTCGAAATCCGAAAGGTTTCAAACAGGACTCTGGTTGGAAGCTCGCCCGACATCATAAGGCATTTTATAGAAATCCGCGGAGTGGGTATTCTGGATGTTAAAAATCTATACGGTGTTGGCGCGGTTAAAATGACCGAAAATATTAATCTGGTTGTAAATATGGAATTATGGGATACTAATAAGCAGTATGACAGACTGGGTATTAATGATGAGTACACTGAAATTCTTGGACTTAAAATTCCATCACTCACAGTGCCTGTAAGACCAGGCAGAAACCTGGCTATTATTATAGAAGTTGCCGCAATGAATCACAGACAGAAAAAAATGGGTTATAATGCAGCAAAAGTGTTAAACCAGAGAGTGATGCAGGAAATTGAGAGAAACTCAATTAGAAATATAAACGGTGATCAATAAGTAGAAAACCATATTATTACGGAGTTTTCAGTATGAATGATGACATGATAATTGATGTCTTGAAGGAAATGAGCCGAATACTTAAGGACGAGCAAATACTGTTAGACGTTCCGATGAAAGAGCACACATCCATGCGTGTGGGTGGAAAGGCAAACATGCTTGTACTTCCTTCAAGTGTTGCAGAGATTCGGGAAATAATTAAGTACCTGTGTAAAATCAATATACCATATTTTGTAATTGGAAATGGCACGAACCTGATTGTTCATGATTCGGGCTATGATGGTGTGATAATTAAGCTTTCAGATAATTTTTCATCGGTAACGGTAAATGAAAATATTATAACAGCAAAATCAGGAGCATCTATTGTTTCTGTTTCGAATCTGGCCTGTCATAATTCATTATCAGGTCTTGAATTTGCAGCAGGGATTCCGGGAACAGTAGGCGGATCAGTTGTAATGAATGCAGGAGCTTATGACGGAGAAATGAAGGATGTGGTTTTTGAAACCACATGCATGGACAATACAGCAAGTGTTGTCCGTCTATGCTTTGAAGAGTTGCAATTTGATTATAGAACAAGCAAAATGCAAAAAGATAATCTTGTAGTACTCGAAGTGAAGATGATGCTAAGGGAAGGAAGCAGAGACGAGATTAAGAATAAAATGAAAGAACTTAATAAACGAAGACGGGAAAAACAACCATTGAATTTCCCCAGTTCGGGCAGTATTTTTAAAAGGCCTGCAGGGTACTATGCCGGAAAGCTGATAGAAGAAGCGGGCCTTAAAGGATATAAAATTGGAGGTGCTCAGGTTTCTGATAAACATTGCGGTTTTATAATAAATACAGGAACTGCATCAGCTACTGATGTAATTGAACTGATTGAACTGGTTAAAAAGAGAGTTTTTGAAGCTTCCGGTGTAATGTTACAGCAGGAAGTTAAAATACTGGGAGGATAAACGGTGGAGTTTTTAATTATTACCGGTATGTCGGGGGCAGGTAAAAGCCTTTGTGTAAAATATTTTGAAGATATTGGATATTTTTGCGTGGATAACCTTCCACCTTCGCTGATACCGAAGTTTGCCGAGATATGCCTTCAGGGACAGAATAAAATGGATAAGATAGCACTTATCATGGATATACGGGGTGGTTCGCTGTTTCTGGAATTGTTTCCCGCCCTTGAATCCCTTGCTGCTTACGGTATATCTTATAAGATCCTGTTCCTCGAGTCACAGGATAATGTTTTGGTAAAAAGATTCAAAGAAACCCGAAGGATGCACCCACTGTCGCCCGAGGGACGTATTTTGGACGGGATAAAGGAAGAGAGGCGTATTCTGCAGGCAGTAAAGGAAAAAGCACATTACATCATTGATACATCAAACTTTACCCCAAGACAGCTTAAACAGGAAATTCTGAATCTATTTGTGGAAGGAAAACCTTTTTCAGGACTTATCATAAATGTAATTTCCTTTGGTTTTAAGTATGGAGTACCAATAGACTGCGACCTGGTATTTGATGTCCGCTTTATACCAAACCCATATTACATTGATACTTTGAAGAATTTAACCGGGAATAATGAGAAAGTAAGCGATTATGTGATGAGTTTTCACGAAAGTACTGTCTTTTTATCAAAACTTGTTGATTTGCTTGATTTTCTTATCCCCAATTATGTAAAGGAAGGTAAAAACCAATTGGTAATAGGTATAGGCTGTACCGGTGGAAAGCACCGCTCGGTTACAATTGCAAATCGGTTATTTGACATATTAAAGGCTAAAAATAGCAGTATAGTTCTTGAGCACAGGGATATAGAGAAAGATAACAGGAGAATGAAGAATGAATCCTTTTAAAATTCTTTCTGCTACATATAAGTATAGAAAGTGGTTATCAAAGGGCATTGCAGGTCTGTTGTTTATAATTACCGGGATCATAGTATTGGTATACCGGGCCGATATTCAAACCTTTCAGTTAATAATGGCATTGTTTCTCTGCGGTATAGGTATTGTTTTTTGTTTTGTCTGTTTTAAAAGGATTATTTTGGCATTGCTTAATTTTAATAACAACGGGCGTACCCATGTTCCAACAAAAATGCTGGATATAGGAAAAAAGATCTACCATCGTTCACAGCTCAGGGAAGGACCGCACATAGCTGTTATAGGCGGTGGAACAGGAATTTCCACTTTGCTGAGAGGTTTGAAACAGTTTACGGCGAATATTTCTGCAATTATAACAGTCGCAGACGATGGCGGGGGTTCGGGTATGCTTAGAAGAGATCTGGGGATGTTGCCGCCCGGAGATATACGAAATTGTATTCTGGCACTTGCCGATACTGAACCTCAAATGGAAAAACTTCTGCAATATCGGTTTCCGGAAGGCGATTTAAAAGGGCAGTCTTTTGGAAATCTTTTTTTGGCAGCTATGACAGGGATCAGTGAAAGCTTTGAAGCAGGAATACGTAACATGAGTGAGGTACTTGCTGTTACCGGAAGGGTGTTGCCTGTTACATCGGAGAATATAAATTTAATAGCTGAACTGGAGGATGGAGTTATAATAAAAGGTGAATCGAAAATAGGCAATCACAATACTTTCCATCCAGGACGAATAAAAAGGGTATATTTGGACAAGAATAATGTTAAACCCTTAGAAAGTGCTCTAAGTGCGATTGATGAAGCATCGATAATAGTTCTCGGACCGGGAAGCCTTTACACAAGTATAATTCCAAACCTGCTTGTAGACCACGTTGTAGAGAGAATTGCAAAATCCGATGCAATCAAAATCTATGTGGCGAATATTATGACGCAGCCCGGCGAAACCGAAGGCTATACAGTTTACGATCATATTAATACAATATATCAGCATGCAGGGTGTGACGGTTTTATTGATTATTGTATTGTAAATACTGGAAGAGTACCCGACGAAATACACAGGCGTTATGTTAGAGACGGTGCTTCAATGGTGAGACTTGACTCCAACAGGATTAAGAAGTTGGGAATTAGAATCATAGAACGTGATTTACTGCAAATAAATAAAGGTTACGTGAGGCATGATCCCATAAAGCTGGCAAAGGCTGTACTTGAAATTAGCGGTTATAAGGCAGGGAAAGTATAAATGCTGTTTGGCAAGTCATATTGGACAACACCCGAGCAGGGAATTAAGAGGGAATGGCTGTTAACGAACGGAATTGGAGGCTATTCCTGTGGCACAATTATCGGCATGAATTCAAGGCGCTATCATGGTCTTTTGATTGCCTCTCTCTGCCCACCCGTTGATCGTCATTTGATACTGTCCTCCATAAGCGAAATGGTTTTGATAAATGGCGAAGAATTTTATTTGCATTCCTTTATGACGCCAAACTTTACTGCCCATGGCGAATACTACCTTGAGGCCTTCTGTTATAACGAAATCCCTGAATTTCATTACCGGTTAGGTTCGATGAGGATTGAGAAAAGAGTATGCTTAAGGCATGGTAAAAATCAGGTGGCTGTCGTATACAGAATAAAGAACCCTGTAAATTGTAAAATACAGCTTACACCTTTGATTAATTTCAGAAATTATCATAATCTTTCTCAAAGCAGATTTATAAATTTTTCAACTGAAATGGTTGATAAAACAATGCATATTACTCCGTTTAATATGGAGAAAAAAATCCTTATTGCATGCTCTGATGGAAAACCCGTTAAAAATCATTGTTTCTTTTATAACATGGACTATGCTTATGAGCATGAAAGAGGTTTAAATGGAACTGAAGATCATTATATACCCGGATACTATGACATAGATGTCAAAAAGGGTGAAGATAAAACAATTACAATAATTTGCAGTTTCAATGAAGCTTTTGATTTACTTGACGGAGAAGTAATTATAGAAGAAGAGGTTAAAAGGCAAAAGGCTCTGTTATCGGAATTTATTGAGGACGAGTTCCTAAGGCAGCTTGTTTTAGCGGCTGATAAATTCATAGTTCACCGGAACTCCACAAATTCAAAAACAATTATCGCCGGGTACCCCTGGTTTACAGACTGGGGACGTGACACCATGATAGCACTGACCGGCCTTACCCTTTCAACCAAAAGATATAAGGATGCCCGGGATATTTTATACACATTTTCAAAATATGAAAAAGACGGGCTTATACCGAATTTATTTCCCGATGGCAGCGATAAGCCTGCATATAACACTGTTGATGCAGCATTGTGGTTTTTTGAAGCTGTTTATAAGTATATTCAATATACCGGAGATATTAAATTTGTTAAGAATGAGCTGCTTACAGCATTAAACAATATTATTACCGCTTATAAACAGGGTACGCTTTTCAATATAAAAATGGATAAGGACTTTTTAGTATCAGCAGGAAATGAGTATACGCAGCTTACCTGGATGGACGCAAAGGTGGGGGACTGGGTTGTTACACCGCGTCATGGAAAGGCTGTAGAGATAAACGCTTTATGGTACAATGCTGTAATGGTTATGTCTTACATTCTTGAAAAAATCGGACAAAACAATAGTGATTATATTAAATTAGGCGGGAAAATAAAGGAAAGCTTTTTAAAGGTTTTTTGGAATAAAGATGAATGCTGCTTATATGATGTTGTTAATGAAAAGGGCAGGGATGGAAGAATACGGCCAAATCAGATTCTGTCGGTAAGCCTTTCTTTTCCTGTTCTTGAAGGTAAACATGCAAAATCGGTTGTAGATACTGTTCACCAGAAGTTATATACTGCCTTTGGTCTTAGATCATTATATAATAAAGACCCGGGGTATAGAGGAATTTATACAGGCGATCAATACCAAAGAGACGGAGCCTATCATCAGGGAACGGTCTGGGTTTGGCCATTGGGGCAGTTTATAACTGCTTATTCTCGGGTATACCGTGATGATAAAAACCTTGCCGGAATGATTAAATCATTTTTTCTACCTTTTTATGATCATTTAAGAAATGCGTGCATAGGAAATATATCTGAAATATTTGATGGAAATGAACCTTTAATTGCAAGAGGATGCTTTGCACAAGCGTGGAGCGTTTCGGAAATTTTAAGGTCATATACCGAGGATTATCTTCCTATGATAAAACATTGATACTTACCCTTATACAAAGAAGAGTAAATAGTTACCTGGAGGGGGCTTAATATGTCATTTTCGTCCGATATTAAGGATGAAGTTTGCAGACTTCAGAATGAAAAACCATGCTGCAGATTTGCCGAGCTTGCAGGAATTCTTAGGACAGGCCTTATTATCCGTGAAATCCGGAAAAAAAACTTGCTTTTGTTCATTACCGAGCATGCACCGGTATCAAGAATGGTGTACAGCTGGGTAAAGGAAATAGTACCTGATGGGGTGGAAATCAGCGGAGAGAAGACAACACGCTTTAAAAGGCACGTTGTTTACAGGCTGAATTTTTCAGGAATTGAAGATCTCGATGAAGGAAATAAATTTTTAAATTCAATTGGCATAAATATTAACCTGCAACAGCAGAAAATAGAATACTTTGAATTTAAACTCCAGGACAGGTGCTGTATCCGGGCTTACCTTAGAGGAGGGTTTCTGGCTGTTGGCTCGGTAAGTAACCCGGACAAATCCTACCACATTGAAATGGCCTTCACAAACAGCAAAATTTCAGGTGAATTTATTAAATACATGGAGTGCTATGATCTTAAACCAAAACTTATACAACGTAAGAATTACGATATAGTTTATATGAAGGAAGGTCAGGATATAGTCGATTTTTTGAATATTATAAATGCACATAATGCTTTGTTGGAAATGGAAAATATACGCATTCTGAAAGATATGAGAAATCAGGTTAACAGATTGGTTAACTGTGAAACTGCCAATCTTGAAAAAACAGTGAACGCATCATTAAAACAGGTTTCATATATAAAATACCTTGATGATACTGTCGGAATTGAAAATCTTCCTGTAAACCTTAGGGAAATAGCACGTTTAAGAATGGAAAATCCCGAGGCCAGTCTTTCAGAACTTGGTAAAATGCTTAACCCCAAACTTAGTAAATCCGGTGTCAATCATCGCATGAGAAGACTTCAAAAACTTGCAACAGATTTAATGGATAAAGAGAAATAAAGGATTTTTTCGGGAAATAAAGAATAAGATGAGAGGAATGGAGTGATGACATTGGATATTACCATTAAGCAGGAGAATCAGGTTCTGACTGTTTACCTGAAAGGTGAGCTGGACCACCATGCAGTATCTAAAATAAAGGATACCATTGATTTAAATATTTTAAAAGCACCTGTGAAAAAGCTTGTTTTGGATATGAGTGGTGTTACATTTATGGACAGCTCAGGTATAGGGTTGATTGTGGGAAGATTCAACCGTATTAGAAGTTTTGGGGGCAGTATGACTATTAAAAACCCAAGCCAGACACTTCTAAAAATATTAAAAATGTCTGGAATTGATCAATTAATGAAAATTAACTGATAAAAAAAAATAGCGTGGTTCAGTAGTTTAAAACCCAACTAATAGTATTGTGAGGTTATGTAAAAATGCAGCCAATTAACAGGATGAAAATTGAGTTTGACAGTAAATCAACAAATGAAGCTTTTGCTAGAGTGGTAGTAGCTGCATTCGCAGCCCAGTTAGATCCAACACTGGAAGATCTGGCAGACTTGAAAACTTCGGTATCTGAAGCCGTAACCAATGCAATAATTCATGGTTACGAACAAAAGACAGGGACTATTTATATGGAGTGTATACTGTACTCTAACAGTATTAAGGTTATTATCGAAGATCATGGAATAGGGATAGAAGACATCGAGAAAGCAAAAACTCCTGCATTCACGACAAAGCCTGAATTGGAGAGATCGGGAATGGGTTTTTCGGTAATGGAGAGTTTTATGGATACCCTGCATATTGAGTCGGAAAAGGGTAAGGGAACCAAAATAATCATGACTAAAAGGTTCTCCCGCGACTAGAAGTCAGTATATTAATAATAATCTATTTGGTAAAGAACAGGAGTCTGTATTAGTGAATGATAAAACTTCTGAATCAAAGTCTTTGGATAACCGGACCTTAAATCTAATATTAAAGGCGCAGAAAGGTGACCAGGAAGCTCAAAACACACTGGTTCAGGAAAACATCGGGCTTGTCTGGAGCTTAGTTAAGCGTTTTAAAAGCCGGGATGCTGAAACAGAGGATATTTTTCAGGTGGGGTGTATAGGGCTTATTAAGGCTATTAAAAAGTTTGATCCCCAATTTGAAGTAAAGTTTTCAACATATGCGGTGCCAATGATAGTGGGAGAGATTAAACGCTTTTTCAGGGATGACGGAGCTATTAAAGTAAGCAGGGCTTTGAAAGAACTTGGGCAGAAAGCCAATTCTATAAGAGAACAAATTGAGAAAACCACAGGCAGAACTCCTACAATACATGAGTTAGCTGAAAAACTTAATGTCGAACCTGAAGAACTGGTTCAGGCTATTGAAGCCGGATATCAACCTGAATCGCTATACAAAACAATTGGTGAAAGTGAAAACCCTATGTACTTAATTGATCGTCTCAAAATAGAAGATGAAGATTCTAAAGAATTGGCCATTCTTGAACGTTTGTCTTTGACTAAAGCTCTTCAAAACCTTGATGCCAGATCAAAGCAAATAATATTTTTAAGATATTTCAAGGAAGAAACACAGCAAATGGTGGCTGAGAAGATGGGAATATCTCAGGTACAGGTTTCAAGGCTTGAAAAGAAGATTATGGAAGAGTTAAGAAGCAGATTTCTGTAGTTACACCCTTTTAACTTACCCGAGTGCAGCATGGCTTTGAAGTGTGTTGCTCTGCGTCGGCAAAATCACCCGAATCACCCGCGTTATTTAACTCTGAGAGTAAAGAAATTGTGCAATTCCGGAATCAAAGGCTTGATGTAGGGCAGACCTGCAGTCTCCCGCTTGGAGGGACCACTTTGTCCGCCCAAGCGTCTTATGAAACATATAAAGGATTTTGGCATATTATACATCAGAACACTCATATATATTTTAGCGGGATATGAAAACACATGTATATAACAGGGAAAATGCAATAAAGTATGCACACAAATGGGCATTTGACAGAAACCCTGCTTACTTCGATTTCAGTAACCTGGGCGGTGATTGTACCAATTTTATTTCACAATGTATTTTCGCCGGCTGTAAGGTGATGAACACCAAACCTGTGTATGGCTGGTATTACTATAATAGCTATAACCGTACCGCATCATGGACCGGCGTTCAATATCTTTACGAATTTTTAATAAAAAACTCCGGAGCCGGCCCATTTGCAGTAGAAGTCCCGGTTTCAGAAATAGAACCGGGCGACATTATCCAATTGTCCTTTGATGGAACAACATACAGGCACTCTTTATTTGTTGTTGAAACCGGGAAATTGCCTGATTTTCATAATATAAAAATAGCTACTCATACCTTCGACAGGGATTACTATCCGCTGTCAAACTATATATTTAAGAAATATAGATGTCTTCATATAGAAGGTTATCGTAAATAGTCGGGAATGATTTTTCTGCATTCCAGATAATAACGCTTATCCTCGGCTTCGCCCATTGAAAAGGTTTTTCTTGGCAGAGCCCCATCAGCAATCACCGTTTTAAAAAGATGGCTTTTATCCATCGGAGAAAGCAGGAAACCTAAGTTAGAATTATTCCTGCATAATTTCTCGACAACTTCGGTACCATGAACATAATCAATAGCTACTTCAGGGTTTTCCTTAAGGAAACTATCCAGAAAATACTGCAGTGTTCCCACATCTATTTCAAAAATAGGCTCATTTACCCAGATGTATCCGGTTTCAGTGCCGTTTATAAAGGCTACCCTATGCTTTTTTGAATCAGTTTGGGGGATTTTTTTATAATCATCTACAAACTCATATCCACACTGAATTCCTTTTTCACTGTAAAACTTTACAAAGTATTTCAATGCTTTTCCTGCATCAACATTAAAAAGAATCCTGTGTATTGGTTCAAACTGCAGCGCCGAATCATGTATGTTCACAAGCTCAATAAGGGCAAATCTGGCAGGATGGAAGTTTTTCTCATCATCAGAAAGGGATTTTTTTATGTTTTCCCAGCACGATTTTGCAGTTGCAAGGGAGTGGTTGCCATCGCCTACTGCAAACAGCATTGGGCTTACCGAAACGTCAACATTGTATTTTTTTGAAAATGTATCCTGCGACTTAAGATTCATAAGATTATTATATATATTCTGTAGAAGCTCCGGATGGTTTACCTGATAGCCTTCTATCAGACCTCCTCCCATCATCAGGTCGAAGGAATACAGTTTGTTCATCATTTTTTTACAGCATGCCAGCGGCTCGATTATTGAAGAATCAGGATCGTCAACCAAAAGCATTATATGAGGAAGTTCAAGACAAGCCTTTTCCCTTATTTGTATCCTCGGAGGCAGTCTGTCCAGAATGGTTCCTTCTGTCGCACGAATTAAACTGTCGGATCCTTTTGAGAAATCATACTGTTCCAAATCAATTGCGAACAGGAGCCCTTTTCTGATTTTACCACCCTTAACGGTCCTTTCAATGTAAATAAAAGAGTTTTTTATTTCTTCAAAATATCCATTGTCAAGATAGTCGCACATTGTTTTATTGATACTGTCAATTCTAAGCTTTTTTTGTTCGCTGTTTTCCCTTTCAAGATAAACTTCCGGGAAAATCAGACGCAAAGTTGAAGGTTCATTCCCTACAAATTTATCAACACTTTCCCAGTATTCAGGTTCGGATGTATATTGATCACATGCAATAACTGCCCATTTATTTAAAGATATATTTTCCCTTGGAATTAATATTGATGATATATCAATCCCAAGATCTTCCTTGAATTGCTTTACCATTTATGTTCCCCCTTATTGAAAAATGTCAAACTGCATATCAGCCGGAAAAGATATGCATTAAATTATAAACTGGCAAGCAGTTAAGTAAAGTTTAGAGTATGCGAAGCATCAGGTCAATTCTAATAGAATATGTAAATTTAGTCAATTCAAAAATCGCTGCATTCTTTTTTCTGTTTCATCAAATAATATCAATGAAACCCGTAATGAAAAGAGGAGCCTTTACATGCTTTACTGGTCTGAAGTTGTGGGTGCATCGGTGTTTATAAATCAGAATAAAGTCGGGCATATAGAGAACTTAATGATCGACCCTGTAAATAAGGCTGTTGTAGGTTTTTTATTAGAACGAAGAAATACCGATATAAGACATCGTTTTTTCCAGTTTACGCAAATTGAAGAGATGAAACGTGATAGTGTTCAGCTATTAAGTACATCAGAAATTAAAAGTTTACCTAAGGACTACAGAAAAAACAATATTTTAGCAGAAGATTTGATGAATAAATCATTGATAGATGAAAAAGGAAAATGGATTGGCCGTGTGGTTGATTTTGCTTTTAATTCTTTAAACGGTGTGATACGCGAGATAATTATATCGGGTAGTCTTGTGGAAGATCTTTGGTTAGGCAGAAAAAGAATGCCGGTTTTAAGTAATGTTGAATTCTCACGGCAATTAATCCAGATTGACAGGGATACCAAAGAAGAAATAACAGGACTTCAAAAAGGTCTGAAAAAGTGGTTTAATATGGATTCAGTATAAAGGAGGCATTATTAATGAAAACAGGTTTTACAAGTGGTATTGTTATTGGAGGAATTGTTGGCGCCACTATGTCTATGATGCTAAATGGTGATATTAACATGAAAAGAACCAGAAGGCGAATTATGCGAATGGGCAGAGACGTATACAGGAGATCCAGGCGCATCGTGTCAGATATTAGTAACATGATGCATTAATTGAATTAAATCTTCCCTTTTGAAAACCTTTTCTTAGAACTTAACAGTTTTAAGAAAAGGTACATACTCGGAGGTGCTTGGTGAAGGCAATTCGGTGGATAAAAATAGGTATAACTGTCACCCTATTCGCAGGGTTTCTTTTTTTTATCGTTTTTTTTGGTGGAGAAATAGTACAGGCAATGTTTCCGTTGGGAATAGGAATCGCAATATCTTATATTTTATTACCTTTAGTTGACTATTTTGAAAAAATAAAAATACCAAGGACAGTAGGGATATTATTCGCCATTCTTTTTAGCATAATTGTAATTCTTGCCATATTTATCTGGCTGATCCCGATTTTAGCCAATAATATTAAAGAGCTTACCAGGGTACTGCCAGAGCTTTTCAGCTCTGTCTTCAATGATTTTATATCTTTCATAGAAAAGAATGTACCCGAAAATTGGCATAGCGACATAATGCAAGAAATTGATAATTTGTTTTTAAACATACAACAAAGGATTTTTGCAGGGTTGTACGGGCTTATTTCATTGCTGCCAAAAACTTTATCTTTAATAATTGATGTATTGATTGGCTGGATATTGTCATTTTATATATTAAAGGACAAAGAATTAATTGTAAGAAACTTCAAATATATTTTCCCTGAAAAATACAGGGAGGAAATTGTATGTTTCCTACGGGACATACATAGGGTTGTTATAAGATTTATCCAGGGTCAGTTACTGATAGCTATTATAATTGGCATTATTGAAACCATAGGTCTTTACCTCACAGGAATACCCTATGCACCCCTTCTTGGGTTCATTGGAGGTATATCCAATGTAATTCCTTATTTTGGTCCATATATAGGTGCCGTACCTGCAGTTACAATAGCGCTGACCATATCGCCCTGGAAGGCAATATGGACAATTCTTGTTTTTGTAATTGTTCAGCAGATTGATAATGTATTTCTATCACCTCGAATTATTAAAGAAAAACTGGGTTTGCACCCGATTACAACAATCATGTCAGTACTTGTCGGCGGACGGTTATTTGGCTTTTTTGGATTAGTATTTGCCGTGCCCCTCGTAGCAATGATAAAAATCATTCTTAAAAAAGCCTATCGGATTATATCAGGTTAAAAGATTGTAAAAACACAGAAAATGCAAATAACAGCACATATAATGTATTGTTAGAAAATTTCATATGGCTTATATTTAAATTGCAAAGCTAACTTGTCGGAACTTAGAGGAAAATATTATTCCCAGGTTATAGCCATTCAATATTGTAAAACGCAAACAATTAAGTAAAAAAAGCAATTAGAAAAAGATGCAGGACAGCTACACTCAGTTGTAAATATAAACTTAGTAGATTTTCCAATTGTTCAGGATTGATACGATTATAACTGGTGAAAGCCAAGTAATAATAAATATTTCAGGTCAAAATTCAATCAGAATTTTTGACACTACGCGGGTATTGTTGGGGGGATTTCTTATGGGAACAGATTTTGTTCAGATTGATTGCAAAAATTTTGTAGTTAATGGCGAACCTATAATTCTAAGGGGGTGGGCACTTGGTACATGGATGATCTTAGAGCATCATATGATGGGGATTCCAGGAACTGATTCAATGATGCGAATTTGATGAAAAAAAGAAGAAGTGACATAATTAAAAATTTTCGAGGAATTGAGCGACAAAATTGCATATCTGATACATTAATTCCATTAAATTAATTCTCCCGTGCAACTTCACACTTGACGCAATTCTGTTGGTTTTAGTATACTTGAGTAAGCGAAATTTTAGCAATCTTCAGTAATTGCTGTAAAACCAGGCAGTATTGCTGAAGATATTAAATTATATTAAGATGCCTGTAGCGTGTTTCATGCAAAATATGCAAAGCAGGCTTTTGCGTACGCATTTTTGTACATAATTTATGCAAGCGATCATTGAAGCTTATAATAAAAAGAACTAAAGAGAGGGTTCAACATGCAGAAGTTTGGTTTAAATGAATTAAGGGAGAAATATCTGTCCTTTTTTGAAAGTAAAGGACATTTAAGGCTGCCCAGTTTTTCATTGGTACCCGAAAATGACCCCAGTATTTTATTGATTAACGCCGGTATGACTCCGCTAAAACCATATTTTACCGGACAGATGGTTCCACCTTCGAAAAGAGTGACAACATGCCAGAAGTGTATACGCACTCCCGATATAGAAAATGTGGGCAAAACATCGCGTCATGGAACTTTTTTTGAGATGCTGGGCAATTTCTCCTTTGGCGATTACTTTAAAAAAGAAGCAATTTCATGGGCATGGGAGTTTTTTACAGAAGTTCTTGAAATTCCTGAAGACAGGCTCTATGTTTCGGTATATCTTGAGGATGATGAAGCCTTTGATATATGGAACAAAGTAGTTGGTCTGCCAAAAGAGAAAATTTTCAGAATGGGTAAGGAAGATAACTTCTGGGAGCATGGAACAGGCCCGTGTGGTCCATGTTCAGAAATATATTTCGATCGAGGCAAAGACAAAGGATGCGGGAAAGAAGATTGTACTGTTGGCTGTGATTGCGATCGTTTTATTGAAGTATGGAACCTTGTATTTACGCAGTTCGATCGTCAGGACGACATGACGTATTTACCTTTAAAATCAAAGAATATTGACACAGGAATGGGTCTTGAACGACTAGCATGTATTGTTCAGGAAGTGGACAATATTTTCGAGGTTGACACAATTCGCAGTGTCCTGGATCATGTATGCCTCATAGCAGATGTTCAATATGGAAAGGATTATCAGAAAGATGTTTCGATCCGGGTCATAACCGACCATACAAGAAGTTCTGCAATGCTGGTATCCGATGGTGTGCTTCCCTCAAATGAAGGCCGCGGATACGTTTTAAGAAGGCTTATACGTCGAGCCGCAAGGCATGGAAGACTTCTGGGAATAAACAGGGCTTTTCTTTCAGAACTGGTTGATACTGTGATTGATACTTCCATGGAAGCATATCCGCACATGGATGAAAAACGGGATTATATAAAAAAGGTCATTTCAATTGAAGAAGAGAAATTCTATAACACCATAGATCAAGGAATGAACATATTAGAGCAATATATAGCCGAACTGAAGCAGCAGGCCAAGAAAACCATAAGTGGTGAGATGGTCTTCAAACTGCATGATACTTACGGGTTTCCAATAGACTTAACAAGGGAAATAGCTCATGAAAACTCGATGAAAATTGATGAAGCAGGTTTTCATGAAGAGATGAAAAAGCAAAAGGAAAAGGCACGTGAAGCTCATTTCAAAAAAGAAGGTTCTGCATGGGAAAAAGACCTTTTCACAGGGGAAAACAAGTTATTTACCACAGAGTTTACAGGTTACAATGAATACGAGACAGAATCGGTTGTAAAGTTTATTATTTTGGATGGCAAACTTGCAGAGAATGCCCAGATGGGTGATGAAGTTGCGATAGTGCTTGAGAAGACACCCTTCTATGCTGAAAGTGGCGGGCAGGTAGGTGACACCGGGGTTATTACCGGCAGTAATTTCAAAATGACTGTTGCAGACTGTAAAAAGACTTCGGATGGGAAATACCTCCATATTGGAAAGATAGATTCAGGCATGGTACAACTTCAAGACAGAGTTCTTGCAAAGGTAGATATAACAAAGAGAAAATGTACGGCCAGAAATCACACAACTACCCATATACTTCATAAAGCATTAAGAAATGTATTGGGAGATCATGTCCAACAGTCAGGTTCTCTTGTGACACCCGACAGACTCCGGTTTGACTTTACTCATTTTTCGGCATTAACTGAAGATCAAATTGAAGCAGTTGAGACCGAAGTAAATGATGTTATACTTACAAATTATCCTGTTATAACACGGGAAATGCCCCTGGAGGAAGCAAAAAAAGAGGGCGTTACAGCGTTGTTCGGAGAAAAGTATGGAGACATTGTCCGTGTTGTTGCTGTAGGTGATTACAGCAAGGAGTTATGCGGTGGTACGCATATTGGTTCGTCAGGTGAGGCAGGGCTTATAAAAATTATCAGCGAAAATGGCATTGCATCCGGTGTCAGACGTATTGAAGCATTAACAGGAACAGGTGCACTTTCCTGGTACAAAGAGAAGGAAAGTATTTTAAAGGAAGTATCCGGAATAGTGAAATCCACTCCCGAAGATACACCTTCAAGGGTCACATACCTGGTAGAAGAGGTGAAGAACCTTCAAAAAGAACTGGGCTCGATTAAGGAAAAAATGATGAACCAGTCAGTGGACAGCTTCCTGGATAAAGCCGAAGATGTATCGGGGGTTAAAGTACTTGCTGCAAGAATGGACCAGCTTGACATGACAGCACTTAGAAATATGACTGATACCTTGAAGAGCAAACTTGGTTCTTCGGTTGTAGCATTAGCTTCAGCATTTGATGGAAAAGTAAGCCTGGTGGTATCAGCTACAAAAGACGCGGTTAGTAAAGGTGTACATTGTGGCAAGATTATCGGTGAAGCAGCTAAGGCAGCCGGTGGCGGTGGTGGTGGAAGACCTGATATGGCCCAGGCAGGCGGTAAGGATATTAGCGGGATTGATAAGGCAATTGATATTGCGGTAAATAAAATTAAAGAACAACTTTCGTAGGTTGGCTTACTGTTTTAAAATTTTGTTTAAAGGAGGACCAGTAATGTCTGATTGTGTATTTTGTAAAATTATAAAAGGAGAAATACCATCAATCAAAGTGTACGAAAATGATGACATAATTGTATTTAAGGACATTAATCCTGCAGCCCCAATACATGTACTTGTTGTACCCAAGGTTCATATCGAATGTCTCGAAGCATTGAATCAGGATAATATTGATGTGGTAACAAAAATCCATGCTGCAATCCTTGAAACAACTAAGATTCTGGGTATTAATACCGATGGTTACAGGGTTATTGTGAACTGTGGTAAAAACGGTGGACAAACGGTTCCACACCTTCATTATCATATTCTTGGCGGAGCTGAATTCGGCGAGAAAATTATATAACGGTCAAGAAAGCTATTGACGGAGTTTGGAGCCCTATTATATAATAAATTAAGTGCTTTGTGCAGAAAGCTTTTATTAAGCCTGCTCAATGGAATAAATTCCCCGGCACGACTGTATGATACAGAAGAGGGGAGGGAAAAATGTGTCCGAAGTCAGAGTAAAAGAGAATGAATCCCTGGATAGTGCACTTAGAAGGTTTAAACGCCAATGTGCAAAGGCAGGTGTACTTGCAGAGGTCAGGAAAAGAGAGCATTACGTTAAACCTAGTGTAAGGCGTAAGAAGAAATCTGAAGCTGCAAGAAAGAGAAAATCAAAATAATGAAGCGGCAGCCTGCCTAAACCGGTATTAACATTATTTTTCTTATATAGATGGCAGTTAAGTGAGAAAGAAGGAATTCTTTTTGGTAGAATATAGGCATTATTTAAGTCATGAAGGCTGCAATCTAGAAATTAAAGGAAAAGCTTTGAATACTTAAAAGCCCGAGGAAAAGCCTTCGGGCTTTTTGCAAAGATTTAAAAAGATATCGTTTCAATAAAGGCGGGTTTTCCCCGCCTTTAAAATATAACGAGAAATTAGAAAGGGTTATATGTTAGAGGATTTTTTTCTTGGAAACGAAGCGGTGTGGGAAATTGGAGAACCCGATCCTGTATTGGTTGAAGAAATATCAGATAAGTTAAAACTTCCGACAATTCTTGCGAAAGTTCTTGTTAAGCGCGGGTTAACCGATCCTGGTGAGATCAGGAGTTTTCTTAAACCATCTGTTAAAGGTTTGCACAACCCTATGCTTTTACCCGACATGGAAAAGGCTGTTAACAGAATATTAGCGGCAAAAGAGCTTAATGAAAAAATAATAATTTATGGGGATTATGATGTGGACGGAATTACTGCCACGTCAATTTTGTATCTTTTTTTGAAGTCAATCGGCCTTATCGTTTCATACTATATTCCTGACAGAGTTGATGAAGGCTATGGTATATCTGAAGCAGCGACCCGATACCTGAGTGAGAATTCTTTTGATTTAATGATTACGGTAGATTGCGGGATTTCAGCAAAGGACCGGATTGAACAGATAATAGAGAGCCTTGCCATGCAGGGGCGAAAAATGGATATTATTATTACAGATCATCATCAGCCTGATATTCACAATTTGCCGGATGCTTTGGCTTTAATAAATCCTCATCTTCCAAACAGTGTATATCCTTTTAATAAGCTGTGTGGGGCAGGAGTTGCTTTCAAACTTGTGCAGGCTTTATGTAACAGCCTCAACCTTGGTGATGAATATTTTAATTATATTGATTTGGCATGCCTTGGTACGGTTGCAGATATTGTTGAATTAACAGGTGAAAATCGCGTTATTGTGCAAATTGGTTTAAGGAAAATTCAAAAGTGTCCTAATCCGGGAATACAGGCATTGTTAAATGTAGTAGAAATGAAAAATGTGAATATTGATACTTATAAGCTGGCGTTTATTCTGGCACCAAGAATAAATGCCGCAGGACGGATGGGGGATGCTTCAAGGGCAGTAATGCTTTTTACCTCTTCAGATATATCTTATAATGATACGTTGGCAAGACAGTTACATAGTGATAATAATCTGAGGCAGAAAATCCAGACAGAGATTTTTCAAAAAGCAGTAGAAATTATAGAAAGTGACTTAAAATTTAGAAACCAAAAGGTGATAGTAGTAAGCGGCGATAAATGGCACCAGGGAGTAATTGGCATTGTTGCGTCAATGTTGGTTGAACATTATTATAAACCATGTTTTGTAATCTCGGTTTTTGATGATGAAGCAGTTTGTTCTGCAAGAAGTATTGACGGTTTCAATATTTATGAAGGTATGGAATACTGCAGTGAATTACTCATTAAGTATGGAGGTCACGAAAAGGCGGGCGGGCTTACAATAAAAAAATCTAATATAGAAAGATTCAGGGAAAGGATTAACGAATATGCAGATCGGGTGCTTAAAGTTACCGATATGCAGCCAAAACTTGAAATTGATGCCGATTTACAGATAGAAGAGATAAATATCCATTCGGTGAGTTTATTAATGGCGATGGCTCCCTTTGGTGAGGGAAATCCAAAACCATTGTTCAGACTGAAAGAAATAAACATTTTGGAAAAAAAGCTGATTGGTTCAGATCAAAGCCATTTAAGACTTATACTTGGAACAGATGAAAGCTCAGTTCAGGCAGTTGCTTTCAGAATGGGATATATGGAACAGTTGCTTGAAAGAAACAGCAAAATTGACGTGGTTTTTGAAATCAGCATAAATGAATATATGGGGAGAAGGAATACCGAACTAATTGTAAAACATATCAGAATGCCTGAAAAAAGCATAATTAGAAATAGAATATTACTGGAAGCGTCAGAAAACGTTGAATACCTTGATAATAACACCGATTGGATTTATAATAGGATTAATAATCAGCTGGTAAATTACAGTGATGTGGTACTTTCAAGGCATGAACTGGGTGTATTATACAGGTATTTTCAAAGCGCAGGCAGATGTACTTTTACCAGAAGTCAGTTATTTGAGCTGGCACAGAAAATTGATGACAGCAGGGTAAGAATGAACTATTTTAAGGTATTATCAGGAATACTTATACTAAAGGAGCTTGATATAATCCGATATTCTTACCAGGACAATGGTTCTTATATAATAGAAGTAGCGGAGATAGCCCGGAAAGCATCACTAAAAAATTCTAAGCTCTATTCTTTTTTGCAGAATTTACAACAGACAGCTGAAAATTGATGGTGGTTTGATGCTTGAGGAATATAACAGACTTGTAGCTAAACTAAAATCAATAGGGAAAGAATATAACTGGGAACTTCTTGATAAGGCATATAAAGTTGCTTTAGAGGCGCATGACGGCCAGTTAAGAAGCTCTGGAGAGCCTTTTGTCACTCATCCGTTGCAAGTGGCTTACATTCTTGCTGAAATGGAAATGGATACCACTACAATAGCTGCCGGAATGCTTCACGATACTGTTGAAGACACCTCATTCACCTATGATAAAAATTTGAAAAACTTTGGTGAAGAAGTTGCAAACCTCGTGGATGGTGTTACAAAACTTGCTAAAATACCCTATACAAATAAACAGGAAATCCAGGCCGAAAACTTACGAAAAATGTTCCTGGCCATGTCGAAAGATATACGGGTTATTATTATAAAGCTTGCTGACAGGCTTCATAACATGCGCACTTTAAAGTATAAGCCAAGAGAGAAACAGATTGAAATAGCCCGTGAAACCATTGACATATATGCACCTTTGGCGCACCGTCTTGGAATTTACAAGGTAAAATGGGAACTTGAAGATCTAAGCTTCAGATACCTGCACGAAAAGGAGTATTATGATCTTGTTGAAAAAATAGCCAAAAAGCGCAAAGAACGCGAAGAGTATATAGACCGAATTATAAAGACTGTTTTTGACAAGTCGAAGGAATTGGGTATTGAAACTCATATTGACGGGCGTCCGAAACATTTGTACAGTATATACACCAAGATGAAAAGACAGCACAAGGAACTGGATCAAATTTATGATTTGTTTGCAATCCGTGTTATTGTAGGTTCGGTTAAAGACTGTTATGCTGTTTTAGGGCTGGTTCATGAATTGTATAAACCAATGCCCGGAAGATTTAAAGATTATATATCAATGCCAAAACCGAACATGTACCAATCCCTTCACTCAACGCTTATAGGGCCTGAAGGCATCCCTTTCGAAGTTCAGATTCGTACCTGGGAAATGCACAGGATAGCAGAGGTTGGAATTGCAGCTCATTGGAGGTATAAAGACGGCGGACGTCAAAACGATAATCTTGGCGAGAAATTGGCATGGTTAAGGCAGTTATTGGATTGGCAGAAAGAAACCACAGATCCCGACGAATTTATGGAAAACCTGAAAATTGACCTTTTCACCGACGAGGTTTTTGTTTTTACTCCTAAAGGTGATGTAAAATGTCTGAAAGCAGGTTCAACCCCTATCGATTTTGCCTATGCAATCCACAGTGATATAGGAAACAGAATGATAGGCGCCAAAATAAACGGTAAGCTGGAAAACCTTGATTATGAATTAAAAAACGGAGATATTGTTGAAATAATTACCTCATCGGCAAGTAAGGGGCCCAGCCGGGATTGGCTAAAAAGAGTAAAAACTTCCCAGGCAAGAAATAAAATAAATCAGTGGTTTAAGAAAGAAAAAAGAGAAGAGAACATTGAACGTGGAAAGGATCTTTTTGAAAGAGAGCTGAAAAAACACGGGATTAGTGCCCATCAAATATTAAAGCAGGAGATTTTTGAAGCAGCGTTCAAAAAGTATAATTTCAACAGCATCGATGATATGTATGCAGCAATAGGGCTTGATGCTATTTCAAGCAGAAAGGTTATTTCAAGGTTAAAGGAAGAATATCGCAAAACCCTTCCGCCCGAAGAACAAAAACAATTTCTGCTTGAAGATGAAAAAAGAAAAAAAGAGCTTAGCAAAAAGCGAAAAGAACGTCAAATTCCTGAATCAGGAGTAATTGTTAAAGGTATTGATAATTGCCTTGTAAGGCTTTCAAAATGCTGTAACCCTGTACCTGGAGATAATATTATCGGGTACATTACCAGGGGAAGGGGTGTGTCGGTTCACCGGAAAGATTGTATAAACATACTGAATACAGTGGATGATGATGAAAGACTGATAGAAGTGAACTGGTACAAGGGAAAAGCTGCATCCTATCAGGCAGAATTATCGATAAAAGCACATGACAGAACCCATCTGTTAATGGAAGTGACTAATGTTATAGGTGATGCAGGAATTCCACTTAAGGCAATTAACGCCAGAACAACAAAAAACAATGTTGCACTTATGAATTTAACGGTAGAAATAACAGACACAGATCAACTGGAAAGAATTATTAACAGAATCAAACGTGTGCCTGATGTTTTTGAAATAACAAGAAATAATAAATAAATGCTGGAGGGCTTTATGCGCGCAATAGTACAAAGAGTGAGCAGTTCGAAAGTAACTGTAGACAATGAAACGGTTGGAAGTATAAGCAAAGGCCTGATGGTGCTGTTAGGAGTGGGTAAGGACGATACCCGCCAGGACCTGGAGTCCCTGGCCGACAAAATAGTAAACTTAAGAATTTTTGAAGATGAAAACCAAAAAATGAATCTATCAGCACTTGATGTTCATGGTGATATACTTGTTGTATCCCAGTTTACATTATATGCAGACTGCAGAAAAGGAAACAGACCCAGTTTTGTTGATGCAGCACCGCCTGATAAAGCTAATGAGCTTTATCAGGAATTTGTAAATTACCTTAAGGAAAAATACCCTTTAAAAGTAGAAACAGGTGTATTTCAGGCTTCAATGCATCTTGAAATTCACAATGAAGGTCCTGTGACAATTTTTCTTGACAGTGCAGTTAAAAGAAGAAACAACTGAGGTGAAATAAAGTGATAATAGAGTGTGTACCAAATGGTTTGGTCCAATCCAATGTTTATATTGTATCTGAAAACGGTGAGGGAGTCGTTATAGATTGCGGCTGTCCACCCGAAAAAGTGCTGGAAGTTGCAAACAGTAAGGAAATTAAATTAAAACATGTTATTTTAACACACGGACATTTTGATCATATTTACTATATTGATCAATTAAGAGATTTGATCGATGTTAAGGTTCATATCCATGAAAAGGATGCAGAGTGCTTGTCTGATCCTTACATGAATGGACTTGCCCATTTTCCCGTACAGGGTTCATTTACATTTAAAGCAGCAGACAATCTTCTTAAAGATGGAGATGTAATTGAGTGTTCAGGCCTTTCTTTTAAAGTAATCCATACACCTGGCCATACAAAAGGTGGCATTTGTATTCTGGTTAACAATGTTCTTTTTACCGGAGATACATTATTTAATGCATCAATAGGAAGAACGGATTTTCCTGGCGGTTCAATCGATGAAATTAAAAAATCCATTAAAGAAAAATTATATACCTTGTCCGATTATACAACCGTATACCCGGGTCATGGTATAAAAACCACCATAGGTTATGAGAAAAAAAATAACCCATTTTGCAGAGCATAAGGTAATTGAAACTTAGTTAATGGGAGTGTTTATGGTTTATATTAAAATACCCGAGGAGTTCGGCTACGAAGCAAGGGAATTATTAAATTTATTTTTTCCCGGTAACGGATTTGCATTTGCAGAAGATACTTCGAGAGTATCTTCCCATGACGTTATGATAACCCTGGATATTACTGGGTTCAATTTAAAAATTGAGCTATGGCAGGGAAATAAAAATCTGTATTCAGAAACAATGCATCTTGAAAGCAAAGACAACACGAATCAATTGAAAATACCGTTAAAGGTACTGTTATATAGATGTCTGAGCCACTATACAGGTAAAAAGCTTCCATGGGGTGCGTTAACAGGAATTAGGCCTGCAAAAATAGTCCATTCTCTTTTTAATCAGGGTACAGGCCCTGATGCTGCTTACAGGAAACTGGTTGATTATTACAACCTTTCACACAGTAAAGCCCGTCTTACTGTAGAAGTAGCCCTTAATGAAGCCGAATTTATAAAAAATGCTGGTAACAATGTGAGTATTTACATTGGCATACCCTTTTGCACCAGCAGGTGCATATACTGTTCTTTTCCGTCTGTAGCCATAAATAAATATGAACATCTGATTTCCGACTATCTGAAAGCTTTACACAAAGAGGTCCGGTGGGCTGAACAATGGCTGAAAGATAAAAATACAGCTATTGATACCATTTATATTGGCGGAGGTACCCCCACAGCTTTACCTGAAAACGCACTGGATTATTTGTTAAACCATATTGTTCCGGTCCTCCCTTTGGAAAATATTCGGGAATATACTGTTGAGGCCGGAAGACCCGATACTTTGAACGAAAAAAAACTAAGGATTATCAAAAATGCAGGTGTTACGCGCATAAGCATAAATCCTCAAACCATGCAGGACAAAACCTTGAAACTTATTGGAAGAGACCATACCACAGGGCAGATTATTGAAGCTTTCAACATGGCAAGGGCTGAAGGGTTTAAGAATATAAACTGTGATTTGATTGCCGGGCTTCCGGAAGAGACGGAAAAGGATTTTGAAGATACCCTGATAAAAATTGGCAGGTTAAATCCTGAAAATGTAACCGTCCATACAATGTCTGTAAAGAGAGCTTCAAGGCTAATAAATGAAAAAGGCAACTTTAAGCAGACAGACGATGAAACTGTTAATAACATGGTAGAACTGGCCGGGGCTTTTTTGAGAAAGAGCGGAATGCATCCTTATTACCTGTACCGGCAGAAGAATATATTGGCCAACCTTGAGAATGTGGGCTATGCAAAACCCGGAACAGAAGGAATTTACAATATGCTTATTATGGAAGAGGTTCAAACAATACTGGCATTCGGTGCCGGAGCCTCATCAAAAATCATATATCCCGAAAATCGCATTGAGAGAGTTTTTAATGTCAGAAACGTGGAGCAGTATATACAGAGAATCGATGAGATGATTGCAAGAAAAGTGAAATTACTGGATACCTAATCACATAATTCCAGCGTTAACATAAGATAATATTGTAATATACATTGTATAGGAGTGAGCAAATGAACGGGTATTTTTGCAATCCTGGTTACAGGCATTATTATCAACCCGAATGCCCATACGGGGAAACATACCCGATAAGTTTCCAATGCCCCTATTGTTTGAATCGGTTTGACGGTAATGTATATATGAACAACAATATGGGAATGGAATATCCGGTAAACTACGGGTATGATGAAAACCCGCATACAAACATAAGTCCAATGGAATATGGTTATGACAACATTTATCCGGTATCTGACAACATGTATTCAAATGTTGGACCTGGGTTCAGTGATAATATGAGTCCATACTATAACAATTTGGGTTATATTAACCCCGAAGAGAATGTTCACAGCCCGTGGGACAACAATAGAATGTATACTCCTAATGAAAATTCACTGCCAATTCCTAAGCCATACAATTAAGCTATTTTCCATCATTTCGCACCCAAATTTTGATCACTTCGTTTTTTGTATATGTGGGTGAGGGATGATGGTTTTTTTCAAAAAATTAACTAAAGGGTTTGAAATATCAGGTAATAACAGATACAATAATACTATAATTTACTTATATTATGGTACAGGGAGATGATAAGTATGGACAGGAAGCTTGTGGGAAACTTTACAGAAAACATTCATGACGAAGATTATGAAAGACCGTTTTTATCTAAAATAGTAACAGCATCAAGCATGATTAATGATAGTTTAAGAGATAAGGAAAGTCTTAACGGATACTGGAATTTCCAGATAGATCAGTATGATACCTGTATCAGATCAAAATGGTATGAAGAGAATTATAAAACCGAAACCGGAAGATATCTGCCCGTTGATTTCGATTTTGATCGTTGGGGTACAATAGAGGTGCCTTCTTGTTGGAATACACAGGATGAGAGGTTTTATTATTACGAGGGTCCTGCGGTTTATACAAGAACATTCCGCTATGAAAACAGGGGTGAAAAGAGGGTATTTATTAAGTTTGGAGCTGTAAATTATGAAGCCAAGGTATTTTTGAACAAAAAGTACATAGGGATGCACAGGGGAGGTTCAACTCCGTTCTATCTTGAAGTTACCGGTATGCTTGAAGAAAACAACCGTATTCTTGTAGTAGTAGATAACACCAGAAAGAAAGAAGCCGTACCTGCAAGAAACACAGACTGGTTTAATTATGGCGGTATCTACAGGGATGTTGAACTTATAAGACTTCCCGAAACCTTTATAAAGGATTATTATATAAGTCTTGTTCCAAACAGTGGTTATAAAAAGATTAGGATAAAGCTTGAGATTGACGGCCCTCAAAATAACGGGACAGCCAAACTTGAAATACCAAAACTGAACTTATTCGAAGAGATTAAATGTGTTGACGGCAAAGCCGATGTTGAAATAAATGCCCGGCCCGAATTATGGAGTCCTGAAAAGCCCAGATTATATGATGTGAAAATTACCTATTTATCTGATGAAATACATGACCGGATCGGGTTTAGAGAAATTCGGGCAGACAAAACAGGTATTTATCTGAACGGAAAAAAGATTTTCCTTAAGGGTATATGTACCCACGAGGAAAGTGTTAAAAACGGTAAGGCTGTAACCGACGAAGAAATTATTGAAAACTTTAAGCTTGCAAAGGAAATGAATTGTAATTTTATGCGCCTTGCCCATTATCCCCATACCGAGAGAGCAGCCAGGATAGCAGATAAAATAGGAATTTTGCTTTGGGAAGAAATTCCGGTATATTGGGCTATTGATTTTTCAAATCCAAAGACCTATAAAAATGCAGAAAACCAATTAACAGAGCTCATAATCAGGGACAGAAACAGAGTAAGTGTAATCATATGGTCAGTAGGAAACGAAAATCCCGACACCGATGAAAGGCTTCAGTTTATGAGTTCACTTGCCCAAAAGGCCAAAGAACTGGATCCTTCAAGGCTGGTTTCTGCAGCTTGTCTTGTGGATCACAGTAAGCTAATGATCAAAGACAGGCTTGTTGACTACCTCGACATTATAGGCATTAACGAATATTACGGTTGGTATGCCCCTGATTTTAATGATTTGATTAAAGTGTTTAATAACAGTAATCCACAGAAACCTGTAGTGATAACAGAATTTGGTGCAGATGCGCTTCAAGGTGCAAGAGGAACTTATGATGACCTTGGTACAGAGGACTGCCAGTACCATATTTTTAAATTGCAGACCGAAACCCTGGGTAAAATACCATATATACACGGAACAGCGCCATGGATATTATACGATTTCAGATGTCCACGAAGAACCAGTTCCCTTCAGCTTGAATACAACAGGAAAGGGCTTTTGTCTGAAGATAAGTCGTATAAAAAGCCTGCTTACTATGTAATGAAAGAATTCTATGCTTCTATAAATGATTAATACAGTATGGTTGCACGACAAATTAACAGCTAAATGAGTTGACATCGTTCATAAATGCAAATATAATGGTAGTGTAGGATGGTAGTACGGAAGCAAACAGTATATAACTAATACGGTTGTATTTGTAGTATTGCGTTATGGTTTTGTGAGTTTTTCTTACCTGATAGAGTAAGAAAATTCCTTAGAAAATATGCAATATTTTGCAATACATATGTTTCCAGAACCTCCTACGGGGGTTTTTTTTATTACTTTTTTTAGGGGGTATAAACCGTGGGAAAGTTTGGAAATTTAGCTCAAACAATTTTTATCAGAGGGCTGCTGATTTTAGCGCTATTATTTGCACTGATAATTCAATCTTCTTGTGTAGGCACTGTATCTGCTGAAAAAGAAGGTGCAATCGAACTTAAGCTTGCTCATTTCTTTCCGGGAACTCACCCTGCAGAAACAGAATTGGTACAGGGATGGGCGGAAGCAATTAAGGAGGCAACAAACGGGAGAATTATTATTACAAGTTATCCCGGTGAGACACTTCTGAAAGCCGCAGATATTTATAAAGGTGTTGTGGATGGAATTTGCGACATCGGTCTTTCATGTTTCTCTTATAATCCGGGGCGTTTTCCGGAAATAGAGGCCTTTGAGCAACCAGGCATCGTATATAAAAACTCAAAAGTGGCCAGTAAGGTTGCCTGGGAGGGCATACAGGAACTTAACCCTGAAAGCGTAAAGGATACAAAACTGTTAATGGTTATAGCTACAGGTCCTGGTGATCTCTTTACCAAAAAGCCGGTAAACAAACTTGAGGATATAATTGGAATGCAAATCAGAGCCACAGGGTTAACAGCCGAAACCCTTCAGCTTACGGGTGCAATTCCTGTTGGCATGCCTCAGTCCGAGGCATATGAAGCATTATCAAAAGGTATTGTGACTGGAAACCTGGCACCGATAGAAGTGCTTAAAACATGGAAGCATGGTGAAGTTACCAGGTATATCACAAGAACTCCCTTCCTTTACAATAACCTGTTTTACATTACAATGAATCTGGATAAATGGAATTCCATACCTGAAGAGCTCCAGGATATAATTGTTGACACTACTCTTAAATTTCAGGATGAGGTTGGAATCGGGCTTTGGGACAGACAGAATGAAGATGCGCTAAAATGGGCAATTGAAGAGGAGGGTATGGAAGTTATAGATCTGTCAGACGAGGAAATGGCCAGGTGGATAAAAGCAGTTGAACCGATGTTGGATAAATATATAGAGGAAAAAGGTGAAACAGGCAGTAAAGCAGTTGATATAGCCAAAAGGCTTGCAGAAAAATACAATAAAGTGTATTAATTGTATTTTACACTTTGATAGCAGAAAAAGGATATAGCTTAAATTTGGAGGAAATATGAATGAATAAGTTTGAGAAAATTGTTACAAAAACAAGCCGTCTGCTGGATGATATTGCGGGCTGGGTAATTGTTGCTACAATGGCGCTTGTTGTTGTAAATATCATTTTAAGAGCTGTGTTTAAAAATCCTGTTAAAGGTGTTTATGAATATACAGGGTACTTAACAGCCCTTGTTATAGGTTTTGCCATTGCACAATGTGCTATTGAAAAGGCCCACATTGCAGTTGACTTTTTTATTGAAAAACTGAACCTAAAAGTACAATTGATCATTGATACTGTATTAAGTGGGTTAATAATACTTTTTCTTGCTTTTAGCAGTATCCAGGTATTCCTTTATGGAATTAATGTAATTAGCAGCGGTGAGGTCTCAGCAACGGCCCATTTACCGTTTTATCCTTTTATATTTATGGTTTCAGCAGGTCTTTTTATTTTATGCCTGGTTGAAATAAACAAAGTAATAAAGGGGGTTGCAAATAAATGACACCTCCTGTTATAGGTTTAATTGGAATTGTAATTTTGCTTATATTAATTCTATTGCGGGTACCAATAGCATATTCCATGCTGATCGTTGGTTTCACAGGTTTTGCTTTACTGGTTAAACCCGATGCTGCATTCTCAATGGTAGCCACAGAAATTTTTTCTAATTTCTCGTCCTATACATTAAGTGTAATTCCTATGTTTGTATGGATGGGGTTTATTGCATATTATTCCGGGGTAGGAACAAATTTGTATGCTCTTGTTTATCGGTTCATGGGTCGTCTTCCGGGCGGTCTTGCAATTGCAACCCAGGGTGCGTGTGCGATTTTTGGTGCAATATGCGGCTCAAATACTGCTACAGCAGCTACAATGGGTGCAATAGCACTCCCTGAAATGAAAAAGTATGGCTATGATGACTCTTTATCCACAGCAAGTGTTGCGGCTGCCGGTGCTTTAGGCGTACTTATACCGCCGAGCGTAATCTTTATCATTTACGGCGTGTCCACCGAGCAATCCATAGGCAAACTTTTTATTTCAGGGATAATACCCGGCATTCTTTTAATGCTGTTTTATATGGCTACAATATACATCCTGGTAAAAAGAAATCCTTCTCTTGTGGCAGCTACCGATAAACCAGCTAAAGTACAAAAGCGATCAATTTTAAACAGTGGATTGCCCGAAATACTTTTAACATTTTTAATTTCCCTTGGCGGTCTTTTCGCAGGTTATTTTACACCAACAGAAGCAGGTGCGGTAGGTGCAGGAAGTATACTTTTAATAACTCTGTTAAGAAGGCAGTTAACCTGGGAAGGCTTTAAAAATTCCCTTCGGGATACCACAAGAACATCGGGCATGATTATGCTTCTTGTTGCAGGTGCCATGGTTTTTGGCCGTTTTATGGCAGTCAGCCGTTTGCCCTTTGAAATGGCAAACTGGGCTTCTAACCTCAATTTACCACCCGTTCTGATAATGATAGTAGTATTGATTATCTACATGATACTTGGCTGTTTTATTGATGCATTGGCTTTGATTCTTTTAACCGTACCTATATTTTATCCAGTTGTTGTTGACGTTTTGGGTTATGACCCAATCTGGTTCGGTGTTATTATTGTAATGGTTGTTGCAGCCGGAGTTATTACACCGCCTGTAGGAATGAACGTGTTCATTATTAAAGGCGTGGCAAAGGATGTTCCACTGGAAACAATATTTAAGGGAGTATGGCCTTTCTTGTTGGCACTTATGGCCTGTATTGCGGTTTTGATTATATTTCCGCAACTGGCAACCTTCTTACCAAATTTGGTTAGCGGATAAAATTGATAAAAGCTCCGATATTACGGAGCTTTTTTTATGCATAGTTTTCTAATTTCTTACCGGAAACTTGCCAATACATATCATAAAACATACAGCGTTCAGATAAATAAATCTTTACACAAAAAGATAGGTTTTTCCATCAACAAATTCCAATATACGTTTTAAAATATAAATACAAAGGTCACAATTACTTTTAGTCATGTCTGACTTGTTAGCGTTTTCCTGATTAAATTTAAAAGGGGTAAGATATTATGCCAAAAAAAGTTTTTAATGAATTAGCGTACAAAAATCTTAGTGATTTCATTTTTGGTTCCTCCATCCATCCTGTCAAGTGTAAGAATGGGCTTGTTATAGGCGGCGGAAAGGTTTTTCCCGAACTCAATTTCACTCTTCCGCCCATGTCTATAACAAAAGAGACAATGCCCGAGGTTTTGAAACAGTATAAAAGTATTATGGAGGATGCATGCAAAAGGGCACGGGAGCTATATTCACCCGGTTTTGTAGCAGAGGTAGAGCTCCTTCCGCCAACCACCTACCATCCTGAATGGGGTATTGAAATAATAAAAACAGTCCGGGATATAATGAATGAGTATGAGCAAAAATATGGTTTAAAAAGCGCTCTGAGGGCGACCCCGGTGGATATCCGTGAAGACAGGGAATCAGTACATATGTGGAAAGGAAGGCACTGGGAATTAGTCCTTGAAACCTTTGAAGGCTGTGCAAAGGAAGGGGCAGATTTTCTGGCCATCGAATCCATTGGAGGAAAAGACATCCACGACGATGCTATAGTTTTTTGTGATCTCCCGAAATCTCTCTTTGCGCTGGGTATTTTAGGCGCAAGGGATATGTCTAAATTATGGAGTGCAATAGTGGACATTGCTGACAAAACAGGAAGCTTTGCATCAGGTGATACCGCCTGCGGTTTTGCCAATACTGCAATGGTTCTGGCAGAAAGAGGATATATTCCTAAAGTATTTTCGGCTGTCGTCAGAGTTATGTCTGCTGTCAGAAGCCTTGTTGCTGTTGAGGAAGGAGCTGTTGGTCCGCATAAGGATTGTGGTTATGAAGGCGTATATGTTAAGGCCATTACAGGAATACCAATTTCAATGGAAGGTAAGTCAAGTGCATGTGCCCATTTAAGTCCACTTGGAAATATTTCTGCTGCAGTTGCAGACCTGTGGAGCAATGAGTCGGTCCAAAATATAAGGCTATTAGGTGGCATGGCTCCAACGGTCTCAATGGAGCAGCTGAGCTATGACTGCAGACTTATGAACGAAGCTTCAGCAAAAGGAAGGGAACAGGTGTTATTGCTGAGAGACATGCTCACCGATTCGGACAGCAGATTTGATCCACAGGCTTACGTTTTAAGGCCTGACGTGGTGCTGAATATTTCTAAGGAAATTGTTAAGGAAACCGGTCACTTTAACAGGACAAAAGCTGCGGCCGTTGCAACCATAGATGAGCTAAAAGCAGCAGCTTCGGAAGGAAAAGTAATTATAGAAGAAAGAGAACTTTCCTGGCTGGATATTATAAAAAGCCAAATCGAAGCAATTCCCCGGGATGAAGAGAAATTTATTCATCAGATGGTTGAAGAAAATGCATCGGATAAATTTATACCAGAAAAATATGATTTAAATGTATGATTTACAGGGGCGTTTAAAAACGTCCCTGTTATTTGCCGCAAGGTATTTCTTATTCCATTTTTTGAAAGCCCAGGCATCTGATTGAATCATGCCTTTTCTTTAGGGACGGTCCAGTCACGGGTTAATTCCTTGAAATCCTTATATGACACGTATTTCAGTATGTTCATACCCATTCAGTGAAAACAATCACATACAGCCAGTATACAAGTTTAACGGGAAAGCTGTAAATAATTTAGGAAAAGAATCTAAGTTTTTTACTATTGTCTCTGCAATACCTGATGATTTTGTTCAAGACGAAAAATATAACTTAAAAATAATCCCCGATCCCCAATAGTACGTAAGAGCTTTCCAAAAAAAAGAAACACTCATCTTGAAGCAAATATAAAATTAAGTAATTTGGTAAATCTCTAAAAGTTCCAGGTTCAGGGGGTTCTTGCAATGTAATCCGCAGAATTTAAATCTTGGTACATGGACAGGTAAAGCAAAGTGCCTGTCTTTTAAAATGTGTGCGCAGAAACACCGTATACCGAACGGTACGTACGGTGGTGTGGAAGGACGGCAAATCAAATAATGTTTAGCCTCCTACCCGGTTGCCTGTTTTGGCAAACAGGCAATATTTTTACGATTTATGAATATTCTTTTTTAAACGGCCATATATAAACTATGAGAAAAAAACTTTGGGGAAGTATATATGTTTGTTATCCAAAGGAGAACAATAGTAATAATTTTATTTGCATTAGTATTAGGTCTGACGACGTTTATGATGATAAAAGAAAATGTTATTGAAGTCAGTGCTTCGGTAAGGGAAATACCAATCTATAGTGTTGAAAACAGCAACGGAAACGTATCAATTACTTTTGATTGTGCATGGGGAGCTGATGATATTCCTGAACTCCTTAGAGTTTTAAAAGAAAAAAATGTAAAAGCCACATTTTTTCTTGTTGGAGAATGGGCGAGAAGGAACCCAGAAGAAGCAAAAATGATTGCCGAGCAGGGACATGATTTGGCAAACCATTCAGAGAATCATTTTAAAATGAGTGTATTAAGCAAGGATAAAATTAAAAAGGAAATACTGGACTGTACAAAGACAATAGAGGAGATAACAGGGGTTAAAACCGATTTGTTTCGTGCTCCTTACGGAGACTACAACGATACTGTTCTTTCAATTGCACGGCAAAACGGGTATTACACTATTCAGTGGAGTCTTGATTCTTTGGACTGGAAACCCGGCATTACAGAAGATGCTATACTAACTCGTATATCGAAAGTCTCAAGCGGAGACATATTATTATTTCACAATGATACTGCACATACAACTAAAATATTGGGAAAAGTAATAGATATTATTAGAGAGAAAGGTTTGAATCCCGTTCCCGTATCCGAACTTATACTGAGGGAAAACTTTGAAATACAGCATGATGGAAGACAAGTGCCCAAAATAAAAAATAACAAGTAATCCAAAGAAATGAAAGTAATATTGTGGGATAAATATACATTAAATTCAAGTTAAATAACAAAACAGTTTACAAATTAAAATTTCAGTGATACTATAACAAATGATTATTAGACAAAAGCTAAGGGTATGGAACGGAGGATAAGTATGGCAAAGTATCTGGTAGTTGTTGAATCACCTGCCAAAGCAAAAACAATAAAAAAATTTCTAGGATCAAGTTATAAAATAAAGGCTTCGATGGGACATGTACGTGATCTACCCAAAAGCAGTATTGGAGTTGATATAGAAAATAATTTTGAACCTAAGTACATTAATATACGTGGTAAGGGTGAATTAATATCAGAGTTAAAAAAAGAGGCAAAAGATTCGGACAAGGTTTTTCTTGCTACCGACCCTGACCGCGAAGGAGAAGCTATTTCCTGGCATCTGGCCAACCTTTTTCAAATTGACGGTGTTGAAAAATGCAGGGTAACCTTTAATGAGATAACCAAGAACGCAGTATTAAAAGCCTTAAAGTCACCAAGGCAAATTGATATGAACCTTGTAAATGCACAGCAGGCCAGACGTGTACTGGATAGAATTGTTGGTTATAAAATAAGTCCCCTTCTTTGGAGGAATGTTCGAAAGGGTTTAAGTGCCGGAAGAGTTCAATCGGTTGCCACAAAAATTATCTGCGATCGGGAACAGGAGATAGAAAACTTCGTTCCTGAAGAATATTGGAATATAGGGGCCTTACTTAGTAAAGATGACGGCAGTACTTTTTCAGCAAAGTTTAATGGATTAATAAATAAAAAACTAGAACTGAAGAATAAGGAAGACGTTGACAGGGTCTTACAAGGCATTGAGAATAAGGAATTTATAATTCAAAAAGTAAAACATGGTGAAAAAAGACGCTCACCATCCCCACCATTCATAACCAGCACTCTACAACAGGATGCTGCAAGAAAATTTGGTTTTTCTGCAAAAAAAACAATGATGCTTGCCCAACAACTGTATGAAGGTGTTGAAATTGAAGGCGAGGGTTCCATTGGTTTAATTACGTATATGCGAACAGACTCAACACGTATATCCAATGAGGCCTTGAAGGAATCAAGGGAGTATATTTTAACCAACTATGGTGAGAAATACCTGCCTGGTAAACCAAGAATATATAAAACTAAATCTGCTGCGCAGGATGCCCATGAAGCTATAAGACCTACTATGATCAATCTTTCTCCTGAACGTGTTAAAAGCTCCCTCTCAAGGGATCTTTTCAGGTTATATAAACTTATCTGGGAAAGATTTATTGCAAGCCAGATGGAGTCAGCGCTATATGATACAATGTCTGTTGATATTATTGCCGGTGATTATCTGTTTAAAGCATCGGGTTCAAGGATCTCTTTCAAAGGGTTTTTAGTACTCTATGAAGAGGGAAGGGATGAAGAAAACACTGACGAGGACGGCGAAGAAGATAAGAAAGACGGTCTGCTTCCCAAACTGGTAGAGGGTGAAAAGGTAAAGCCACTTGAAATAAAACCTACACAACATTTTACCCAACCTCCGCCAAGATACACCGAAGCAACGCTGGTTAAAACTCTTGAGGAGAAAGGTATTGGCCGGCCCAGTACTTATGCCCCAATAATCAGTACAATCATGTCAAGGGGGTATGTAATAAAAGAAAAAAAGTATCTTTATCCTACAGAGCTGGGTAAAATAGTTAACAATTTAATGGAAGAGCACTTTAATGATATAGTAGACATTAATTTTACCGCCAGAATGGAAACTCAGCTCGACTCAGTGGAAGAAGGAGAACTTGAATGGAAAGAGTTACTTCAGGAGTTTTACGGTGGGTTCAGTAAAACATTAAAATCTGCTGAAGAACACATAAGCAAAGTTGAACTTCCTGTAGAAGAAACTGATGAAGTTTGTGAAAAATGCGGCCGCAAGATGGTTATAAAAATGGGCAGATACGGGAAATTTCTGGCTTGCCCGGGTTTTCCCGAGTGCCGAAATGCCAAGCCCATTCTTGATGATGCGGGAGTGTTGTGTCCAAAATGCGGAGGTAAGGTATATATCAGAAAAACAAAAAGAGGAAGAAGTTACTTAAGTTGTGAAAACTATCCTGATTGCGATTATTCCTCATGGGAGATGGCTTCAGATAAAAAATGTCCTGAATGTGGAAACTTTATGACACAGAAAAAGAAAGGTAAAAAGATTCAATATACCTGCAGTCTGGAATCATGTTCACATGTAATTGAAGAATCTTAATAACCGGGTTGCAAAGATTAACGTCTTTAGTTATCGGATTTGTATTATTCAGCGATAATTAAAGACGTTTAAATTTATGGATAATCCTTAACTTTTTCCATTGTTCTGTTATAAGAATTCACCAGTTCTTCAGACAGTTTTTCGTCAACATTTTTAAAGATTTCATCGTCCAAAGATGGAATGGGGATAATTGTATATTTATATATACCATTTTCAGTATAACGGTGCACCCATGTTGGTATATGTTTTATTGATATTATACGGGTTTTTTCCGACTTTAAATCCTTTTCCACTTCTACCGTTACCATAAGGCTCTCCTGAGTTAATTCATTATTCCGGGCATTTGGCCTGTCACCGCCAATCTGGTTTGACAAGAAATTACCCATACTGTATATGACATACTTAACTTCATTATCTGTTTCATGGAGCTCAGAGGGTTCAATAACATGGGGGTGGGAACCGAAAATAATATCAGCTCCCGATTGAAACATCATTTCTGCAAGTTCCTGTTGCTCCCGGGTTGGTTCAAGGCGATATTCTATGCCCCAATGCATAAGAACAACAATTAAATCAACAAGTGGGGAAAGCGTTTCAACCTCTTTTATAATTTTTTCTTTATCAATAAGACTTAAATGTTTTTTTTTCTGTTCTTTAGACAAACGGTTTTCATTCATATTGCATCCGTAAGTATAGGCAAGGAAACCAACTTTAATTCCGTTCAAATCCTGTATTTTATGACGAGGTTCGGATGTATCGCCAAATGTGCCAATAACCTGTATATTTTCTCGCTTTATAATACTTCTGGATTCCAGCAGACCTTTAAGACCTCTGTCGAGACAATGATTATTACCGTTATTCACCATATCGAAACCAGCGTAAGAAAAAGCTGAAATAATTGCCGGAGGTGCATTAAACAGCGGATAACCTGTATAATTCCTGTCGGTTTCCATACAGGCGCCTTCAAAGCTGATAATTGAAAAATCTGCTTCTTCCACATATGGTTTTATTTTATCGAAAATATAATTGTAATTATATTCTTCACCATTATTTTTTCCGGATTTTATAACCGCATCATGCATAATAACATCGCCAGCTGCCAGAATTGTAGCTGTTGCCGTAACAGGTTCAGGCACTATTGTTGGAGTGGGAGCAACTGTTACAGAAAAAGAACGGGTTAACAAAGAATCGGCATCAAAAACAGTTATATCGTTTTTTAAACTGCAACCTGACAAACAAAAAATAATGATAAGACAAAAATATAGTGTTTTTTTTTGCATAAAAGCTTCTCCAGTTATAGTCATAATAACAATTGTTAATTAACATTATTGTAACATAACTCCTGAACAGGTTTCAATATAAAGCATTGTCAGATTATAGCGGGGTTTGCAGAGAGTTATATACAAACCGGGCAAAATTCAATAAGTTTCCGAGATAAATTAAGTAAAAAAGCAGAAGTAATAATTCGGTATTACATTATAATAGTAATAATAATTCTTAGAATTATTCGGCTTTACTTGTTGATTTGATAACAGGGCTCATTAATGGGCTCTTTTGCGTAATTAATAATTAATTTAGATAGAGAGGTGTAGTAAATGGGTATGACAATGACTCAGAAAATATTGGCCAAATCTTCGGGGCAAAAAAGTGTAACGCCCGGTATGCTGATATCGGCTAAAGTGGACATGGTTTTAGGAAACGATATAACAGCACCTGTTGCTATAAAAGAGTTTGAAAAGATTGGTGCTGAAAATGTTTTTGACACAGAAAAAATTGCACTGGTCCCCGATCATTTTACTCCAAATAAGGATATAAAATCGGCCGAGCAGGTTAAATTAATGAGAAACTTTGCAAGAAAAATGGGAATAAAGCACTTTTTTGAGATAGGACAAATGGGAGTAGAACATGCTCTGTTACCCGAACTTGGGTTGGTTACTGCCGGAGATTTGGTTATTGGTGCCGATTCACATACATGTACTTATGGGGCACTTGGCGCTTTTTCTACCGGTGTTGGAAGCACCGATATGGCCGCTGCTATGGTTACCGGTGAAGTATGGTTGAAAGTACCTGAAGCAATAAAATTCAATTTAATAGGAAAGCCCGGAGAATGGGTCAGCGGAAAAGACATAATCCTGCATATCATAGGTCTTATTGGTGTGGATGGTGCTTTGTATAAATCCATGGAGTTTACCGGTGACGGATTGGAGTTTCTAACAATGGACGACCGGTTTACAATAGCAAATATGGCAATTGAAGCTGGTGCAAAGAATGGTATTTTCGAAGTGGATGATGAAACATTGAAATACATTGCAGAACGCTCATCCAAGCCCTATGAAGTTTTTACAGCCGACAGTGATGCGGAATATGTTAATGAAATGACAATAGATATCAGTAAGCTTAAGCCAACGGTAGCATTACCACATTTGCCTGAGAATACCAGGACCGTTGACGAGCTTGACGATATACCCATCGATCAGGTAGTTATTGGTTCGTGTACAAATGGTAGAATTGAAGACATGAGAATTGCTGCAAAAGTGCTTGCAGGAAGAAAAGTTCATAAGAATGTCAGGTGTATAATAATACCGGCAACCCAGAATGTTTGGAAACAATGCATGAAAGAAGGACTCTTTGATATTTTTATAGATGCAGGATGTGCAGTTAGTACTCCAACTTGCGGGCCATGTCTTGGAGGGCATATGGGAATACTTGCTGAAGGTGAACGGGCAGTATCTACTACAAACCGTAATTTTGTAGGACGTATGGGCCACGTGAAAAGCGAAGTATACCTTGCAAGTCCTGCGGTTGCTGCAGCATCGGCAGTAACTGGAAAAATATCGTCTCCTGAATCATTAATGGATTGATTGGTTTTTTGGTATTGCAAACTAAAAAGGAAAGGTGAAGGTTATGAATTATATTGGTAATGTTATTAAATATGGCGACAATATTGATACGGATGTTATCATTCCGGCCAGGTACTTAAACACATCTGACCCCAAAGAACTGGCTAAACACTGCATGGAAGATATCGATAAAAGTTTTGTAACAAGGGTTAAGGATGGTGACATTTTAGTTGGTGGTTTTAATTTCGGCTGCGGTTCTTCCAGAGAACACGCACCCATTGCTATAAAGGCATCGGGTATCTCCTGTGTTATTGCAAAAAGTTTCGCCCGTATTTTTTACAGAAATTCCATTAATATTGGGCTTCCAATTATAGAATGTCCTGAATGTGTTGATGAAACCAATGAGGGAGACAAATTGAAAGTAGATCTTGAAAATGGAACAATAATAAATTATAGTAATGGAAAAACCTACAAAACCACAGCCTTCCCGGAATTTATCCAGGATATTATTAAATCAGGGGGCTTAATGAATCATATTAAAAGTAAGAAGTAGAAAATGTTCCGGGTCAGCAGGATATGCTGAATAAAAGGTAGAAATCCAGGAGGTTGAAATGAAGACATATAAAATTGCTGTATTGCCGGGCGATGGTATCGGTCCGGAAGTTACCCAACAGGCAATAAAAGTGTTGGATAAAGTTTCAAAAGTATATGGGTTTAATGTAGAATACAGTTATGCCGATATTGGTGGTATTGCAATAGATAAAACAGGCGAACCTTTACCTTCTGAAACGCTTGAGCTGTGTAAAAGTTCTGATGCGGTTCTGTTGGGTGCGGTTGGCGGTGAGAAATGGGATGCCCTTCCTTTAAATAAACGGCCTGAGGCCGGGCTCCTGGCAATACGCTCAGGTCTTGGTGTATTCGCAAATCTTAGGCCTGCGAAAATTTTTCCACCGCTTAAAAATTCCAGTCCTCTAAAAGACAGAGTAATAGGAGACAGTTTAGATATTTTGGTATTACGTGAGCTTACCGGAGGCATATATTTCGGTGAACGGAAAAGAACCATGCAATCGGGCGAACCGGCTGCCTACGATACTATGATATATAGAAAATCAGAAGTAGAAAGGATAGCACGATTGGCCTTTGAAACAGCAAGGAAGAGAAAGAATAAAGTTACTTCTGTGGATAAAGCCAATGTTCTTGAAGTTTCCCGTTTCTGGAGAGAAATAGTAATAGAAGTATCAAAGGATTATCCCGATGTTGAATTAAACCATATGTACGTTGATAATGCCGCTATGCAGCTTGTAATTAATCCCAACCAGTTTGATGTTATTGTTACCGGAAATATGTTTGGTGATATTTTGTCCGATGAGGCTTCCATGATTACCGGTTCGATAGGTATGCTTCCATCTGCAAGCTTGAATTCATCGGGTTTCGGGCTCTACGAACCTGTACATGGCTCAGCTCCAGACATAGCAGGGCAAAACAAAGCAAATCCTCTTGCCACCATCTTATCGGTTGCAATGATGCTGAAATATTCTTTTAATCTGGAAAAAGAATCGGAAGCAATTGAAAATGCGGTATTAAAGGTTCTTGAAGATGGATTTATGACTTCGGATTTAGCAACCGACAATTCAAAAGTTCTTGGATGCAACGAAATGGGAGATGCAGTTGCAAGCCGGATTGCCAATAACGTTTAGATTAATATTGAAATGAAATGGAGTGATTATATTGAAACTTACCGGCGCAGATATAATCATAGAGTGTTTAAAAGAGCAGAACGTAGATACTATATTTGGATTTCCCGGCGGTGCCGTGTTAAACATATATGATTCACTGTACAAAAAAGGTGAAGGTATAAGGCATATTTTAACATCCCATGAGCAGGGAGCTTCCCATGCTGCTGACGGTTATGCAAGGGCAACGGGGAAACCGGGTGTATGCATAGCAACTTCGGGTCCTGGTGCAACTAATCTTGTAACAGGAATTGCTACTGCATATATGGATTCTGTACCTCTTGTGGCAATTACCGGCCAGGTTGCTTCAACGCTGATAGGGAGGGACTCTTTTCAGGAAGTTGATATTACAGGTATAACAGAACCTATTACAAAACACAATTTTCTTGTTAAAGATGTTAATAAACTTGCTGAAACCATGCGGCTGGCTTTCGAAATTGCCACTACGGGAAGACCCGGCCCTGTTCTGGTAGATATATGCAAGGATGCTACTGCAAATGAGGCTGAATTTATACCTTTTGACGGTAAAAAAAGGCTTAACCTGAACATCAGAAACCTGTTTACAGAAGAAGAACTGGATGAAGCTGCCAAAGCTGTTCAGGATGCAAAAAAGCCGGTTATACTTGCTGGCGGAGGCACAATAATTGCCGGTATAACCGATTTGCTGCTTGAATTGTCAACGAAACTTAAAATACCTGTAGCTACAACATTAATGGGTACAGGAGCTGTTCCTGGAGCATATCCGCTTTATACAGGTCTCCTTGGAATGCATGGTTCAAGAGTATCAAATAAGGTGGTTTCAGAATGTGATCTGCTGATAAATATAGGGGCAAGGTTCAGTGATCGGGTTATAAGTGACATGAAACGTTTTGCACCCCATGCCAAAATCATGCATATTGACGCAGATCCTGCAGAAATTAATAAAAATATAAGTGTTCACTATCCGCTGACCGGAAATACCGATGACATACTATCGGGTATTCTTGAGCGGACGAAAGAGGTTAGCCAGTCTGAATGGGCTGATTTAGTTATCAGATGGAAGAGTGAATATGAGCTGGTTATTCCCGATAACGGGGAACTAAAACCATCATATATTATCAGAAAGTTTTCTGAGATGGTGCCCGACGCATACGTTACAACCGAAGTCGGGCAAAATCAGATATGGGCTGCCCAGTATTTCAATTATAAATTTCCCAGACAGTATATATCCTCCGGGGGTCTTGGCACAATGGGATATGGTACGGGTGCCGCAATAGGTATTCAAATCGCAAAGCCGGACAGTAAAGTAATTAATTTTGCAGGTGATGGCAGTTTCAGAATGAATTGCAATGAGCTTGCAACTGCAGTACACTATAAACTGCCCATTATTATAGCCGTGCTTAATAACGGAACCTTAGGAATGGTTCGTCAATGGCAGACAATGTTCTATGAAAAAAGATACGCACATACAACATTGGACAGAGGTCCGGACTTTGTTAAGCTTGCAGAAGCTTACGGTGCCATTGGTATTAGAGTTACCAGAAAGGAAGAAGTTGTGCCGGCAATAGAAAAAGCTTTGGCTTCAGATAATGTACCCGTTGTGATTGATTTTGTTATCGACATCAATGAAAGAGTATTACCAATAGTACCTCCCGGGAAGGGTATAGATCAGTTAATATATACATGAAATTAATTTTCATCAATTTTGATGAATATACCTGCTATTATATGGTATTTTACAAAATCAGTACGTGGTTTCAGGATATAATGACTTTAGGATTGTAAGGAAGTGAATTTATGCGTAGTGATGTTATAAAAAAGGGTATTGAAAGGGCACCCCATAGAAGTCTTTTCAAAGCTATGGGTTATACAGATGAAGAAATTGACAGGCCATTGATTGGAGTAGTTAATTCTGTCAATGAAATTGTTCCCGGGCATGTTCATCTGGGCAAAATTGCTGAGGCAGTAAAGGCTGGTATCCGACTTGCAGGCGGAACTCCTGTAGAATTTGGATGCATTGGAATATGCGATGGTATAGCAATGGGGCATGAAGGGATGAAGTATTCCCTGGCAAGCAGGGAACTTATAGCCGACTCCTGTGAAGCAATGGCTTTGGCACATAGTTTTGATGGAATGGTATTTATCCCCAACTGTGATAAAATAGTACCGGGCATGCTAATGGCTGCAGCAAGGGTTAATGTGCCTTCAATTTTTATAAGCGGCGGTCCAATGCTGTCAATTAATGTTAATGGAAATCAACTGGATTTGAACAGTGTCTTTGAAGCAGTAGGAGCCTTCAAAGCCGGAACAATGACAGAAGAGGAAGTTTTAGAATATGAAAATAATGCATGTCCGGGGTGTGGTTCCTGTTCGGGTATGTTCACTGCTAATTCCATGAATTGCCTTACCGAGGTTTTAGGAATGGGGCTCCCCGGTAATGGAACAATACCTGCAGTTTACGCCGAGAGGATCCGCCTTGCCAAAAAAGCCGGAATGAAAATTATCGAACTGGTTGACAAGAATATAAAGCCATCGGATATACTTGTACCAGAAGCTTTTGAAAATGCTCTGGCTGTTGATATGGCTCTTGGATGTTCCACAAATTCTGTTTTGCATCTGCCTGCAATTGCGCATTCTGCCGGCATCAGTCTTGATCTGGAAATGATTAACACTATAAGTGAAAAGGTTCCGAACCTCTGTAAGCTTGCACCAAGTGGCCCGTACCATGTACAGGACCTGTACATGGCCGGTGGGGTACAGGCTGTAATGAAGGAATTGTCTAAAAAGGATCTCCTGCATTTGGACCTCATTACCGTTACCGGTAAAACTCTGGCAGAAAACATTAAAAATGCCGTTGTAAGGGACAGAAATGTAATTCGGGACATTGAAAATCCATACAGCAAAACCGGTGGAATAGCTATTTTGAGGGGTAATATAGCACCGTCGGGTGCCGTTGTAAAACGTTCTGCAGTAGCAGAAGAAATGTTATGTCACAGTGGCCCGGCACGCGTTTTTGATTCCGAAGACGAGGCTATAGAAGCCATTTATGAAGGGAAAATAAACAAGGGTGACGTGGTAATTATCCGCTATGAAGGGCCTAAGGGAGGTCCGGGAATGCGCGAAATGCTAGGTCCTACATCTGCCATTGCAGGAATGGAACTGGACAAAGATGTTGCCTTGATAACCGACGGCAGGTTTTCGGGGGCATCCCGTGGTGCATCTATAGGTCATGTTTCGCCTGAAGCGGCAGAAGGTGGGCCTATAGCTGCAGTCAGGGACGGAGACATTATTACTATAAACATACCTGAAGGAAAACTGAATGTGAATCTTACTCAGCAGGAAATAGATAAGAGAATGCAGACATGGAAGGCTCCTGAGCCCAAAATAAAAAAAGGTTATCTGGCGCGTTATGCAAGGCTTGTCTCCTCTGCAGACAAAGGTGCGATATTGGAATAAATGATTGGAGGTATTCTGTATGAAACATATACTATCTGTACTGGTAAATAACCATGCAGGAGTGTTGTCGAGAGTGTCTGGCCTTTTTAGCAGAAGAGGGTTTAATATAGACAGTCTGGCAGTTGGTATTACCAATAACCCAGCCATATCCCGGATTACAATTGTTGTAGAAGGTGATGAAAACACGGTTGAACAGGTGGAAAAACAACTGTCAAAACTAATTGATGTTATTAAGGTAAAAAGGCTTGACATAGAAGAATCGGTGCATAGAGAACTGGCATTATTCAAGGTAAATGCAGATACATCGGTCCGTTCGGAAATCATGCAGATCGCAGAGGTATTCCGGGCAAATATTGTTGATATATCTGAAAAAACCCTTACAATAGAAACGTCAGGCAATACAAAAAAGGTGGAAGCAATGCGGCAAATGCTTAAACCTTTCGGTATACTTGAAGATGTTCGTACAGGTCTTATATCATTAGAACGTGGTGAAAAAACAATTATATGATTTTTATATTTGAAAGGAAGGATACCAATGGCAAAAATGTATTATGACAGTGATTGTGAATTGAAATTGCTGGAAAACAAAACAGTGGCCATCATTGGCTACGGCAGTCAGGGACATGCCCATGCTTTAAATTTAAAGGACAGTGGTGTAAATGTAGTAGTAGGTTTGGCACCAGGGTCAAAAAGCCGTGAAAAAGCTCAGCAGGCAGGTTTAACTGTACTGGATACTGCAGAAGCAGCAAAAGCTGGGGATATTATTATGATTCTCGTTCCTGATCAGGTTCAGGCAGATATATACAGGGACAGTATTGAGAAAAATCTTGAAGAAGGCAATATGCTTATGTTTGCTCATGGGTTTAATATTCATTTTAACCAGATAGTACCCCCTGAATATGTAGATGTGGCAATGGTTGCACCAAAGGGTCCCGGGCATACGGTACGTTCACAATATGAGGAAGGTCGTGGTGTACCATCTTTGATAGCGATACATCAGGATTACAGCGGAAAAGCACTGGATTATGCCCTTGCTTATGCTGCAGGTATAGGTGCCGGCAGGGCAGGTATTCTGGAAACTACCTTCAAAGAAGAAACCGAAACCGACCTCTTTGGCGAGCAGGCTGTTTTATGTGGTGGTGTTACAGAACTTATGAAAGCGGGCTTTGAAACTCTTGTAGAAGCAGGTTACCAACCCGAAAGCGCATATTTTGAGTGTATACATGAAATGAAACTGATAGTAGACCTTATTTATCAGGGCGGTTTTGAGTTTATGCGCTATTCTATAAGCGATACTGCAGAGTATGGGGATTATATCACAGGTAAGAAAATAATCAATGAAGAAAGCAGAAAAGCCATGAAACAGGTACTCGCTGAGATCCAGGACGGAACTTTTGCGTCAAAATGGATATCCGAGAATAAGTCGGGTGGCAGGGCAAGACTTCTTGCAACAAGACGTAAAGAGTCTGAACATCTTCTGGCAAAAACGGGCAGAGAACTCAGGAAAATGATGTCATGGCAAAAATAAAAAGGAGAGGATAGGCCTCTCCCTTTTATTTTTTTGTGGAAAAGTAAAAAGCTTTTATTGACAAATCATTGACCTTGCGGTATCTTTTTGTTTAAGTAGCAAGATAAGTTATTTTTATAGAAATATGAAAGAGATATAAAAAATAACTTCTTACAAACAAGTTTATACGGGGGGTTTTTTTTTATGAAAGCTACTGGATATGTTAGGAAATTAGATGCTCTTGGACGTATTGTTTTGCCGAAGTCTCTCAGAAGACAACTAAACATAAATGAAGGCGACAGTATAGAAATGTTTATTGATGATGAGGGGAATGTAGTTCTTGATAAATACGTTCCACGTTGCACATTTTGTGACCAGATTTCAGAAGATATGATAGAATATAAGGGGAGACATATTTGTAGAGATTGTTTGTCCGCAATGTAATGGCTTAAAGTAATCTGTCAATGCTAAAAACCGACAAAAAAGGACAGTCATATCAGCTGTCCTTTTTTCAGTATCTTTCAAAATTTATATTTATTTAGAAAAATATAGACATAAAATGCGCTTTATTTATTCTTCGTAGCTTATTTCTGATTATTATGGGAATATATAATATAGTTGAGGTGGTTTTATGATAATTCGTGAGCAAACAGAACGAATTGAGGAAAAATCTCTTTCTCCCTATGCCACTTTGTCATCTAAATCTAAAGGAAGAGCTCGTTTTGAAGAAAAATGCAGTGTCAGAACAGATTTTCAAAGAGATAGAGACAGAATTATGTATTCCAAAGCTTTTAGAAGGCTGAAACATAAGACTCAGGTTTTTATATCGCCAGAAGGAGACCATTACAGAACAAGGCTAACACATACTCTTGAAGTGTCGCAAATTGCCAGAACAATTGCACGAAGTTTAAGGCTTAACGAAGATTTAACCGAGGCTATTGCATTAGGACATGATTTGGGCCATACACCTTTTGGACATGCAGGCGAGCGTGTTCTTAAGGAAATATGTTCACTGGGGTTTAATCATAATGAGCAAAGTGTAAGGGTTGTGGATAAACTTGAGAGAAACGGTAATGGCTTAAACCTTACTTATGAAGTATTGGATGGTATACTATGTCATACCGGAGAAAAAAAAGCTGATACTCTGGAAGGTCGCATCGTAAGGTTAGCGGACAGAATTGCATACATAAACCACGATATTGAGGATGCTATTCGGGGTGGTGTTATTTCAGAGAAGGATCTTCCGGAAAACTGCCTGAAAGTGCTTGGTAATACATCAAGTGAACGGATTAACAATATGATCGTGAATATTATTGAAAACAGTATGGATAAAGATGATGTTATAATGAGTAAAGAGTATAGGAAAGCTACTGATGAATTAAGAAATTTTATGTTTGAAAATGTGTATATTGGTTCTGATGCTAAAGCAGAAGAAGGCAAGGCCGAAGACCTTATCAGGAGGCTTTATGCTAAACTGGTGGAAGAACCAAAGCTACTACCAGAAGAATTTTTTGCCAAGATTCCCGAAGAGGGAGTTGAGCGTGCAGTTTGCGACTATATAGCAGGAATGACCGACAGGTATGCCGTAAACGTGTTTAATTCAATTTTCATACCAGCTCGCTGGATGAGATTATAATAAAAATTTAATTTCTGAGAAGGATTTTTGCAAAACTTGTCGAATATGATAATATAATATCTCTGGGGGGCTTATGAACTATTATCCCGACGAAATAATCGAAGAAGTCAGGCTTAATAATGATTTGGTGGAAGTAGTTTCTGAATACATCCGCCTTGAGAGGAAAGGAGGGGGGTATTTTGGACTATGCCCTTTTCATAGTGAAAAGACACCATCTTTCCATGTTGAACCTGTAAAGCAATTCTATTATTGCTTTGGATGTAATAATGGCGGCAATGTATATCACTTTATTATGAATATTGAAAACCTTACTTTTCCTGATGCTCTCAGGTTACTTGCAGACAGAGCAGGAATTGTTTTACCTGAACCGGATAATAGGGAAGAGCAGGAAAAAATCAGGCTCAGGAAAAGTATTCTTGACATTAACAGGGCAGCTGCAAGGTTTTTCTTTTCCTGTCTTGCTGCTGAAAAGGGTAAAGAGGCGCTGAAATATCTCCATAACAGGGGCTTAAGCAACCGTATTATTAAACGGTTTGGAATTGGTTATGCTCCAAATGAATGGGATTTGTTGTCAAATTTTCTTTTGAAAGAAGGTTTTGATGAGTCCATACTGATTCAATCAGGGCTTGCCATAAAAAATAAATATGATAAGTTAATTGATAGATTTAGAGGAAGAATTATGTTTCCGATATTCGATATACGTGGAAACATTGTTGCGTTTGGTGGAAGAGTTATGGACGATTCTTTGCCTAAATATATTAATTCACCTGAAACCCCTTGTTACAGCAAGGGAAGAGAATTATTCGGCATGCACATTGCCAAAAAAAGCAGAGAAAAAAAGCTTCTGATTGTTGAAGGTTATATGGATGTTATTTCGTTGCACCAGGCGGGTATCGATTTCGCTGTGGCTCCACTGGGAACAGCATTGACAAGCATGCAGGGACGTATGCTAAAAAAATACTCAGATGAGATTATTCTTGCATATGATTCAGATACGGCAGGCCAGAAAGCAACTGAAAGGGGGCTTGAGGTTTTAAATAATCTGGACTGTCGTGTAAGAGTGCTGCAAATTCCTGATGGAAAGGACCCGGATGATTTTATAAGAAAAAATGGTCCGGAAAAGTTTAAAATGTTGATAGAACGGGCAATATCACTCTTAGAATATAAAATTAGCCTGCTAAAAAATATGCATTCACCAGACAACGAAGAATCAAAACTTAAATTTTTAAATGGAGTTGCTGATCTTCTAACAAAACAGGAAAATTTTCTGGAAAGGGAAATAATTATTAGGAAAATTTCCCGTAATTATAACATAACAGAAGATGCAATACATGCTGAAGTTGAGAGACGGCTTAAACAGAAACAGAGAAAGGAAAAAACCACAGAATTTTATTCTGCAAAAAAGGAACTGAAGGGTTCTGTTAAGACCTATAAAGTCGGTAAAAATGAAGGAGTAAGAGTCCGATATGAAAAAATGCTGTTAGCTCTGTTATGCCGTGAAAACCAATTATATCATAAAGTTGTAAACAGATATGAGCCATCGGATTTTTGTGATGAAAATCTGAGAAAAATGGCAGGCGTTTTATATGATAAATTAGGAACCGGTAATGATTTTCTATTGGAAGAATATATTTCGAAGCTTGCCCCTGAGATAGCTTCATCAATCATTCACGTATCAAAAACCTTAAGTAATATTGATGAACCTGAAAAAGCACTTGAAGATATTCTGCAAAAACTTGAGGTTTTAAAATTAGAAGAAGAAAAAAAGGATATTTTAATGCGTTTGAAGAATATTAGCAATGTAGAGGAAAAAAAACAATTGCAGAAACAACTTCAGTCTATTATTAGAAAAATAGCAAATGTATGATAAAATTACTATTCACAAAACGAGAGGTGGAATAGATAAATATGGCAGATATTAAGAAAAAAAATCTCTCTGCCGGTAAAACCGATGCGAGTAAAGAAAAAACCAATAAATCTACCGAAATAATTAGTAAAAAGTCTGTTGAAACAAATAATAAAGCTAAGGAAAAAAATAAGGATAAAGCTTTAAATATAAAAAACGGGAAAAGCCAGGAAACCACAAAAGAGCCTTCTGTTATTCTCCGGGAATTGACTGAATTGGGTAAAGCCAAAGGTATGCTTACTTATAAGGAAATAATGGATGCTTTTGAAAAAATTGATCTGCCCCCGGAAAAAATCGAGAGAATTTATGATGCCCTTGAACGTTTGGGTATTGACGTGTTGCCCGAAGCAGATGATGAAATAGAAGAATTAGAATTGGAAGAAGATCCTGAATTAAGCATTCCTGAAGGTGTAACTATCGATGATCCGGTAAGGATGTATTTAAAAGAAATCGGAAAAGTTCCTCTTTTAACAGCAGAAGAAGAGATTGAGCTTGCTAAGAGGATGGAAGCAGGTGAGGAGGAACCTAAAAAAAGGCTTGCAGAAGCAAATTTACGCCTTGTTGTAAGTATAGCCAAAAGGTATGTAGGAAGAGGCATGCTTTTTCTTGATTTAATCCAGGAAGGAAACCTTGGCTTAATTAAAGCCGTTGAGAAATTTGATTATAGAAAGGGTTTTAAATTCAGTACCTATGCAACATGGTGGATACGCCAGGCAATTACCCGTGCTATAGCAGATCAGGCAAGGACAATCCGTATCCCGGTACACATGGTTGAAACAATAAATAAATTAATCAGGGTATCAAGGCAATTACTGCAGGAACTTGGAAGAGAACCAACTCCTGAAGAAATTGCAAATGAAATGGGATTGTCTGAAGAAAAAGTGCGTGAAATTATGAAAATTTCACAAGAGCCTGTATCCCTTGAAACCCCTATTGGTGAAGAGGAAGACAGTCATCTGGGTGATTTTATTCCTGATGATGACGCGCCTGCACCTGATGAATCTGCAGCATTTACTTTATTAAAAGAGCAGTTAATTGATGTATTGGATACACTGACACCAAGGGAAGAGAAAGTTCTGAGACTTCGTTTCGGGCTTGATGACGGAAGAGCCCGTACCCTTGAAGAGGTAGGCAGAGAGTTTAATGTTACCCGTGAACGAATACGCCAGATTGAAGCAAAAGCATTGAGAAAACTTCGTCATCCAAGCAGAAGCAAAAAACTGAAGGATTACCTCGATTAAGCAATGTATAAATCCATACAAGCACCAGAATACCCCCATTCCAATATATTGAATGTATGGGGGTATTCTTATGAAAAAATATTCATATAACAGATACATGTCCTATATGAGGGTACGTTACAGAAATCGCCCGCGTATTAATATTTTAAATGGCACATTTAAGCGTGATTTTTTCTCATTTTTCCGAATGGTAATATGCACGGTCTTTCTTGTTGCTGTTATAAACAGTATAGGAAAGAATTTTTATGCTGCGGTTGAAAATATTAGTGAATATAAGGCAGCACAGCTTGTAAATGAATATATAGACATGGGAGTACTTTCCGTATCTTCTCTTTATCAGGATAAAAGCTTTGTAATAGTAGGTTATAACAATGATGGAGTGGTCACATCAGTTGAAACCGACACAATAGAAGTGAACCGTTTTGCTTCAATATTGTCCGAAAGCATTCAAAAAGAGATTAAGAAAAGGGAATACGAAAAAATAAAGGTACCGTTGGGTTCTGTTACAGGCAGAAAGCTGTTATCTTCTTTCGGTTTTTCAATACCCTACAGGATAATCCCTGGCGGAAAGGTATCGGTAACTCCGCAGTCGGTTTTTCAGGATGCCGGAATAAACCAAACAGTGCATAAATTAAAAATGAACGTATCTGTAAAGGTTAAAGTGTTATTTCCATTCATAAGCATGGAAGAGAAGATAGACCGGGAGATAATTATATCTGAAACGGTAATTGTTGGTGATGTCCCGAAAATGTTTCTGTCAAAATGAAATAACAGAGATTTTGTAATTTTACAAAGTATCTTTAACTCACTTCACATATTGACACTAAAAGAAAAATAGTGGACAATTCATTTATAAACAAGAAAAATGTGTAAATAAATATATTATTATGCAACAGCATTAAAATACAGCAGCAGATTAAAGCTTCTGCTTAGAATTTTCATTGAGAGAAGGGGTGATACTAATGCCGCAAATTCACCTGGTTTTAGCTGATTATGATTTTGAATATGTTAATCATTTGGCACAGTGGTTTATTGAAAACAAACCGAATCAATTTAAAATTTCATCTTTTACCGAAAAGGAAAGCTTCAAAAGGTTTATTTCCGAAAATAAAGACAGTGTTAATATTATACTGGCCAGAGAGGATTTTCTGATTGAAAGTACTGATCATAATGTGGAATCCATTGTATTGGGACAGGCTGTAGAACTTACTGACTTACCTGCTATTGAAAAGTATCAACCCGCTCCTTCAATTTGCTCAGATATCCTGTCAGTTCTTTCAAATAATCAAACCCGAGCCGAAAAATGGTTTACTTTTGGTAAAAGCCATCTTATTGCCTGCTTTTCAACAAATATATACTTAAAGTCAACACTTGCTTTACTATTATCTTATTTATCGACAGATTATGTTTATATAAGTTTAGACTCCTTTCCCCTTTACAAAATAGGTGAGAATTTTCAAGCTTACAACAAAAATCTTTCAGACATACTATACCATATAAAAAGCCAAAAGGGTAATCCGGTAATTGCTTTGGAAAGTGCGGTCTTCACCGATAGCAGTAATATCAACTTTATTCCACCCCTGGATAACCCAAAAGATTTATGGGAGCTTACAGATAATGAAGCAGATATTTTTATTGAAGCCCTGACGTCATGGGGACATTTTTCAAAGATTATTGCAGATCTTGAATGTAATACAGGTCCAATAACAATAAAATTATTAGAAGCTGCATCAAATATATTTATACCCTTTGATAAAACACACCTGCATCAGATTCCACGGATAAAGAGTTTTCTAAACAGTATCCGAGGTTTAAATTCTGATAAAATAGCATGGATTTTTTGTGGCAGAAATGAAGAAATACTTTTATCAGAAGAATTGGACAATCTCCATGAATTATTGTGGTTAAATGAATCTATAGCAACTATGGACGGGTTTTCATTGGATACAGATAAAAGAAGGCAACTGGAAGGTTTATTAAATTAATGACAAATTATGAAAATCCAAAGGAGATGGCCGGATGAGTTATCAGTTTGATAATGAAATAATAAAGGAAATCCGTTATGAAGTTGTAAAAAGAACCGAATTAATAAACGTTTCCGAAGAAGAAATGGACACAATGTTAATTTCTGTGGTTGAAGAAGTGGTTTTTGAAAAAACAAGGCATATGCACTTGGGAATTTCGGATAAAAAGAGATTGGTTGAAACCGTATTTAATTCGTTAAGACGATTTGATATTCTCGAACCTTTGCTTAAAGATCCGGATATAACTGAAATTATGATAAATGGACCTGATAATATATTTATTGAAAAAAACGGAATTTCTGAGAAGACCTCACTAAAATTTGAGAGCAGAGAGCAACTTGAAGATCTAATTCAGCGAATAGTTTCAAAAGTTAACAGAAGCGTTAATGAGGCGCAGCCAATTGCTGATGCAAGACTTTCGGACGGTTCGAGGGTTAATGTTGTTTTAAATCCTGTAGCGTTGAATGGACCTTTAGTGACTATAAGAAAATTTCCTGAAAAACCTTTAACAATGGAAAAATTAATAGAATCAGATTCAATATCCAATGAAGCAGCCGATTTTCTTAAAATTCTGGTTCAGGCAAAGTATAATCTTTTCATTTGCGGTGGAACAGGTTCGGGCAAAACTACTTTTTTAAACGTTCTTTCAAATTTCATACCTTCAACAGAACGAATTATTACAATTGAAGATTCGGCAGAACTGAGGTTATCAAATATAGCCAATTTAGCACAAATGGAAACACGGAATGCTAATACAGAAGGTATAGGGGAAATACCCATGAAAGCACTTATAAAAACATCATTACGCATGAGGCCAGAAAGAATAATAGTAGGGGAGGTCCGGGGTGAGGAAGCTCTCGATATGCTTCAGGCTATGAATACCGGACATGAAGGTTCAATGTCAACCGGCCATGCCAATTCCATTCCCGATATGCTATCCCGTCTTGAAACAATGGTATTGATGGCAGCACCTCTTCCTTTGGAGGCAATTAGAAAGCAAATAGCATCAAGCCTTGATATAATGATCTTTCTTTCCCGTTTCAGAGACGGTACACGTAAAGTAACCGAGATTTGTGAGGTTCTGGGCTATCATGACGGGGATGTAAAACTGAACCAGCTTTACAGATATGAAGAAGAAGGAGAGGATGAAAACGGAAAAGTTGCAGGACATTTAAAATCAACAGGCTGCCTGCTTCAAAATACAGAAAAGATCAAACAATACCTGGGATATTTTCCAAACCATCCACTGTTAAAGATATAAACAGGTCGATTGAAAACCTAAATTCCTCTTTGCAAAAGTTTTATCCACTTCAATAATTGTTGGGGTTGAATTTACTTTTTCATAATGAGGAAAGATATGAGCGGGAAAAACAAAAAAATTGCTTGTTGCCAAATACAGCGCTGTATGGTATACTACTTTCGAATTAAAAAATACACACGTGGTTTGATTTGTAAAATTGTGCCCTTAACTGAAATTTGCAGCATGGCTGCTTTTTTTACGGCTATAAGTTTAACGGGTGTTTTACAAAGTTGAAAACCGCGGAGGTGAAACAGGAGGTTTTATTTTATGTCTGTAATTTCTATGAAACAGCTGTTGGAAGCTGGCGTCCATTTTGGACATCAAACAAGAAGATGGAATCCTAAAATGGCGGAATACATCTTCACCGAGCGGAACGGAATCTATATTATCGATCTTCAAAAAACAGTTAAAAAACTTGAAGAAGCTTATTATTTTCTACGCAATGTAGTTATGGAAGGCGGAGAAGTTCTTTTTGTGGGAACGAAAAAACAGGCCCAGGATGCAATACGCCAGGAAGCAGAAAGATGCGGAATGTTTTATGTGAATAATCGCTGGCTTGGCGGAATGTTAACTAATTTTAAAACAATCCAAAAACGAATTGATCGCCTTAATGAGCTTCAAAAAATGGAGGAAGAAGGCATTTTCGAAGTTCTTCCCAAAAAAGAAGTTATAAAGTTAAAACTGGAGATGGAAAAACTTGAAAAAAACCTGGGTGGCATTCGTGAAATGAAGAGACTTCCGGGTGCGGTGTTTGTAGTGGATCCAAGGAAAGAAAGAATTGCAATTCTTGAAGCGAAAAAATTAGGTATTCCTATCGTTGCAATTGTAGATACTAATTGTGACCCTGACGAAGTTGATTATGTAATACCGGGTAACGATGATGCTATTCGCGCTGTTAAGCTGATAGCTTCAAAAATGGCAGATGCGGTTATAGAAGCAAGACAGGGTGAACAGATGGAATCTGCTGAAGCTAACGATGAAACCGGCGATGGAGATGAATTTAACATCGATGATATAAATATAGATGAAGAAGGTATCGAAGAATTAGAAGATAATGACGAAGGTGAAGAATAATAGAAAAATAAGAATAGGAGGATAATAATGAATATAACTGCTGGTATGGTAAAGGAACTCCGTGAGAGAACAGGCAGCGGTATGATGGATTGCAAGAAGGCTCTTGTTGAAAGTAACGGGGACATGGAAAAAGCTGTTGAATATCTCAGGGAAAAAGGCTTGGCAACTGCTGCCAAAAAGGCTGGAAGAATTGCTGCGGAAGGTATTGTTGATTCATATATTCATGGCGGCGGTAGAATTGGTGTTTTAGTAGAAGTTAATATTGAGACTGATTTTGCAGCTAAGAATGAAGAATTCAAAAGCTTTGTAAAAGATATTGCAATGCAGATAGCAGCAAGTAATCCTCAATATGTTAGAAGAGAAGAAGTACCTGAGGATGTAATTGAAAAAGAAAAGGAAATTTTAAAGGCTCAAGCCATGAATGAAGGCAAACCGGCAAACATAGCCGAGAAAATGGTTGCCGGACGTATTGAAAAGTTCTATAAGGAAATTTGTCTGCTTGAACAGCCCTTTATTAAAGATACCGACAAAACAGTACAGGATGTTCTTAATGAAAAAATTGCTACAATAGGAGAAAACATTAATATCCGCCGTTTTGTCCGCTTTGAAATGGGCGAAGGGCTGGAAAAGAGGGAAGATAATTTCGCAGAAGAGGTAATGAAGCAGATTAAATGATAAGCAATAAAAAGGGTATATTAATAAAAATATTAATATACCCTTTTAAATGTAACGAAATAATGCCGGAGGAATGATATGAGTTTGAAATATAAGCGGATCTTGCTTAAAATTAGTGGTGAAGCTCTTGCGGGAGGTAAAGGGTTTGGCTTGGATCAGGAAATACTCGGTGATATCTGCTCATCCATCAAGGACGCTACAGATATGGGTGTAGAAATTGCTATTGTTGTAGGCGGTGGCAATTTCTGGAGGGGTCGTCTGGGAAGAGGTATGGACAGAACAACTGCAGATCACATGGGAATGCTTGCTACGGTAATAAATGCACTTGCTCTTGCAGACGCTCTTGAGTCGAGGGGAGTGCCAACCCGTGTTCAAACCGCAATTGATATGAGAAGAATTGCAGAGCCATATATACGGGGTCGTGCTGTAAGGCACCTTGAAAAAAAACGTGTTGTTATATTTGCCTGTGGAACCGGAAACCCATATTTCACTACAGACACAGCCGCTGCATTGCGGGCGGCCGAAATCGACGCAGAAGCTATATTACTGGCAAAGAATGTGGATGCAGTATATGATTCGGATCCGAAAGTTAACAGTAATGCCGTTAAGATAGATAAAATAACATACATGGAAATACTAAACCGGCAATTAGGTGTTATGGATTCAACAGCATCAACACTTTGTATGGATAATGATATTCCTGTTATTGTATTTGGTATAAAAAAACCCGATAATATAATAAGGGTTCTTTCAGGAGAAAATATTGGGACATATATTGCAAGGGAGGTATAATGATGGAAAAGGAATACAAAAATGTAACCAGCAAAATGGATAAAACCATAAGCGTTTTGAAGGACGAACTTGCAAATATTCGTGCAGGTCGTGCAAACCCACGTCTTTTGGACAAGGTTACCGTTGAGTATTATGGAGCTCCAACACCAGTAACCCAGCTTGCCAATGTTAGTGTTCCCGAGGCCAGGCAAATAGTTATTCAACCTTGGGATACTAAAATTCTATCAGAGATTGAAAGGGCTATTAATGCTGCAAACCTGGGTCTGAATCCAAACAATGATGGTAAAGTAATTCGCTTAATATTCCCTCCTTTAACTGAAGAACGCCGTGTAGAATTAACAAAACAGGTAAAAAAAATTGGTGAAAATGCAAAAGTAGCTATTCGCCAGGTTAGGCGTGAAGCTCTTGATCAGCACAAAAAGATGAAGAAGGCCGGCGAAATAACTGAGGACGATTTAAAAGTAAGTGAAAATGAAATCCAAAAAATTACTGACGGTTACATAGAGGATATTGACAAGATTGTAGCCGCAAAAATTGATGAAATAATGGAAGTTTAATATGAATGAATTGTTTCTTACCGGAATGACACTTAAAGAGGCTAAGACGGTACTCTTACAAAAAGGTATTACAGATTACAGAGTGACTGTTACATGCCCTCCACGTTGCAAAAATCTAAACGCAGATGATGATTTCAGGGTTTTATTAGTTTATCCGAATCATTATCCAATGACAATTCTTGTTTGTAAACCATAATATACGTTTATTGCTCATAAGGACAGCTATTGAGCTAATTATAATGCTCAATAGCTGTCCTTTTTTTATTTATGCATCATCAACCAAAATGTAAAATAACTTTTTGCACCAAAAAATAGACTTTTTATTCAATATTTAGTAGATAAATTCTTTATTCGCTCAAAAAAATAGCTTTTTCATACAAAAACCTTAAACAATATACCACTTATTACCAAATACAGTGTTTGCATCTGTCATTTACCTGTATTAAAATGGGAATTACTCTATTGTTTGCAACATACCACTTTAAACCAGCAGAGGAAATTACCTGACAGTTTCAACAGATTTTTAACTCCCCGTCTGTTGTGGGAAAGGTTTTGAAAAGGAATTGTGAGGAATGCAAATGATAGGAAAAGTAGTAAGTGGTAAATATCAAGTTGTTGAAAAACTGGGTTCAGGAGGTTCTGGTGAAGTATATAAGGCATATCATGTTAATTTGAAAACGCCCTGGGCAATTAAAATATTCCCCTCAAATGATGAATTCGCCGAAAACGAGCTAACTGTTCTGAAAAAGTTGAATCATCCTGCTTTTCCACGTGTTGTCGATGTAGTCAGGGAGTATGATAAAACAATTGTAGTTTTTGATTATTATGAAGGCCCAAATTTGCAAAAGCTAATTGAGTTTTATGGCAAAATAGACGAAAAAAGAGTTTATTATTGGGCAATACAGATTCTGGATGCCTTTTCCTACCTTCACAACATCAGCCCTGAACCAATTATTTATAGAGATTTGAAGCCGTCCAATTTAATAGTTCTGGAAGACGATACTGTTAAATTGATTGACTTTGGTTCGGCCAGACAATTCAAGCAAAGCAACAGAGATGATACCGTTTATCTTGGAACGCCAGGATATGCAGCACCTGAACAGTATGGGTCGGGACAGACCGATGTCAGAACCGATATATATAATTTTGGTATGACCATTTTTCATTTGGTTACCGGAATTCATCCATTAAAATGTAATGAACTTCAAATGAAAGATTTACTGGAGGATGCAGGTGTTTCAAGAAATTTTAGTTCACTTATTCTGAAATGTATAGCAAAAGACCCTGATGAACGATTTATGAATGTGGATGAAATTAAAAATGCTATTAGCTCGTGGAAGAATAGAAGACAGCCTATATATCAGCCTATGGGCAAAAATGCAATAGAAATAAGCGTTTCGGGTATCCAAAGAGGTGTTGGGGTAACTCACTTCTGTATGTTATTTGGTATGTGGCTTAAAAATAAAGGTTTTAAAACAGCTGTGCTGGAATATTATGAAAGTGGTGACACTTTAGATCTTTGCATGCTGTTGAATAAAGAGTCACAATTAAAGAAAAAGGGTTTTTATCAAGTTAAGGGATTAAGTATATACCCATCAATGGGAACAGAGAAAATTGACAGTTTCAGGAGGGCAGAGTACGACTATATATTACTGGATTATGGCATTCATGATGAATACATTTCAAAATTAATGCCAAGAAGTGATGTAAGAGTTATCATAGCACCCGGAGCAGACTGGAAGATACATGCTGTGGATTTATTTGTTAATAAATACGAAAGCATTCTAAAACTACCAAACACATATATTTCATTCCCAATGCAGGACAAAAAATCTATTAACATAATAAGATCTTACTTTAGAAATATAAATATTATAACCATTCCATACGCTATAAACCCGTGGAAAACCGATTCTTTAATAAACAAAGAGATTGAAAGCATATACCGGAAAATATTTTAAATTAAAAGAGTAATAAATAGCAGGTGAACAAATATGGCCTTTTTTAGAAGAAAAAGAACGTTTTCTATTTTTATTATAATACTCGTATTAATTATATTTTGTATTCTATTCTTTGGTTCTTATTATGTGTATAAAACTAAACTTAATGAAGCAGTAAAAGCATTTGAAGAAGAAATGGAACAGCTTAAATTGGATTTGTATTCACTGAAAAGACGTGCCTTTGTTCCAAAGCAGGATATACCTTTTGGAACGGTTCTAACACAGGAAATGTTTGAAATAATTGAAATTAAACTGGATATTCCACAGAGGGAGCTTCTTGATGAATCTGACATCGGAAAGATTAACACTGTTTTTCTTCCATCAGGAATACCTGTTTTTAAAATGTCGGTTGCAGATGAAAAACTGGAAAATGATTTGCGTGAACAGGAATTTAATATGTTCCTTATTCAAACAAACCAAAATAAGGGGGATTTTATTGATGTACGGATTCTTTTTCCCAATGGTGAGAATTATATAGTGTTAAGTAAAAAGCAGATCAAGGATATAATGCTGGAAGACAATACTGTCAGACTATGGCTTAACGAATCAGAAATCCTTAATATAAGCAGTGCAATAATTGATGCCTACATCCATCCGGGAACAAAAATATATGTTGCCAAATATATCATGCCAGAATTGCAGGAGGCTGCAATACCATTTTATGCTGCAAACGAGGACGTACTTGATTTAATGCGTAAAGATCCAAACATTGTTGACAAAGCATCTGATGCACTTGCAAGGGAATTAAGGGCTGCTCTTGAAAGAAATCTAAACTCAATTACAGAAGAAAATATCAGTAAAGTTACAACATGGGTCAGCGAAGAGATATCCAAAAATAAAGAAATAATCCAATCTCACGAACTTGATAAAACCGGTAAAGAAGATGCAATTAGTGAAACCTCTGATGGGGAAGATGCAGGATTGTTCAATTAGTTTATTACAAAGAAAAAGGATGAAAAAAATGAGTATTAATACTACGATAATTGGTTTTACAGGCTTTTGCAAATCTGATATTATACTGTATCTGTCAAGAATTCTTTATATATTTGGGGAGAAAATTGCGGTAATTGATAAATCCAATGAACAGGAACTAAGCTTTTCTGTTCCTGCCCAAACATCAGAAGACAGGCTTGAATACAGAGGCGTTGATTTTTATTTAGGCTGTCAGAACACACCCTTAAGCAATCTTCCTTTAAATGATTACTCGGTTATTTTGATTGATTTTGGTGTTAATTCCGAAACTTATGAAGAGGTAAAGCTTTTGAAGGTGTTGTTCATTGTCACCGACTGCAACAGGCATCATACCATACCACTTTCTCTTTGGCTTAAGAATTTGTCCACAGGTATTGATTCTATTCGAATTATCAGGGATATAGCGCATGGGAAAATTCGGCCCAGGTATATTGATTCATTACTGCAGGCCGGTCAGTTTACAAATCTGCTTGCCAAATATGAGTTTCCGTTAAATGATGTGGAATATTCAACAAGGCTTTTAACCCAATATGATGATATTTTTAAATTTACAAAAATTCCAATAGACTATAGAAATATGCTGGTTGAATGTATAACCGAAATATTAGACAAAGATCGGAGAAAAACCTTAAAAGCGTTAAATAAAGCACAGATAGGGGGATAAAAATTGCAGGTTTCATTCTGGAGCAATTACCATCAGATTGGAACTACAAATAATATGATTGCTGTAGCACTTTTTATTGCACTTAAATACCGTCTGCGTATTCTTGTAGCTCACAACCACTTTGACAGGAGCACGCTTGAATCTGCGTTTATTGACGAGTCCTACATGGAGCACAGCCTTATGGATTTTTCAGATACAGGAATTGATGCATTAAGCAGGTTTATTAAATTCAACAGAATAGAAAAGGACGAAATATCAAGTTACACAACAACTGTGTTAAAAAACAGGCTGGATCTTTTAATAGGTACAAGAAATACCAACAGGAATATCTACCAAAACAACCTGAAGGAAACAATCCGGCTAATCCTTCAATCGGCTGCCCTTTATTATGATCTCATTTTTATAGATACAGCGCCCGGTAATAATGAAATATCTGAAACAATTATTAAAAATTCAAACTTAGTAGTTGTTAACCTCTGTCAGAACCCAAATACCATTGAAAACTATTTGAAAGATTATAGTGATTACAGAGAAAAGTCTTTAATTATATTAGGAAAGTACGATGTAAATTCAAGGTTTAACATAAAAAAGATAAAAAAGAGGTTTTGCCTTAACAATGTATATGCAATACCTTACAGTACAGAATTTGCAGATGCATGCATTGAAAGCAGGGTAGTAGATTTCTTTATAAAAAATCTTGAGGCAGATAGAAATGATATACACAATAATTTCATTACCGGCGTTAGAGAAACAGCAGAATCGATTTTATCAGTTCTTGGCATAGCAGATACAAGAACGGCACGGCAGGTGAATTAAATGAATGAGGTTCTGTTATCACTGATAATTATAGCAATATTTGCTTTCATTATATTGTATTTTAAAGGTGCTGCTAAAGTTAAAAACACAGTTATGGATTACGAAGAAGATCGATATTCCATAGAATCAATTCTTTCGTATATAAAAGGTGCATTTAACGAGATTTTGAAAACCAATTTGTATGATTTGAATATTTCAAAAGAAGAGTTTGAGAAGAGAATGCACAATAAGAATCAGCTTCGCAGGGCTTTAAAAAACTGTGCTTATGGTGATATAAATGCAAAGAATTATGTTAAGGATTTTTTAAAAGATATTCTTGTAAAATCTTACAATATAGATGAAAACAATATTAACAGTATAATTAGCTTCGATAACCACAAAAAACTAACAGCACAGGACAAATTTGAAATACTTCTATACCATTATAAGAAAAAATATGGCTATAGAGCTTTGGAAAAGTTTATTCTGGAAAACAACCTCGCAAGTCCTGAGGTTATCGGGGAAGGTATATCTTATGTAATAACTGCCGAGCAAATTGAAAGTATTTTTGTAAAACAAAGCTTTATAAACGGGTTTGAGGACAAGCTTAATATCCTGTCCCAAAGGATCTATCAGTTATACAAGGGATTTGGGGTAATTGATGAAATAAGGGATATGCGTATAGATGGCGTATCGGGAGGGGTGTCGGGAATACCACCGACATTCCATGAAGAAATAGATTTAACTGTCAGCCTCTCCATTGTATCAAAGCTGCCATCGAACTATGATTCTGTTTGGATTTTTTTTAAAGGTAAAACAATTCATCTGTCTTTTTTAAGCTTTGGCTCAGAGAAAGAGTTAATTCGTGTATGCAAAAACATATACCGCTATAATTACCCTGGCCAGCTCAGTGAAAGCAATGGTTATAAGGTAAATGAAATGAAGGACGGAAGCAGGGTTGTTGTTGTAAGACCACCTTTTGCAGAGTCATGGGCATTCTTTGTAAGAAAGTTTGACAGCATAGAAAGAGCTGAAATAGAAGAGTTAATTACCGATGATAAAAGTGAAATTCCAATCGGATTGATTAAGTGGCTTATAAAAGGCTGCCGTGTTACAGCAATTACAGGAGCCCAGGGCAGCGGAAAAACAACGCTTCTAATGTCTGTTATAAAATTCATAAGTCCTGCCTTTACATTAAGAATTCAGGAAATGGCTTTCGAGCTGCATCTTAGGAAAATCTATCCTGAAAGAAATATTCTCACTTTCAGAGAGACAACAACAGTATCGGGACAGGAAGGACTGGACCTTCAGAAGAAAACAGACGGTACGGTAAATATACTGGGTGAAGTTGCTACAGCACCTGTCAGCGCATTGATGATACAGATGGCACAAGTTGCAAGCCTTTTTACTTTATTTACTCACCATGCCAAAACAACGGTGGATTTGGTGAAAGCTCTTAGAAATAATCTGTTACAAACCGGTGTATTTACAAATGAGAAGATTGCAGAACAGCAGGTGGCAGATGTGGTAAATTTCGACATTCATATGAACAAGGATATTTCAGGGCATAGATACATCGAAAGAATTACAGAAATAATTCCCGTTGATAATACCGATTATCCCGAAATTTCATCTGCTAACGGTGAGGTTAACCTGAATGATTTTTTTAACGTTACCCGTGAATTCTTCATACGAATGACTGACAGAAAAGTATTTGAAACAAGGGATATTGTAGTTTTTGATGATGGCAAATACAAAGCATGTTTTCCTCCAAGCAATATGCAGATTAGTTCTATAATGAGAAATTTAACCAAAGGAGAACAGGAAGAGTTTAAATCCTATTTAAATCAATACTTTAGCTGGGGTGAAGCCTCGTGAAGGAGAACATTCTGATAACAGTTTTAGTAATAGCCCTTGTACTGTCTATAGTTATCTTTGTTATTGCTTATGTTTTAATTTTAAGGCTCAGAAAGAAAAATGATATTAAGGTCAATTTAAGGATGAAAAAAGACTTTTTATATTCATCCTATGGATTGGCAATGAAATTTACTCTGTTAAGGAAATACATGAATAAGATAAGAAGGCGTATAGAGATACTGGATTTATCAGATGACTGGACTATCAGCCGAAAAACAATGCGATTCACATATATATCCCTGGGTGTTTCTTTTCTGTTACTGATTATTCTGCTTTTTTTAAGCCCGAACCTGTATTCGGTTTTAATCTCCATGTTTACAGTATATATATTGCATAACCAGATAATAAAAATACTGGTTGATAAACTTGATAACAAATTATTGAAACAATTTGAAGTTTTTCTGATAAACGTAAGGCATCACTATCACGAACATGGAATGATTGATGAGGCAATTTACGACAGTATAAGCGAATGCGGTTATGAAATGTCTCTTCATGCAAACAGGATGTATGAGGTTCTGACAGATACCGATGTAGATGATCGTATCGATCAGTTAAATGAAGCTGTAGCAAACAAGTATATGAGAACTTTTATTGCTATGAGTTACCTTGTACAGCGCTTTGGAGACAAGTCACCGGAAGGAAGATCTGTTTACCTCAGTAATCTGAACTATTTAAAACAGGAAATAAATATGGAGTTGTTAAGGCGCGAAAAACTTGGTTATCTGTTTCGGAGTCTTTCAACAATAGCAGTATTTCCAATATTCACCTTAACTCCGTTAAGAAAGTGGGCTGTAACAAATATTCCCGAACTGCATGAATATTATGACGGGGCGTACGGTTTTATTGCCGTAGTTGTGTTATTTTCACTTGTAATAGCAGCCTATCAATTAATTGGAAGGCTCCAGACCGATGCTGAGTATGCACCTTTAAAAAGCAGGTTGTTGGCAGCATTACTGAAAATACAACCAATAAAACACATTACCGACATTGTACTGGATAAAAAGTACTCTAAATCATTAAGATATGAAAGACTATTAAGCAAAACGGCTTCTCAAATGAATATCCGTGAATTTATATTAAAGCAGAATTTATACGCAATAATAGCTTTTATACTCAGTATCGGTATTATTTTTAATGTTCATTTCATTGTAAGGTACAATATTCTATATTCATCATTGAATTTAAAAATGGCTGATTACCACCCTCATATTGATAAGGAGGCTGAACTTAATCTTATAGAAAGTGACAGAAAGTATATTAAAGAATTCAGGAACAGGAAAGTAACTTATCATGAGTTAGAAGAAAGGATTATGCTTGATGAAAATTACAGCAATTCAAACCAGGCAGCTATTGCAGCGCATAGAATTCTCAAAAAAATTGAAAAATACAGGGCGCACAGTTTCAAATGGTGGGAGCTTTTAATATGCCTGGCTCTCTCTGTTGTTTCGTATTACTTACCCTACTGGATGCTGCTGTTCAGGGAATACATATTAAAAATGACCATGGAAGATGAAGTAAAGCAATTTCATACAATAATCCTGATGTTAATGCACATCGATAGAATAAACGTAGAAGATATTCTGCACTGGATGGAACAATTTGCAGAAATATTTAGGCCTTCAATTCAAAAATGCATTAACAACTATGAATATGGTGACAGACAAGCACTGGAGCAATTAATGATTGACGAGCCATATCCTCCATTCGTGAGAATTGTAGAAAATCTTATTTCTGCGGCTGATAAGATTACAGTAGAACAGGCCTTTGACGAGCTTAAGCTGGAAAGAGAGTATTATCAGGAAAAGAGGAAACAGGACAATGAAATAATGGTCAACAAGAAGGGCGCATGGGGAAAGTTTATTGCATTTATACCGATGGGAGCAACTATTTTTCTTTATCTGTTAGTTCCTTTTATTTTAGTCAGCGCAAAGCAGCTGATTAATTTTTCAGAAGAGATAAATAAAATATTCTGAAAAAATTCAGGGAGGAGATGTTTATGGAAAATTCATTGAAAGCAATTTTGATTGGAGCTGGTGTCGTAATTACAATGATTGTAGTATCAATAGGTTTTATTTTAATGCGTTCGGGCCAGGATACCGCCCTTACAACCATCGGTAAACTGAACCAGATTAGGGGTGAAATGTCAGAATCCCAGTACACAATGTACGATGGTCTTGAAGTAAGCGGCAGCGATGTTATTAACGTTATCAGGAGGTTCAAGGAAGAACGCATTGGAATAAGGGTAAAAACCAAAAAGAATAGTTCATCAGGAACCTGGTATATCAATGAAGTTACTATTGATAGTGATAACATTGGTGAAATTAAGGCTTCGGGAACGGTAGGAAAAATCTCAGATTTAATTGATGAAACAAGTAATAATTATGTAAATCCTAACGGCATATTTATAGGAGAAATTATTCGGGATAAAAACGGTACAATTGTTGCGCTGATCTTTACACAGAAATAAGAAAAGTAAAAGTAAAAAGAAGGCACCTTAGTAAGCACTCGTTGAAATGCTGGAATAGCAATTAATCACTTAAATTCTAAAAGGTTAGGTTTGCCTGAAGGGAGTTATATATGGAAGAGAACATCTCAAAAGCTCTGTCTTATTTCAGTGTTGCCTTTTTTATAATAACCGCCATTTCACTGTTTTTAATGTTATACGGAAAAAATAGTGAAATGGTAAACATTGTAAATAAAAACATATCAGAAAGTGGCCCGGTTTACCAGACAAATATTAAAGAACAGGCAGGGAATAAAGTTTCAGGTGCGGTTATCATAGGCTGTATCAAAAATGGCCTTGAAACAGATATTTCAATTAATTCTGTAACAGTTTATAAAAACGTGGATATTAATACGTTTAACTTCGATATGGTAGACCTTTATGCCGTATATTCGGTGGAATATGTATATAACTCTCTGGGAGAATTAACATTGGTTAAATACCAGAAATCAGGTGGTGTAAGGTAATTGTCAGAGACACTTAGTAAAATCATAGCATTAATTATTTCAATTCTGCTGTTTTTTATATTTCCTGTGGAAAACATGTTAACCAGACAGGATGACATTACCAGGGTTGTAGTACTAAATGAAACATCCAAGTTTGTTGATTCGGTCAGAAATCTCGGATATATCACTCCACTGATGTACTCGCAGTTTAGCCATGCTCTGTCGGCAACAGGGAATGTTTACGAGATAACAATGGAGCACACACATAACAGAATAGATCCTGTCTACGCAGATCCTGTTGTCATTACATCATTTCAACATGACTACAACATAAATGCCAGAATTACATATACCGATGATATTCTCAGCGTTTTATTTCCAGACACAGGCGGGGCCGGAGGCAGGTATTATTTATCCAAAGGAGATATTTTCTGTGTAAAAGTTGCTAATGTGAATAAAACAACGGCAACAAAAATTCAGCAGATGTTATTGATGTCTGATTTACCGGTAAAACGCATTATTGTTAATTACGGAGGAATGGTGAGAGATGAAAATTACTGACACTGCCATTCTGTTTGTTATTATAGCCATGCCCTTAGCCTTTCTACTCAGGATAAAATCTGATAACCTGGAAAATGTGGAGTATAAAAATTTACTGTTAAACAAGTACCTTGATGCTGCTGTTGAAGATGCATCAAACGCAATGGTGGTCAGAGGGATGGACAATAGTATATCCATCTCTCGGGAAAAAGCACTGGAGTCTTTTTTTCAAACACTTTACACGAATTTCAACATAACTGATGATATGGGAAAACATAGCTTAAAAGCGTATATTCCGGTAATAGCAATTATTGATTATGATGGTTATTGGATTTATTCAATGGAGACATACACAAACATAAACGGCGAGGAAACACAGGAAATGCTGTGGAAGTCCAAAAAGCCATATGCCTATGACAGCAATGGTTTAGTTTATCTGTTTACCCTTGATGATTATGTTAAAGTATTTGATACTGTTAATAACAATTTCTACGAGGGTAAACGTGAAAAGATAACGGGGAAGCTTCCAACCGATAAAATTATTCATGACCAAGAGTTATTTGAACAGGTCAGAAAAAGAACCATTGTTGAATCCATAAAAAGTGATGTGAATAGTGCCATAAATGAACACAATAAATATGCAAAACTGCATGGAATTACATACCATTTCAGCCCTCCTTCAATGTCGGATGCTGATTGGCACAGGAATATTGAAGATATAGGAATTCTGTCTTTTTTCCAGGGTATTCCCATCGGCCTTGGAGGTGAAAGGTTTAACAGCTTTGCTCTGGGAGCAGCAAGAGTTGTCAGAAAGGATAGTTATTACATCGAACAGCATTCAAATGGACTTTATTATTATCACCGTGAAGGGTGCCCCTTTGTTACCAAAAAGGATAAAGTTTACGACAGCCGTAAGGAATGCGCTCTGACCGGAGCACTTCCATGCCATACATGTAATCCATAAACCTGTTATAGAATATTGTGCAATACAAGAAACAATATAATAAATTGACCTGTTCTATCACAGGAAGATGGTGTTATTGTTGGAAAAATAGATTATAATAAAACAAACGATATATACTTTTACATCTGAAAGGATTGTTTTTATGTGTGGAAGATTTTATATACCCGAAAAGGAATTGGATGATTTTGCGAAACTTGTTTCAGAAGTTGAACAGCATCTCTTGAAAAAACATGGTGAGATATACCCTGGTGATACAGTTCCCATCATCACTCCTAATAACGGGGAAAGAGAAGTACATGCAGTAAAATGGGGATTTCCTTCCTGGAAAGGTAAGGGGCTAATAATTAACGCGAGATCTGAAACCGTTTCAGAAAAACCAATGTTTAAGGCACCCTTTCAAAAACGTAGATGCCTTATACCCGCAACAGGTTTCTATGAATGGAAAAAAGATGGAAATAAAAAGATAAAACATTTTATCAGTATTGATAATAAACTTTTTTATATGGCGGGATTATATTGGTTTTTTAAAGACAAAAATAATGAAACCAATATTTTTCCTGCTTTTACAATTATCACAACAAATGCAAATGAAAAAATACAGCCAATACACGATCGCATGCCTGTGGTTATAGATGAAAAAAACATAGAAAAGTGGCTGTTTTCAAAAGATACCGCCGAGCTTGCTTCCATGCTTCGTGCTGCCGATAGCAAGAAAACCCATATTTCTGAATAGCATATCAATAATTGCAAAAGATAATATCACATTACAGATTTACTTAATAACAATATTTTTCTCATGAGGTCACCAAAATTCTTTCGGTGGGTTTGGTGCAAATAAATCGGTTAAGTAATGAATTCGGGAGAATTTATAATGCATATAGCCGGAATTATTGAAAGCAATAATACCCAGGATATTTTAGATATAATAAAATATTTTTTAAACTTTGAAAATAAAAAGGTTAGTTTTTCTGTGTACGGATACCGTTTCAAGAACAGAGAAACGTGGAATCATTATTGTTCAGCCATTAATCAAACAGGAACTGAAATACTTATTATTAAAATTAAACCGGCAGATCTTGAAGAGGCATTAAGTTTCCTTCCTCTGGACACGTTAATTGTAAACAATTACAATGAGTGGAATTTGACATTAGCTATAATTCGCAATGGCAAGAGAACATTTAAAAATTTAACAGTTATTTTTAACAGTGATATTATAAAAACTTCAGATTTTACCGATGAAGAATTATGTAGGGTTTTATGTTATGGCTTTAATAAAGACTCAAATATTACAACATCAAGTACCGGGGAACCTTCTATTAGCGGGCAGTTTTTATGTTATATAAGAAACATGCTGGTTACAGCTAATGGGAGAAGGATTGAACCACAGGAGTATGTGATAAATCTTGAAGATGCTGATATAGATCCTTACAATATATTGGCTGCTGCCTCCTTTGCAGTGCTGCACGATGTAAACTTGAACAGGATAAATGTTAGCAATTAAGGAGTGCACAGGCTTTTTAAAGATTTGGAATACTGCTGTTAACAGTTGAAAAAAGGCGAGTATTCATTTAATAGCCGGAAAAACGTTGCATAACTGTTTTTATACGGATATAATAAACTTACCACTGAAAAGTTAATTTTTGGCTTTGGATAAACCTTTTTTCTACCCGAATAATATTTTCTCATGGCCGGGTATTTGTTAACAGGAGAAATGTGAGTTAATGAGAGTTTTAAATCTCTTAAGATAAAATAAAAAGAAAACTTCTAAAAACATGTTTAATGGAATAAGCTAACATGAGATGAATTTAGTTTATATACGAAAGACAGAGAGGAGTGGGGTTTATCCATGCCCGGTAATGCTATGGAGAACAATAGTGCCAGTTTAACTGGAAAAATAATATCTAAACCTGAGTTTAGTCATGAGGTATATGGCGAGGGATTTTATAATATTACTGTTGAAGTACCCAGGCTCAGCAATACATATGATTATCTTCCTGTAATGTTTTCCGAACGGCTTTTACCTCTGGAAAAATTCGAGATAGGAAAGATTGTTGCTGTGGACGGGCAATTCAGAAGTTATAACAACTATAGCAGTGAAGGTGGTCATAAGCTTTTGCTGACGGTATTCGCCCGAGACATTGTTATTATGGATCCGTCGGACGAAGTAAGGGTGACAAACAGTATTTACCTAAACGGGTTTATATGTAAGAATCCTGTTTACAGAACCACACCTTTCGGACGGGAAATTTCAGACATACTTCTTGCAGTTAATCGTGCTTACAACAAATCTGATTACATACCGTGTATTGCATGGGGGCGTAATGCTCGCTATGCAAGTAATTTTGAAGTGGGTGATAATATTAAAATCTGGGGAAGAATTCAAAGCCGAAAATATCAGAAGAAGCTATCTGATGGCATTGTTGAGGATCGAATAGCCTATGAAGTTTCTATTTCAAAAATGGAAATTAACAAGCATAATAACAACAAAAGTGATAAAGAGTGAGCGGCTGTCAGCACCCGTTGAATTCTTTTGCAGTTATAATTAACTACTGTGATAACAATACAATAATATGCCTATGAGGAGAGGATAGTTTGTGATTAAAGTTGTATACGGAACAAAAGGTGTTGGTAAAACTAAGTACTTAATAGAAGATGTCCACAGTATAATAGATGACTGCAAAGGACACATTGTTTTCATTGATAACAGTGATGAACTTATAACAGCTCTAAGACATGAAATACGGTTTGTTAACATTACCGAATATCCTATAGATAATCTTTGTTCATTCTACGGTTTTATCAGTGGCTTAATAGCCGCAAATTATGATATCATGGCTATATATGTAGACAGACTGGATTTAATAGCAGAAGAAAAGCCTGATTATCAGAAGTTTTTTGAAAAGATTAAGGAACTCCACGACAGGTTCGGTATACGTTTTGTTTTTTCCATTAGTGGAAATATTAAAGATATTCCGGATTTTATTACAAAAGAGTATGCATTATGATAAATATATAACCTCTATTTATAAAACCTGCTTTTTAGCAGGTTTTTTTATCTTTTGTATCCTCCTTTCAATTGTTGCCTCAATCATGTAAAATAAATTCAGGAATAATCAGAGGTGTTTATAAGCGTGTACGTATCAGTTGTATTACAAAACAGTACAAGAGAGTATGACAAATTTTATGACTATATAGTTCCGGAGAATCTTTACGATTTTATCCAGCCTGGAATACGCGTGCTTGTTCCTTTTGGAAAAGGGAGCAGTCTACGCGAAGCCTTTGTTATGGAAATTAAAGAAAGCAGTGGATTTACCGGTTTAAAAAAAATTTCACAGGTTATTGATGAAACTCCCGTTTTGTCTCCGGAACTAATAGAATTAAGTAAATATATGAGAAAAAGATATGTGTGCACCTATGACATGGCCATCAGATGCATGCTCCCTACAGGTCTTGGTCTGTTGTTCAGGGAAGAGGTAATTCTTTTATCACAGAAAACAACTGAGCTGAATAAGGATGAGCAGGAAGTTGTCAGCATCTTGTTGGAAAATGGCAGTAAATTATCTGTAGAGCAATTGCAGCAAATTATAAATAAACCTGTAAGGAAAGTGCTGAATAAACTAAAAGAAAAACAGTTAATAAAAACAAAAAACCATATTCAAATGAAAGCGAAGGCGAAGACTGTAAAGGTGGCATGTCCTAAAATGGAAGAAGAGGAATTTTTTGAACTGGTTCAGAATAATCAGGTAAGAAGTTTGAATTACATACGTATTATGGAAATGCTTTATGAAGAAGAAGGAATACCTGTTACAGAGCTGAATGCGCTGGGGTTTTCTTACAATACAATAAACAACATGAAAAAAAAGGGGTATATTACTTTATCCGAACTGACGGTGGAAAGAACCCCTTTTGAAGATATCGATATACCTGAAACAGAACCAATGCATCCAACACCATGCCAAAAAAATGCTCTTGACATTATTTGCCGTTATTTGGAAACAGGTAAGTTCCAGGAAATACTGCTACATGGTGTAACAGGCAGCGGAAAAACCGAAGTTTATATGCAGGCTATTGCAAAAATTATTGAAAAGGGCAAAAATGCCATTTTGCTGGTCCCGGAAATAGGGCTTACTCCTCAAACCGTTCGACAATTTAAAGGAAGGTTTGGCGATAGGGTTGCGGTACTCCATAGCCGTCTTTCTATAGGAGAACGCTATGACCAGTGGCACAGAATTAAAAACGGTGAAATACGGGTTGTAATTGGAGCACGCTCAGCTGTTTTTGCACCTTTAGAAAATATAGGAATGATTATTATAGATGAAGAACATGAAACGTCTTATAAATCGGACAGGACTCCGAAGTATGATGCCAGGGGAATAGCGGCATTTCGCTGCAGGTTCAATAATGCTTTGCTTGTTTACGGTTCGGCAACACCTTCAATAGAGAACTACTACAGGGCGAAAACCGGGAAAATAAAACTTGTGGAAATGCTGGAACGTACAAACAAACAACCTTTGCCCGAAATCATAACAGTGGACATGCGCGTTGAAGCAGATAAAGGCTCAAGAAATGGATTTAGCAGTATTTTAGTTCATGAACTGGCAAAAAATAAAGAAGCAGGTGAGCAATCAATTATCTTTATAAACAGAAGAGGCTACTCCAATTTTTTGCTGTGCAGAAATTGCGGTTTTATATTATTATGCCCATACTGCAGTGTTTCACTGACTTATCATCAGGTTGAACAAAGGCTTGTTTGTCACTACTGCAGTTATGTTACAGTTAAACCATCAACATGCCCTGCATGCAAAAGTAATAATATAGACGCTTATGGTATAGGAACTCAAAAAGTAGAGGAACAGATCCCATCAATTTTCCCCGATATGTCTGTAATACGAATGGATATAGATACTACTGCAGGCAAACATGGACATGAAAAAATTCTTGATACCTTCAGAAACAACAAAATTGATGTAATGGTAGGTACGCAAATGATTGCTAAAGGGCATGATTTTCCTGATGTAACGCTGGTTGGAATCCTCTCTGCAGACAGTTTACTGGGAAGTGGGGACTATAAAGCATCAGAAAGGACATTTCAACTTATAACACAGGCTGCAGGGAGAGCCGGAAGGGCTGAGAAACAGGGGAGGGTGGTTCTTCAAACATTTAATCCGGATAATTTCAGTATACAGTCAGCAATAAAGCAGGATTATAAGGAATTTTACAGGCAGGAAATAGAGCTTCGAAAGGAGCTGAAGCTACCGCCATTTTATCAACTTGGATTAATTCAGGTTTCATCAAAAAATAAGGATTTGGCTATGAAAATTGCAGGCGAAATACATTCTGATATAATAAAAAACAAAGATTTGAACACCCATGTTTTTATTTCTGATCCGGCTCCCTCACCTTTAGTGAAGCTGCGGAATCAATACAGGTGGCGGATAATCTTAAAACATCAGAAGATTAAAAACCTTACAAATATCCTTGAATGGATCTTTGATACATATAATTCAGGTAAAAGAGAGTGGACTATTTCTGTGGATATTAATCCTTATAATATGATATAATTACATCATTGCAGGACTGTTATTTTGTTTATAAGTTGGGAGGCAACATCATGGCAATACGAGAAATTCGGAAAAAAGGCGATGAAGTTTTAAGAAAAAAAAGCAAACCTGTTAAGGAAATAAATGATAGAACAAATCAACTTATTGATGATATGCTTGAGACAATGTATAATGCCGAGGGAGTTGGTCTGGCAGCTCCTCAGGTAGGTATATTGAGACGCATCTGTGTAATAGATGTGGGCGAGGGTCCAATTGTTCTGATTAATCCCGAAAAAATTGAGGAGTCGGCAGAACAGATCCAGGCTGCAGAAGGATGTTTAAGTATTCCTGGTATATATGGAGAGGTAAAACGACCTGAGCGTGTGGTTGTTAAAGCGTTGGACAGAGAAGGAAAAAGCTTTACTGTAGAAGGAACAGGCATGCTGGCAAGAGCCCTGTGTCATGAGATGGATCATCTTGACGGTATATTGTTTGAAGATAAAGTGATTCGTTACATTGACGTAAATAATGAAGATTAAAGTTTTGAAAAGGGTGTAGTTATGAAAATTGTATTCATGGGAACACCGGAGTTTGCTGTTCCAAGTCTTGAGATATTGTTAAAAAACAATATGGATGTAGTAATGGTGGTAACCCAACCGGACAAACCAAGGGGAAGGGGATATAAGGTTTCCTACTCTCTGGTAAAGGAGTGTGCTTTAAAAAATAATATACCGGTTATGCAGCCCGAAAAAATTGGCAGTAGTGAAGCTGTAGAACAGCTTAGGCAACTTGAGCCCGACCTTTTTGTAACTTGTGCCTTTGGACAGTTTCTTAACCAGGATGTTTTAAACATTCCCAGGTTTGGAACTGTTAATGTTCATGGCTCTTTATTGCCTAAATATCGTGGTGCTGCTCCCATTCAATGGGCTATCATAAATGGTGAAAAGAAGACAGGCGTAACAACAATGCTGACGGTATTGAAGATGGACGCCGGTGATATTCTTCTTACAAAAGAAATAAGCATTGATGATGATATGACAGCAGGACAACTTCACGATAAGATGTCTATAATAGGTGCCGAGCTTTTACTTGAAACAATTCACCGGCTGGAAGAAGGAAATATTACTCCAATACCGCAAGAGGAGTCGGAAGTAAGTTACGCTCCGCGTATAGTACGTGAAACCGGAAAAATTAAGTGGGAAGATACGGCAACGTCAGTACACAATCTTGTAAGAGGAACAAATCCATGGCCAGGTGCTTATTCATATTTGAATGGCAAGCGTATGCGTATATGGAAGACAAACGTTCATGATGAAGAGAAAACAACAGGAAAAGAACCGGGAACAATAATTGAAATTAATAAAGATGGTTTTTCTGTACAGACAGGAAAAGGTGTTATAAATGTGTGTGAAATTCAATGTGATAACAGCAAAAGGATGACAGTTGAGCAATATATTTGCGGTCATGAAGTAAAACTGGGGGATCGGTTTGAGTCGGAATAATTACTTTAAGAAGCTTTCGTTTTTAGTAATGATTGCCTTTTCTATCCTGTCTGCAGCAATATTAATTGCTGCAGCATTTTTTAATGCAGAAGTTTTTCGTATTATTTTTATTTCCGTTGCTTTCCTGCTTATAGTTTTTTTATTATTTCTTCTTGCCGGATTTATCATAGTAAACAGAAGTTTTGCAAAAAATGAAAAAAAACCAGGGGAAGGTTTTGTCGGCTATCTATCAGTAACCATTGCATTAAGGCTTTTCATGCCTTTTTTATTGTCTGTAAGCAATATTTTTAACTATAGAAAAGAAGAAATAAGAAGGGTTTATATCAAAGCAAATAATGGATATGTATTATCTCATGGTAAAAAAGTTCTGCCGGAGAAACTTCTTGTAATATTACCCCACTGTCTGCAGTGGTCAGAGTGCAGCTATCGTATACGGGAAGGTCTAAATGAATGCCGTGAGTGTCTTCGATGCGATCTTGGGAAGATTAAGGAACTGATAAAAAAACATGGTGTAATAGTGACTCTTGCAACCGGTGGTACATCAGCACGAAAAGCCGTTAAGGATTTAAAACCCCATTTTGTTATCGCAGTTGCCTGTGAAAGGGATCTTTCGTCGGGTATTATGGATGTTAGAGGACTCCCGGTATACGGTATATTAAACAGAAGGCCAAATGGCCCCTGCAAGGATACTTTTGTTGATACCGAAGAAATTGAAAATATGATAAAGTATTTTACTAAAGAACAGGATTGAAGCAACATGAAAAAAATGGTGATTTTTCTGATAGTTATTCTAATAACTGCATCTGCATGTAGAGCTCAACCAGGGCATGACCCGGATTTGTCCCAAAATGGAGAGAAAACAGGTAATGATATCAGTAACACGGTATCGCCAACTCCGGATCCTGTTAAAACAACGCTCGATAATATGACGCTTGATGAAAAAATAGGCCAGCTTTTTATAGTTTCACTTCGCTCTATTAATGCTTTGGAACCGGTATTATCGATGGATCAAAAAATAGAATCTGCAATTAAAAAATACAAAGTCGGAGGAGTTATTCTTTTTGCTGAAAATATAAAGACCATACCACAAACATCAAATTTGATAGATGATCTTCAAAAAACATCAGTAATACCACTTTTTATCGCAGTGGATGAAGAAGGCGGAATGGTCAGTCGTATTACAAAAAGTCCTGAGATGCATGCAACTGTTTTTCCGAACAACTCTGTTATAGGGAAAACAAAAGATCCTGATATTGCAAGACAGGTGGCATCGGCAATTGCCAGGGAAATTTCATCCCTTGGTTTTAATATGAATTTTGCACCCGTTGCCGACATAAACACAAACCCTGAAAACCCCGTTATAGGTCCGAGGTCTTATGGAAATAACGCGGAGGAAGTTAGCTTAATGGTAGCCGGCGCTGTTACCGGTATCCAAAACAATTCTGTTTCGGCAGTTTTAAAGCATTTTCCCGGTCATGGCGACACCAGCACCGATTCTCATTATGGCGCAGCAAGTGTAAGCCATACTAAAGAACGACTTTTCAGTACCGAGCTGTTACCCTTTATTTCGGGCATTCAAAAAGGCGCAGATGGCGTTATGACAGCCCATATCCTGACCCCGGAGATACCCGGCGAAAATGTGCCCGCAACGCTTAAGCCCGAGATTTTGACAGGAATACTTAGAAATGAGCTGGGGTTTGAAGGACTGATAATTACAGATGCTTTGAATATGAAAGCCATAACCATGCATTATACACCCGAGGAGGCAGCTGTAAAAGCTATTCTTGCAGGTGCGGATGTTCTATTGATGCCTGAAAATCTGGATATTGCATTTTCAGGTATAAAAAAAGCCTGCAACGATGGTTTAATATCAATTGAAAGAATTGACAAATCTGTTGAAAGGATACTTAGTATAAAATACAAAAGAGGCCTTTTTAGTGACATTAACAGGGAAGATCCCGAAAAAGTGCTGGGTTGCAGTGAGCATCGTGAATTGGCAGGCAGTATTTCGCATAATTATTGACTTCCATAGGAACGGGTATGATAAAAACACAATTATTTACTTTATGACGGTGATGCTTATAGATTAATTAAAGAAAGAGGGGTCTATATGGATTGGTTAAATACTGCTATCGATAGATTTGCCGATACTCTTACCAATACTATTCTTAATATAGAAATATGGCGAATTATTGTTGCAGGCCTGGTTCTTATAGTTGCCTTTGCATTGAGAAAAATACTGGTTAATTTCGTAATATTGCTTCTGAAAAGAATTACTGCCAAAACCAAAACAATGCTGGATGATGAGCTGGTAGATGCCATAGATCCACCTGTAAGATTTTTAATTATTACAATCGGGTTATATTTTGCTATATGTGCCCTTGGGTTTAAGGTAACAGACGAGTCAGTTCCCGGGAATGTAATTCGTTCAATGGTGATTTTCTCTGTGTTTTGGGCCATATACCGCGCAGCCGGTATTATAACGCGTTTGTTTGAAAGGTTTAGTAAAAAGACACAGACCGAATTGGACGATTTGCTGGTTCCTTTTGTAAATAAAGGTATTAAGGTAATTGTGGTTGTGGTTGCGATAACTGTTATTGCCAAGGAGTGGAGATATGATCTTGGAGCTCTGTTAACAGGCCTTGGTCTGGGTGGTCTTGCCTTTGCCCTTGCAGCACAGGAAACACTTGCAAATATGTTTGGAGGCCTGACAATAATGCTAGATAAACCTTTTAATGTAGGCGACTGGATTCAGACAGACAGTTTTGAGGGAACGGTTGAAGATATAGGCTTTAGAAGCACAAAAATCAGAACCTTTGCCCAGGCGCTCGTAACCGTACCAAATTCTACCATAGCGAAAGTTCCTGTTACAAACTGGTCCAGAATGGGAAAGAGAAGAATAAAATTCAACCTTTGCATAAAATACGGTACAACGGCAGAACAGATAGAGGAATTATTAAAGCGTGTCAGAGAAATGCTGACAACTCATCCCGAAATACATCCGCAAACTATTTTTGTTTACTTTGATATATACGGGGTTAATTCCTATGAACTGCTTTTTTACTTTTTTACAAAAACCACAAAATGGCAGGAATATCTTGAAGTGAAGGAAGATGTGAATTTGAAGCTTTTGCGCATCCTGGATGACCTGGGAATTGAAGTTGCGGTACCCGCAGCAAATGTATACCTGAATAATAATTAAATGCATATGACCGTCAAAGAAGTTTATGCCAGGAATATTAGAAAATTCATGTAGCTTTGTTTTAGAAACAGCGCTAAAGTACGAAAGGAGAAAAAATGCCGAACACTAAATTATTGCTTCATATATGTTGTGCACCGTGTGCCACCGGTGTTCTTCAAAAGTTGAAAAGTGACGGTGGCTTTGACATAACAGGTTATTACTACAATCCAAACATTCACCCTTCAAAGGAGAATGAAGCTCGAAAAAAATCAGTTGAAGTCCTGTCAAAGGATGAAAATATAAGGGTTTTATATGACGGACAGCTAATGGTTACCTATTGGAAGGAAAATCTTGATGTTGATAAAGAACGCCGCTGTAAATTCTGCTATACAATAAGAATTGACCATATCGCTAAAACAGCAAAGGAAAAGGGTTTTGATGCGTTTACAACAACACTCCTTGTAAGTCCGTGGCAGGATCATGAGAAAATTCAGGAAATAGCTGAAACTGTTGCAAAAAAATATGGTGTCGGATTCATTTATCAGGATTTCAGGCCTTTCTACAGGGAGGGAAAAAATGAAGCCTACAGAAGAGGCTACTATTTACAGAAGTACTGCGGATGCATATTTTCCTACCGGGAATCGGATCACAAAAAGAAGCCGGTATACACAAGCTGGTACTGAAGCATTTAAGCTTTAGTACTGCCGCGGCTTTTTCGCTCCCAGAAAAAATGAACTAAAACCATCAGGACATTCATTACAAGACCGCCTAAAACAAAATAGGAAAAGGAAAATATACATATAATTAAAAGCAGCATTGCATAAGCCGAATAGTTTAGTTTGGATGTAAGTAATACATATTTTGGGGTCAGATGAATTTTCCCTTCCAGCAAATGCTCGTTCCTGTTAATAGTTGAGTAGAGAATTATATTGTTTATATGCCTTGCAACAATTATTATATGCTGTATTATTAATGCACCTGACAAAAATTCTGCTGTATTTGTGCTTCCCCACAGCGTTATCAGGTAAACAAAAAATGATATTACTATTGAAAAGCAATTTGGCGGATATTAAAAAGTTTGCTTTTTTCAATGTCTTTTTTATGCAGCGGATTTAATTCATATTCGAAAATAAAATATTCCGAATATTTTTGATTTTTCAACCTGTTTCCGATAATTGTCAGTAGTAGTCCAGCAGCATCAGTATTAATACTGCGATTGATAAAAGCATGGTTTACAGCTCCTTATTACAAATTTTGTTGTATTGCATCTATTATATATAAATAATAGCCAATACTTCCACAATAACTTTGTTGTTTAAGATAAAAATATGATTAAAATATTACCGTTTTGTTAAATCATAATGTTTGATATCAGCTTCATGCACAAAAATGACGAAAAATAAATAAAGAGTACCATTTTGGGGGATTACAAATGAAAAGGTTTATTACTGCTTTGGTTTTTGTTTTTAGTTTTTGCTTATTGTTAACAAATTTATCTTTTTCCCAGGGGATAACTGTGGATATAGCAGGTGGTAAATCCACTTACACTGGAAATGTATACAATCTTGAGTTAAATGGTATATGGGTTCCAACACAAACACCATGTATTGTTATTTCAGGGGTTGCTTATGTTCCTTTAAGAGAAGTATTCCAGGACTATCTTGGAATGACGGTGGGATATGACAGTAGTAAGGAAACTGCATATGTGCAGCAGGGTTCAAAAAGGATGGAATTTAGCTTAAATAATCAGGCCATTTATAAAAACGGCGCAAAAGTAGATACTGATTTACCTGTTGCGTCTATTAACGGCAATACTATGGTCCCTCTGTCTTTAACAGCCGGGTATTTTGGATATACTGTATCGGCAAAGGACAGTAGTAAAATTATAACCATACAATGGAATAATAAGGAAGACAGCGCTGCAATAATTAAAGAAACCAAGGTTACCGGAACTGTAAATAAAATTTCATATTATACCGAGAATGGGCAAGAGGTTATCTTTGTAGAAACTTCTGCAGATCAGATAAAAAAGCATTTTATATTGGCTCCCGGTGAAGATAACCCATATTACAGGCTTTGTGTTCAGTTTGCTAACGCCAGTATGGAAAATCCCGGCAAACTTGATGTTTATGCAGGCTCTGTGCAACAAATCCGATATGCACAGATGGAAAATCAAAACAGCATTGCAAACGTTGTTATAGAAATTAACCACAATCCCAAATACTCGGTGGATGTTGTTTCTAATGGCATAAAAATAACCATTCTTTCGGTGAAGTCTGATTCGGATACGGTAATTACTCCCACACCTACTAAGAGTCCGGAACCTGAAAAAACTCCAACCCCAACACCTACAGAGGTACCGAAACCTGTAATAACACCTGCGCCTGAACCTACGGAAGACCCAAAACCATCACCGACACCAACACCAACACCTGTAACACCAACGCCTGCACCTTCTGTTGAAGAGGTTGGCAGTGGTGCTGTGCGCTACACAACCGAGGGGAATGATTTAATTGTTTGGATTGACGGTATAAACCTTGTAAAGGAAATAAAAGAGAATCCTGGACGGTATAGTATAGAATATCGAGATATTGAGAAAATATTGCAAATAAAAATGCCTTTAAACAACAAATTTAAGACCGAGGCTCTTCCGGGATCTTCAATATTACATGGGATTATATCATCGAATAATAAATTCGATAATGAAACAAATATTAGGATTTCAGGTAAGGAAGATTTCAGCTGGGTACTTGCTTCGAATGGAAGTATCGGAACAAAAATTGTTATAAGTGAATCAAATGCCGGCAATAAACCAACACCATCACCCGCAACTAAGCCTGCAAGTACTACGCCTGCACCGGTACCACCAAAATCCACCGTACCGCAGATTACACCAACACCGACACCTGCACCTTCAACGGGTGACCTAATAAACCGTGGTGGTGGTGAACGTTCGAAAACAGTTTCATATGTGGCAGGTACAGATCAGGTTATTATAGATACAGCAACTTTGAAAGATTATAAAATTTTCAGACTAAGTAACCCTGCAAGGATAGTAATAGATCTTTATGATAATATTATTGAATCGGAGGAAGTTAAGACACCTCAGGGCAGGCTGTATACAAAAATCCGTACCGGACAGTTTGATAAATCAACAGCGAGGATTGTGCTTGAAATTCCGGATAATGTTAATTATGAAGCCAGTAAGAACGGTAACAGGCTAACTGTGAAACTTTCATATTCGGGAATTCAGAATATGGTTGTCATCGGCGATGTCGGCAACTTTTCGCTTAAACTTACCGGACAGGGGTTACGGGATAAAATTGAACAAAACATGAAAGATATCGTTATTGACAACGACAAAGAATTAAAAACTTTTACCTTTGTTTTTCCGAATGGGATTATAGACCTAGGCAGTGGGAGGCTTGAAGTTGGGGATAGTGTTATGAAATCAGTTCAGACCCTGACATCAGGAAAAAGTGCCGCCCTTAATATAACTCGTCAGAACAGTAATGTACAGTACAGCATTCGTTACACGAGTAACAGCAATGAAGTGATTATTGAGCCCAGCACAGGAACAGAACCGAAACCCGATACTGAAAATACGACAGAACCTGTTCCAGGTGGAAAACTGGTTGTTCTTGATGCAGGTCATGGTGGCTCGGATCCGGGAGCAACTTACGGAAAAGATGAAAAATGGTATAACCTTGACATAACATTAAGGCTTGAAAAACTGCTGAAAGCCAAGGGCGTTAATGTGAAATTAACAAGATCCACAGATGTGTTTATAGGGCTTGATGAAAGAGCAGAGATGGCTAATGAATGGGACGCTGATGTTTTTATCAGTATACATCATAATGCCTTAAAGAAAGCTCTGCATGGTACTATGACCTTCTTTTATACAGGCAGCTATAAGGGAAAAGAGTATGCTACAATTATACATAATGATCTGCTTAAAAACCTTGGCAGCAATGATCTTGGTGTGAAATCAGCGAACTTCGTAGTTTTAAAGAAAACCAAAATGCCGGCTGTTTTGGTTGAAATAGGTTGCCTGACAAACGATCAGGAGCTGGCTAAACTAAATACCGAGGAATATAGGCAGAAAGCAGCAGAATCCTTGTGCGAAAGCATACTTAAAATAGTTTCGCAATAAAATTATAAATTCCAAATTACAGAATTTTATATAAAAAGTAAATAAAAAAATCAAAGGAATTCATTTATTCTTTTGATTTTTTTATATTTCCTATTATGATAATATGTATAAGTGAGTAATTTTTAAGTATTTACTCAAAATAAAAAAGCAATCTATATCTAAACTTTATATTTTTTATAAATGAAAGGAATCCTGAATATGCAGCGTATAGACGGTAGGAAAAGCAATGAATTAAGAGATATTAAAATAACACGGAACTATATCTGTCATGCTGAAGGTTCGGTTTTGGTTGAGTTTGGTAATACTAAAGTAATCTGCACCGCTTCTGTTGACGATAAAGTTCCTCCTTTTAAAAAAGGTACGGGTGAAGGTTGGGTAACTGCTGAGTATAGTATGCTTCCGCGCTCAACCCAGGTTAGAAATGTTCGCGACATTAACAAGTTAAGGTTAAATGGCAGAGCAAATGAGATTCAACGATTAATAGGACGTTCATTACGTTCTGTTATTGATTTTAAAATACTGGGCGAGCGTTCAATCATTATAGATTGTGATGTAATCCAGGCAGACGGAGGTACAAGAACAGCTTCAATAACTGGTGGTTTTATCGCACTAATAGATGCATGCAGCTATCTTGTAGATAAAAAGCTAATTTCAGAAATCCCTGTCAAAGATTTTGTTGCTGCTGTCAGTGTGGGGATTGTCAATGAAAACATACTGCTCGACTTATGTTACGAAGAAGATTCAAATGCTACCGTAGATATGAACGTTGTTATGACCGATTCCGGCCAACTTATTGAGGTACAGGCCACAGGTGAATTAGCACCTTTTTCCCGGGAGGCCATGCATCAATTATTAGACGTGGCTGAAAAAGGAATAACCGAATTAATAACCATACAAAAGAATGTTTTACTGGAAGGATTTATATAATTAGTAGTTATGGATAAACTGGTTATTGCGTCAGGGAATACTGGAAAGATTACAGAAATAAAAGCAATTTTAAATGAACTTCCGCTAAAAGTTGTTTCAATGAAAGAAGAAGGTTATAATCCGGAATTTGATGAAATTGGAGCAACATTCAGTGAAAATGCATTAATAAAAGCTAAAACTTTAAATAAAGTTGTAAATGGAATTGTTCTGGCAGATGACAGCGGACTCGAAATTGATTTTTTAAATGGAGCTCCGGGAATTTTTACTTCCCGTTTTGCCGGAGAGAACGTAAGTCAGGAAGAGAAAAATAATAAAATAATATATCTTCTTAAAGGTATCGACAAAAGGTACAGAACTGCCAGGTTTGTATGTTCTATTGCTTTTATTTCCAACAGTATAACTTTCACAGTTGAAGAATCAATAGAGGGGATTATATCCGAAGAACCCATGGGTGATGCCGGTTTCGGTTATGATCCGATTTTTTTTGTACCAGAATACCAAAAAACATTTGCAGAGCTGCCCGAGGATATAAAAAATAAAATAAGTCACAGGGCAAAGGCGCTTGCAAAACTACGGCAGAAATTGTCAATTATATATGGAATTAAACCCGGTTAATTTAATGATTGCTTATTTGCTACCATCTTCAGATTACAGGAGTTGAAGACCTAACTATGACAAAGCTACTGATTATGAGTGATACCCATGGAGATACAACATTGGCTGAAAAAGTACTGAAAATGAACCCGGACGTCGATATTGTAATCCATCTCGGGGATTATTACAGAGACGCAGAAAAGTTACAACGATTATACCCTGATGTTCGTTTCGAATATGTATACGGAAACTGTGATTTTATGATTGGCAATGTTCCAATGGAAAAACTTATTGAAATAGAAGGCCAGCGTATACTATTAACCCACGGGCACCGGTATTCTGTTAAGTGGGGTATTGAAAAACTTCAGGATAAAGCCCATAATGATAATATCCAGTTGCTTTTGTTTGGACATACGCATATGCAACAGGTTACCTATGGTCCCGGGTATATTATATTAAACCCGGGAAGTATTTCTGAGCCAAGGGGTAATGATGAAGAATCGTATGCTATTGTTATAATAGACAATAAAAAAATAAATGTTGAATTAAAAAAGGCAGTTTGCGTTCTTTAAAACATAGAAAGGAGTACTGTATTGTCTGACATTATATATTTTGATAACAGTGCTACAACGTCTGTATATCCCGATGTCTTATCGGAAATGAATGAAGTATATTTAAAATATTATGGAAATCCTTCCTCACTTCACAAAATGGGGAATGAAGCAGATATACTCCTGCAGAAATCAAGGGAAACAATAGCAAAAACCCTTAATGTTCCGGACAATTGTATTTATTTTACTTCCGGAGGGACCGAGTCAAACAACTGGGCTATAAAAGGGGCTGCCAGAGCGAATAAAAGAAGGGGTAACAAAATTATAACAACCAAAACCGAGCATCCATCGGTGTTGGAATGCTTTAAATATCTTGAGACCGAAGGCTTTTCACCTTTTTTTTTGGAGGTAAGCTCTGATGGTCTTATCAGCCCTGATGAGGTTAGAGACAAGGTTGATGCTAACACCATACTGTTCAGTTTTATACTTGTTAATAATGAAACCGGTTCAATTCAAAGAGCCCAGGATATAATAAGGGAAGTCCGTATTAAAAATCCGAAAACCTTGATTCATATAGATGCAGTACAGGCTTATGGAAAAATACCAATTAATCTTTCAAGATTAGATACAGATTTACTGTCAATAAGTTCACATAAAATCCACGGGCCTAAAGGTTGCGGTGCCTTATATATAAAAAAGAATACCCGCATAATTCCTGTTATGCATGGGGGTGGCCAGGAAAGCAAATTCCGGTCGGGTACCGAGAATTTACCTGCAATATTTGGTTTTGCCAAGGCCGCTGAGTTAATTCATGAAAGTATGGAAGAAAACAGAAAAAGGATAAGGGAAATTAAAAATACAATACTTCAGGGGCTTCAGAAAGAATTTGGTGACGGTTTTCATGTAAATTCCCCTGAAGATTCCTACGAAGGAATCTTAAACATTGCGTTCCCAAGAGTAAAGGCACAGGTACTGATGCACCATCTGGAGACAAAAAATATTATTGTTTCTATAGGATCTGCATGTTCTTCACGAAAAAACATACAAAGTCATGTACTATCGGCTATGAAAGTGCCTAAGGAAAATATTGAAGGTGCAATCAGGCTTAGCTTTTCGGGTATGAACACCGTTGAAGAAGCTTTTAAATTTATACAGGCAGTGAAGGAAATAATACCAATAATAAGGTATTAAATAGATTTACTTTAATTGCAATGAAATGGTGATAACTATGAAAACAATAATACTGGTGCGTTATGAAGAAATTTTTCTGAAGGGATTAAATAAGCCGGCTTTTGAGGCAAAACTTATAAAGAATATGAAGCATGTTTTGAATGGCTTAGGTTTAGTATCTATAACAAAATCTCAAAGCAGGATATATGTTGAGCCGGAAGATGAAGATTATCCTGTTGATGAGGCAATAAGGCGCCTTACAAAGGTTTTTGGTATTGCCTCTGTTAGTCCTGTGCATAAAATAGAAACAAATTTTGAAACAATATCCGAAAAAGCTGTTGAAATGACGAAAGGGATAATGTCAAGATCAGGCTACAGAACTTTTAAGGTGGAAACCAAACGAGCAAATAAGAAATTCCCGCTTAATTCAATGGAAGTTTCCAGGGAATTAGGTGCTGTACTGCTACGTAATATACCCAGGCTAAAAGTTGATGTTAATGAGCCGGATTTTATTGTCCATGTTGAAATACGAGATTACACCTACATTTATTCGGAAATTGTACCAGGTGTAAAAGGTCTTCCTGTTTGTTCGAATGGAAAAGCTACCCTCCTCCTTTCAGGAGGTATAGACAGTCCTGTTGCCGGGTGGATGGTTGCAAAAAGAGGTGTAAAAATTGAAGGAGTGCATTTTTACAGTTATCCGTATACCAGCGAAAAGGCAAAAGAAAAGGTTATCCGGCTGGGCAAAATACTGGCTGAATATAATCTGGGAATGAAGCTCTATATAGTGCCTTTTACAGAAATCCAGATGGCTATAAATCAAAAATGCCCCGAGGAATACCTTACCATTATTATGAGAAGATTCATGATGAAAATTGCAGAAAGAATTGCTGAAAAAAACGGCTCTTTGGGTCTTGTAACCGGTGAAGCAATAGGGCAGGTGGCTAGCCAGACTCTTGAAAGCCTTTTGGTTACCGACAGTGCTGTAACGCTTCCTGTATACCGGCCCTGTATAGGTATGGATAAAAGCGAAGTGGTGGATATATCAAAAAGAATAGGAACCTATGAAACTTCCATACTTCCTTATGAAGACTGTTGTACGGTTTTCGTTGCAAAGCATCCGGTAACAAAGCCAAAGCTTCAAAAAACCATAGAGTACGAGTCGGTACTGAATATTGAGGAACTGGTACAAAAAGCCATTGATGGTACGGAGGTAATGGAGATAGAATAAAACAAAACAGCCCGAATACTATATACTGGTGATGTATATGGTATTAAAAAGGGTTGAAGACTTGGATGAATCCTTAAGACATAAAAAGGAAAACAGGTTTCAAAGAATACGTCTGTGGCAGGTTATATCTCTGTTATTGTTTTTGATTGTTTTGTCGGGTTTTTTGTATGCACAGTACATTTTGAATTTGACTACGATCTATCCAAATATATATATAGATGGAATTGAAGTAGGAGGATTACACCGCGATGAGGCCATTGCTCTTCTTGCAGAAAACATGGATAAAGCTTATCTAAGTGATTATTTAACCCTTTCAATACCGCACAAGCAATACAAAATTTACTTCAGTGATATTGATTATGCACCCGATTATAACAGGGCAGTGGAATTAGCATACAATATTGGCAGAACAGGAAGTGCTGTTCAAAAGCTTAACGAAATTTGGAAAGTGCGTAAGAACTCACTGTCTATCACGCCACAAATGTGCTATAATACTGAGAAGACAGTAAACATACTTGAAAGTATTAGTAAAGAAACCTTTAAAGAAGCCCAGAACGCTGAAATTAAAATTTCGAATGGTAGAGTGGAGATCAAGCCTCATGTATCCGGTTTTCTGGTGGATGTAAACAAGAGCCTGATAAGAATTGACAATTTCTTAATTAACAGGGTATGGGAGGACATTGAACTATATGTTGAAGAAAGCCTTCCGCATGTTACAACACAAATGGTTGAGAATATTACATATAAGCTCGGTGAGTTTGAAACGGCTTTTAATCCTGAAAATGAGCCGAAGGTACATAATTTAAAGACTGCTTGCAATAAAATAAATCAAAAGCTCCTTCTTGCCGGAGAAGAGTTCTCTATGGATAAGGCACTTGGGGACAGAACAGAGCAAAATGGTTACAAAAAAGCAAAGGTAATAATAAATAACGAACTTGTGGACGGTCTTGGTGGCGGAATATGCCAGGTAACATCAACTATTTATAATTCGGTTCTGTTATCAGGGCTTGAAGTGCTGGAAAGAAGAAATCATACACTACCGTCCACATATATCGAAATGGGCAGGGACGCCACTATTGCCCAGGGTTATATTGATTTCAGGTTCAAAAACACCACAGGTTATGCGATTCTCATTGAAGCAAGAACCATTGGGAACAGGGTAATAGTTACAATATGGGGCCGTGAACCGGAAGTAAAGACAACTGCAAGAATCAGAACACAAATTATTGAGGTAATTGAGCCCGAAGGAGTTGAAGAAGTAGCTGATCCTTCACTTAAAGCAGGGGAAGCTGTAGTTATACGCGAAGCAAAACCCGGCTACAAAGTTGAAGTATACAGGGATATCCTAGATATGACGGGAAATGTTATTAAAACCGATAAAATATCTGTAGATACATATCAGCCCCAAAAGAAAAAAATAAAAGTAGGAGCGGGCGGAAACTAAAGTGAGGTTATAGTGATGACAAAATTGGAACCAACTTTCAACTCTGAGATCTTATGTCCTGTTTGCGAAAAAAAGATTAAGGTAACAAAGGTTCGTTCAAAATTTGTAAAACTATTGAAACAGGACGATGACTTTTGTCCTTATTATGAAACTATCAATCCGGTTTTTTATGAAGCATGGGTCTGCAATTATTGCGGGTATGCAGCTCACAGTACGGTTTTTAAAAATGTAACACAGAGTGGTCGTAAAGCTGTGCTTGAAAAAATAACCCAAAATTGGACAAGCCGTGAGTTTACCGGTGAACGGGATTACAAGCAAGCCCTTGAAGCATTTAAAATTGTTTTGTACAATTTACAGGTCAGAGAGGCGCCCTTTTCAGAGTTTGCAAAAATCTGCCTGAGAATAGCGTGGGTTTACAGATATATGAACAATACCGAAGAAGAAAAAAGGTTTTTGAAATATTCCTATGAATATTATAAAAAAGTATACACACGGGAAAGCTCAAAAAACAGTGACCTTGATGAATTCACGATAATGTACATCATAGGAGTGCTTGCAAAAAGGCTTGATTTAACCAGTGATGCAATACAATGGTTCAGCAGGCTGATATCTTTAGCTTCGGATCCGACCGAAAGGGAAAGAATAAAACCTATAATTTTAGAAAATGCCAGAGAACAGATATACCAGCTGAGAACCGAAATGAAAGAAAAAGAAAGTTAAAGTTAAGGTGAATTTAATGGATATTGGAAAGCTTCCAAATGAAATACTCAATTCTTTGGTTTTAAATAAATTACAAAATAACAGGAAAGAAGTAATTGTAAGACCCTCAATTGGTGAAGACTGCGGTGCGGTGGATTTTGGCCGGGAAATTTGCGTTATATCAACAGATCCAATAACAGGTACCGAAAACCAGATTGGAACAATTGCTGTTAACGTTGCTTTAAACGATATAGCGTCAAGTGGTGCCGAACCAATAGGGTTAATGGTTACAATGCTGATTCCTCCTGAAGCATCCCTCTCAAGCGTTGAAAATATTGTAAACCAGCTTGCTGAAGAAGCTAAAAAAACAAATGTAGACATTATTGGCGGGCATACCGAAGTTACCGATGCAGTTAACAGGTTTGTATTAAGCATTACTGCCATTGGCAAGACAATTAACAGGACTGTTGTAAGGACTTCTGATGCAAAACCCGGTGATGACTTAATTCTGACAAAATATGCAGGTCTTGAGGGAACCTCAATTTTAGCTTATGATTACGAAAAAGAATTAACTGATAAATTCGGAAAAGAGATTGTAGAAAATGCAAAAAGCTTAATACAGGACATCAGTGTAATAAAAGAAGGTCTGATTGCAGCTAAGTTCGGTGCCCATGCCATGCATGATGTAACAGAAGGAGGGGTTCTGGGTGCAGTTTGGGAAATGTGTCATGCTTCAGGCTGCGGGGCAAAAGTTTACAAAAATGAGATTCCCGTTCTTAAAGAAACTAAATTGATATGTGAACACTTTGATTTAGATCCCTTAAAGCTTATATCCAGCGGATGTATGTTAATAGC
>ERZ773359.55-NODE-55-length-125871-cov-9.784018_pt1 | contig 125871 bp, 125 predicted proteins | sample MGYA00374955_ERZ773359 | MGnify/ENA primary metagenome ERZ773359 (study PRJEB29098, sample SAMN04486028) | biogas fermenter metagenome | study: EMG produced TPA metagenomics assembly of the Biogas fermentation microbial communities from Germany - Plant 4 DNA1... | reverse complement strand
TCATTTGGCAAAATTTAGTAATAAGTAAAATACCTTGCCCTACAGAGAGAGTTCTTGGAAATGGCCGTTTTTTCTCCTTTTACTTCCGGCCTATACCAAATCGCATATCCGCTCTGATCTAAAGGGATCTATCCGCCGGACTTGAACTTTTATTCTAGGTAACAATGGTGGAGGTGGTGTTTATGCAGGCTAAGCGTCTTGCCGTTTTCATTCTTGTTTTGCTCTTGGTGCAAATAGTACATGCAAAAGTCTACGACATCTTCCCTACTCCGCAAACCTTGATTTTGGGAACTGAATCCTTTCCTCTCGAAAGTTTCTCGTTGATGTGGAAAGTTGATGCAGATCTAAAGGATAAGTTTCAGTTCAGCATTGTTGAAAGCGAAGATGCACCGCGCAAGATCAGTGTCACCATCGGAGAAACAGTTGAGCTTTCCCACTACGGAAACGAGGCCTATCTCATCGAAGTCACCGATGAAGGAGGCAGAATAGTGGCAAGTAGCGAGCGAGCTCTCTACTACGCTCTCATAACTTTCAAGCAACTCATCAAAGATGCAGTAGAGCTTCCGGAGGTAACCATCATCGATGCCCCGGATTACCAGATCAGAGGCGTTATTGAGGGTTTCTATCACGATCCCTGGAGCCACGCTGCTAGAGTGGACATGGTCCGCTTTCTTGGCGAAAGCAAAATGAACACCTACGTCTACGCTCCCAAAGACGATCCCTATCACCGCGAAAAATGGCGGGAGCCTTATCCCGATGAAAAACTTGCGCAGCTAAAAGAACTAGTGCAAGCTGCCAAGGCCAGCTATGTAGACTTCGTGTTTGCCATCTCTCCAGGTCTTTCCATCGAGTTTTCTTCAGAATCCGACTGGCAGAAGCTGCTCGCGAAAACCGACGCCATGATCGAAATCGGCATTACACACTTCGCCCTTCTCCTAGACGACATCGACCCCAATCTGCGTTCTGCACGGGACAGGGCAAAATACGGCAACGACTATGCTCTTGCTCAAGTAGATCTATGTAATAGATACCAGGATTACCTGGCGGCTAAGATACCGGGTCATAGGCTGATAGTTGTTCCCACCGAATACTACCAGGAAGGCACCTCGCCCTACCGCAGAACTTATAACACCAAACTGTCGCCGGATATCATCGTCTACTCCACAGGCTACGGTATAGTTGCCCAAACCATTACTCCAAAAGAAGCTCGGGAGATCTACGAGATTTGGGGACATGACATTGTTTACTGGGATAACTATCCTGTAAACGACTACAACCGAACCAAGCTGTTTATGGCCCCTATTGCCGGAAGAGGTCCGACCCTTCCGGGCACTTTGGGCTTTACCTTCAACCCCATGAACGAGGCGGAACTGTCCAAACTGCCTCTTCTTACCTGTGCTGACTACACCTGGAATTCTGCAAGTTACGTGCCCGAGCATTCGTGGGAAAGAGCTGTTGCTATCCTTGGTGGCGAGCATCAGGACACCTACAGAAGATTTGCCGAGCAAAATCTAGTCTTTTTCCCAGATGGACCACAACAAGAGTACCCGACTTTGACCAAACTGGCACAGGAGTTCCTCACAGCACACAAAGCCTACGCAGAGGCTCGCAAAAGCTCCGCAGACGCTCCCATCGTCGATGAGTTGAAAGATGACACACTGGCTAAGCTCAAAGCGCTCCAGGACGAATTCCGCGCTTTGGAGGGCTTAAGGGGAGAGTTTGAGGAGTATTTCCCTCTAGCTGCAAAAGAGGCTGCACCATACCTGAAGCGGTTGGAAAACTGGGGGAAGGTCGGTGCGTACTACACAGACACCCTTCTTAAAATCCTCGAAGCTGGGCCGCTCTCTAGCAGTACCGTAACACCGGAAATGCTCTCAACGTACAGCACAGCTTTAGAGACGTATCTGAAGGGGCTTGCTCTAAATCGCTTCGATGTCCTCTCTTCATCTCAGATCGGCAGCTCCACAGTGGTCCTGCCCATTCTCGACAGTCTAGGAAGAGTCTTTGCATCTAACTTCACTGCCGAGACAATAGTTGCTTCCACAAACATGCCAGTCTGGCAGAATTACGTGCCGGCAAATGCCGTAGACTCAGATACCGGAACCTTCTTCTGGAGTTCAAGAGGTCAGAGACCAGGCGACTTCTTCATGGTAGATCTCGGCAGCGTTCAAACTCTAAGTGGTATTTCTCTTTTGATGGGGAACAGCAACCTCGACTACTTCCACAAGTGTATAGTAGAGATCTCCGCTGACGGTACTCTCTGGGAAGCGGTTGCAACCCTCGAAGGTACTCCAGACCACATCATCCAATTCTCCGAACCTAAAACCGCACGATACCTGAAGGTCACCGGGCTTGTTGAGAAGGAGTACTGGATCATCATCCGCCAGTTTGAGCCGATCTATACCGAGAAAAAGACGGCTTTTGGATATGATCGCACCATGGTCGACGTCTTCAACAAGATCGCCGTAGACCCGTTGTTCATTATTGAGAGTGAAATCACCGTTAGTTTGGAAGTGCCCGTACCAATAGAGACGGCAGGAATCATCCAAGACCCATCGCTACCCACAACTTGGACCCTGTCCTACTCCCTCGACGGTGAAACCTTTATCGAAGGGGCGGTTCTCGATAGTTTAGTTCAGGTCTTACCCCTACCTCCTGACCCGATAAAGGCTTTAAGGTTCACCCCTCACGAGGAAGGCACCTATCTCAGATCGATCTTTGTTGTTCCTAAGAACTAGAAATGAAAAAGGGCTGCAGCGTTAAAACTGCAGCCCTAAATATTTGTCAAGTTTCAGTTGAACAGCCATGCGCGGACTAAGCTACTCAGGGAACTAATGATGCTGAGATATGCAGCAACTTCAGTAGGATTGAGTTTCTTGCTTCTGTTCACATAGATAACGTCGCCGGGGAAGACTTCCGGATTTTCGCTGGCACTGCCTTCAAAGATCAGCTTGCCTTTGCCGGCAGATACGGTAGAGGCAGTTTCAGGGTCTCCATCTCTGTAGATCCGGACGTTGTTCAGATCTGAGTAGGCGGTTGGACCACCGGCTTTAGCCAGAACGTCAACAAGCCTTGCTGAAGTCGTTACGGCGTACGAACCCGGAGTTTCCACTTCACCCAGAACCGTTACCGGCTTTACCTCATGGACAAAGATGGTCTCTTTGCCTGTCAGCTCAATCTCGCCAAATGGCACAAATTCCACAGTATCCTCTAGCCTGATCTCGATTCTGGCAAGATCAGCTCTGGTGGTGAACCCACCGGCGAGAGCAATGAGATCGGACAGCGTGTCGCCTTCTTTGAAGCTGTACTGGCCTGGTCTTTGCACTTCACCGAAGACCAGCACCGTTGATCTTGCCTCCCCAACAAAGATTACCTCTCCGCCGCTTATAACAACGTTTGCAGGATCCGCTGGGTTAGCCAGAGCACTAGCGATGTTTATGGTTTTGAACTGATCATCTTTTCTGACCACTAGTTCGTAATCGGCTTTTTCTGTGAGGCCTCCGGCAAGGCCGATGACATCAAGCAGTTTCTGGTTTCTCTCCACCGTATAGGTGCCCGGGCGAGCTACCTCACCCATCACCAGAACCTGACGGTTCCACTTGGGTATCTCAAGGATGTCTCCGCCACGAAGCGGTTCGTTCTTCGACCAATCGACCGGCAAAATTTCACCATTTCTCGTGATGAAGGCGCTCTGCAGATCGCTGGACTCGGTCTGTCCGCCTGCAAGGGCAAGAACGTCCCAAACAGTGAGTCCCTCGTGCCAGACGAAACTGCCCGGCCTGGCAACTTCACCGAGGACTAGAACTCTTTGATAGGAGATTCCCACAAAGAGTGACTCTCCGCCGGTGAGGACTTCCATGGAATCCACAGGAACTTCTCTGCTGACGCCGTCTTTGACAACAGTTAGAGTCTTTGCAGCATCCTGCTGCAAACCTCCTGCAAGGGCTAGAGCACCTGAGACGGTCAGCCCTTTTCTAACCTCGTAGGCACCTGGGCGCACAACCTGTCCGGCAACGATGATCTGCTGCCTTTCAGGAATAGTAATCACATCTCCATTTTGCAGTACCATGGAACCGAGTCTTGTGAGGCTGCCTACTGTCTCCTCACCGCCGCGCTGCAGGGAGATTGCACTGTCGTCGGCAGTGTCAAGGAGTCCACCAGCTTGAGCTATTATTTCAAGTAGGGTTTGTTCTCCAGTGGGCAGGTAGGTTCCCGGATTCTTGACCGCTCCTAAAACCAGAACGGGACTGGTTTTCGGCACGAAGATAATCGTCCCGGAACCGATCGTAACATCCAGGCTGGGGTCTCTTAAAACCTTCGCCAAATCCACAGTCCTTTCCCCAACTGTAACCTGTCTCAGGTCGGCGAAGTTGGTTGGTCCACCAGCTAGGGATATGGCTTCGAGTAGGGTGTTCGCCTGTGCTACAGCGTAGTTTCCTGGCTTTACAACCTCTCCCAAAACCAGCACCATGTTGGTGGATGTCCCCACAACCAGCGACTCTCCGCCGGTAAGAGGGGTTCTATCGTAAACCGAAGTAACGACGGTTTCACTGTCTTTGTAAATGGTTACCTCTTGAGATGCATCCTGCAGCAAACCTCCTGCAAGTGCTATGGCATCTGCTACTCCCATTCCCGAAGCTATCTGGTAGGAACCTGGTCTGAGCACTTTCCCGGAAATGACTACCTGTCTCTTTTCAGCCACTACCAGCGTATCGCCGGGTTGAACCATCTTGTCGCCGATCTCTTTGAGGGCACCTTCATAAACGGTTTCCTTCCCGTATCTTTCAACCCTGACTTGGTTTTCATCGGCGTTGAGAGTAAGTCCGCCTGCAAGGGCAATAACATCAAATACTGTGGCATCAGCGGTCGAAAGAGGAAGACTATAAGTACCAGGATTCTTCACCGCACCTAACACCAGAACTGGCTTTGCAGCTGGTACGCTGATGGTAGTTCCGGCCGTAAGTTCCATGTCTAGGCTGGGATTCTGCAGGATATTTGCAGCGTTAATTTCTAGATCTCCAACCTTAATATGTTCTAAGTCAGCGGTCTGCAGCGGTCCTCCAGCAGCTGCTAATGCATCCAAAAGGGTGCTGCCATACTCCAAGTTGTAAAAGCCGGGTCTTGCAACATTGCCCAATACCTGTACTCTGAATGTACGGTACTTGGCAACCTGCACAGTCACCAAAGGATCCAAAAGGTAGACTTGGAGCCTCTCTACAAGAGCTTTCTCAACTTCTTCTAGCGTATATCCATCAACGTGTAGCTGTCCTGCAAGAGGAACGGCGATACGCCCATCAGGACCAACAACCACATCTGTCCGCAGGTCGGGTCTTTCCCAAACGGTAATGATCAGCTGATCACCTGGTCCCAATCTGTACAGTTCGGTTGCTGCTGAGCTAAACGCTAAAATGAATATTAATAAGAACAATAATCCATGTCGAATCGATCTCTTGTGCATCGTCCTACCTCCAAAAGCGTCCTCAAGAGTTGTCCAAAAGCTTACTTCTTATTGTTTCCACATTTCCCTGCCAATCCCTCTGCACAAACCAAATAAAAGCAAAAATAGAGCCGTTTTGAACGGCTCTATGCTTGTTTCTTCTAGTTAAACATGACGCCTCCGACTCTCGCTTCGTACTTGACCTCAATTGGGAAGCGCGTTCCCTCAGGTAAGATCAACGCTTTGCCTGGAGACATAAAACCAGGAGCTGTTCCTTCTACTGTGATCACAACTCCACCTGCAACTGACGCGGATGCCTTTAGGTCGGAGTAGCTTGTGTTAAATGCAGCTATGGACTTTTCAGTCATGCCAACGTCGATGCGAGTTCCGTCGATTGCCGTAAGGCTACCCCAAGATATCTCCACGGTACCGTGCTTACCCATGCTGCCTAACGGTGTCACATTGATTACCGTTCCTCTACCTTGAGCACCTGCAGGAATCACCAGCCGCTCATTAATGACCACATCTTCAGCTACTGTGTACGGAATCACCGTTCCGGGTTTTGTATCCTCAGAGCTCAGTGCGATGTTTATTCTAACCCTAACGACTGTACCGCTGGAAACCTTAACGGTCTCTACATTGAAACTGTTGGTCGGGAAGATATCGTTACTGATCCTGTTGATTCTTTCAAATACGCTGCCTGCAGACAGCTGGCCGTAGAACTGGCTCTCAATCTCACCTATACGGCTGACGATGGATCCGGTGGAAAGCTTTTGAAAGAGAGCCCACTCAATTACGTTGAGTTTTAGAACTATGGAACCTTCAGTAAGGCTTTCTCCGGTGATGAAGTTGTACGCTGAGGCTAAGCGCTGGACGAACGCACCAGACTTGGTGACGCCGAACAGATCCTGTTCAATGGCGTTCAGTCTATTTACCAGAGGTCCGTCGCTAGCTCCGCCGTAAAGCATTACTTCTATTTCAGCAAGAGCCTGGTGAGTAGGTGGAAGTTCAGCGGCAGCTGTCAAGACCGGTAAAACCAAAATCAAAGATACCAAAAGAATAGTCAGCCTTCTTTTCATTGAAGTTCCTCCTCTTTAAAACTGAATACTGATCTCTGCTGTGGCTAAATTTTCATCAGCTGTCTTTCCTGTCAACTTCTCCGAAGAAGTAACTAAACGATAAGCAAGATTGATATAAGTGCTGTCGGTGATGCCGTAGCCAATCTTCAGACGTGCCGTGTTACTTTCCTCTTCGTTGTCTCTGCTGTAGTACTGGTAGTCTGCCTGGACGTTGGCTTGCAGGATATCGAAAGTGATTCCTGCGGAGGCACCTTTTGTAATAGCTATACCTTTCTCCTGGTCGTTAACTCCTCCGTAGAGCAATCCTGCTCTTAAAACAGCTTTCTCATTTATTGGAATGCCTACGACTAAAGAAGTTACCTGAGGAACTTCAATTTGTTCGCGTAAGTTTGGAGGGGAGAACAAACTGTCTTCTCGATTCTGACTCCTATTGGGCTGTACGTACCCGTAGAGGGGGTCGTTATAAGTAGCCAAATGAAACTCTCCAAGTTTGAAGGAGAAACCAAGGTCAGGCAGAGTGAACACCCTGTTTCCCTGAATGTCTGCTCCGGCAGTCACCCCAGCCCCTAATTGAACAGAACCAAATCTAAGGGCCGCTTCAATACGGTAGGACTCATCATTGTTAGCGAGCAAAGCTCCTCCCAGAGCTAAGTTTCCCAACTGAATCTCGCCTGCAAGCCTCTTGTTTACTTCAGAAAGAGACACGTACTCCAATCTAAAACGAGCCCAATCGGCAATCTCATTTGTGTAGCTTGCAACAAATGGCTTCACCATCTCGGTGAGAATGAGATCGACCTCTCTATCTTCATCCCACAATCCATACAGCGTCAGGTTGTCCTGACCCTGATAGACAGCAAACCTCCCGAAGTAAAAGCCGTAACCCAAATCGCTGAGTTCGCTGCGATACTTGTAAGTCAGACCCATCAGCGACTCTAAAGTCTCAAGGGTGAAGTTTGAGTATTGGTTCTTCAACTCAGGGAGCTTCTTGACAATGGAAGGGACATCAATAACAATTCTAGCGCTGAGACTGTCGGTTTTAGTACCGCTGACCCTGGTCCAAGCTCTCCCCACGAGACTTGCAAGTTCATAGGGGCTGCTGTTTTCCGCTCGCAATACACCAAAAGCTTCATCGGCGTTGAGCAATCCTGAGCCGATCAGCACCTTAAACTCGTGATCTTTCTCTTGGTCCTGGCCAGAAGCTAGACCGACGCAAGTCAGTGCAACAAGAAGAATGATTATAAGGGCGGTATTTAGTTTTCTGGTCATTTCGCGCCACCCTCTTTGTTATCAAGAATACAAATGGTAATGTTATATCTTCTCGTAGGAAGAAGATTATTCCTTCCTGACGAAACGGTGCGACTCACATGTTTTTGCGGCTGTTTAGATACCTATCTACCAGGATTCTGGCAGCATAGTCGTCTAGAGGACGCCTTACGCTCCGCAATCCTTTAGGCAGGATCACCTGCCAACCGTAGCCGTTTTCTCGGAAGTAGAGTTCCTTTGCCTCGAGCGTCGAATAACCCTCCTCAACGAGTTCAACCGGGAGATCCAACTCTTCGACAAGAGGCAGATACCGCCTTGCTGTAGTGCCGTTTCCCATCACAACTGTTATACGCTTCCCCTTACTTATTCCCTCGATCTCAGCGATGAGCTCATTAGAAGGCACGATTTTCTGAAGCACTACACGGCCTACACTGTCCACCAATGCCAGGCCGCACTTGTCTTTCCCTGGATCTATTCCTAAAAACAGCATTAAATCACCTTCACAGCTTAATAGCTTCCCTCTGCAGATAGTCTGTACAATAGGGCAAAAAAACGGTGGCAGGTGCCACCGTTTTTTTCTACAGTTAGCTAATTACATCACGATACCAACTACGATGCCGGCGATACCAGCGAGCAGACCAAGAATAGCGATGGTTCTGGTGGTCTTGAGTTGGCCTTCCATGGTGATGATCTTGTCGTTTTGAGCTTCGAGCTGATCTTTGAGCTCATTGATGGACTTTGTGCTGTCTACAGCAGCGATCTTCTCATCCATGCTTGCTTCCAGTTCAGTGGAGAGAACAGCAAGTTTGGACTCGGTAAGAGCACTTGCTTCTTCCACAGTCTTCAGCTGAGCGATGATGGTCTTGAATCTGTTAGCCATGAACTGGTAAACGCGTGCTTCTGTGTCGCTCATGATGCCTTCGACTTCAAACAGGATGTCTTCGGCTTTAGCATCGATGAGTGCTGTAACTTGGTCTTCTGTCAGACCAGCAAACTCATGAACGATGTGTTTCTCGATAACTGGTTTCTCGATATATTCTTTCTCAATGATCTTGGTTACTTCGACAGGTTCTTGAATAACTCTTTCAATGGTCTTTTCGATGATTGGCTGAACAGGTTGATTTACTGTAACAGGCTGTTGAACTACTCTCTCAATCACAGAAGCTGGTTGAGCTTCGATTCTGTCGAGAAGTCTGGCAATGAGGACTGCTACAGAGTATCTGTTCATTGGCTCGGAACCGCTGAAAGTACCATCAGGCATACCACTAAGTAAACCTTCGTCGACCAATCTAGTAACAGCATCATATGCCCAGTGATCAGCTGGAACATCAGGGAAACTAGCGGATGCTACTAGACCTAAACTCAAAACTGCAACAACAACAAATGCCATCATTTTGGTGAATTTTTGTTTCATATGAACCTTTACCCCCTCTGGTTATGGTAAATAAATTCCGCTTTTGAGAACTCCTCTGCGTTCTCGAGATGATCTGAAACAAACGCAGTCACTGGCGACCTCAGTTGTTTCAATTACCTAATCAGTTATATTCTTCAATAGAAAGGCATTTCCTTCCTTTAGCAACATTTAAATCGTTTGGCGTTTACTATTTTCCCTTTCCTGAAACACTCAGAAGGAACAACATTTCCCAGTTGGAGTTCGATCATTCTAGGAGAGCTTCGACCCTCCTAGAACAAATCCTTAAACTGCAAATCCTAATCTTGAAAGTTCCCATGCAACGTGTTCGATGGAGCGCTGTACAAAGATCGCTAGTTCCGGATGTTCTTCTAACAGCCTCCCCAGTACAACTGCAAATTCCATGCGGCTTAAATCGGAAAACTCCAAAATCCGCACATAGTCCGGTATCTGCTCCAGTCTTTTTGCTGCAACAGACAGGACCTCCTGCCTAAACCTTTTGTCCACAACTTCAGCATGAGTCAGAGTCGAGAATAGAAGAAGAACAAGCATCAAAAGCAGAAGCTTTTTGATCCTCATGTCTCTCCCTCCTCAACATAGACAATTGGTCAAAACTCGGTCAGTTCCTTCATGCGTTTTCTGGTAATTCCAATATCACCTCCAGCTCGCAGTAGATTGGATATTCGGTTGTAATGATATCTCTAGTTGCCAAAGCTCTAATCTTCACCGGAATGCTCTGATTAGATGCTTTATCAATAGCTTCTTGAAGGCTTCTCACCGGTACGTCAACCACCTTGCCGTTATCTCCTACCAGCATGCCCCTTTTCCGGGCTTCTATACCAAAATCTGTAAGCATGGTAGCAATAGCTTCGAACACGCGCTGCTGGTCGGAATTGGGCTGCAGAACGATCTCTGTGAGCACTTCGCCCTGCTTGTAGATCATGGTGCGCGGCACGTATTCGAAGTAACAGGCAAGAGGAGCCCCGACAACGGTGTTGCCCCAGGCCACTATGCGAAAGACACCTTCAGGGTTTTCGCTGGCTACTTTTGCAATGTCTTTGATTGAGTTCAGGTCGTCTCCAACAACTCTCAGCGCTTGAAAAGCTCTCTGGTCGCTCCTTGCGCCTTTTTGAAATGCAAGAGTGTCTGCAATTTGAACTGCTTCGTAGAGGAGTTTCTCTATGGTGTCATCGCTCCCGGATACCACGGTATTGTAAACAATCTCGTCAGCTTGGTACAGAATGTACCCGCCGTAGAGGCGGTCAAGGAACTCCTCTGTGTACTCTTTGGCTTTCGTGGTCTCCTCGATTGTAGCAGTAAGCCGCTGTTCAACTTCTTTGAGAACGTCGACCCTTGCCTCGGCTTGCTGGAGTTCGCTGGTTTTCTGCTGCAGTAGAGTCTCTTTCTCCTGCAGTTCTCTGCTTACGGCATCGTAGGCCTCGTTCAGTTCTTTAAGCTTTGCATCTGCTTCATTGAGCTCGTTCAATGCTGCAACTCTCTGGGCATCGATCTCCTGCAGTTCTTTTGTGGTGCGGTCGATGAGTTCCGAAAGTTCCATGAGGTTCTTCTCTTTAACCTCGAGTTCGGCTTTTTGAGTGGCCAAAGTAGTCGTGAGTTCTTCGAGGCCAAATAGGGCTGTCCGAACTTCAACCGACACGATTGAAAGCAAGGCAATAGTTGTAATAGTAATAATCATTCCGGTAAGGATTGCGATTAACATAGACGTGTATCTAGGGCGTAGTCCGAAGAGCGACAGCCGCTTCTTGCCTACTCTAAGTCCAAGTCTGTCGCCGACAAATGCTATTGTTCCGCCTGTGAGTGCAAGTACAAAGACTAGAAGTACACCACTTAGTGACAGCATGCCTATCGCCCCCTTTTCACTGCCAAACGTAACGTCCATGCTCCTATCACGATATTTTGTCCCCATGCAGCTAAAGCTGGTGGTAAATGTCCTCCTTGACCTAACACTGAGGATAGAGTAAGCAGGACGTAGTAAACAAATACAATTGCAATACTGAGTCCAAATCCAATGGCAGAGCCAGACCTAGGCGATGAAGCAGCAAGGGTCGCTCCTAACAGAACGAATATTAAACTGGCAAACGGTATAGAAATCTTCTGGTGATACTCGATGAGCAGATCTCTAATGTTTCCCTGACCACTTGTCAGTTTAATACGCTGCCTTAGTTCCCTAATCCCCATTTGACTGGGATCCTTGTTTACCAAAACCACATCCTGTGGCTTGTAGACGATGGACAAAGGCTGCGTGTTTCTGGCGAAAGTCATCACTGTTGTGCGCAGATCGTCATAATAGAAGGTGCGTCCGTTCTCCAAGTACCAAGCCTCGTCTTCCCAGACCATCTTCTCCGCTTCGGTGGTTGATTCCGGTTTTCCATCGACAAACGTGAAGTAACTTACATTGGTAAAGGTATTGGTGGTCGGGTCGAACTTCGCAGCATATATCAAGGTTTTTAAAAGACCACCCTGATATTCCTCTAAAATAACGTTATTTTTGATAACGGGAACCGGTTTATTTCTTACCATTTGTTGAAAGAGAGTCTCATACCTGGTGACTGCTGCTGGAGCCATAACGTCGTTTACAAATAGCCCAAAAAGCGTCACCGCAAGGCCAAAACCGATAATAGGGCGAACCGTACGCCAAAAGCTCTGACCGCTGGACTCTATGGCAATGAGCTCGCTGTTTTGCGACATCCTCCCGACAGTCAATATCACGCCCATCAGAGCGGACATAGGGAGCACGTAAACCAGAATCTGGGGAAATTTCATCAGTGCAAGCTCTACTGCTCGGAGAAACGGAGCTCCAACATCCACTGCAACTCGGGCAAGATACACCAGGTCTGCAGCTACAAAAATGCTGGCAAAAGCCACGATCCCGAACAAAAACGGCAGGATCAACTCTCTGCAAATATACCTGTCTAAAATAGATAGAAGCTTCATAAAGAAAAGCGCTCCCCTAGGTAAAGCCTTCTTGCGTCTGGATCGTTGGCAATTTCTTTGGAGCTTCCTTCAACTAAAATGTGTCCTTCGTGCATAATATAGGCTCTATCTGTGATCGTCAAAGTTTCTCTGACGTTGTGATCGGTGATTAGAACGCCGAGGTTCTTTTCCCGGAGCATGGCAATGATCTCCTGAATGTCAGCAACGGCAATAGGATCTACTCCGGCAAAAGGTTCGTCGAGAAGAATAAAAGATGGGTCTGTAGCTAGAGCTCTTGCTATCTCTGTCCTTCTTCTTTCTCCCCCGGAAAGGCGAATGCCTTTGGTTTTCCTTACCACGCCCAGTTTGAACTCTTCAATCAGTTCTTCGGTGCGATGTCTCTGAGTTTTAGCATCTGCCCCTCTAGCTTCCAGGATGGCCATGATGTTCTCTTCCACAGTGAGCTTACGGAAAACCGAAGGCTCCTGAGGCAAGTAGCCAATTCCCTTAAGGGCTCGTTTGTGCATGGATAGGTGGGTAACGTCGTGACCGTCTAAGAGAATCCGGCCTCCGTTGACGCTTTCGATACCGACGATCATGTAAAAGGTCGTGGTTTTTCCGGCTCCGTTAGGTCCGAGAAGTCCCACAACTTCGCCGCGATTGACTTCTATAGTTACTTCGTCAACTACTTTTCTCTGTCCGTAGATCTTTACCAGGTTTTCTGCTCTGATGGTCAAAAAACCACCTCCCCTTTGAGGATGGCCAGTATCAGCTCTGCCATTTTGCGTGCAGCTCCGGGAGCTCCCATTCTCTTGCGGCCTTCCTGGCCCATTCTTCTGCAGAGTTCCGGATCGCTGTAGAGCCTGTCAACGGCTTCGGCAATCTCCTTCGGGCTTTTGCCTTCTCCTACAAATAATACTGCATCGCCGAGAAGTTTCTTTTGCTTTCTCGCAAAATAGGGGGTAAACTGGGCCCCCGGACCTACGAAAGTCACGACCGGCTTGCCCAGGCCTGCTGCCTGCTCATTGCCAGTACCGCTGAGACCGATAACCAGCTCTGCCTTGGCGATGATATCGGCAAAGAGATCTCGGCAGAGGTAGACCTTTTTTTCTCCCTTTTTCAGGACTCTGTAAGCGAAATGCGGAGGATCCTGATCCTCTACCCAGCCGTCATTCAGCAGAGACTTCCCACCACCGTCATCATTCATAGCAACTAGGAAGCTGTTGCAGGTCTCAAGCAGCGAGACCACCTCGAGTATGGCTTTTAAGTTGATTACTGCGTCATCTCTTGTACCGGGCAAAATGCCAATAAACCTGTCTATACCAAAGTGTATGCCTTGAGGATGCAGGGCATCCATCATCAGATTTCCCAAATAGTGCGCTCTGACTTTGCGCTTTCTAAGGTCCTTTGCGGTAATCTCGTCCCTTGGAAACACCACCAAAGCATTCTTCCTCATGATTAAAAGGTCTAAGAAAGAATGAGCTTTGATGTAGTTGGACTTTGCTGTAGGCACAAAAACCTTTTTGCATTTTAAATACCGCGATGTGAAAAACAGATTGTAGGTGTCACCAACGCATACTGCAAGTTTGACACCTCTTAAACCCTTCAGAGCTGCTTTTTGCTCTTTGAGCTGCGCAAACAATCCGGCAGAGACGTCTCTTGAAAGATTCTTTACGCCCAAGTATGCAAAACCTCCACTAGGAAGCAGTGGTTGAGAATGAATCTTCTTTATCCCAGCACGGTCGTATGCCGTTCCTTCTCCCACAAGAGGCAGCGCTACCACTTCATGTTCCAGCGCTAGTTGTTTTGCGAGCTCTGAAGCAAGAATGTCTTCTCCATGCCCGTTGCTAACAATACAAATGGTCATGGGCTCCCTCCTACTGTTTCGCTCTTAAAGCCTCTGCAACCTCTAGCAATTACTGGTGCACGCTATTCTAAGCTTCAGCTGCGTCTCCTGCAGCATACAAACTGTAGTAGATGCCACCCAAAGCCATGAGCTCATCGTGAGTACCCGATTCAACAATGCAGCCGTCTTTAAGCACCAGTATCCTGTCTGCATTCTTGATGGTAGACAACCTGTGGGCAATGACCAGCGCCGTTCTGCCTTCTTTTAAAAGCTCAAATCCGTCTTGAACTGCTTTTTCGCTTTCGGCATCAAGAGCTGATGTGGCTTCGTCGAGGATGAGGATTTTCGGGTCTTTGAGAATTGCCCTGGCGATGGCGACCCTCTGCCTCTGCCCTCCCGAAAGGCTGGCGCCTTCTTCGCCGATCAGAGTATCGTAACCGTTTGGAAGCTGCATGATAAACTCATGGGCATTGGCCCTTTTCGCTGCCGTTTCTACTTCCTGACGTGTGGCCTCTTTTCTGCCGTAGGCTATACTGTCAAAAACCGTACCTGCAAAAAGGAAGGTTTCCTGCGGTACTAGACCAATCTGACTTCTGAGCGAACTTAAAGTTACAGCAGCTATGTCTGCACCATCAATCAAAATTCTACCGCTGTCGGGGTTGTAGAACCGCATGAGGAGATTGGCGATGGTAGTCTTCCCGGAACCGCTGGGACCTACAAGGGCCACAACTTCTCCGGGCTCGATGGTGAAGGAGATGTTGTGAAGAACCTCCTCCTCAGCATAGGAGAAGCTGAGGTTCTGAAACTCGATTCTACCCTCTCGCACTACCAACTCAGCTTTGGCCTCTTCGCTGGAGACCTCTTCCGGCTCGTCCATAAGTTCAAAGACCCTCTCGGCAGAAGCAAACGCCTGCTGAAACAAGCTAATAATTCGCGACAAAGACGTTATTGGACCAGAAGTCATGCCCAGGTAGGTGATAAAGCTCACCAGAGTACCTGCAGTGATTCTGCCTGCAATAACCTCTTTGCTGCCAAACCAGACCACGATCAAAAGGCCGATGACGCTAATTACCTCGATCAGCGGCAGCACTCCTGCCATGATCCTCGTGGATTTCATGTTAATGGCAAAAGACCGTTGGTTTTCCCCCTGCAGGTTCTCCAGCTCCTTTTTTTCAGCGCGGTAAGCTTTGACCACCCTGATACCGGAAAGAACCTCCTGAAGACCTGCGGAGATGTCCGCAAGCTTTGCCTGAACCTGCCTGGCTAGAAACCTGAGTCTCCGGCTGAGAACCCAAACTAAAAAAGCTATGAGGGGAAGCACGAGGCAGGCTGCAGTTGCCAGGCGGTAGTCAAGAACGAAAATAATAACGATAATTCCCACTCCGGTTACCACCTGATTGATGAACTCTCCCAGTCCCTGCCCTACTGCAGTCTGTAAGTTGTTAATGTCGTTTGTAACCTTGGAAATGATCTCGCCTTTTCTTGCACTTTGGTGATAACCCAGCGGCAGATAAAGCACCCTGGACAAAAGGTCATTGCGGATGTCCCTAACCACAGAGTGTCCGAGGTATGCCAAACAGTAGTGCTGGGCGTAGCTAAACAACCCTTTGACCACGTACAGCACAACGGCCGTAAGGGCTAGAGTGTTCAAGGTCTTCATCCCGTTTTCATTGATCTTCATAAGTACGTCATCAATAAGCCCCTGTCCGAGAAGGAGCGGAAGATACAGCGTAATCAGGGCAAGACCCAAAAGGGACAGCACGCCAAACACCGTGTATCCCGCATAGGGACGCACGTACGCCAGCAGTCGTTTGAGAGTTTTTTTGCGGTTAGGCGTCTTCATTCTTTACTTCCCACCTTTTGCATAGCGAAGTAGCGATTCTTTCTGCTGTATCTGTTTTTGGAAAATGAGTTAAAAGGTTTTGCGACATCTCGGCAAGCTTTTCTTTATCTTGGTAAAGCCCCAGGACAAACTCTGCAACGTTTTCTGCGTTAAGAAACCCCTTGAGTTCCGGGGCTAGAGCCTTCTTTGACATGATGTTAGGCAGCGCAACAAAACCCAGACTCGGGGCTTTCTTCCAAATCAGACGCTCCTTCATCCACGGTCCAAAACGAGGTATGCCGCTCAGAATGCCCACCAGTCCTTCCAGTGGAATTTCTCTTGCAATGTTGAAAGGCAAAATGGCAACATGAGGCAGGCCGTAGAAAGCCATTTCTGCGGTGTTTGTTCCGGGGACGGTCAGAGCAAGTGCTGACGTCTCCATTATCTCGTGGGACCTGCCGAAGTAAAAGGGGATACTGAGGCCCTTTTCGGTAACTATGGCATCTCCTTCTACTCTCCCTGTTGTGCCTCCCAAGCGGGGATTTGCTTGCCTGAGCGCTTCCTTCAGCAGGTCTCTGTTTGCAAAGTCCGAGAAGCTAATGACAAACTCCAAGTCGGGAGTTCTCTCTTTGATCAGTTCTGCTATAGCGAGAAAAAATGGCAGTATACTTTTTACATAGGCACGACTTCCAGGAAAGATAGCGATCTGGTTGCTCTTTCTGGGAAGCCCCAAAACTTCCAGACCGGAGAACATCAAGTCGCCTACGACTTCGATCTTCTCCGAGCTCACTCGCTTGGCCACCTGCTCTTTGACGTTTTCATTGGGCACAAAGACCAGATCCAGGTCCCTGTCAGCTCTCTTAGTGCTGTAAACCGCTACAGGATACCTCAAGAGCTTGCCCAGTCTTCTTGCATGCCAGATATCTCCGCCTAGAAAAAGAACGCACCCTACACCATCTCTGGGGATCTTTTCGATTCCCAGAGCTATACGCCAATACCTGTTCGGTGAAAAGATGCGTCTGATAGTCCCAGTTTGTCTTAAAACGTCGGCTTCTTTCCCAGTAGCAAACGCGCAGGGAGTGAGCACCACGTCTACATCTGCGCCCAGCGTATGCAGGATTTTAGCAACAGGTATTACCCAGCCCGTGACTTCTCCAGGGCTGTTAGTTGTAATTACTACCTGCACCTTTTGCCACCTCCAAGACGAGCTTTGCCGTTTTTACGTACGCTCCTTCTTCTGCGCCGCCTTCACCTTGCAGTCTCAAGCGCACTTTGGCAAGGCCGTCCACCATGCCCACTCTTAGCCTGGGATCAGAAAGTAGCGGTTTTAGTTCGCTAGCCATGTTTTCCGCAGTGCAGTCGTTCTGTATGAGTTCGGGAACCACCCTCTTGTTTAAGACCAAGTTTGGTAGAGAGTAGTACTTCACAGTAACAAGACGCTTCACGAAGAAAAATGTGATTTTAGACAGCTTGTACACTACCACCATAGGCCGCTTTAAAAGCGCAGTCTCAAGAGTTACGGTCCCTCCTGCACAAAGACACACTGTAGATGCTGCGATCACTTTGTGGGTCTGGTCTTGAAAAACGAGAGGCGAAAAACCTACCTCCCTGTTTATTTCCTCAATGGTTTCCAGCTTTATTGCTGGGGAAAGGCCCAAAATAACCTGGAGGTCGGGAAAATCCTTTTTCAGCAGTTTGCAGGCTTCGAGCATCGGCGCATATAAGGTACCGATCTCCTGCTTTCTCGAGCCCGGAAGAAGAGCTAAAACAGGAGAACTGTCGCTTAGGCCCAGTTCCTTTAGAGCTTTGCTTCTATCTATCTCGCCGGGGATATCCAAAAGCAGCGGGTGCCCCACGCTGACGATGTCGGCGCCGGCATTGCGGTAGACCTCTAGCTCCATTGGCAGTATGCTTGCGACCTTGTCCACCGTCTCCGCTACCTTGTAAGCTCTCTTTTTGCCCCACGCCCACGCTGAGGGAGGTATAAAGTACACTACAGGGATCTTAAGCTTTTTGGCCAGCTTGGCCACACGCATGTTGAACCCTGGAAAATCAATGAGAACCACGCAATCGGGCTTTCTCTCTTTCATGATAACTTCGAGTCTTTTCAACCAATTGCGGAAAAACCCTATCTGCTTTAGGGCTTCAGTAATCCCAACAACGCTAAGTTCGGTGGGATCGAAGATGACATCAAATCCGGCTTTTTTCATCTGCTGAGAACCGAATCCAAAAGCTTCAATGCTGGAATTAAGAGACTGCAACGCCTTTAATAGATTGGCACCGTAATAGTCCCCAGATGGTTCCCCTGCAAAAATCATAATCTTCAACTAAAAGACCTCCCGCAAACCGCAATCATCTTTCTGTGTATCCGTAGATTGCCATTCCGTTTGCATCTGCAAGACTGATGCACTCTTCTCTATCCAGCAGGAAGACTCTGTGAGCTTCAAGAACGAGCACGCTGATGCCGCTTTCAACTGCAGTTTTGACCGTTTCTAAACCCACTGTAGGAACGTCAAGTCGCCAGTCCTGGTTGGTGCTGGACACCTTACACGCGACAGCACCTTTAGCCAAGGAACCTGCCCGCCTCAAAGTAGCGTTGGTTCCATCGATGCCCTCTACGGCGATAACCGCACGTCTTTTTACCACCAACGTCTGGGAGATGTCGTGGTCGGCGAGGATTTTCCCCGTCTTGTAGCCGAACTGCACGTCCAAAAGCTGCTCGTTTGTGATGCTGCCTGCAATACTTCCTTCACCTGCAATGTAGTGTTCAATGTACTTGCCTTGAGACGCAACTTCTATCCCGTTTTCGTTGAAATGCCTGATAAGTGCCTTTAGAACCGTTTCGTTTTGAAAGTCGGTTAGTCTAGCCAAAACTTTCTGCCAAGCCCCATCGAACTCTGCGTTGAAAAAATCCAGCTTGGCAAAACTCCCAGCAAGGGTTAACTCTTCGATACCCTCGGCAAGGAGCTTTTCGGTGAGCTTTGCCAGTTCACCCAGTTTAAACTGAAAGACTCTTTCCCCGGCTAGCTCCAGCGTCTCCAGCGAGTGGCTGCAGAAAAACACCGGTTCGATCCCGGCTTTTTTCATCTCTTCTCCGATAAGTACTGGCAGTTTTCCACTGCCTGCGATTATTCCAGCTCTTCTAATCTTCGCTTCCTCCTTCAACACCGCTTCTGCTGGGACAAATACCTCTTTTCGACTGCTCCACAAAGTTCAAAAAGTGCTGGACTTCAGGATACATCTCCAAAGACTCAGCGATCTTCTCAATAGCTTTAGATCTGGTTAGCCCTTCGCGGTAGAGAATGCGGAAGGCCTTTTTTAACTCGCTTCTAACTTTAGGTCCCAGACCGTTTCTTCTAAGCCCAATGGAGTTTAGGCCAACGGCACCAGCGGGATTACCATCTACAAGGAGGTACGGGGGAACATCTCCGGTGATCTTAGCCATACCACCGATCATTGCCATCTCGCCAATACGGCAGAACTGATGTACTCCAGCCATGGCGCCAATTATCGCCCTATCTTCCACAGTCACATGGCCCGCAAGGCCTGCACCGTGAGTAACGATGACCCGGTCTCCCACCTTACAGTCGTGGGCAATGTGGCTGTAGGCCATGATCAAGCAATCACTGCCGACCTGGGTCGAGCCATCACCAAAAAGTGTACCCCTCTCTACTGACGAGTACTCTCTAAACTGCGTATTACGACCGATGATGGTGCGGGTGCTCTCGCCTTTGTACTTCAAGTCCTGGGGCTCCATGCCGATAATAACTCCTTCGTTCAAGGTGCAGGAGTCTCCGATGATGCTCCCTTCGTGGATGGTGCACCTAGGGCCGATCTTAACGTTGTCGCCGATTTCTACACCCTTCTCCACAATGCAAAAGGGTCCGACTTCTACGTTTTTGCCCAGCTTTGCACCAGGGTCCACCAGAGCTGTCGGATGTATCTTTGTTCCTACAAAATGCGCTGAATCTTCCAACCTTACCAAAGGGATCTTTCTCCTTCCTTAGGTAAAAGCCAGAGTCTATCCTAAGGCAAATAAAAGCTCAGCTTCAGCCGCAAGTTCTCCATCGACTTTGGCCTCACTGTGAACTTTAACCACCTTGCCCCTGGCTTTTATAATATTGACCTCCACAATTAGCTGATCCCCGGGGACGACCTGTCTGCGAAATCTCGCTCGGTCAACGCCGGCAAAAAGCGGCACGCCACCTTCTTCTTCGAGGGCAGACATGTAAGCAATGCCGGTAGATTGAGCCATGACTTCCAAAATAAAAACCCCCGGCAGGATGGGCATTCCCGGATAGTGACCTGTAAACTGCGGTTCGTTAGACGTGATATTCTTTAGAGTAACAACTCTCTTTCCCGGTTCGAGCTCGAGCACCCTGTCGACGAGAAGCATCGGATAGCGATGAGGTAGGATAGACATAATTTCCTGGATATTCACTCATTACCCCTCCAGTTGGATTATTTACCGCCCAAACCCACCTGCTCTAGTATTCTCCGCACCAGGAGAGCATTGTGCCTATGGCCGGTCCCTACAGCAACAATGTGGGCTTTAAGACGATATTCGCCAATAAGCGCCAGATCGCCGTACATATCAAGTACCTTGTGTCTTGCCACTTCCTCTGGAAACCTTCTTTTATTGGCAAATCCCGTCTCGTCGATAAGTACTACCATGTTCTCATCTCCACCCAGAGCTAAGCCCTGCTTTCTGAGTTCTTCCAAATGCTGTTTAAAAGCGATGGTTCTAGCAGGTGCAAGCTCTGACTCGAAGTCGTCCTCTGCTTCATTAAAATTATAATACATATCGGGAACGTTTTCCTGATTTGAGATAAAAGTATACGAAAGCCTCAGCTCCGGGTAAGGAAACGCCGCTACATATCTCGGGCCATCGTCGATTTTAATGGGCTCCTGCAGCTGAACCACAGGAAGATCTCCCTGAGGTACAGTGCCTCCTGCTTTCAGTGCTTTAAAGAATTCGAGACTCGAGCCATCCAGGGCAGGCAGCTCTTCGCCGTCGATTTCGATGTGCAGATTGCTCAGCCCCAGCGCGTTGCAGGCCGCCATGAAGTGCTCGATAGTCATAACCCTTGCAGAGTCTTTACCCACTGCAGTGCAGAGGGGGATCCCCAGCGAGGATGCGATATCCACCTTGATGCACGGTACGCCCTCAAGGTCCGTCCGGACAAACCTTCTGCCATAGCCTTCTGGCGCAGGAGAGACTTTCATCACTACGTCTTTGTTGGTGTGCAATCCTCTACCCTTTATGACAACTGGGTTTTTCAAGGTTTTCTGCATGCTACTTCCTCCAATCAGAGGATTATTCTGCATTGCTTCTTCCTATCCTTCTGCCTATGGAAAGAAGCAGGTCAAACGACCTGCTTCACATCTAGCTTTCCTAAGGCCTCTCTGGTGTCTAAGAGCCTTTCCCGATACATAGCTCCGACGTGAGACGCGGGCTCGGCAAAGATCCTGCTAGGAGGCGCTTCTTCAACGATTCTGCCTGCTTCCATGAGTACAAGTCGATCTGCTACTTTGAGAGCAAACGGCATCTCATGAGTTACTACCAGCATCGTTTTTTTCTGTGCTAGCGAGTCCATAATTCTGAGAATCTCGTGAACGTACATAGGATCAAGGGCAGCGGTTGGTTCGTCCCAAAAGATGATGTCGGGATCCAAAGCCAGGGCTCTAGCAATACCTACCCTCTGCTTCTCACCGCCTGAGAGCTGTCTGGGATATCTAAACCTTTTGTCCCAAAGGCCTACCGACTTGATGGCTTCTTCGGCCTTTTTGCGATCTCTGTCTCCTTCCCAAAGAGCTAGGAGTACGTTTTCCAGGACGGTGAAGTGGTCCAGGAGCTGGAACTCCTGAAAAACGATGCCCATCTTGCGCCTTTTTTTGCGCAGAGCTTCTGGCGACAGAGCCTGGAGGTTAACACCTTCAAACCAGACCTCGCCGGACTTGGGTTTGATGAGCCCTAAACAGACTCTGATCAAAGTGGACTTGCCGCATCCGCTTGGTCCTGTGAGAACAACCGTTTCGCCGTCTTCCACCTTGAGGTTTACGTTGGCAAGAGAGCGCACGTTATTTCTTTCTAAAACAATGTCGTGAAGTTCAAGCATTCTTAAACCTCCTTGGACTAAGCAGCTTGCGGCGGTTCAAGAGCTGCCACAGACCGGGTCTTCCTTCCGGTACCACTACCTGCCTGTAGAGTTCGGTTTGGGAAAGACCCAATGCCTCTCCTGCTTCAATGCTCTTGGCGTTTAGCGGGGAAATGCGGCTGGAGAAGGTGATTAGCACAGCGCTGCCAAGTCCGCCTACGGCAACGTAAATCAGCTTGACCATGCCGGACATCTCAAATGGCATGATGTAGACCACAACAGCCATCTCTAGGACGCCTAAAAGCCAGCCGTAGAGAGGTGCCAAGTAGTTGTTTTTGTGGTCCAAGTAGCTTCCCCAAAGGGTGTGGTCTACTGCAGTGAACACCCAAAGCAGAATCACGACCACTGTCAGAGCTGCAAACGGCACGACGCTGTTGACCACGCCGCCGATCTGGCTCTTAATGTCCTCACTGATTTCTGCGGCAGGTTTGCTGATCACTCCATCGATGGGCGGAGCAGATCCGGTCGTGATGACGCTGATGGTCTTGGGACGGGCAATAGCTTCGATCTCCTGCCAGCTCTTAGCGATGTCCTCATCGCTCCAAGAAGGCAAGCTCTCTTTCAACTTGATGAGAGGATCGGAAGGCATGGCTTCTGCCCACTGAAGGAGCTTTTGCGCCAGCTCTTCTCTGAAACCTCCAGGAAGCCTTCCCACTCTGTCCCAGAGCACCAAGACGCTGAGCTGGGACTTCAAGTCCGATGGAACCTCCAAACTGAGGTTTTTAGCCAACTGTTCGATTTCTCTTATCAAGATGCCAAAGTCCTCACCTTGCACTACCTTGTCCGCAAGGGACTGAATACTTGCCTTCAGATTCCTGGCGTCTGCTTTGGGCTCCCAAACATCCAAATCCCGTCTGGGACTTTCTAGAGTATATTCCGGGAGCACTTCCTTCACAGTTCCGCTTCCATCTAAAAGATAGGCTTTTTCCGAACCTGTAAGGTTCAAAGAATCGCCTTTGATGAGGTATATGCCATCTGTATAAACCCTAGCTTTGAAGTCTGCATCGGCTTTAGTGCCTACTTTCAAGTTTCTTGCGGTCAAAGCAATCTCCGAACCCACCGGCAGCTCTTTAGCGAAGGTGAGTTGAGCCGTATAACTTTTCAAGAGACGCACCGCATCGCCAATAACACCTTCGGCAGGCGGTGTTGTAAACCAGTATTTGGTCCCCTTAAGAGCTTCGTCGATCATTTCCCTAATCTCTGCAGCCTGTTGGTTGGTGTAGTCTTTGAGTTCAATCTCCCACCTGTAGTACTTGGACGTCAGTTCCTCTAGCTTGTCTTCAATCTTGTTTAGGTTTCTGCGGTTTTTGGCAACAACATATAGGCCAAGAGGTCCTTTTGCAGCGAATTTTACCTCAGGCCAGGTGTGAATCTCTTCCACAAGTTCGGGATAGGTATCTTGGGGCATACCCTTAACCAGCACCGCAGGGTCGAGAAGGGGTGCCAACCCGCCGTATCCCGGCAGATGGCTTATGAGCTTTGCCACTTCATCCAGTGCACCATTTTTCAAATCTTCTTCGCTGTAACCTAAGAGTATGTGAATGTTTTCACCAAGCTCCTTGCTGACCCGGAACTTAAAGCCGTCTCTGCCTGAATAGACTTCTTTAAGCCCTTCTACGAAGTTCTTGGTTTCTTTTTTGTCTACTTGTACGATTACTTGATATTCTGTTCCCCCAATAATGTCGTCTAATCCACGTTGTACATAGAAGGAAAAGCCGTGACCGGCGACAAGTATTGCAGCTGAGAGTAAGACAATTTCTAAGACGATCACGATAGCTAAATCGAGTTTGATTCCACCACGCACAAGGCTCCCTCCTTTCGCTTCAATTATAGCAGAATCAATGGTTCCGCCTCATTGGTAAGTTCCTCTTGCGGTGCGACTTTCTAACAAAAAAAAGGGAGTCTTTCGACTCCCCACTACCAAACCAGCTACTTACGCCCAAGAACACTAGAAATGATGGATCCTGAGCTTTTAACTGCCAGTTTTAGAAAGCTTTTATTCTCGGTGAAAATGATATCAAGTGCGTTAATCACTTTGTCGATTTCCTCTTTAGTTACAGTAAGAGGCGGCTCTAGCCTGATGACGTTGGGGTTGTTCAGCGTGTAGGCGGTGATAACGCCGTGCTTGTTCTGAAGTTCTCCAGCGACAAGAGCACCAAAGTACTCTTCTGATGCTCTGGTGAGCGCTCCGCCGCTGATCTTATCCAGGAAGCCCTTAGGCTGCTCGAACTCGAGGCCGATCAAAAGGCCTTTTCCTCTTACCTCTTTGATCAAACCGTGCTTATCTTTCAAGCGATTCAGTTCGGAAAGGAGATAGTCTCCAAGTTCGAGAGCTCGCTGCGGGAGATTCTCGCTGACGATCACCTCTAGCGCGGCGATTCCTGCAGCGGCAGACCAAGTGTTGCCGCCAAAAGTGCTGGTGTGGAGCAGGCACTTTTCTTTGGAACCGTAGGCATTCATCCAGATCTCTTCAGTGGTGATAAACAACGATGTGGGCATTATGCCGCCGCTGATGGATTTTGCAATGCACATGATGTCGGGCTTTGCTTCATCCCACTCGCAGGCAAACATCTTACCGGTTCTGCCGAGACCTGTTTGGATCTCGTCGGCAATTAAGAGCGCGCCGTACTTGTGGCAGAGCTCTTCCGCGGCTTTAAGATAGCCTTTATCGGGAACGATGATGCCGCCTTCACCCTGGATAGGTTCAACGATGAAGCCGGCGACGTCTCCTTTTTTCAATCTCTCTTCCAGAGCCTTAAGGTCGTTGTATGGGACTTTTTCGCAGGCGGGAACCATTGGTTTAAACGGTTCTTGGTACTTTTCCCTGCCAGTCAAAGACAGAGCTCCCATGGTCTTGCCGTGGAACGACCCGCTTGTTGAAAGCACCACCGGTTTGCCAGTTGTGATGCGGGCAACCTTCAAAGCACCTTCTACTGCTTCAGCACCGCTATTGGCAAAGAAGCAGTGCTTCAAGTCGCCGGGAGTGATCTCTGCGATGTTGTGGGCCAGGACGCCGGCAAGTGCTGGAAGCGATGCTTGTAGGAAGTTCGGACGCTCCTTTACCTTCTCCAGCGCTTCTAGCACGTAGGGATGGTTGTGCCCAACGTTCAGCGACCCGTAACCCCCCAGGAAGTCCAGGTATTCGTTGCCCTCGGAGTCCCAGACCTTTGTTCCCTGTGCCTTGACGAAGAGCTTGTCGAAGTTGAGCATGCCCAAAAGAGACACGAGGGCTGTGTTGCCGTACTCCTTATGCAGATCAATAATAGCTTTTCGATCCAGACTCAATGCTTCATCGAGTGTAATCATTGCTGAGCCTCCTAATTCACCTTAGTCACGAACTCGATAGGTCCTGTGACCTTATAGGTACCTTTATCAACGTTTGTCTCCAAAACACCATTGGGGCTTGTGAGTATTCTATCTTCTTCAACAAGTTTTAAGTTGCCGATCAACTTGGCAATGCCGGTGCCGTCGCTAAACTCCAAAGTGTCGCCGTAGATGGTCTTTTCCGTGTCGTTGATCACGATGTTTCCTTCGGCTTTAACGTCTTTTGTTTCCGTCCACAGCTCCACTTCATCAGCATCGATGGTAAGGGTTTTGTCTCTTTCCTGTACCACCTGCACGCTGCCGATCAGCCTGGCATAGTCGTTTTCGGTGTCGAAGAAGACCTCATCTGCAGTGATGGTCATGTTATCATTAACAATTATACACCTTCCAAAGGCTCTGGCAACTTTGGTCTTGGTGTTGTAGATGAGCTTCTGGGTAGTAATCTGGGTTTTGCCCTGGGTAATCACGATCTTGCTTCCGGTGACGGTGATCTCGTCGCCTTCGCCGCCAACCATCTCGCCGTCTTCACTGACTGTAAACACTAAGTTGTCTTTCTGCGCAAGAGCCGTCCAGGACAAGATCAAAGTAAAAACCAACAGGAAAAATAGCGCTTTTCTTTTCATATTCTCTGCCGATGCTCTCGGCTAAACCCCCATTCTCTCCGGAAATTATTCGATATTTTGAACTACCGCGGTAATCGGTCCTTTGATCTTGTAGTTTCTGGTGTCCCAGTTAAACTCCAAGCTCGATCCCCTGACCTCCAGTCCATCCATATCCACAAGAAGGAGATCTCCAGTTGCAAGAAGCAGCTGCTCCTCAACGTCTCCTGAAAGCCTGTCGGCATAGACTTTGTATTTATTGGTTGTGAGCGTTGACCTCCCTACAGTCTCAAACGTGTCTTCTTTGGCGTAGTAGTTCACCTTGGGTGCCTCCAGCATGAAATCCTCTGTAAACCCAAAGATCGCAACATCGCCGATGGCCTCGAGAAGTCCCTGCCGGTAATGCCAGTTGGCAAGCTTTGTGCGGAGCTTCAATTCAGCCTGACCTTCCCTATAGGTGATCACTTCGCTCAGCCTTTGGAACTCGTAGTAGTTATCGAACTCAATTACGGTTCCTGCATTCAGACTGAAGATAGGCAGGCCTCCTCTGCGTTCAACAACGCTCATGTTTTCCACGACCTGCTTATACTCTGAAGGAAGAGGCTCTCTGGTCGTTTTTTTCTCAGCACTTTCCCTGCATCCTGAAAGACAAAGGGCCAGTGCAATTAATAACCACAGATACTTTTTCAAGCCTCTACCTCCTTTCTAATTGCCCGAACTGAGGGCGGTGAGCATATCGCTGCTGAAATCCAAGCCCGAGTCGCTCACTTTAAGGCGCATCGGTTTGTCGCCAATGGCATAAATCCTAAACTCAAACCACACTGCTTTGTTGACGTGATCGTAGGTAAAGTCGATTCTCCTGCAGTGCATATCGATGCCAAAGGTTGCCTGGAGTGTGGAATACTTGTTCGTTGTAACGTTGAATGCCGCCTGTCCCTGCAGCCGGAAGGGACCGATGTCCACCTGTCCCTGACCGTTAAGCTGCTTGAGCTTCCACTGGCCGCTCTCTTTGGCATAATTGACGCGACCTTGGAGGTTGATGCTGTCGTTAGGTTTGATGTTCAGACTGCCTGCATACTTCACCGGTTCGAAGGGTTTGAGCTTGTATGAATGCTCAAATGATGCGGTCAGAGATCGGAAAGTGAACCTGTGAACTAAGTCCAGGTTTTTCAGTGTAGACTTCAACAGATCATACCCTGTTTTAGCTTCATTGGAGATAAAGCCGTAGGTGTTGTAGATCCTGAAATCCACAGTGTGGGTGTCGGAGATTTTATCAAAGCTAAACGGCGAGTTGCCGTAGGCGTTTCTTTTGGTGTAGTCGGTGCTGAAGGTCCAGTTCTGCACCGGTTTGAAGGAAAGTCCTAAGTTACCCCTCCAGGAGAGAACATAGGGATCGAAGTCCTTGATGTCATAGGTTGTTCCTTGCAGTTCAAAAAGGGTGCTGAACTCCAGCGTTTTTGTGAGCTTATAGGTTTTTCTTCCCAAAGTGCCTTTAAGCCCAAGCTTATTACTGGTTACGTTGCTTGGCTGCTCCTTGTAGTTACCCACCACAGTCTCCAGAGTAAGCGGCCAGTCGAAAATTTTCAGCCCCCGGCTTCTGAGGATCAGCTCAGGCTGACGCAACAGCTTGGTATACGAGGTGTCCTGTTCCTGGCTGCGGTCCTCAAGTTGGAATCTAAGGGTGCCCTGGAGTCTCTGCCCGGTGTAGTTCAAAGTACTGTCGTAGTTTACAGTGGTCTGCCATGGAGCCACTGCTTTTTGCGTCTGGATCAGGCTGCCGTTTAACGTCAGACGCCATTCCCGGCTGAGTCTGAGCGTGTTGCCGCTTTCGAGTTTAAACTCTTTTTTCACCGGACTTGTAGTAGCTTCGCTTGAATAACTTGCGCGCAAGCTTCCCGAGTAGACGTCTCCTCTGTAAGTTGCAGACAGCGACGAGCTCCGCAGGTGCTTGGGTGAAAACTCTGTGAGATCGTCTTTGTAAGACCCGTTAGCATTCAGCTGAAAAGCACCTACTTCGGTCTTTGCTGAACCGGACAGATCCGCAAGCTTCAGAGCGTTTTCCCTGGGCGAGTAGATCAGGTAGTACTTGCCGCTTAAACCGGTTTTGTCTTTAGCGAAGTTATGGCTTACCCCCTGACCAATGCCGAGCTTCTCCATGAAGTCCAGGTAGATCTCTCCCTTATTGGCATCATTCAGTGTATATACATAAGTGAACTTGATATAGAAACCTTCTTTAGAGGAGGAACCGATTTTAGGAAACTTGAGGTAGTTGGTTCTTTCCTTTAGGGAGATGGTATAGTAAGGAAAGTACAAAAGGGGCAGGTTCCCTTCTTTGTAGAAAAGGTGGCGCAGCACCAGCCTATCGTCCTGATAGATCTCGATCTCCTTTGCGGCGATGTGGTAGTGGGGATCGCCCAGATCGCAGGTGGTGATTTTCCCCCCTGTAATATGGATGTAATCGTCTTCAAAGCGCATCTCCTGACCGTAGATATACAGGTCGCCTTTAAGCTTTTCGTTTTCGATGTTCCCCGAAACTCCCACGATAGTTCCGGCCTTGGTCTTGTAGTTGTAGACTAGCTCTTCACCTACAAACTGCCTGTCTTTTTGATCTACAGTAACTCCTCCTGTGAAGCGCACAATACCCTCTACAAGATCGACTTCCGCTTCACTGCCTCTGGCAATAAAGTCGGTTCCTTCTATGATTACATCGCCTGAAAGGTTCACGGCACTTTTGTCGCCTGAGATCCCCTCACTGGCTTTGATTTTAACTTCTTCGGGTTCTTTGACCTCGCTTTCGGTCTGCACCGCCGGGGTGGAATCTGCAGGTTGGGGAGTAAGTGCGGAGGTTTCAGCTTGCACCGCAGCTACAGCGAAGAACAGTACAAAGAGTATGCTGACGATCTTTTTTGCCTTCACATTTACCCTCCTCATACCCGTTCAACCAAAAGCAGCAGACTTACCCCTACAACGAGAAAGACCCCTGTAGGGAGCCAGGCTCCTAGAAACGGCGTAATAATCCCTTCTGCCCCTAAAGTTCTGCAGAAGGCGCCTGCAACGTAGTAGAGCAAAGCGATACCGATTGCCAGCCCCACCCCGAGAAAGATTCCGCCTCTGCCGAACTTGACGCTGAGCGGAGCTCCTAAAAGCACGAACACTAAACTAACCAGAGGCACTGACAGTTTACGGTGGTAATCCACAATTAGTTCGTTGACATTGACTCCTGACCTTCTGAAGATGGCGATCTGCTCGGCCAGTTCCTTTCTGGTCATCTCCGAAGTGCTCTTTATCGAACCGAAAAGGGTGTCCAGGTCTTTGCCGATGTTGATGGCAACTTCGCCAAACTTCTTTTCGCTGGTCACAAAACCGGCGCTGTCAAACTCCCTGGAGATACCATCCCTTAAAACGAGAGTCATGTTTTCATACACTGCTTCTTTGGCAGTGATTAAGTCTGGAACTCGGGAAAAGTTGACTTTGTAGACCATTACGTCTTTCATAGTTCCATTGGTACGGTCGATGGACCGAACGTAGAAGTAATAGTCGCCTGTTCCTTTGAAAAAGACATTTTGATCGATTTCAGGAATGTTTTCCCTGAAGATTACGGTGCGAAAAAGCTGCTCAAACTTATTGTTGGCGCTTGGTGCTATGTAGTCGCTGAAGAGGAAGGCGATGCCGCTAATGACAATCCCCAGAACCAAGAGGGGCAGAACTAGAGCAAAAAAGCTTACCCCCGATGTCCGCATGACGGTCATCTCGGAGTCTCTAACCAGCCGCCCTACAGACATAAAGATCGCAAGCAGAACAGCCACTGGAAGTGTGAGAATGATAATGTCCGGCAGCTTATACCAAATCAGCTTCAACACGACCCCCAAAGGAGTCCTGCGGGTTATTAAATAATCCATAAGTTCAAAGAGGAGATCGCTGAGAAGTATTACAGTCATGCCCATAACACCCATAACAAATGGCGCAAGAAACTCTTTGACGATGTAGCGTCTAAAAATCGAATACCTCACCGTAACACCTCTTTTGCCTTAAGTGTTAAAAAACGGCGCCTTACCAGGCGCCTCTTTACATCTGCGCTAAGGCTCAGTGGAATCTATAGCCAAAACTTGCACTGTGTGCGATTCTGCCTTCAACATAACTCAGTGCTAGGTCCAGGTCAAAAGCACTAGTTTCATCTCTAACGCTGGTGTAAGAGAAGCCCAACCCCGGCTTAGGTGTAACCTTTGTGGTCTGCGTATCGACGGTTAGAGTGACGCCGCCTTTGACTGCAAACGATCTGAACCTGTAAGCTGCCCCAAGACTGATATCTGCAGCTTGCTGCAGCTTGGTTGAGGCGTCTATGCTTGCGAGAAACCCGCTGGGCAGAGCATAGCTTGCACCTAGCCGAATGTTCGGACTGCCTTTATAGGCCGCCTCTTTGCCAATGGTCCAGCCGATCAGGTTTTCTACCGACAGCGTGGTGGTAAGCCTTTCGAAAAAGCGTGCACCTACTGCCACATCCATTCTGAAAGCACCGGTTTTGCCTTTTTCCTGTTTGTAGATGAGGTTCACACCGCCAAAGACCGGTTCGGTGCAGAGAGCTACCGAATAGTAGTATCTGTTTCTATGGGTGTCTGCTGGATCCCTAACCCAGGTTATTCCCCCTGCAAGCCTGTAAGGCGAAATACTCGGATTGTACCGCTCGGAGAAGCCTGGTTCCAAGTAACCTATAGCAGTGAGGCTACCGCCGTCGAAGATGTAACTTCCGCCAACGTACCGCTGGGTTAGATTTACAAGAGCTGCAGGATTATACAGCACCGCATCAAGCCCAGTAAGCGCTCCAATACCCGCGCCGCCCATTTGCATCAGTTCTGCCCCGAGGCAGGGTGCAGCAATGAGTATCAAGCAAAAAAAGCCGATTATTGTTTTCTTCAATCTCTCCATCTCCTTTTAAAAAGCAGTGGTGAGATAGGCACCGATTGCAAGTGTTTTCATGTCTAGCAGGCCAATATCAACACTGAAATAGTCGTTAAGTTGGAGCCGGCCTCCGAAGTTCAAGACAAAGGAGCCTTCCTGTTCCCGGCTGTTATCTTTAAGTTCGAGAAGCAAAGTTACAATTGGTACGGGAAGCTTTCTCGGTGAAATGGACACGGGATTAACCACGTAGGAAATTCCTCCAAATACTCCCTTGTACTCGCCGCTACCCATACCGATGTGGGCTTTAAGACCGTTTGGCAGTAAGTTCTTGCTGAGTACTGCATAGAAACTAGATCCAGATGCACCAACTGCAAAAGCGGGTCTATCCAAGGTTTCCTCTGAGAGGCGCCATTTGAAAAAACCATAAACTGGATCGCGGCTTCCTGCAGCTATGCCCAGCTCTAAATTCTCTAAAAACGTGGCCGCCAAGGCCCCGGAGATATCGTTTTCGGCGTAGTTGAGACCGATGCTCCCGCTTCCGTTTCTGCGCATGTTGGCAGTGGGAAGGGTTAACAACCCTTGCGACCCGGTGTAGCTGAAAGCACACACTACCTCTGCCAAGAGGCAGAAAACTAGGAGTCCTAGAATAATTCGCTTCACTATCTCTAATTCTCCTTTTGCTTCGCCAAAACCTCATCCAGTTTTTTCGCCAGTTCTTTCACCTGCTTGCGGAGTTCCGGCAGGTCCTGCATGCTGGCTTTGATGCGGAGTTCTTTCTTGTTATCCCGTGCAGGGATGCCGCTGACGATTGCTCCAGGTTCGATATCGCCATCCACAAGGGCTTTGCTCATGATACCGGCTCCATCCCCGATGGTCTGGTGCCCGGCAAACATAACTTGGCCGCCAACCATCACTCGCTTGCCGATAACAGTGCTGCCGCTGATGCCGATCTGTCCTGCCATGATGCTGTCTCTACCAATGACAGAGTTGTGACCTACGTGGGTCATATCGCCCACTTTTACGCCGTCTGCAATTACAGTTGGCCCCGCAGCTCCTGAAGCAATAGAGGTGTTAGAGAATAATTCGACATCGTTGCCTATAACTACTCCTCCGATTTGTGGCACCTTTTTCCAACCTTCTTCGGTGAGGGTGAAGCCAAATCCGTCGACGCCAATGATCACGCCTGAATGAATGATGGCGCGGTCGCCAATGGTGACGTTCTCTCTGATTACCACCTGCGGATAGATCACGCAATCTCTGCCAACCTTGCTACCAGGCCCAACAAAAACGTGGGGAAAGATCACTGTTCCATCACCGATCTCTGCATCGGCAGCAATGTAGGCAAAGTCGTAAATGGTGACGTTATTGCCAATCTTTGCCCCCAGCTCTACTACAGCTTTACTGCTTACGGTTCCGGTGTGGATGACCTTTCTCTGGAAATACCCCAAGACAACAGCAAAGGCCTCGCGTCCGTCATCGACGATGATGCCGTTTACCTCGAGGTCATCTGCAAACTTCCTCTCGATGATGTAAGCTGCAGCGAGATTATCCTTGGCCTTTTCCTTGGCGGAGCGTCCGGCCACAAGGGTCATTGCTCCTTCTCCTGCAGTTTCAATAGGTGCTGTATGGCTGATCAGCACCTCAGGGTCTCCGATAAGCTCTCCCCCAATCATTCGGTGGAACTCTCCCAGCGTGATTGGGGGCTTTTTTTGTGATAACTTCAACGAAACTGCCCCCCTAGCTTCTTACTCTGTTTTTCTATGCGCATCAAGGATCATGTCCGTGATATCAACTGCACCTTCAGGTACGGTCTCCACAAGTCCACCGGGTTCGTAGCCATCCCTCATCGCCAAAAGGCGAAGAGTCTGACTGCATTCGCTTTCGATGTTCCTTAGGAGGTTGTCTTTTCTGACGATCAGATCGTTTAGCTGCTTCTCTTGGAGCTGCCTGTACGACGAAATCAGGAGGTTGTTTTGGGTTAACGTCTGGCTTTCCAGATGGGAAAAAGTCTCAGACATATTGTTTCTGCGGACTTCAACCCCTTGAGCTGCTTCGGCCATCTGTTCTTTGATGGTCTCCTCTTGGAGCCTGTATCTGGCCTCAAGCTCTTCTAGTTCCTTCTCCAGGCGTTCTTGTTCTTGACTTTCTAGTTCCACAAGCCTGCGCTCGCGCTCGAGGTTGATCTCATTCAACTCATTTTCCCACTGAAAGTCTCTCTGCGCCAAGTCATCCAGTATAGACTGCCGGGTTTCTCCGTTGTCTCCGCCTTCGGTCATCAGTTCGGAAGTCCTGGGAGTAACTCCGATATCCACTTTAATGGAGTAGCGCGCAGGCACATCTAGGCTCTGCAGCCTCTGCCTCAGCTCGTCGACGTCCTTCAAGTACACTTCCCTAGCAGCAGCGACTTTTGCATAGTACTCTCTGTTTATTTTTTCCCGCTTTTCCCTAAGACTAGTTTCGTGTCGGACAAGCAGGGTTTGCTTTTCTAGCTCTTTGTCTTCAGCATTTCTTGCCAGAAGATCTTTAGTAGTTTTGTTTAGGGAGTCAATAACCAGACTGGCCTGGTTCTGCAGGTACTCTTGGGGGTTGCCCGTGTTTTTTCCTGTCTGCCAGTTCTGAAAGACCGTGTCATATGCGGTCTGCTCCAGGGATCTGGCAAGAATTTCCCGCTCGAGCCTCTCCACTTCCGCATACAGGGGATGCTCAGCAATAACCTTCTGCTTCAGCGCTACGGCTTTTTGCTTGGGAGCAGGATCCGGGACGTTGATGATTACGTCTGCAGCCTGCCGATCGTCCGGTTCAGCAAACTCCGACAGCGTTTCTTGGAAGACGTCTTTGTAATTGGAAAGAAATCCCACAATGCACCCTAAAATAAAAAGGGTGATGACAAACCCGAAACTGAAGCGCTGATTACCTGATCTCACTCTACAACCTCCTTTCTCTGTGATTTCCATCCTTTTTCAGCTTAATCCTGCTGATTTAAAAAGGATGGGCTAGGCCCATCCCTCCTTGCTGTCTTACTTGTTGCCTTCTGCTAACACCGCATCTGTAATGTCAAGAGCAGGGTTGCCGTAGTAAACTACACTGGCATCAATAACTGTGCTAAAGCCTTTTTCTTTTGCGACCTTGCTAATTGAGCCAAGCAGTTCGACCTGTGCTAGTTGATATCTGTGATCGAAGTTGAGGTCGGCCATGCGCTTGTTGAGCTCTTCTTGGTATTTAGCGAAAAGAACTTCTTTTTCTGCGGTGGTCATGTTCTTGGATTCTTCATCAAACTCGGCCTGCAGCTTAGCTACTTCAGCATCGTAAAGCTCGTTCAGCTCGGCGAATGCCCTGTATTCTGAAAGTAGTCTCATACCATCAACGTAACCTATTGGACCGTTGGCATTGCTATCGAGTGCTCCACTGACAAAGGCGATAGCCACAAGAGCTACCAGTGCTACTGCTACTACGATGACCGGGCGCAATTTCTTAATACGATTCATTTTCAATCACCTTTCCTTATTAAAATGCTTGTCCTAGACTAAAATGAAACTGGGACTGCCATTTACCGTTCTCTCTCGAAAAGCCAAAGTCGAGGCGGATCGGACCGACAGGTGTGTTGATTCTGATGCCTGGTCCAAATCCGAACTTGAGATTGTCGGCTTTTACCCCTTCGTCGGCGATTTCACCTAAGTCCGCAAATCCTACCAGCTGGATTGCATCTGAAATCAGATACCTGTACTCCACATTGGCAAGGAGGAGGCTGTTACCTTGGAACGCTCCCCACCTGTAGCCGCGGACTGTGTCTGGTCCACCGAGGAAGTACTTCATGTGCTCTGGCAGTCTCGCATCTGGAGTCTTAATAACGCCTCCCTGAGCGTGAAGCGCTAGGACATGCTTGCCCTCTTTGTCGAGGCCTATATACTTCGCTACATCGAGCTCGTATTTTTGGTAGGTGTAGTTTCCGCCGATAATCTTGCCGCCAAAATCGCCAGTTAGACTGACTCTTTGGCCTTTACTTGGGAAAAGGAAATGGTTCGCATTGTCATAACTAAGTATAAACCCTACACTTCTGGTTTTCCAGTCCGTTGTCTGGTTAGTTTGTGACAGTGTTTCCAAGTTGTTATCTATTGTACCAGTTAATGATAACCTCAAATACTCAGTCAAAGGTCTGCCTATGGAGAGATTGATCCCTTTACGGTTGTTTTCGACGAATAGGTTTTCACCAAGTTCGGTCTTACTATGAGAGATCGTAGCTTCTAGGCCAAGGGAGGTTGCGCTAGAACCAAGGAATGGTTCGTAGAAGCTCAAACCGAACATCCGCTTATTGCGTCCGAGCTCAAGTCGCGTAGCAACCTGCTGTCCGTACCCTAGGAAGTTGTCTTCCTGATACTGCAGGTACCCTACAACACCATCTAGCGAGCTGTAACCCAATCCTCCGATAACCTCACCGGACTTGCGCTCGGTGACATCGATAACCATAATCGGTTCAAGGGGGTTATCTGTAGGCTCGAAGTAGATGTTTACAGAATCGAAGTAGCCCGTGTTGTAGAGCTTACCGTAAAGCTTCTCGAGCTCTGTACTTTTCAGTGCGTCTCCTGCCTTAATGTTGACGTACCTTCTGACGACGTGCTCCTTGGTCTTGTCCAGGCCGGTAACCTTAACGTCTGCGATCCGATTGGTCTTGAAGGAGATCTTAAAGACATTGTCTTCGTCGATGTTGACTTCTGTAGGCTGCAGGAACAAACCGTACTTCACAACGATTTCATCAATAACTTCCTGCATGCGCTCTGGCGTGAGGATGTTAGCGTTGAAAATCTTCCCGATAGGAATGTTCATGGCCTCGAGCAAGGCTTCCTCTGGAACCTCATCGGTATCCAACTCCACCTCTACACCGGAGATCACCGGGTTTTCATGGACTTTAAAGACGACCCTCATTCCCCCTAGATAAAAGGAAGGTTCAACTTCAACGAGGCTGAAGTAGCCCATTTCGGTAATAGCCTGCATGTCCTGCATCAGCTTTTGTTCATCGAGGGGTTCGCCAACCTGAGTGGCTTTGATCACCGCCAAGATCTCCGAAGTGGAGACTTCCCTATTCCCCGATACTCCAATAGAGGTTACTATAGCAGCAACATCACTGCCAGCGGCCAATGGGGCCTGGAGTGATAGGATTAATATCATAAGCATGAAACATAACATCGAAGATTTCTTTTTCATTAACGCGCCTCCCAAACCTAATCAAAGAGATTCTTAACTTGTATTCTCGACCGAAAATCTAAATCCTTCATCTTAGACTGCCGCAGTTTGTGGGGTTACCTCCATTTATCTAATCGACATTTACTTTTTAGTATTGCTGTAACTTTTTGCCTTTATTCCGCGCGTAAATATGGGAAGTCAGCAAGCTGACCTCCCAACCCCTTTAGAAACTTATGCCAAATTCGATACCTAACCGGAAATCTCCCTTATTGTCTAGAGATGTTGTCAGCTTTGTTCTATCGCCGAGCTGGTATTCGAGTTTGACTATTTCACTAGGTTTGAGTTCGAAAGTCCTTGAGTAACTTACGTAGAGGTTTTCGAACAGGTACTTTCCTGCCTGGAACTTCATGCTGCGGCGGAGGATGTCCGGCTGCAGTCTGAACTCGTCCAGTTTGAACGTTTCTTTCACCACATCTTCAACTTCGCTGAGAACCGTCTGCTCAATCTGGTTAGTGACGATTCTGAGCACTTCTTCCGTCAGAGCTTCCTGGATGTTACCGCCTGCAAAAGACCCGAAGCGGTGTTGGGTGAGCTTCCGGACGATGTCCGTCTCGCTCATCGGTGGGTCGGAAGTTAGCGTTGTGCGCAGATCGCCCAACGTTCCGTTAATCTGAACGATAACGGTTGCATCGGGGAGAGTGTTTCTGGCTTCAGCAGATATCTGCGGCATGATGCCTCTGTAACGCTGGAAGATGAGTTGAGCTCTGGTGATCTCAAACTCGTTGTCCAGATAGACCACTCTACCTTCTGTGGCCTCAACCCTGCCGTCGACGCCGAAGTTGCTCATAGGTCCTGTTACCTGTACAGACCCTACGCCCCTAACATCAATACCGAGGCCTCTTACTCTGAACTCACCCTTGTGATCGATGTTGAGATCGAGCGTTATCGGTAAGCTCGGAAGAGGAGAAGCATCCAAATTCAAGTTTGCCAGGTCCACTTCGGTACTCTCCAGCTCGATGTGGCCGCTTAGAACAGGTTCTTTCAGAGTTCCGTTAAATCTACCTTTGCCTGTAACTACGGTCCTTACAAGATCTGTCCGGTACGGGACTTTGCTCAGATCGTAGTTGAAGGAGAACTCAGGTTGGACGTTTTCCAGGTAGACTACACCGTCGATTTTGGCTGTACCAGTGCCGATGACGGCGCTGATGTTTTCGACTTCTGCGCGGTTTCCGCTGAAGACAATGCTACCTTGAAGGTTGGTTACGGGAGTAGGATAGGGCTCGAACATAAGTGCCGTATCCTGCAGGTTAATGTAACCGCTGAAGTTCGGATTCTTCCAGCTGCCCGTGACATCTACATTGACTTTTAGTTGTCCTTTTTGGAAAGTCAGCCCTCTTACCAAATCGTTGAGAGACCTGAGGTCGCTCTGTGGGGAGCGGATAGAGAGCAACAGGGGCAGCTCTTCATCTTTCGCAATGAAAGGTAAGTTGCCGATAAACTCTATATGCTTTGGCCAGGGAATCGTGCCTGACACACTCAGTTCGTTACCTTCTAGTGTCGCGTAGAACTCGTTGATCCTCAGGCCTTTGCCGTCAACTGAGAACGATCCTAAAAGGCCGCTCAGCTTGATCTGACCATACCGCATGTCGGTAGCTTCCAGTTCCAACTGGCCTTTGAGGTTCTCCATTGTTCCGTTGAGATTGGTCTTAAACTGGATGTTTCCTGCAATGTCGTCAGTGATTCCCAATGCCCTTTTGTAGTTTTCCAGATAGATGTTCTCACCCTGCATGGTCAGATTTACGCTGCCGTCTACGTTCAGGTGGCCAACGAGATAAACAGTAGACCCGTTGACTCTGAGATTGGCATCAGTAATCTGAACCAAGCCGTCTTCGTACTTCACTTTGGCAACCAGCACCGGTTCAATGTCCGCCAGAACGATAGATGCCCTGTTGATGTCTACATAAAGAGCAGGATCGTCCAGAGTGCCCGATAGCTTTGCTGTGAAGTTGGCCCAGATATTCTCTGGGAGACCTATACCGGCAAGCGATGCTATCTTGCTAATATCAGCACGTACTGCCACTACTTCTCCTGAGATCTGGCCTGAATCGAGATTTAGACCTGCATTTCCCACTAAGGTTCCCTGACCCCACTTGATTTCGGAGTTGGTTATAGACAGGTCCCCTCCCTTAATCTCAAAGAGAACACCTAGTCGGTCGACACGTTCGCCCAGGAAGACGCCGTCTCTAATCACCGCTTCTCCCCTGATCTCCGGCGAAGCTAAAGTACCGCTGGCTTTCCCTCTGTAGCTTAAAAGTCCGCCCGCCACATACTCCCTGTACTCATCAGGAATCGGCAGGGCAGCTACAGGGAATCTCTCAACATTGATCTGCAGGTCCGCGCTCAGCTTGTTTAGATCGGCAGTGCCGAAGATGGAAAAGCTGCCTTCATCGACCTGCCCTCTTGCTCTGGTGATGAGCACCAGTCCATTTTGGTAGCTAGCAGTAAGGTTAATGTCCCTTGCTGCAAAGCCGTAGATGTTCGATGGGCCTTGGTAAAGTTCGAGCTTGAGGAAGGGGTTGTCAAAAGTCCCGTCCAAGGTAAGGTCGAATGACACCGGACCAGATGCATACTGCTCCAGATCAAAGGGTTCCAAGAACTCTGAAATTTCCTGGTCCTTGACGCTGACCCGTAGACCTGCACTGAGCTGGTTTTTAGTGTTGATATGGCCAGAGACGCTGTGGGTCTTCCCGCTTAAAGTCTCCACCGACATACTGGTTAAATCTATAACCTCAAGGTCAGGGTTGCCCTTCATAGTTCCGAAGATGCGCTTCAAGCGCACTTCCCGGAAGCTCGGATTCAGCCAATCTACACTTCCGGTGAGAAGAGGAGCTTCTAAAGATCCTCCCACCTGAAGATTGAGGTCGATTCTTCCGCCTACATCGTTCAGAATGGGGTATAGAGCTGCCAAAGAAGCGGGCTCAAAAGTGTTTACCTTAAGGTTCAAATCCAGATCGCGCCCTGTCACCAGCGGGACCGTACCCGAGACTAGGACGGTAGCAGGTGCGATTTCTGCTTGAATGCTTTCAATGCCGATGTGGTCCTTCTTCATGAAAAATCCGCCGCTGATGTTGAATGCCCGGATGTCGTCATAGGCCAGGCTTCTGGACTCTACATTGCCCACTACATCAGCTTCGTCGAGATTCCAATCTGAGACCCGAGCAAGGAGCGAAATGTCCACTTCCCCTTCGATCCTCGAAGGATCGATAGGAAGCTTTTCTAAAAGCGCTGGCAGCGCATTTGCAGCTTCTCTCGGAGCCAGACCTTGAATATTGACCTCAAGGAAGCTGTCTCCTTTCAGGGTCTGGTGCGGATAGAGGACACTAGCGATATCTTCAGGAAGGATCAGAGCGCCTGTCGCCAAGACGCTTGAACCCATAATGCTGCCCTTGAGGTCGTCGATCTCCAAAATACCGTTTGCAACGCGGCCTGCTGCAGTAAAGCCTTCGTGGTTAAAGCCCTCTACAGACCCGGGAGATATCGTGGCTTCAAAGAGCGCAAACGATTGATCTAAGAATCCAGCAAGATCCATTTGCAAACCTGCAAGACCTTCGACTTTCAGGTTGAGGTAACTTTCAGCCGGTTGTTTGATGTTCAGGTTTTTGGCACCAACCTTTAGGTTGAGGTATGGCCTGCCGAAGAAATCCTCCACACTTCCGGCGATATTCACTATTCCACTGTCAAGGTTCCCGGTAAACGAGTCGATTGTGACATTACCATCTTCATAGACCAAAAAACCACTTACATTCTTTAGTGGTAAATACAGCTGAGGATGTTCAATTGTGGTTTCATAGATCTTGGCTCTGGCCTCAAACACCAGCTGGGAAAGGTATCCCGAAAGGACCAGTTCACCATCGAAGAACCCGTCTACCGAAAACTCCTCCAACCACAGGAGGGATGGCTTTGAAGCCGGAAGTTCGTATTGAGCAACAGGCGGAAGTTCGCCGTCTTTGATCTTGGCGATCTGCCTGTAGAAGCCTTCTTTCAGATAGCCCGCAAAGGGTTTGAGGTTCCCCTTTTCGGTGTGCATCTCTACGTACACGCGGGGGTCATTCCAGCCGCCTGCAGTATAACCGGTGGCAGTAACGGTAGTGTCCCCTCCGTATCCCACAGCTTCAATGCTTTGGATTCCTTGACTGTCGAAACGTATGGTCCCCGATGCTCGCTCTATGGCAAAAGGCACTAAGAAATAGTTTAGCCCTGCATTTTTTACCTGCAAAATGCCGCTAAAGTCCACAAATCCCTGGTTGAAGACCAGGTTCAGTTCCAGGTCACCCTTACCTCTGTGAATATCCACGCCGAGGTTTGGTGGAAGCCAATAGTTGAAATCAGTCAGTTCCACATTGGTGGCTGTCAGCTTGACACTCCAAGTTCCATTTGTTAAATCAATCTCACCTGTGCCTCTTACAGGGTAAAACGCCGTGTGGGTTTTGCCTTGCGGAAGCCACTGATCGGGCCATTGGGACGCTCTCCACCCTTCCACAGGGAAGGAGACCTCCCCATCGATTTCAATACGGATTTTGTTCCCTGAAACGACTTCTGCGTTTAAAGCCAACTTGCGGCCTTCAATGTCCTCATCACGGGAAAACAGGGGAAATCCCAAAACTTTCGCAGTTCCCTGAGTTGCCGAAACCGGCAAACCCTCGGGAATGGAAAAAGATACAGGTCCTTGTGACCTGCTGAATAGATCGTCAAAGTTCCACCTACCCAGCTCCTCAACAAACTCAAAGCTGACGGTGGGTTTGTAAAGGACTACGGCCTCTACTGCTTTGAGATAATCGAAGTTGTTTTTGATAAGTTCTAAAAGATTGTATTCGATGGTGATTCTGCCTACGGTGAAAAAGTCTTGGTTTGTATCTTTAAGACCTTCATCTATACCTTCCTGCAGCGAAGGACCTATCACCAGGTCCTCGATGACAATGCGGTTAAAGATGTCCGGACCGATTGCACCAATATCCACATGGCGACCTGTAAGCTCTTCCAAAGTGGTGATAATCTGCCACCTTAAGGTGTCGCTGATTGAGCTCTGATTGAACGCTACAATCAGCCCGGCGTTGACCAGAATCAGCAAAGCCAGAACAATACCTAAAGTGATGAACACGGCCTTGACCGCAGGATGAACGTATTTAGTTGGAGTTTTTAGTGCCATGTCCTACCGGCTGCGACCGGATTCACCTCCTTAAGTGCGAGGGAGCTAATCAGCCTGGGAATCCTTCGGTTTTTCCAGAATCTCCAGTTCCCAAGCTGCATCCCCTTCCATAACATACTCGGTATCCAGCCTTACTTGAATAGGCGAAAGAGCCTCATCTGTAGAGATCTCGTCGCTGATGATATCGCTGTATGGAGGGTAAAACTCTACCACTATTTGATTATTCTTCTCTCTATTCATAAACTCTTGAAGTACTTTTTCCCAGTCCAAAGCTTCCTGGCTTACAGGGAGCCCTACGCGTTCTTCTGACTGCAATTCCAGCTTTTCGGTTACCGAAGGCGCCGGTTCTCCGTAGATGGCAATAGACATCCCCGGGCGAACCATAACTTGGACTCTTCCTGCAGGCAGGTCTTCCGGTATCGGGAGCACCACATTGAGAGTCTGGTACTCGCCTCTGAACGGTCGAATCTGAACTTCAATCTGCAGCTCTTCGCCGGGATATACCTGCTTCTTGGTAGGAGTTGCGCTGACGATTACTGCAGTATGCTTCTCCTCGGTAAAATCTGCTTCCACAAAGACCTCGGAGATCTTGATGTCATAGTAGTCATTGTAGAGCAGGAGATCTAGCACCTCTGCAATTTCGTTCAAACTTAGGGCTGCAATATCAGAGTAGGTGTAGAAGTAGTTGGTGCGTACCACCGGATAGGGAAGCCCTTCACCTTTTACGGTGAACCGCACTTTAGATGTGCCGGCTCCCACTCTGTCGAGACCTCGGTCGAAGCCTTCGAGGACCGTGCTTGCAGCCAGCCGCCCGAAGAGGGTGTTGTCGGGGATGACTTCCGCTCTGGTGACCACAGTTCTACCTAGATCTTCATCTCTGACCACAACTCGCACAGGCACCATGTTCGGCATCTTCCCAAACGATCCCAAGATGCCTGCTCCGCGGTCTTCAGTGATGGTGCCTACAGGACCGGTTAAACTGGCAAGCTTGTATGAGGTTGGCTGCCCCTGCAAAGTTGCGTGAACGAAAACTGATGTAGCCAGGAAAGACGTGCTTCCCCGGTTCAAAATAGTATGGCCGAAGCCTAAAAATCGGCCATCGTCGTAGATTTTTGTTAGGGTTCCGTAGCTGCCCACAGAGACGTCACCAGACACCAGCTGCACGCCTAAAGCCGATCCGGGAGCCATGTCCTGAGGTATAAAAGGATTAGTGCCACTGAAGGGTCCAACGGTAATGTACAGCGGTGTGCCTAGCTGCTTTGAAAGAAACTCCTGGCTTCTCCTTCCGAAACCGCTGGCAAAAAGACGCCCGCTTAAGGGCTTTGCAGTTATGGAGTCGATCTTCCGTATCTCCGGCTTGATGCCCCGAGATATCGTCAGAATCTGTTCCATATACTCAATTGGGGTAACAAGACCGTAAGCATGGCCGATATCATCGAAACCGTGACTGATAGCGCCAAGGAGCAAACCGTCGATATACACCGGGCTCCCGCTCATTCCTTCAGACACGCCACCAAGCTCTAGGGCTTTACCTCCAACTTTAATCATAATATAGTTTTCCACCAAACCTTCACCGGGAATAACTCCGATGATCTCCACAGGAAACTCCTCGATTTCTGTGCCGTAGAAAACCGTCTTTCCTACACCGGTAAGACCGGGCTTAACATCCTCAAGAGGAAAATTCGCCCCAAAAATCGTGATTGTTATAAGCAAAAATAAAAACAGTACTCTCCATCTTTTCAATTCAAACACCTCATTTACCAAAAAGCATTGGACAAATCTTTCCTCTTTCTACTATCAAACAAGCCAGCCTAGTAACTCAACGCTACATGAACAATGAGAACTGGCCAAAAACCCTGTTTACAGCGAAAAATACCAGTCTAGTTAATACTTGTGTATTTCTTTTACTAGTATTCCCTTTCCTCCTTTACTGGCAAACAAACATCTTTCCAGAACAGCGAAAAACCCTAGCTGAAGCTAGGGTTTTTTGTAGGTTTGACTGGCTCTAAGCTGGTTGTATAGAGTCTCGGCAACTCCGAGACCTCGCCCCTGGGAACTGACCTTTGCCAGCTGCTCGATGTACATGTCCTTCCAGATCTTTGACGCCTGGCTTTCTTTGATCAGTTCCGACTCGGGTACGGTAGCCCACATGGTTTTGAGGAGTTCTTGGGTAAACAGGGTTTCAAACTCCCTGCACGCATTCATCAGATCTTCATCAGTGTACTGCTTGCCCCCAAGAGACACTGATTTGCTCAATATCGAAACCATGCTAATGTTTTTCGAACTAGTTATCTCCATAAAGCAACCCTCACATTATCTCCAAAACGCCGTGAAGGGCACCTGCTTCCTTCATAGCTTGAAGAATAGAAATGATGTCTCTTGGCGTTGCACCGATAGCATTCAGAGCTTCAACTAGGTCCCCAACAGAGGTAGTTGACTCCAGAACAAATGTGCCTGCTGTTTCTTCTTCGGCGAAGATGTCGCTGTTTTGGTAGGCCACTGTCTGCCCATCGCTAAGGGGAAGGGGTTGGGAAACATTGGTTTGAGCCCTTACCTCCACCTTTAGTCCGCCTGAGGCAACAGCTACAGAACTGATCTTAACGTCTTCACCGAAGACCACAGTGCCCGTTCTCTCGTTGATGACTACTTTGGCCACTGAGTCCGGAACAACCCGGAGGTTTTCGATCAGAGAAACAAAAGCTACCGGATCGTCTCTGTAGGCTTCTGGTATCCTAACCTCTACGGTACCTGCGTCTTTCGGCACAGCGCCTCCACCGACACTCTCGTTGATCACGTATGCGATCCTGCTTGCAGTCGTGAAGTCTTTGTTGAACAGGCTCAAAGTAATAGTGTCGCCAAAATCATAGTTCACGTCTACAGACTGCTCAACAATAGCGCCGTTGGGAACTCGCCCCACAACGCTCTGGTTTCTAGAGGAAAGACTGCTTCCGCTCGACACCGAGTACCCGCCAGTAGACACAGACCCTTGGGCTAGTGCATAGATGGCATCTCCTGCAAGCAGCGGTGTTAGCATCAAGTAGCCGCCTTGCAGGCTTTTGGCATCACCAATAGATGCAACCTGCACGTCGATCATGTCGCCTTCTCTGGCAAAGGGAGGTAGTACCGCAGTTACCGTCACCACGGCAATATTCCTGCTGGCAAGATCCCTTGAGCTGATCTCCAACCCGTATTTCTGGAGAGTAGCTGCCATAATGGCAGGGCCTGCGACGTACCGTGATGAGTCGCCGGTACCGTTCAAGCCGACAACCACTCCCAGTCCCGTCAAAACGTTGGAGCGAACTCCTACAATTCCCGCCAGTTCTTTGATGCGCGCTTCAGGCTGGCCTTCAGTCTGACCTAGAACCAGACTGGACAAAAGGCACAGTACCAGAAGAATCGGAGCTAGTTTACGTGCCCTGTTCAAGACAAAAACCCCCTAGAATAGCCATTCTAACACTCTGCTGATTAGACCTGGATTGGTTTTGTTGTTAATTGCGCCGCTTCCGATCAGTTCGATTTGGGCATCTGCAAGATAGATAGAGAGAATGGTGTTGTTGGTGGAGATATCCTCTTTGCGGATATAACCAGAAAGAACTATCTCCTGCTCTTCGCCATCGATCTTGATGATCCGTCTGCCCTCAATCTTGAAGATATCGTTAGGCAGAATCTCCACAATCTTCGTGGTGATGCTGGTTTGAAACATGTTGTCTTTTGACATAGAACCTGAAGCGCTGTGCTCCAGTTCTCCAGAGGCACTGATCAGCGGAATGAAGTTCAACAGTCCTCCGCCGGGATTCACTGCAACCGAACCGTCTTTGGAGCCGCTGGACGATGCATTCTGGCTGGCCTCTGTTCTCTCGCTAACAACGACTGTGATCAGGTCGCCGATTGCGTACTCTTTAGTATTTTTGAAAAAACTGTAGTTGCTGAGCTTCCACAGAGATTCACTTGAGGCAAACACTGCCAGTGAAAAGCAGATCAAAAAGACCAAAAATAGCCTTGCAGTTGACCGCTTGTTAGGGAAGGATACTCTCATCACACTTCACCACCGTGTATTTTAACTTAAAGCTTCAGCGCTAAAGTTCCATCTTCCTGAACTACGCCCTGAACCTCCGCATTGCTGGCTAGGTTCCTTGCTCTAACCATTTTCCCCACAACCGCATCCTCCAGGAGCACTACACTGATCTCTACATAGATGCTTCCGGACTTGTAGTAGAGTTTGGTTGTTTCTCCCTTCAGCTTTACCGGAACCATTTCTATACTGCTTTTTAGAATGATGTCTCCCGGACGCAGTAAGTTCTTGGCCTGGTATTTTTCCAGTTCATAGCTTGGGAAAAAGCAGTCGTTAGGGTTCAGCGTAAAAACCTGAACTTCTTTTTTCACCCGCAGCTCATCCAGCTGATCTTTGGGTCTGAGCTCCATCTTTGCAACCAGGACCTCTCCCTCAAAAGCAATGTCCACAGAGATGAGGATGCGCCTGGTGGAACCGCTTTCAAACACAAGGTGCACCGGCACGACCATGCGGCCGTAAAATGTGTTCCTGAAAGCCCCAAAGTCCACGCTGAGATCCACTACGTTCTCTTTCTCTGCTATCTGTGGGAAGCTTACCAAAGTAAGGCGCACCGCAAAACCCTCAGGAACCAACCTGGAGATATAAGCGCTGATCTCCTCTTTAACCTCATCCCAAATCCAGCTGTGATCGACTTCTCGAATTACCGCTTCTTCGGTTTTTGGTTCTGCCAGGCGCAGGACGTCTACTTTGTTCGGTCCGTCTAAGCTTTGAGCTTCTTCGAGGAAACCGTTATGCCTGAGGACGGTAACCACAAAGGTTTTGTAAACAGGCCTTTTACTCCCTTTGGCAGGAGCGGCAAGCACCGAGATCTCAGCCCATGGCTGATCGTCCGCCTCTTCGATAATGTCTTTCATGTAGATCTGGTCTCCGGTAACCTCTGCCGTCTCTTTCAGAGTGAGGGCAAAAGAAGCACCAGTTAGAACTAAGATAAGTGCTAGAATCCAAATTGGACGGGGTATGTGCCCCGTCCAACAACTATGCCTTAACATCTAGAGGCACACCTATCGACGTAGATTATTGGCGGTCTGGAGCATTTCGTCTGCGGCTTGGATGGCCTTTGAGTTAACCTCATATGCCCTCTGAGCCACGATCATGCTTACCATTTCTTCAACAACTTGCACGTTGCTCATTTCCAAATAGCCGTGGGCTATGGTGCCAAAACCGTCCAGACCAGGTATGCCTAAAATCGGTTCGCCTGAAGCTGCAGTTGCCTTGTACAGGTTGCGGCCAATGCTCTTTAGACCTGCAGCGTTAACGAACTTCACCAGTTCGATCTGCCCAATACTCTGAGGTGTGTCGCTGCCTTTGATTCTAATGGAGATGTTGCCATCTGTGCTGATGGAGATATCGGTAGCGTCCTCTGGGATTTCCAACTCCGGAGCAAGAGGGAAGCCGTCGGAGTTAACCACTTTACCCTCGCCGTCTCTCTTGAATGCACCGTCGCGGGTGTATGCTACCGATCCATCGGGCAGAAGTACTTGGAAGAAACCTTCGCCCTCAATGAGGATATCCAACGGACCATCTGTAGGTTTAAACTCGCCCTGGGTAAAGATCTTCTGGGTAGAGACAGGTCTTACACCGTGTCCGATCTGAATACCGGTAGGTACCTGAGCTCCTTGAATAACAGGTGTACCGGCAGCGCGAGTTGTTTGATACAAGAGGTCCTGGAAATCAATACGGCTCTTTTTGTAGCCGGTTGTATTTACGTTAGCAAGGTTGTTAGCGATATTGTCAATATTGAGCTGCTGAGCGATCATGCCCGATCCTGCAGTCCACAAAGAACGCATCATAGGCTAACCCTTCTTTCCTTATGAATTACTTATCATCTAAATATTGGCACCCATGTCATTGATTAGTCTCTCTAAGCTCTCGTTCTGCGCTTGAATAAGCTTCTGCTCAGTTTCGTAAGTGCGCATTAAGGTAATCATATTGACCATCTCTTCAATAACGTTGACGTTCGACCTCTCCAGTGCACCCTGCACTACTTCAGCGTCGGCGTCAATCGGCTGAGCATCTTCTCTAACCACAAATCTGCTGTTTCCTTCTTTTACCAGTGCAGTAGATTCGAAGTTGATAATGCTGAGCCTGTCCACAAATTGACCGCCTTGAAAGATGCTGCCATCGCTTTTGACTTCAACATCTCCCAAGTTCGGGTCCAGTCTGATGGGGCCGGCCTCGCCAAGCACCCTATCGCCGGTTAGATTCTGCAGATATCCTTCGCCATCGAGCATGAAGTTGCCCTGGCGCGTGATTCTAGTGCCTTGAGGCGTCTCAAGGACGAAAAACCCGTCGCCGTTGAGTGCGAGGTCGAACACGCTTCCAGTGTTTTCGATCATTCCAGGGGTCATCTTAATCGGTATGTCAACGACCCCAGCCCCAAGCGGAAGGCGGCCTACCGGCTTTGTTTGTTCTTTGTGCTGTACATTCATTAATACCTCTGCAAAGGTTTGTCCGATGACTACATCTTTTTTGTAACCTACGGTGTTTGCGTTTGCCAGGTTGTTGCTGACAACGGCATGTCTTACTTCATCGGCAACCATTCCAGAAGCAGCTATATACAATCCCCGGAGCAACATCCCACCTCCCGAAAATCTACAAAAATCGGTATGTTTATTGTAAAAAAGTTTTCCATCAGTTAGATTCCTTTTCCTTCCTCCCATTTCATTATAGGTATAAAGACCTAGTCAAGGGACTATAAAAATCTAATTTTGATTTAATTACCGAATAATTTACCCAAAACGCCTAGTTTGAAACGGCTACATCCGGGTCTTCTGCTTCCTCTGGCTAATGTACTTTCTCTTAGTCGCTTCTCCACCACGAATATGACGTTCCGACTTGTTGTGGGCGAGCACCTTGGAGACCTCTTCATAGAGCTCTTTGTTAATCTTTTCCAGGCGCTCAGTTACGTCTTTGTGAACTGTGCTTTTACTCACATGAAAAACTTCGGCAGCCTGCCTAACAGTGTGACCTGTACTCAAAAGATACGCTGCAATATCTAAAACTCTTGTGCGTATGTAGTCCTTCATTAACAAAACCCCCTGCCCTTCAGTTAGTAATTTATATGAAAGGTCAGGGGGTAATATGCTATGGCTGTACTATTTGTACTCCCAGAGGATCCACAGGTTCCCCGTAATGCGTCATTTTCCAATTGATTTCCGTTCCGTATGCAGCCCCGATAGGCTCGCCTTTCTCAACACTCCCAGAATACAAGTATGCTCTAATGGGCCAGATTTCGCTCCTGTATCCCTGCCCGTGGTCGATGGTGATTTTTTCGCCAAAGGCACTAACATCCCCAGCCTGCGGTGCGGCTACTTCCGTCCCTGGCTCTAGCTGATATGTTAAAGACGAAGAGAAGCGCCAGGTTGAAGTGCTTGGGAATTCGGTCCACCCGAAGCTATTTTTGGGAACACTGCTGGCAAGAACATACACGGCATCTCCTACTTCTTGGGTAAGAGCGTCGCCAAGTGGAGCGTCCTCTACAGGCACTTGGGGTTTGTCTAACGCTATGGCCAGAAGTATTAGTAAGATAAACGTTATAACCAGCCCACCTCGATTCCACATGAGCATCAACTGTCTTCTAACTTTGAGTAACACAAAGACCACCTCCTAGACTAGTTTGTCCAAGTTGCGGTCTTTTTAACTTACAGAGCTATGTAGTCCTGAGGTTTTTTTGCTTGAAGAAAACAGTGCAGAAGGGCTTCTTTAATCCTAAGGCTGGCATTACCGTCGCCGTAGGGATTTTGCGAATTTCTCATGCTTTCATAGGCTGCACCGCTTGTGAGGAGCTCTGCAGCATTTCTAACTACAGACTCCTTCTCCGAACCAATCAGGCGCAGTGTCCCAGCCCTTACCCCTTCGGTCCTTTCGGTAACATCCCGAATCACCAGTACGGGGACGCCTAAAGACGGTGCTTCCTCCTGCAGGCCCCCTGAGTCTGTGAGGATCAGGTAAGAGCGTTTCATAAGGTTGACCCACTCTTTGTAAGCAGGGGGATCGATCAGGTGAATGCGAGGCTTACCTCCGAGGACTTTTACAGCGGCTTCTTTTACCCTGGGATTTGGATGCACCGAGTAAATCAGCTGCACGTCTGCAAACCGCTCCACAATCTCCAGGAGACCTGAGTAGATCTCTTCCAATTTTTCCAGGTTCTCTCTTCTGTGAATCTCCGCTAAAAGAGTCCTTTTGGAAAAATCCAAGCTTTGCAGAACCGGGTTTTGAAAGTTGTAACCTTCCTCTACCATCTCTAAGAGAGAGTCAATGACCGTGTTTCCCGTGACGTAGATCGATTCGGCGCTGGTTCCCTCAAGAATCAGATTGGCTTTGTTTACCGGTGTCGGTGCGAAATGGAGATCTGCTAACTGAGAGATGAGTCTACGGTTTATCTCTTCGGGAAACGGCTCCCGTCTGGTAAAGCTGCGGAGGCCTGCTTCGATATGCCCCACTTTCAGGCCGTGGTAGAAAGCACTGAGAGCTGAAGAAAAAGCCGTTGAAGTATCTCCGTGGACCAGCACAATATCGGGCTGGATCTTCCGAAAAACTTCCTCCAAACCTCCTAAGACGTTTCGCGTGATATCCGTCAGAGTTTGACTGGGCTTCATGATGCCAAGATCCACATCGGGCGTGATGGCAAAAAGCTCGAGAACCTGATCAAGCATCTCCCGGTGCTGCCCTGTGGATACAACTGTTACAGCGAAATTAGGATCCGCTTTCAGCGTCTTGATAACTTTGGCTACTTTGATTGCTTCCGGTCTTGTCCCTAACACTATCAGAGTCTTGATCTTTCTTGCCAACTTTCAGCACCCCTTGTCTGGCTGCTTTAATGGTTATGACGCAAACCACAATGAGCGTATAGATAAAACCAATTTCCGGACTGACGTTGAAGACCAGAAACGCACCGATAGCAAACAGCACGTTCACAAGATACAAAATGAGCACGACCTTTTTCTGCCCGAGACCTAGGTGGAGCATACGGTGGTGAAGATGATCTCCATCAGCTTGGTAGATGGGCTTTTTCGTCTTTGCCCTGCGGAAAATGGAAAAAATCGTGTCCAAAATCGGCAGCCCCAAAGCAAGGAGGGGAACTGCTAACGTGACAGTAGCAGCACCCTTTAAGGATCCTTCGATGGCAAGTGCTCCTACAACAAACCCGAGGAAGAGCGCTCCCGAGTCGCCCATGAAAACTTTAGCCGGATTGAAGTTGTAGGGGAGAAATCCCAAACACGCACCGAGGAGCCCGCAGTTCAAAACCAAGATGAACCAATCAAGCTTCTGACTGCTGAGAAAGATGCAGGTTAGAGCTGTAATGGCTACCGTTCCTGTAGCAAGCCCATCCAACCCGTCAATGAGGTTCACCAAGTTCGCCGTTCCTACGAGCCACATCACAGACAGCGGAATCGCTAAAATCCCCAGGTCGATAGTGCCCCCAGAGGGATTGGTGAGGTGTTGGATTCTTGGGCCCGTTAGGACGTACAGAACGGAAATCCCAAGCATTACCCAGAACTTCAACTTGGCACTGAGGTCGTAAATATCATCTATCGCGCCCAGCAAAAAAAACAGCGCACCGCTCAAGTAGAGAGACGGCAAATGGCGAAAATTGGCAACCGGCCAGCTCAACACACTTGCTGCCAGAAAGCCGACGAAAATCGCCAGTCCCCCTAGAGTTGGAACGGGGTATTTATTGATGCGGCGTGGCAAAGGTTTGTCCACCCAACCCATTTTGAGTGCAAGCCGTATGACCAAGGGTGTTGCAATCAGCGTGGTTAAAAACGCTACAGCGAAAGCTTTTAGTCCTTGCCACATTAGATGTCACCTCTATTTTAGTAGGTTGATCTTGACATCTCCCTCCTGGAGAAGAGAAAGTGCCAGTTCATCTGGGTAAGAACCTCTGAAAAAAATCTCCTTGATCCCTGCATTGAGCAGCATCTTTGCACAGAGCACGCAGGGCTGTGTGGTGCAGTACAGCGTAGCTCCATTGGTGGAAACCCCATGGAGTGCTGCTTGAATAATGGCATTTTGCTCTGCATGAACTGCTCTGCAAAGCTCGTGGCGCTCACCAGAGGGCACACCCAGCTGCTCCCGGAGGCATCCCACGTCAAGGCAGTGGGAAACTCCCCGGGGAGCACCGTTGTATCCGGTGCTGATGATACGCCTATCCTTAACAATGACCGCTCCTACCTGCCTGCGCAGGCATGTGGAGCGGCTGGCCACAAGCTCAGCAATATCCATAAAGTAGTCATCCCATGAGGGTCTCATGGTGTCACCTACTTTGTTCCGAAGAGTCTGTCTCCGGCATCACCCAGTCCAGGCACGATGTATCCATGATCATTGAGATGGGAGTCCAGACCTGCGACGTAAATGTTTACATCGGGATGAGCTTTTTGAATGGCCTCAATGCCTTCAGGTGCTGCGATCAAACCCATCAGTCTGATGTTCTTGCCACCTCTGGCCTTGATGAAGTTAATGGCAGCAATAGCCGATCCGCCTGTAGCAAGCATGGGGTCGGTTACAATGATCAGTCTTTCTTCGATGTCGTTTGGTAGTTTGCAGTAGTATTCAACTGGCTGAAGGGTCTCCGGATCGCGATAGACGCCAATATGGCCCACTCTGGCTGTGGGAATTAGATCTAAAATCCCTTCCACCATGCCAAGACCTGCGCGAAGAATAGGCACTACTGCCAGCTGCGGACCTGCAAGATGATAACATTTGGCCTTGGCTACAGGGGTCTGCACTTCGCAGGCCTCTAGTGCCATATCTTTGGTTACTTCATACGCCATTAGCATTGAGACTTCATTAACTAACTCTCTAAACTCTTTGCATCCTGTGTTAACATCCCTGATTATCGACAGTTTGTGTTGGATCAATGGATGGTCAAAAACAAATAGTTCTCCCATAATGTTCTCCCCTTCTACTTAGACTAACAGCCTTCTCTCTGGCAAATCTTATTGATTCTTCCTTGGTGTCTGCCTGCGGTAAACTCGGCATTTAAATATGCATTGACGATCTCAAGAGCAAGCTCTTGACCTACCACTCTGCCGCCGAGAACCAAAATGTTACTGTTGTTGTGTTCTCTAGCCATTCTGGCAGAGTAGCAGTCCCCTGCAAGTGCAGCACGAATGCCCTTGACTTTGTTGGCTGCAATGCTCATGCCAATGCCTGTCCCACAGACCAAGATACCAAAAGGATGCTTGCCTGCTGCCACAGCTTCTGCCACTGTAAAGGCAATATCGGGATAATCCACTGACTCGAGGCTGTAGCAGCCGTAGTCTTCATAGGGGATTCCCTTGCCCTCAAGGAATTTTTTTATGATTTCCTTGAGTTCGAAGCCGCCGTGGTCGGATCCTAAAGCTATTTTGTCTTGCATCTATCATCGTCCTCTTTCAGTTGTTTTACGAGCTTTTTGATCAGCCTTTCGATCTCTTGAGCAGTCTCTTCATAAACCCTATCCCCTTGTCCAAAAGGATCAAGGACATCGCCACTTTCGCCCACAAATCCTTTCAGGGTGTGGACTTTGCCGGACTTGAAGTTCTTCCTGATAAACTCGGCATGGTGCTCTGTCATCGTTAGGACAAGGTCGCTTTCGTCAAGGAGAGCTTGAGTGAGCTGCCTCGCTTTGTGACCTGTAAGGTCAATGTTTCTGGCCTTTAGAGCATTAATGCTTCCTGGAGACGCTCCGCTGCCTTCACTTGCAAAAGTACCAGCACTCTTGACCTTGATACAGTCAAGATTCGGGTCTTTGGCCAGTTCCGACAAGAGAAGCGCTTCTGCCATGGGAGACCTGCAAGTATTACCTGTGCATACGAACAGCACCTGCAAAAAGTACCACTCCTTGCTTTCTCTCTTTAGCCTCTAATGTCCTTCAAAAAATCTTCTAGGGTTTTACCCCCGCTAGCCCTGTTCAGCCTGTCATTTATTGCCACTTCTAAACCCTCTCCGGAGATGGTTTCGGAAAGAATAAACTCCACATCTAAGCTATCGAAATACCGGAGTGCAGAGTAAAGGTTTGTAGCAATTTCCAGGGGATTGCTGCGGCTTCCCAAGGAGATTTTGTAGTCGGTTGGATACCTGGCAAAAAACTCCTCGGTACTCATGACCCCGATACGCTTTTCCGGGTGGTTTTTGATCTGATCTAAAATCAGCTCAAACTGCTCCTCCGGAGTACCTAGCACCCTGTAAAGAGGTGCTTTGGGAGCATAGTGTTTGTACTTGAGCCCTGGCGACTTGACCTTCTCGCCTTTTGCCACCTTACCGCTCTCGGCGTTTGGCAAGACGCCTTTTAGCATCTCCAAAGTCACCCCTCCTGGACGGAGGATTTGGGGTCTTTCCGACGTGAGATCCAAAACCGTAGACTCCAGGCCGAGTCCGGTGTGACCACCGTCCACGACTCCTGCAATGATCCCGTTCATGTCCTCGAGAACGTGGGCTGCTTCGGTGGGAGACGGTCTTCCGGAACGGTTTGCGGAAGGAGCTGCAAGAGGTCTTCCGGTTCTTTTGATGAGCTCCAAGGCTATGGCGTTTTTCGGACACCTTACAGCTACCGTATCCAGTCCTCCTGTTGTCACATCCGGCACTACGTCCTTTCTCGGTAGCACCATAGTCAGCGGCCCCGGCCAAAAAGCCTCGGCTAGGAGGTAGAACTCCTTGTTGGTGTGGGCGATTTCTTCCACATCTCCAGCCTCTTTTACATGGACAATAAGGGGGTTGTCTGCTGGTCGGCCTTTGGCAGCAAAGATCTTCAGTACTGCCTCCTCGTTTAGAGCGTCTGCCCCGAGTCCATAGACAGTCTCAGTGGGAAACGCTACTAAATGGCCTTGCTTTAACAAAGAAGCTGCTTCTTCCAGTTGGTCTTTTGTGAACACCTTGGTTTCCATGAAAAGAGGATCTCCTTTCAATTCAACGAAGCTACTTAACTCGCTTCAAATACACACCGCGATTTCTGCCGGCAAGATCCTTGATGACCATCGCTGGTGCGAAGATCTTCTCCTTCTCCGCAAGAGAAGCCACCTGTCCTGCCTGATCGTCGCCGATCTCCAAAAAGACTGCTCCGGCTCTCTTTAGGTACTTGCCGCTTTCACTGATAATTCTCCTGTAAAAATCCAGCCCGTCCTGGCCTCCGTCTAGCGCCATTCTAGGTTCATATGCCGAAACGTTGACCTCAAGTTTTTCGATATCCTGAGACTTGATATAAGGCGGGTTGGATACGATAATGTCAAACTGCTTGTCTATACCAGCATACAGGTCTCCCTGAACAAAACTTACGTCTGCACCGAGTTTTGCCGCGTTTTTCCTGGCGATCTCCAGAGCCTTCTCGCTGATCTCCGTTGCAGTAACTTGGCTTGACGGAATCTCCAGCTTGAGGGTGATGGCGATTGCCCCGGACCCGGTACACAGGTCCAGAATCTCCGGAGATTCGATGCCAAAAGACTTGGCGTAGCTGATGACTTTCTCAACGATGACCTCGGTGTCAGGTCTCGGTATGAGAACATCGGGAGTTACCGTAAACTCTCGAGAGTAGAACTCCTTGCGGCCGATAATGTAGGCCACAGGTTCCATGTTTGCCCGCCTGGCAATGGCCTTGCGGTAGAGAGCCAGTTCCTTTTGGTCCAAAGGCCTGTCGAACTTTGCATAGAGATCGATCCGCTGCATACCCAAGATGTCCGCAAGGAGCACCTCTGCGTCCAGCCTCGGTGAAGGACTGCCCTTTTTCTGCAAATACTCTCCCGCTGAGTTAAGAATCTCCAGCAGTTGAGGCATTTTACTCCATCTCCTTTAGCCGCTCTTCTTGATCAGCTAGAGATAGTGCATCGATGATTTCATCTAAGTCGCCGTTTAGTATTTCTTCAATTCGGTATAGAGTCAAGTTGATTCTGTGGTCGGTGACGCGTCCCTGTGGGAAGTTGTAGGTACGGATTCTTTCGCTGCGATCTCCTGTACCTATCTGGCTCTTCCTCTCCTGGGCTTCTTTGGAACGGGCTTCCATCTCAGCCATCTCTTTGAGCCTGGCTCTGAGAATCTTCATAGCCTTGTCTCTGTTTTTATGCTGGGATTTTTCATCCTGACAAGAAACAACCAACCCAGTGGGAATGTGCGTAATGCGCACAGCAGAGTCTGTGGTGTTTACCGACTGTCCTCCCGGACCTGAAGAGCGGTACACGTCGATTTTGATGTCGTTAGGATCAATATAGACATCCACTTCTTCTGCTTCAGGAAGCACCGCTACTGTGGCAGTTGAAGTGTGGATGCGTCCTCCCGACTCAGTTTCCGGAACTCGCTGCACTCGGTGCACGCCGCTTTCATACTTCAAGCGGCTGTAGGCACCTTTACCTTCGATCATAAAGATGATCTCTTTGAATCCGCCAAGCTCGGTAGCGTTGCCGCTTAAAACCTCTAGCTTCCAGCGGCGGCCTTCGGCGTAATGGCTGTACATGCGGTAGAGGTTTCCGGCAAACAGAGCTGCTTCGTCACCGCCTGTACCTGCGCGGATCTCCACAATAACGTTTTTCTCATCGTTGGGATCCTTCGGGAGCAGGAGCATCTTCAGTTCGCTTTCAGTGCTTGCCAAAGTCTCCTCTAGTTCTTCAAGTTCTACTTCGGCCAGCTCTCTCAACTCCGGATCGGTGGTTTCCCGCAGAAGTTCTTTGGCGCCCTCGATCTGGTTTTGGATGTCTTTGTAGCGGTGGTAAGCTTCGACTATCTCCTCGAGCTCCGAGCGCCTTTTGCCTACCTTTTGGTACTCCTGCCTGTCCTGGGCCAGTTTGGGGTCGGCCATTTTTTCCGTTAGTTCGTTGTAGAGTTGCTCAATCGCTTCCAACTTATCTAGCATGGTTTCACTCCCTCCATTCGGAAATTAACCGCAGCCAGAAGGCCGCGGTTAGATGAGTTTCGTCGTAATCTATACTATAGCCTTTTCATTTGAGGATTGATCTGCTCCCATTACTTCTTTTAGGGCAAGTATGGCAGTTTCAATCTGGCTATCATCAGGCTCCCTGGTGGTTATGATTTGTGTTGCAAGGCCCGGGCGTGCAAGGGCTTTTGCCCAATTCGGCGCATCTTCCTTGCCGAGGAATCTCAGAACCTCATAGGAGACTCCCGCAACAACGGGAATCAGGAGTAGATGCGCTCCTACCCTTGGGAAAAACGCCAGACGTGCTCCCCCGGTAACCAGGGTGAAGATGAAGATATTGAGGATTAGAACGATGGTGATAAAGTTAGTGCCGCACCTCATGTGAAAGCGGGAATGCTTCCTGACGTTTTCTACGGTAAGTTCTTCCCCTGCCTCGTAAGCGTTGATCACTTTGTGCTCTGCACCGTGATACTGGAAAAACCTTTTAATGTCGGACAAAAACGAAATCCCGACAATATATAGAAGGAAAAGCACCAGCTTAATGAGCCCTTCTACGAAGTTGATCAGCAGAGTACTCTGCATATACTGCCCAATCAGCCGAGTAAGAAAGGCCGGCAGGACAACAAAAAGTAGTATGGCAAGACCGAAGGAAAGACCTAGTGTGAGGACCATTTCTTTTGGGGAGAGCTCTTCCTGCTCATCTTCTGAAGCGAACTGATTGGCCGAGAAGGTCAGGGCTTTCATCCCGATGACCAGGGACTCCACCAAAGAAACCGTGCCTCTGATAAATGGTTTTTTGAGAATGGGAAACCTTTCGCCGATTGACGTGACATCTTCTTTGTGAACTATAAGCGATTTGTCTTCCTTGCGTACGGCGATGCTGATGGTTTTAGGTCCGCGCATCATGACGCCTTCCATAACTGCTTGCCCACCGTAGTAGAATTTGCCCATCCGGTTCACCCCTTTCTTTACTCAGCCACTTTGGGCTGAGCCATTACTTAACCAGCTTGTCGACCTGCTCCTTGTGAATAGCACCGGTCAGGTTGCGGAGCATAGCAACAGCTTTTCCTACCTCTTCTTTTTCCTCTCCCGGTCCCTCAAACTCGATGGACAAAAAGCCGTTGAAGCCTGCATCGTCCAGGATCTTCATGATTCTCTTATAGTCGAGAGTCTTCTCGAGGTAGTCCTCTGTAAACTCCATACATTTGGCGTGTACAAATATAGTATGCGGCGCAACGTTCTCCATTGCCTTGTATATAATGTTGGGATCTGTGCCAAAATTACCAAGGTCCATGGTAACTTTGAAGTTTTCCATATCTACGTCTTCGATGATGCGGAGGATCTGATCGTCCATGAAACCGCCGTGGTTCTCGAGAGCGAGCATGATTCCGTGCTCAAGTGCATACTCGGCACACTCTCTGATAGCAGCAACCACATTAGCCCAGACTTCATCGTCAGTGAGCTGGCTGGAAACTCCTGCAAAAATCCTTACCAGTGGCGCGCCAAGGATAGAAGCAACATCAACAAAGCCCTTGACGTGCTCGATCTCACGATCCAGTTCTTCTTGGCTGGCTACGGTAAAGTTGTTTGTAGCGGAAACGCAGGAGATTGTCAGACCAAGTTCGGTACACAAAGTCTTGATCTCCAAGAGGTACTCAGGTTCGTCCGATTCAAAATGAGGTGCCAAAAGCTCTACGCCGTCCAAGCGGTAGTGCTCTGCACAGAGACGGATCCACTCTTTAAAAGTGAGCTCTTTTTTCGCAAAAGTGCGGTGAAAAGACCAGGAACTGCAACCTACTTTCATTTCTTATTCCTCCTCAACAATATACGGCAAAAGGCTCTCTGCTAAAGACATATTGACTACAGCAGTGACCTTTAAACCTTCTTCTTGATACTCTACGTTTTTTACTTCACTGTCTTTATACAGGCGGTCCAAAAGATGGAGATCGCTGTACGCTAGCTTCAGATTCAGCTCTACCTTCCCTAGTTTCGCGGTTTTTATTATTTCTTCAAGCAAAACATCTAAACCTTCTCCGGTCTTTGATGAACAGAGCACTGCTTTTGGGTACATAGTGGTGATGAACTGCCGCTCTTCTGCTGACAGCAAATCTGCCTTGGAGAAGACCAGGAGAGTTGGCGTGTTGCAGCCGATAGACTTCAACGTGGATTCTACAGCTTTGATCTGAGCTTCGTACTTGATGCCGGTGGAATCTACAACGTGCAGGAGCAACGATGCATGCTTCAGTTCTTCCAGAGTTGCCCTAAACGCTGCTACAAGATCGTGAGGGAGTTTCCTGATAAACCCTACGGTGTCGCTCAGTAGTATTTGGATCTTGTTCGGAAGCTCAAGTCTGCGGACTAGAGGATCCAAAGTAGCAAAGAGCTGGTCTTCAATATAGGTATCCGATCCTGTAAGGGTTTTAAGAAGCGATGACTTGCCTGCATTAGTATACCCTACCAGAGCCACTTGAGGAACCTCATTTTCGCTGCGCTTTTTTCTCTGCACTTCGCGGTTCTTGCTGATCTCGTCGATCTCCCGCCTGAGCTGGGCGATCTTGTGTCTGAGCACCCTGCGGTCTACTTCTAGTTTGGTTTCGCCGGGCCCTCTGGTGCCGATACCGCCGCCAAGCCTGGAGAGATTTTTCCTACTGCCTTTAAGTCTGGGCAGCGTGTACTTGAGTTGGGCAAGTTCCACCTGGAGCTGGCCTTCTTTTGACCTTGCTCGCTGGGCGAAGATGTCCAGTATTAGGGAAGTGCGGTCTAGCACTTTGACTCCTGAAAGCTCTGAAAGCTGATCGACCTGTACAGGAGATAGCTCGTCATCGGCTATGATGAGGTCTATTTCGTTTGCCACCACAAAGTCTACCAACTCCTGGACTTTGCCCTCGCCGAAGTAGGTCAGTGTGTCAGGTGCAGGCCGGTTTTGAATCATTCTTCCAACAGTGACTGCGCCTGCTGTTTCCGCAAGGTCTTCGAGCTCATCGAGGGATGTGTCTACAGCAATATCCTCGAGCCCCGTCCTTACGGCGATCAGGACCGCAGTTTCTTTATCTTTCATTTTGGTTGAGTTCATAGATCATCCTCAATCCGTCTAAAGTAAGATCTGGGTTTACAATATCAACAAACTTGCAAGCTGACGCTAAAAGACCGCTGAGCCCGCCTGTGAAAACCACTTTTGCATGCGGCCAGTTCAGTTCTCTTTTCATCAAGTCCACCAACCCGTCCACCTGACAGGCGTAGCCGTAGTAGAGACCGGACTGGATGCTAGCAGGTGTATTTTTCCCGATAATCCGTTCGGGACGGGCCACCTCCACCTTGGGCAGCTTCGATGCCCGGCTGAACAGCGCTTCTGCCGAGATGTTTATCCCGGGACAGATTACGCCTCCGAGGTACTCCCAGTTTTCGCTAACAGCACAGAAAGTGGTTGCAGTTCCAAAATCCACGATGATCAGGGGCCCACCGTAGAGGTTCAGCCCAGCTACCGCATTGACAATTCTGTCTGCGCCAACTTCCTTGGGGTTTTCATAGCGGATGTTCAAACCGGTTTTCAAGCCCGGTCCGATGGAAAGAGGCTCGACACCTAGATACTGTCTACACATCTCTAAGATGCTAGGAGTAAGAGGCGGCACTACAGACGAGACTATTGCGGCGTCTATATCTTGGAACTTCATATCTTTTGTGCGGAGCAGATCACCTACGAGAATGCCCATCTCATCGCTGGTCTTAGTGATGTCTGTTGCAACCCGCCAAGATGCAATCAGGTCCTTCTCTTTGTAGATGCCCAGTACCGCATGAGTGTTGCCAACATCAACTACAAGTAGCATCATAAGCACCTTCTTCCCCGAAAATAGACAAAATACGAGGCAGGGGTCACCCCTGCCTGTTAATCGCGTAGGCGTTTAAGCGTTGGCACGATGGCCAGCACAATAAGAGTTGCCACAATGATCTCCAGCACCCCATTGGTGTATGCGACTCTAACCACTACATCCAGTGGCAGATATCCGCGAAGCAGAATCATCCCCAGTACCCCAATGGTGTTTGTAGCTGTACCAACTATCGCCGCTACCCATTCCCTACCTGTAGCCTTGTAGGCAAGGTAGGCGGTAATGCCGATCACAAGCCTCGGAAGGACCGAAACAAGAGGATCAGCCATAGCAGGTGATCTCGGCGTAAGGAAACTGGAGAAGCCGAAGATCAAACCCGTTGCCATTCCGACATAAGGGCCTTCTAGCACCGCTCCCAATATAACCGGGATATGCATGAGGGTGATGTTGAGTCCCCATGGTGTTGGAATGTAGCCTAGTGAAGTTGCGCCGAGCACGACGGCGATACCTCCTAGAAGACCTGCAACGGTAATCTTACGCACTGACGTAGAAACGTTCCATTGGCCTTTTTGCATTTTGAATTAACCTCCCATCTCTGCCAAAACGGTCAGAGTGAATTTGGTTCTACAGCTTCACTTCATTGAAGCTTTCGGTTCATACTCCGGCCACAGTTCTCTGAGGAGAACCCTCAGCCGGTAGTGATCTTCTGGAGTAAAGTGCATGTTCAGTGCTTTTTGAATCATGTTCTGATACTCAGTTACTCTCAAATCATTAGTGATCTCGTAGCCTTCTTGTCTCAAGTAGGCATCCACAGGATACATCCACTTGCCAGTATCTCTTCTTGCCAGAGCTCTAGCATTTCTGCTCCACCGTGCAACAATCCGTTCAACGGGGAGCTGCAGTCTGAAAGAGATCTGCATCACAATGTACAGTATCCTGATATAAATAACCCATATAAGCCTAGAATAAGTTCCATATCCAAAACCTTGGAGTTCTTCCGGACGATTTAGGGATTCGGCAAACTCGTAAGTGAGAACAAAGAGCATCGCCGCAAGCAATATCGTCCAGCCGGTAGACATATTTTTCGGTAAAACGCCTAAATATACACCTAAAGTCCAAAGTAAGATAGGAATAATGCTTAATGCAAGGTACACGAGATCATCTTTGAGAATATCCTTAAAGCTCCTTCTTGCCAGATGGATGTAAGGATACTTAGATTTCATCTCTGTTCCTACCTCCTTTGTCTATACGACTCACTGCTATTTTACCACAAACTTTTTGCCAGTTATAGGGGAGACCTAGTACAACTTTCTCCCCTGCGCAGTACGGCTACTTGCTCCCAATTCGAGAAGGTTTTTCGCCACAATTAGCTCGTGATCCATTCTATTGCCAAAGGCAGATGAGTCGGTAATAGCTTTGACCTTGAGATACTCAATGTGGTCCCGAACATGGGCTAAAGCTTCGATGTAGCCTGAGCCTGTAGGTGCCATAACCAGCTTAGACAGCTTCTCGGAAAGCTGCCTGATATCGGCGACCCAACTTGCAGGTGCCTGAGTCTCAATCTCAGCCACGTTTAGCATCAAAGCCCGCCACGGATCTTCGTGGAGCGTAGTTGACTCTTTCTTTGTCAGGATCTTTGTCAAAAGATCTACAGAGAACTGATCCAGCTTATCCAGATCTTTGAAAACTAGGCTTCCTCTAAGAAGCAGTCTGTTGATACTTTGAAGAAACTCAATTCGCGTCATATCATCGCCGAGAGTGAGCACCGGATAAGGCAGGAATGTGTCCCGGACAGCACTCATCTGTCTGAGCATGAGATCGTACTCTTTTGCAGTATTGATCTGAGGGAGAAAGTAATCTATATAATCCCTCTCTATCCAGCTTTTCCAATCGAGAAGTTTTTCAAACTTCAGTTCGTCCAAGTACAGATCGTCGACAATAACCATTGCACCGACTTTTACCCCTGGGTAATTAGTCGTTACTGCTCTGGAGATCTGCCCCACCAAACTGTTGATCTGTTCTGCTCTCCACTCATCCCAGTCCACTCGCAGCCTATCCTTGACCTTGAGTGGATCGTAGCTGTAATTCTCCTGGAAATAGTTGCGAGAGAAGACGTCGTAGGAGTAGTCGTTAATCTCCATGTCCCTTCGAGGGAGATCCAGCCTAAGGATCAGAGCCGAGATGTTGTAGCCTGCAAGATCCTGGGCTCTGGCAACGTAGTACCTTCGCACGTCAGGATGGGACATGTTCAAATAAACTTTGTCGTAGTCGTCGAAGATATCCCCGTACTCATTTACCGCAACCCAATCGGGATACTTCGAAGCGATCAATGGCAGCTGTCCTTTGGCTGCAAAGCCAACATCCATAATCAGAAAGAGCTGGAGTCCGTACTCCCTGGCAAGGTTACCCACTTCCCTGAGCACGTCTGACCCTTGGAGAAGCCGATGCTGCTCCTGGTCTCTAGTTGGATAGAGTGTATATCCGTCTTCTGTCATAGTTTCAACAATAATTCCGTTGAAACCCAGCTCCTTGATACTTAATAAATACCCACTAATATCCCTAGCTAAAGCTTTTTTGCCAAGCTCCTCGGCACTGACATAAGCCATTTTGGTAGTGGCAGGAAGGCTATAGCTGACATTTACCCAAAACTCTTCCAGCTTGATTCGGGACTGTCGAAACAGACCCTCACCCTCTGCTTCCACCTTCTCCGCAAGCTCTGCAGCCATGTCCAGGTCTTTTCTGGCAGCAAGAATCTCTTTACTATCATAGGCTTTTTCCATATAATTGAAATATTGTTGTGCTTCCTTTAAATCCTTCTGCAAAGAGCTGTAGAGCATGGGTAGATCTGCTCTCACACCTACAGCAACTAGCAGGATCAGAAATAGGAGCACTGTCATTCGTTTTCGAGTCACAGCTTCTCGCCTCTCATTTTTGTAAGATCTATAGTAAAATCGCATTGTAGCATTTCTTGTTGAACGGCTTTAATTCCTACCTAAAACTAAAACTGCAGGCAGAAATATGGTAGAATAGTGCTTGTAAAGTTGTGTAAATCACAATGGAGGTTCCACTGCAAAACGATTTGCGGTTTCCTCCTGGAGCATCTTTATGGAGGTGTCGCCTGTGGCTATGAATAGTGAAAACGAGAGCGCCTTTCTGAGCGAATTGGATAGAGAGCAGCTCTTAAACGATATTGAGATCTTGGTCAAGGGGGACGGCCACTGGCTACCATCTCTGGCCAACACCGCTGCACTGCTTTTTGAAAGGATGCCCAATGTAAGCTGGGTGGGTTTCTACCTTCTCAAAAGCTCCGTCTTAATGCTTGGTCCATTCCAAGGAAGAGTAGCCTGCGTCCGCATAGACATCGGCAAAGGTGTCTGCGGCACGGCTTTTATAAAACAAGAGACTATAATTGTGCCCGATGTTCACGAATTTCCAGGGCATATCGCCTGCGATCCTCGGTCAAACTCTGAGATCGTTGTTCCCCTGTTTAAAGACGGCAGGGTCATCGGGGTCTTGGACATCGACAGCACTTCTAAAGCAAGATTTACAACAGATGACCAAGTGATGCTGGAAAAAGTTGCCCAAATAGTAACGGCTAACTGCAATATTGAAGAATTTGTTGATAACTGAGAGGAGTTTTGACATGACACTGACTATGGAGCGTCTAACAAACCTATGTAAGACCCGTGGTTTTATCTTTCCAGGTTCGGAAATCTACGGCGGACTGGCTAACTCCTGGGACTATGGTCCGCTGGGAGTCGAGCTTAAAAACAACATCAAAAAAGCTTGGTGGAAGAAGTTCATCCAAGAATCCCCCTACAACGTAGGTGTGGACGCCGCTATTCTCATGAATCCTAAAACGTGGGTTGCGTCAGGTCACGTTGGCGGCTTCTCAGATCCGCTGATCGACTGCCGCAAATGTAAAGAAAGGTTCCGTGCAGATAAGCTCATCGAAGACTACAACCGTTCTCAAAACATCGATATACAGGTAGACGGTTGGTCTAATCAGAAGATGGAAAGCTACATCGAAGAAAAAGCCATCCCCTGTCCCAGCTGCAAGAGCCATGATTTCACGCCCATTCGCCAGTTCAACCTCATGTTCAAAACCTTCCAGGGTGTAACGGAAGAGTCGAAAAACGAAATCTACCTCCGTCCTGAAACGGCTCAAGGAATCTTCGTGAACTTTAAGAACGTCCAGAGAGCTGCTAGGAAGAAACTTCCTTTCGGGATTGGCCAAATCGGTAAGAGCTTCCGCAACGAGATCACACCTGGAAACTTCATCTTCAGAACTCGCGAGTTCGAACAGGCAGAGTTGGAATTCTTCTGCAAGCCTGGTGAAGACCTCAAGTGGTTCGAGTACTGGAAGAGCTTCTGCTACAACTGGCTCCTTGGTCTAGGAATACCAGAAGAAGACTTAAGAATCAGAGACCACTCTCAAGAAGAGCTGTCCCACTACTCTGTGGCTACTTCGGACATCGAGTACAGGTTCCCATTTGGTTGGGGCGAACTGTGGGGCATTGCCGATCGCACCGACTTCGACCTCACTCAGCACATGGAGCACTCCGGCGAAGACTTCCACTACTTCGATCAAGAAACCAACGAAAAGTACGTACCTTACGTCGTTGAGCCGTCTGTTGGCGTAGATAGATTGCTGCTTATGGTCCTTTCTTCCGCTTACAAAGAAGAGGAACTAAGCGACGGAACCACAAGATCGGTCCTTAAGTTCCACCCGGTACTTGCTCCGTTTAAGGCAGCAGTCCTTCCTCTTACGAAGAAGCTCTCTGAGCCTGCCACAGAAATCTACCACAGCTTGATGAAGGACTTCATGGTCGACTACGATGAGTCTGGCTCCATCGGCAAGAGATACCGCAGGCACGACGAGATCGGCACACCTTACTGCATCACCGTCGATTTCGATACCCTGGAAAACCAGACAGTCACTGTAAGAGACAGAGACTCTATGGAGCAAGAGCGCATCCACATTAACGAACTAAAAGCCTATCTAGCAGAAAAAACTGCCTACTAAGCAGTGTTTAATACAGAGACAGGAAAGGCACTTGATGCTGCAAAGATCAAGTGCCTTTTTTCATCATCGAAGGTATTCCTACCAATTTCTGGTGTTGTCACTGCAGCTTGGGCTTTCCTGCCGGTTCGATCAAGCTCCCGCTCTTATAGACAGAAAAAGCCTTCCGTAAAGGTAGGCATCACACGTTCTCCATCGAGGACTCAAGCAGCTCCACAATGGCTTTCTTAACTTCTTCTTTATTTTCGCGCAGTATAATAACATCAGAAACTAGGGGCTCCAGTTCTGAAGGTAGTGATTCGTCCGTTGATGTGACAGCCAAGACCACTTTCTTGTTCTTCGCTGCTTTAGCAACCTTCGTCACAATGTCCTCGGTCAACCTGGGCGTGTCGATGAAGATGAACGGTTCGGTTCTTTCTTCCACTATTGATGGCAACTCTTCCGGAACTGGGCAGTAAAAATAACTAGATCTCTGAAATCCGCACTCATGAACCAGGTGCATCATCTGTTCAAAATCATGGTCGCCATCCAAGAAAGCGGCCGAATCGCGAACCTCTGAAAAGCTCTGACGGAGCACACTCGACTTCCCGCCTCCAGGTTTCCCGAGGACGACAATAAATGGTTTGTTCACAGCCACCACCCTTTCTTTCTTCTTAGTTAAAGATTTCTTTACAAGAAACTTTTTTCCTTTAGCGACACGCGAATTTAAAACCGTACCTTGTACTTTTAAATATACCCAGTTTGGTTTCTAATACACACAACGAGATTTTAAACGATAATTTTTGTAGACTTATTGACGAAAAATAAGACAGGATTTGGGCTTGACAATTTAAGCATATAGGCATATACTTAAATCATAAAAAGTGGTTGAGGAGGTTTTTCCATGCCTATAGATTTGACAGATCTCAATTTTGAAAAAGAAATCGCAAGTGGTGTTACCCTGGTAGATTTTTGGGCCCCTTGGTGCGGACCATGCCGCATGATGGCACCGATCATCGAGAACCTTGCAAAAGAGTTCGAAGGACGGGCAAAAATCGCCAAGATGAACGTCGATGAAAACCCCATGACACCGTCTAAATTCCACATTCAAGGAATCCCAACGATGATCCTGTTCAAGGACGGGAAAGCCGTAGACATGGTAGTAGGATATACGAGACAGCAAGAGTTGAGCGCAAAGCTAAACAACCTGCTATAGAAAAAGGCCTGATATAGGCCTTTTTTTTGTGACCTCTTGTGAGCTGCAGATAGGCACTTTTTTTGTTTCTCACGCCTATTATAGATTAACGCAGCTTATAGGAGGCGTTTTTATGAGCAATTTGATCAACGAGGACATTATCAAGCAGATCCGCGCTCGATTGGAGAAGATGCCTGCAGAGCAGAGAAAAAAGTTAGCCGAAGATGCAATGCGGCTTGTTGGTACAAACGATCCCGAAAAGCTCAAAGAGATATTGAAAAACCAACTGCCAAACATGGACCCAAACCTGCTGCAAGAAACTCTGGATAAACTGTTAAAGGAGAATATGTAATGAGTTTTCTCATGGCTCTGCTCATTCTCATTGCACTTTTCTCCTTGTCTGAAAACGGGGATCATCCAAAAAGGAGAAGATCTCGCCGTCATATCCTATATACCGAATCTGATTCCTGTCTCGAAGAATGCTGCAAAAGGGCCCATTCTATTGGCATAAAAATAGTCAAAGAGCTGCCATTTATAGGCGGCGTGGTATGTGAAACGGCAGACGGAGAGGACGTAAAGCTTCTCACTCTGGAAAGAGACGTGAAAATCGAAGAGGACGTCAAAGTTTATGCTACTTGCCTGGGTTTTGGGAGGGACCAAGCCGCTGTCGGAGCGATACCTCCCGACACCATAACCCTCACAGGCGCTCCAAATCTTTGGAAAAAGACCACAGGTAAGGGCGTTTCCATTGCGGTTATAGATACGGGCATAGCAGAACACTCTGATCTTAGGGTCAAAGGCGGCATTTCAACTTTAGGCGAAGTCCACACTGAAAACTTTCGCGATGACAACGGTCACGGGACTCATGTTGCTGGTATCATTGCAGCCTGCGGCAGAGATCAGGGCCTCTTAGGCATGGCTCCCGATGCTGATCTCTACGCTGTTAAAGCTTTAGATCGATATGGCAGTGGTTTTGTTTCGGATATTATCGAAGGCATTGCTTGGGCTACGGAACACAGAATGAATATCGTTAACCTCAGCCTTGGTACTGCCGAAAAAAGCGAAGCTCTGCGGAGAGCCGTCAGGAAAGCGGTCGCTGCATCAACTATTCTTGTTGCTGCATCAGGCAACAGCGGCGGTACCGGCAGCCCCGGAGTTCTGTATCCTGCCAAATTCTCTGAGGTGGTCAGTGTAGGGTCCGTTGACTCCGATGGCAAGCTCTCTAGCTACACATCATACGGGCCAGAACTGAACATCCTGGCTTACGGTGAAAACATCCTTTCCACGTACCTGAACAACAGCTACCGCAGAGAGAGCGGTACCTCGATGGCTGCACCCCAAGTGTCAGGTGCATTAGCACTCCTTCTCGGCATGGGCTACCGCGGCTCCGATGCTGTGAGAGCACTGCTTGAGAGTGCAAAAAAGTTAGATCTGCCCAAGGAAAAGCAGGGAAGTGGACTGCTTAATCTGGCTCCCTTCGCCCAGAGCTACTAGGAGAAATCCTTGGTATTTCAACGAAAAAAAGGTGTCTTCCCTGAAAACGCAGGCTGACACCTTTTTCTGCACTTCCAACCAACAAGAAGTTTGCAAGCACTTCTTGACATTTATGTGCTCTCCCCGTATACTAAGAATTGCAGCACGTGCCGAAATGGCGGAACTGGCAGACGCGCTACGTTCAGGGCGTAGTGGGGGTTCCCTCGTGTGGGTTCAAATCCCACTTTCGGCACCATTAAAAGATATTGATAAACCTCACTTAGCGAAATTCGCGCAAGTGAGGTTTTTTTAGCCGTAAGAGTATAGCCAATTTATAGCCACACTGGAGAACTCTGACGTACGTCTAAGGACGCAAGACTAAAAAAGGTGACCCTGATCACGTCGACCGGGGTATGCATACCATGTACAAGTGAATGTATTTTTACACGTCGTTAGACCTTTTGATTCGTAGTCAAACGCTCTGTCATGAAAAATCAGAATTTTAAGCTCGTTTAGTGAGTAGATGGTGGTTCATATACGACCCCTAACTTCGTTATAAATGAGTGTTTGGGCTTAGATACCACGCCTATTAACTAGTCTGACCCGCCAAGAATCGTTCAACTTCAGCAGCAGAAGGCAGGGAAGGAATCGCTCCCGGACGCGTTACAGCAATGGCGCCAACAGCGTTGGCAAATCTGCAAGCCTCCACTAGAGATTTCCCTTTAGATATTGCCACAGCAAATGCTCCGTTGAAAGCATCGCCTGCTGCCACCGTATCTACTGGCTGTACTGAGAATCCTGATACGTGGGTAGCGCCTGCATTAGAAGCCACCAGCGCACCTTTCTCTGCCAAGGTAAGCACCACTGTTTTCACGCCTTTTTCAAGGAGTGCTTCTGCAGCTTCTTTCGCCCGGTCGATACTTGTAACCTTAACCCCAGTAAGTATCTCAGCTTCGGTCTCATTGGGTGTGAGATAGGTCACTCCTCTGAGGAGTTCATCGTTTAGAGCCCGAGCAGGTGCAGGATTAAGAATAACCGGAACTTGATAACGACCAGCTAGCTCCACAGCATGCTCGATAACAGACATGTCCATCTCAAGCTGCATGATCAGAATGTCGCTATCTTTAATAAGGCTTTCTATCTGAGCAAGGTCTTGAACGCTGTACCGCAGGTTAGCCCCAGGAACCACTACGATGCGATTGTTGCCTGCGTGATCAAGGGTAATGAAGCCCACACCTGTTGCTGCTTGACTGTCGCGTAAAATGTAAGCAGTGTTTATACCTTCAGAAGCGAGAACAGACAAGAACTCATCACCAAAGTCATCAGAACCCACTTTGCCTGCCATTGTAACTGCTCCACCTAAGCGAGCAGCAGCAACCGCTTGGTTTGCCCCTTTGCCTCCAGGAAAACGGTTGAAACTGGTACCGATTATCGTTTCTCCATTTTCTGGAACCCGTGGAGTCCTAACCACAAGATCCATCATGAAACTTCCCACCACCAGGATTTTCGCTTTCTGCTCTGCCATACTCATCGATCTCCTTTGTTCTGCAGATCGGACAACTTTGCACCTAAACTGCCCCCTGGATGATAGCGATGAAAGTCTTCCTCGCTAAACTCCTTTAATATGGATAAAGCAACAGCTAGTGCATCGCCGATCACCATCGTCAAAGTGGTGCTAGTTGTCGGGGCCAGATTCAGATGATCGGCCTCTTTTTCATAGTTGTAAGCCAGGGAAACGTCGCTTAGTTTTGCAAGAGTGGACTCATGGTTAGAAGTAATCGCAATCCGTTTGCACCCAATCTGATCCAATACCGGTACTACATCCAACACTTCTCTCGTCTCACCGCTGTTAGATATCATAACAACCACGTCTCGTTCCTCAATCATACCTGAATCGCCATGAACAGCTTCACATGCATGCACAAAGAAAGCCGGAGTCCCTGTGCTAGACAGAGAAGCGGCAATCTTCTTGCCCACAATTCCGGATTTGCCGACGCCAGTTACTACAACCTTACCTTGGCACTTCTGAATAATCTCTATAGCTTCGGCAAAACTCTCATCGATTTGATCCACCAGCTTGCTGAGTGCTTCAGCTTCAGTTTGGACTACCTGCTTGACCAACTCCACTACACGCATGCTATTCCACCTTCCTCACCATTATCCGACTGCTACTTGCCATAAAAGTGCTCGCTGACCTTAAACCTAAAAATCCCGAACGTCTTATTAAGCCAGTACTCTTAACAGAACAATACCGTCTTTGACATGCAATATCAAGGTTTCATTTTCCACGTTCGCTTTAAGAATACGCCTTCAAGCAGGCAGTTCCTTTGCTAACGTAGTTAGTGTTGGTATGACTCTTACTCCGGTCACAAGTCTCTCTTAAAAACGCATCAATGACCGTAGTTTTCATGTACATGGCTGTGCGTATCGTTCTCGTGTCCAAACAACGAACAGGATAGAACGAATGAAATGTTAAAAGCGCTGCCCAAACTGGACAGCGCTCTGTTGTATTGTAGAAACCGGGAAGACTCCGTCGACGTAAACGCAGTAACTGTGTGGTCTGTTAATCTCAATCACCTTACGTCTGTAGGAGTTTTAGTATTCTGCTTTTTTCAAATACAGTCTGTAAGCCAGTATTAAAACCAGGATGTTGTACAGAGCCCCGATAAGGAGATACAGCGGAAAACTTAAGTTTGCCGTTCCTTCAAAAGGCATAAACTCCACATACATACCTCTGAGCGCCCAGAAGTTCGGGAACACACCCAAAAGATACTGAAGGCGTCCCTGGAAAGACTGAAGAACCATCAAAGCCGGAACCAAGGCCAAGATACCGGTGCCCTTAATCATGGCAAAGCCCTCCACCTTGTTCTTGGCAACAGCCGCTTGCAGTAGACCTAATGCTGGAGTAAAAAGCCCGTTGACTAACGCAAAAGCAATCATGTGCGACAATTCTATCCTGTCGAAAAGGGAGTACCCCATAATCACGTATTTGTCCCCAGCAATGAGCTTAGTGCCCACCAGAATTACAATAATGCCAATAACCGACATGAAATAAATGTAGGTCATTTTGAACTTCAGATACCCTGAAACTCCACCTGGTGTCACTGCGATGCTTTTTAACGTGTTCTCGTCTTTGTGCTCCAAAAGCAAGAACGTAGCCATGGCGCCAATAAAAAACGAACTGAATGCCAAAATGATAATCAGAAAGAGCATCGTGGCGGCTTTGAGCATAACCTCCTGCATCAAATCCAACGATCCAAAGATTTTAGGAAACACATATCCTGACAAAACTAAGATAATGAGCGGGAACAAGCACATATAGAAGTTCAGAGGGTCGCGAAAAATGGTTTTTGCTTCGTACTTTAAAAGTCCGAGGAGTTTTTTCATGTCAGACTACCCCCTTACGGCATTGCTCTTGAACTGGGGATACACAACGAATCTGAAAAGCCCTACGGTAAGTAGTACCAGATATACGCTACCAAAAACAGTCATAGTTAGATTGAACTCGCCTTTCACTGCTGAAGTCAAAAGGTGGTTGGCACTGTGCGAAGGCGACAGCATCAACAGCCATTCGTACTTAGCGTCGATCACTCCCAAGCTAAAAAGCACAGAAGGTATGGTAAAAACGAACATGTAAGCCATAAGGAAACCGAGCATGGTGGTAAAGTCTTTGCTTGCAAGAGACATTACAAAACCGATGGCGGCATGAGCGGCACCTGCGATGAGCACAACTGCAAGCAAAGCTGCGTAATTGAAGGTTATTCTATGAATCACAAAAAGTGCCACAGATACTATAAGTGCCGACTCTAGTGCCAGCACCAGAGATGCTATGGTTTTAGCTACAAGAACTGCCCATGGAGACACTGGCAATACCATCATAGTCTTAATTGTTCCGTCCTGCTTTTCCAGGTGATGAGAAGCTCCAAGGAGCAAAATAGACATGGCTGCTACGTCCACAAATATCACAAGGGGAGTTAACTGACGTGCTTCAGCTCCAGAGACAAACAAAAACAATATGACCCAAAGCACGGAGGTTGCAAGGCTTACAGGAAGGATCTTGTACCGTATGAGCCTCTTCACTTCGCCTGCAGTTAGCTTGATCAGGCTGTTCACTTCAGATCAACTCCTGTCACGACAATGAAGATCTCTTCCATGGATGTCTCGCCACTGTGTATGGTTTCGATGGTCTTGGTCTTTAAGAGTTTGGCAAAGTCTTCGTCGTCGCCAATTCCGTCGAGAGGGAAAGTTGCGCTGGCTAATTCGCCGTTTTCCCTGTACTCTACCTTAACTTCCCGTTTGCCGTACTTCAGCTTAAGATCTCTAGGAGTTGATACTTCCACAAGCTTACCATTTACACAGAATCCAATCCGGTCGCAGAGCTGCTCTACATCGTTCATCAAGTGTGTAGTGAGAAACACCGTTCCTCCGCTGTCACGGTATTCTGCGATTATTTCCTTGACAATCATAGCGTTTTTAGGATCGAGACCGTTTGTCACCTCGTCCAAGAATAGCACTCTCGGTTTGTTCAGCATAGCGCGAACGAAGTTCAAACGCACCTTCATTCCTTTAGAATACTCCCCTACCTTCATGTCGCGGTATTACCAGATGCCAACTCTTTCCATCAGCGCTTTGATGTCTGCCGTCTTCTTGTAAAATCCTGAAAAGAACTTCAAGTTTTCCATTGCTGTTAACTTGGTGAAATGCACGGGGACTTCAAAACCTACGCCGATGTCTTCATAAAACTCGGGGCCCAAGCTTTTAAGGTCTTTCCCGAAGTATTCAATGCTACCCTGGTAGTCTTCAAGAAGCCTGATTAAAATCTTTTGCGTCGTAGACTTACCTGCACCTGAAGGCCCAAGCAAACCGAAGATCTCACCTTCACGGACCTCAAAACTGATTCCTTTAATCGTGTCTTCTTTTGCAGTGGGATACCTGAACGTCAAGTCCTCCACCTTAAACGCAACTCCCAATGTATGTCCCCCTCTCACGAAAATAAAGAGCAACTTCAGCTCTTGCTGTTAAAAACTTTATCCCTTTTTCCCGCCAATGCCGCGCTCCATCATGTCGACTGCTTTAATGGCTGCATCAAGAATCTCTTTGGGATCGCTGCTCGAAACCAGCTTATAGAGATTGGAAAACACGATCTCAATGATCCCCACCACAAACTCAGGAGAATACCTGTCATCGATTTCTCCAGATGCGATTGCTTTTTGGATGTATTCGTAAAAAGCCCGACTGTAGTCGTAGTACGGGAAAAACTCATAGAGGCGTTCTCGAAATTCCGTACTTTCCTCCATCAACCTGCTGAACAGATGCTGTAAGCGTTCATCTACTGGCAGCATGAAATTCATGGTGCTCTTCATGACGTCCCTGAGGGCGTTAAAAAATCCTCCGCTCTCGTCTGACTTCTCCTGAAGAACTGGGAAAAAGTACGAGACCTTCTTTTTGACGATGAGGTCGATAATCGCCAAATACAAGCCGTATTTGTCACCGAAGTGGTGATAAAAGCTACCTTTGCTCATCCCGGACTTCTTCAGAATCTCATTGAGGGATGCTTCCTCGTACTTCTTAGCACAAAACTCATCAAGGGCAGCATCAAGGAGGTTTGGAAACTTCGGCAACGGGTTGCTTTCCCCTATAAGCAGTTGATAGTCATACTTCCTTTTCATAGAAACCCCCTTCCCAAAAATGAAACAATCTGTTCTGTACATTCCAAACGCGTGTAGCAATTCTTAGTGACTTGTCTAGACCGTCTGGTCTAGACCACCTAGTCTAAAAATACTCCAAGTTTTTGCTCTCGTCAATAGCGTTTTTGGACGTAACGGCGCTTCCTTCAGAAAATCCCAGTTAGGAGACGATCTGTTAGGCTAAAACAGTCAAACGTGACATTTTCTCTGTTTTGGCAGGTACACCAAGAAACATCGCAGTTGGCTCTTAACTCTAGCCCAAAATATCAAATCCCTATACAACAAAACGCCGTCCCTTGTTGGACGGCGTTTCATTCAGAGCGTTCATTAGACGTTGCGCTCTGCAATCATCTCTTTAACTTTCATCAGACGCGTCAGGTTTGCACGTTCATTCTCGTCGAGTTTCATGGTAATGAACTTGATTGTCTCCTTCAGCTGAGGAATCATAACATGCTCCAAAGCATTCACGCGTCTTCTAGTTTTTTCGATTTCGTTGGCCAAGAGATCGCAGGTTTTTTCTATCTCTGCCAAGCGGATCAAATCGGGTAAAAGCTTTGCCAGACCGGCAATAGCACCATCAAGTTGAGGACTGGTCTGAACCAGACCGTAGGAAAGCACAGCTTCTTTAAGGCTTTCCTCGCCAATTGTAAACTTAGGTACGTGTACCGACATGATGTTCCGTCTCTCTACGTCGATCTCGGCCTTCCTTGCAGGATACATCAACGCCTGCTCCATCATCTCCGGAGACATGACGCCCCGTGCAAGGGCAAACTCTGAGAGAGCCGCTGTCAGCTCTTTTTCTACTTTCTGCCTCAGCGCTGCGTTCTCCCTGACCAAGATGATAAAACGGCGCATCATCTCGTCCCGTTTGTCCTTCATCAGTTTGTGACCGCGAACTGCCACTGCAAGGCGTTTCTTAAGCCGCGACAGTTCCATGCGGGTGGGGTTTACGCGTAATATAGCCATTAGGCACCCCCTACTTCCGAATCCTCAACTGGCAGATATTTATCCAGCATTTCATCGCGAATACGCTTGAGTTCTGCACGCGGAAGTATCTTGAGCAGTTCCCAACCGATGTTCAGGGTAGTCTCAATATCTCTGTCGGTTGTGAATCCTTGATTGATATACTGCTTTTCGAACTCTTCAGCAAATGCTGCAAACAGCTTATCAGTATCGGAAAGGGCAGCTTCGCCCAAGATAACTGCGAGCTCTTTCGCTTCCTTACCGCGCGAATACGCCGCAAAAAGCTGGTTCATAGTAGGAGCGTGATCCTCACGGGTTTTGCCCACACCGATACCCTTGTCCTTCAAACGAGAAAGGGAGGGCAGAACGTCGATCGGTGGAGCGATGCCCCTGCGATGCAGCTCACGGCTAAGAATAATTTGTCCTTCAGTAATATAACCGGTAAGGTCCGGAATTGGATGGGTCTTGTCGTCTTCTGGCATGGTTAGAATTGGAATCAGCGTAACCGATCCGGGTTTACCTTTAATTCGTCCTGCACGTTCGTAAATCGTGGCAAGGTCTGTGTAGAGATATCCCGGATAGCCCCGACGACCTGGAACTTCTTTACGGGCAGCCGAAACTTCTCTCAAAGCTTCGGCATAGTTTGTCATGTCGATCAAGATAACCAAGACATGCATGTCTTTCTCAAATGCCAAGTACTCTGCAGCGGTGAGCGCGATACGCGGTGTGGCGATACGCTCGATCGCAGGGTCATTGGCCAGGTTTACAAACAGCACAGCTCTTTCAATGGCACCGGTTGTACGGAAGTCATTGATGAAGTAGTCAGCTTCTTCGAAAGTGATGCCCATAGCACCGAAAACAACGGCAAAGTTAGATTCTTCTCCGCCTAAAACTTTCGCCTGTCTTGCAATCTGGGCAGCAAGTGCAGCGTGGGGAAGTCCCGAGCCGGAGAAAACCGGCAATTTCTGACCGCGAACCAGTGTGTTTAATCCGTCGATAGCACTGATACCGGTCTGAATAAACTCGTTCGGATAGTCTCGGGCGGTGGGGTTTAGTGGCGTGCCGTTAATGTCCAAACGGCTTTCGGGAATAACCTCTGGCCCGCCATCGCGAGGTCTTCCCAATCCATCGAAGACCCGTCCCAACATGTCAATAGACACGCTGAGTTCAATACCCCGGCCAAGAAACCTTGCTTTGGCAGTAGAGATTTGAAGCCCCTGGGCGCTTTCGAAAAGCTGTACCAGCGCCTTGTCTCCGTTTATCTCTAGAACCCTTCCTTGGCGGATTTCGCCATTCGTCTGCTCGATTTCCACAAGTTCTTCGTATTTTACGCCCTCTACACCTTCAACGAGCATCAGGGGGCCAACTACTTCACGAATGTTGCGGTATTCTTTCAGCATACTACTACACCTCCCCCTCAACCAGCGCTGCCATTTGACTGGATAGTTCTGCTTCTATTTGATCAAACTTCTCGAGTTCTGACTCCAAGATATATTTCATGCGGCCGATCTGCTCGCGAACAGGCAGCCCAATGACTTCAGAAAGAGTAGCTCCAGCATCGAGAGCTTGATTGCCCTTTTCATAGAACTGCATGATGATCCGCATCATGCGGTGTTGCTTCGTCAAAGACGTAAAAGTATCTATGTCGTCGAAAGCGTTTTGATGCAGAAAATCTTCGCGAATCGAGCGAGCTACTTCCAGAGTCAATCTGTCACGCCACGACAAGGCATCGATACCTACCAAACGAACGATTTCGTTGAGCTCTGCTTCCTGCGAGAGGATGCGCATAAACTCTGTTCTGAGCCTGGTCCATTCAGGAGCTACGTTGTTTTCGTACCACTCGCCAATGCGGTCTACATACAGAGAATAGCTCTGTAGCCAGTCAATAGCTGGGAAGTGCCTTGCATAAGCCAAAGAAGCACTAAGACCCCAGAAAACTTTAACGATACGCAGGGTAGCTTGGCTTACCGGCTCCGAAAAGTCTCCGCCTGGAGGTGAAACAGCACCGATAGCTGTAATCGCACCAGATCGGTTCTCTGTTCCCAAAGTGCGGACCCAACCAGCTCGTTCGTAGAACTCAGCAAGACGGCTGGAAAGGTATGCCGGGTAGCCTTCTTCACCGGGCATTTCTTCCAAACGTCCGCTCATCTCTCTAAGAGCTTCTGCCCAGCGCGATGTGGAGTCTGCCATTACGGCTACTTTATATCCCATATCGCGGAAGTACTCCGCAATAGTAATACCTGTGTAGATGGAAGCCTCTCGAGCGGCAACTGGCATGTCCGAAGTGTTGGCGATAAGCACTGTGCGCTTCATTAGCGACTCGCCTGTACGCGGGTCGCGGAGTTCGGGGAACTCGTTCAAAACGTCCGTCATCTCGTTACCGCGCTCGCCGCAGCCGATGTAAACTACAATATCTGCGTCGGCCCACTTGGCCAGCTGATGTTGAACAACGGTTTTCCCAGATCCGAAAGGTCCGGGAACAGCTGCAACGCCGCCTTTTGCCACAGGGAAGAGAGCATCAATGATGCGCTGTCCTGTAACCATAGGTTCTGTTGGTGCCAATTTTTCAGCATACGGTCTGCCAATACGCACCGGCCAGCGCTGCATAAGTGTCAGCTCTTTTTCCGTTCCATCTGCAAGCTTTACTTTTGCGATGGGCTCTTCTACAGTGTACTCTCCTTCTGGAGCAATCCACTGAACGACACCTGACACCTTAGGCGGCACCATGATGCGATGTTCAACTACTGTTGTCTCGTTAACGATTCCCAGAATGTCACCAGCGGTAACGCTGGCTCCAACCTCTACGCGTGGGTGAAACTGCCACTTTTTCGAGCGGTTCAGCGCTGGCACTTGTACCCCGCGAGCAATTCTATCTCCCACCTGGTCGCGAATGCGATCCAGGGGACGCTGAATTCCATCAAAGATGGACTCGATCAAACCTGGTCCAAGTTCCACCGACAGCGCGCTGCCGGTAGAGTATACGGGCTCTCCAGGTCCTAAGCCCGCTGTTTCTTCATATACCTGAATACTTGCGCGATCGCCGCGCAGTTCGATTATTTCACCAATAAGGCCTCGTTCGGATACCCTAACCACATCGAAGAGTCTGGCATCGGCCATTCCCTCTGCGATAATCAGTGGTCCGGCAACCTTGATAATCCTTCCCTGGCTCATTCAGCATTACCCTCTTTCGTTAACAGAATATCAACCCCAACTGCCTTTTCGACATTGGCATGGATCCTGCTCATTCCGTAGTTGTTGCTGCCGCGGCTGCCGGGGATCGGTATAATAGCTGGTAACATCTCTTCCCGATAGCGGGATATCTGTTCAGGAATCGCAGCCGCCGCGTCTTCGGTAATAAATATCACCGCGTACTTTTCCATAGCCAACTTGCGTACTGCTGCCGAAACTTCCGCTTCAGTTTGGGTAGGTATAACTGTCAGCCCCAAGGCCTTAAATGCCAATACCACATCTTTTTCTCCGACTGCCGCCATCTTAGTTCGCATAACCCTCACGCAACCTTTCCTCGAGCAATGCTGACGGGAATCCTGACAGTCGTGCTGAAAGAATAAGCCGAACTGCTGTAGCTTCACGCTCCCGTGCTAAAAGATACCCTACTACAGGCAAGACGCTCAGCGGATCGTAGCGATGAGGTCGAATTATCGAGAGCAAGTAGTCCTCGCGCAGCTTTTCCAAGAACGCCAAACCGCTTCCGCTTTGATAGGCTTTAAGACCTTTAATCATCTGCGAAGCGTATGGTTTCCCAGCGACAATCTGACTCAAAAGCTCAGGGTGTTCCACAAGCTTCAGAACATCGTCAGCTCGAAGTTTCCCGCCCTCCACTAGTAACGGTTCGGCAAAATCCGCTCCCCGTCCCATTTCTCGAACTCTAAGGGCGATCAAGATGTTGACCAGATCCGCTTTGTCGCTGAAGTACTGTTTGATCGCTTCGGTTTTGGAATGCGCAAGACGACGGTTGATAAAACGATACATCGCCCGATCAAGTTCGCCATCGATCTTGACTGGATCTATATCAGAGGAAAGAATTACCTCAAGTTTTGCGGCACTCTCCCTCAACTCTGCAATGGGAATTTCGTGATAATTACCATTTTCGACGCAGGCGCGCAAAAGCTCCCTGGGTATCAAACCGTTAGGCGATAGTTCGAAGGAAATGTTCTCCCCAAGGGCTTTAGCTTTGAAAAGGGTCTTTAGATTGTGAACATCATACTCGATGAAAAAACAGTCCGTGACTTCTGGCTCTGGGGTGTTTTGACGCACGAATTCGTATGCCTCTGCAATTCGGTTAGCAGCGATTTTTTCCACATCGGATTGAGAGTAGGCGTCGCCCCAACCCAACTCTGCCAGAGCACGGTAAAACTCATCAACAGTCTGGGTTGCCAGTAAGCGATCCAAACCTGATTTACCCAATAGTCCGCGTTCCATGACGCTGATGCGTCCCGCGGCATATGGATGGCTTTGTTTTGCCAAGGTTAAACCTCCTTGCTTCGAGCAGACTTACTTATCCGTGTGTGGAAACAAAATCGACGCGACCTCGTTCTCCAGTTCGACTTGCTTCATGGTCAATATGGCTGCAAAAGTACAGTTTGTCTCAACCCCGCCGCTAGACAGGATGCAACCGGCGCCGATTTCTCTTCTCTCTTTAGAGAGCTTTAAGTCGCCAGCCTTACCAGAAGCCCGCAGCTCTTTATTGATGCTTGTAATAAACTGCTCGGTAAACACATCCTCGCTCTTGGGATCGATAATGATCTCTTCATCGCCTTTTGCTTGAAGAAGCAGGGTGCGCATGAACCTTTGCACCTGATCTACAGGAAGTGACTGCATCTTCTCTAAAGCTTTTTCGAAAGCGAGTTTGATAACATCTCTCTTCATTGCCAAATCGAGCTTGCGCTCTTCGAGTTGCGCCATGCTCAACATGCGCTGGTGCTGCACAGCAGCGTCGTTTTTGGCCTTTTCCAACGCTTTCTGTCGTTCTTTGGCAAACTCATCCTGCTGCGCCTTCCGTCTTTCTTCAATGCGACTTTGGGCGTTGGCAAGCATTTGGGCAGCGTCGGCTTTCGCATCATCCAATATCTTTTTGACAATCGGTTCTACCGTCATCACGCAGCCCTCCTTCTTATTTCTCCACTGTCATCTGTGAACTTATAGTGCGACGAACCAAACCAGTAAGAAGGAAGCCAAGAATGCTAGAACTGCGTAAGTCTCAACCATAACGGTCATGGTAATACCGCGACCACCCAGTTCAGGGTTGCGTCCAGTCATGGTAATACCGGCAGCGGCCATTTGACCCTGGTAAACGGCTGAGAGACCACCAACTATTGTAATCGGTAAGCAACCGAGGAAGATCTGGAGCCCTTGTGTCAATGAAAGGTCAATCATTCCGCCAAGGAAACCAGTCTTAATGAGCACGATAAATGCAATCAAGAAACCATAAACGCCTTGTGTACCAGGAAGCAGTTGCATAACCAATACTTGACCAAATGTATCTGGATTCTCACTGACTACACCTGCGCCTGCTTGACCCGCAGTGCGAACAGCTTTTGCCGAACCCAAACCTCCACCAAGTACTGACAATCCTGCACCAACTAGGGCTAAAATCTGTCCCCATGCTAAATTCATATACAGTTCCCCCTATACTTAAAGTGATTTATATTCTAGGCTAACGCCAAAACAAACTAAGACAAAGAGTCCTCTTTGACTTGCATATACTTAGTGACTACCTTCAAAGGACGGAAAGTGCGACCACCCGCTTCGTAGAACTTGCTGAAAAACTCAATGTACTGTAGACGGCTGGCATGGACAAATGCACCTAGTGCGTTGATAAAGAGGTTAAATGCATGTCCCACTAGTAGGAAAGCAGCACCAAGAACAAACCCGATGGGGTTGCCCATGATCATGCCTGCAACCGTGTTGAAAACCATACCGATAATGCCTGTGGCAAGTCCCATACCGAAGAGACGGGCATAACTCAAAATATCGCTCAAGTAACCAGATAGATTATACAGTGAGCCAAGTCCACTCAAGAGCTTCTTGAGAGGTCCGCCTTGTGCGTTCCTTCCTGCAGTCAGGGCTAAGCCGCCTACACCAATAATTGACAGAACCTTGCCGACACCGGCCAGCTGAGGCACTGCAAGCATTGGAAGGCCGAACAGCGTCAGAACCCACAAGCCCTGATCCAAAATGGCATCTAAAACCTTTCCGCGCTTGATGTTCATGTAGGCTGCAAAGCCAAGGCCCGCTAGCAGATGGATGAAACCTACTCCGAAGCACAGTCCGAGCATCAGAAGAGGTTCGTCCATAGGAGCAAAGAGCCAAGGAGTTATTTCGATACCGAAAATACCTCCAAACATGAATCCCCAAAAAGCGGTTGCTACTCCGCCGAGAATCAAGATCCCAGCGATCTGCTTTATCATGCCTTGAGGCTTCATGAACTTAAGGAATAGTGCAGCTAGAATGCTCATGATAATGCCGTAGCCGGCATCGCCCACCATCATACCGAACAAAAGCACGAAAAACGGGCCCATGACCGTCGTTGGATCAAATCCCTTGTAGGATGGCAGAGAGAACATCGCCACGACGCCTTCGAACTGTGAAGCAAACCACTTGTTCTTCAACAGCACCGGTGGTTTGTCGTCATCTTCCGGATCGGCGACCTCCAGGACGGTGTTTGGCGAGATCTTCTTAATCTCTTTTTCCAAAGCAGGCACTTTCTCAGCTGGCACCCAGCCGTGCATAAGGAACGCCTTCTCGGTGCAGAGCAGTCTTTGAGTAGCACGCAGGCGATCTCTTTGGATCAGTTCTAAGTCGTATGCAGCCTCAAGCGCAGGTAGATATTGGGCTAGACTCCGCTTTTCCTCCGACAGAGTCTGAGATCGTCTGTTGAGCTTAGCTAGTTCAAGCTCGAGCATGCGGATGTTATTATCAAAAGTACCCTGAATGCCGGAGAAATGGGCTCTTGCAAAGCCCGCTTCCTTGAAGATGGGAGCAAGACTTTCACTATCGTCCTTGTGGTTTACAACCAAAACGTTGACCCCCGAGCGGTCCCTGGACAGCACCTCAACTACTGCCCCTGATGCTGTCATCTGCTCCACAAAGTAGTCAGCCTTAAACTTCTCTACAATACCTAGCTGAACGTGGCAGTGTTCTGTATCCTTCACCTGTTCTACGGGGATGGTCAACTCTCTCCAAGGCTGCCACTGCTCAATCTGATTATCGATGCGAGCTCTGCTTCCCCGTATCTCCAACAGGTTGCGTTCGATCTCTTCTAAACGAGAAAGCACCGAACTCAGCTGTTCTTCCTCGACCAGACTGGGGTCTAAAACGGGTTTTTCAGCAAACAAACCGCCTTTTTTCTCGCCGTAGCCAGCAAGGGCTTTGATGGCACTTTCAATCTGAGCCAACCTCTTTTCGGATGCTTCAAGGGCCTCTGAATCTGCTGCAAACGCCTGCAGCTCTTCATCGTCATGTTCTGAGATCTCTATGCATCCCATTTTCTGCATGCTCGTAAGCAGTTTTTCACAATCTTCGCGCATAGCCACCAGTGTGACTTTCTTCATTTCAACGATGGCCATCTGATCACGATCCTTTCAGGACACGATCTATGATGAGATCGCACGCTTGGGGAAGGCGGTTCAGCGCCTCCGCGCGTACTGCTTCACGCTGTTCAGCTCTCTGTGCCCTAATGCTATCAATCTCGTCCTGTGTTTTCTGCTTCTCTTGCTCAAGAAAAGCTTGTACACTTTGCCTGGTCTCTACTACAGCCTTCTGTGCTTCGGCGGACAACGTTTCTTCTGCAGCTTTGATCACTTCTCTTACATCTTCTGCAGCTTTTTCTCGTATTTCAGCAGCTTCCTGCTCCGCCTGTTTAATCCTATTGAGAACTTCCAATGACAACTAAATCCCACCTTTCTGCTTCAGAGTGTGCGTTGTCGTTTGTATGGAACACAGTTTGCACTTAAACCAAGGCAATACTAACTGAAGGGTATGCCAATAGAAAGACGACTGTCTCTCCTACCCTTTACATAATACTTATGAACTTATCCTTTGTATTCAAAACCGGCACTCCGGTGTTTGTAACAGCTTCCATCTTATAAACTCCTGCCGGTTATTGAACATTCTCCTGTAATATACTACCATAATCTATAGACCCTTAGCCAAGTACCTTCCGGTATGTGCTGCACAGGCAGAGCGATTGACACACCGTAAGTGTTTCGCGGCTTTTCAGTTTTATCCTTTTTTGTCAACTGTAGTTGGGTTCTACACCAGAACGATGTAGGAATCCGTTCGGCTTCTTGTTTGAAAAAGCATACGATGAAACCATATAATCATACATTACAACAAATCGGCCCTTTGAAACCCTTACGACCGGCAAACCTTCTCGTTCTGGGGTTGGATCGGTTTTCCAACAATCCGATTTTTAAACATCACTGCCTTTTATTATAGCATAGAACTCCTGAATTGTACCTCTGTTGTATACACGGAAGAAGCAAAACTCGATGTTTATTTCAGCTTTTAGACCAATGGTGTGCCTTGAAGCAGCAGAAGAGGTCTCGCTTTCGACAGCGTAGGTCCCCGCACATACGGACCGCTCATATGAAACCTCTCCTTTAGAACAGGTGACTGTTTATCGCACTTGTTTAGGCCTTGAACCTGCACAAAGACTTTACTCCCCATTTGGCAGGATTCTCCAAGGACAACATTGAACTTTAATTTGGCTAAATTTCCGATGTTGTTAAAATGTCGGTGTTAGGTACAAAATACAGACAGAATACGTTTGCAGGAATTTCCAGCGTCAGCTGATCTAGTTTTTACGTCGATTTGAAAGGATGAACTTTATGGCGAATTTTCTTGGAGAACCGCTAAAGGCTTTTTTGCAGGAAGTTGCGGATGTCGTTGTGGTTGCCTTCTTTATCATCTTCTTCATCGCCCAGTCTTTTATCGTTGACGGCCATTCGATGGTGCCAACCCTCCAACATAAGGAACGCTTAATCGCTGAGAAGATCTTTTACTATTTTGCCGGCCCAAGACGCGGCGACATCGTTGTCATCAAGGATCCCGTCGACCACAATCGCTACTGGGTAAAGCGCATTATCGGCATCGCAGGCGACACCATAGAAATCCGTAACGGCGTAGTTTATCTGAACGGCTCTAAACTTCCCGAAAACTATGTTGCAGAGCCTATTCGCATCCCCCAAGAAAAGACCTATGAAGTTCCCGAAGGCCACATCTTCGTCATGGGAGACAACAGAAACAACTCCAATGACAGCAGGTTCATCGGCCCAATCCCCGAAAGCGACATTATGGGCCATGCAGTCTTCATCTACTGGCCGCTAAACAAGATCAAAGTACTTTCTCGACCAGAGATCTTCAAAGGACTATAGAATTCAGGCGATCTAGCAATAGATCGCTTTTTTACTGCCCAGTGCATTGGATAGGCCTGTAAAACCGTTGAACGAGAAAAGTTCGGTGCCGGTTTTGTACTCCGTGAAAGAGTAAAGCCAACGCTTGCTTTCGTCCATGTGGATCTCCTCGAGTCCACTGCCAGCTTGCTTTGTTACTCGGAATAGCCAGAGTACCATTGGTTTTTCAAACAAAAAAACAGCCTCAAAGCCGTTTAGGCTTTTGAGGCTGTACTTTTATGCTGCATTGGGAAGTGGAGATTCCATGCCCAGTGCTTTCTTTATCTCCAGTACTGCTCTGTGCAGCTGGGTATCTTCATCTCTTCTTTCAGGTATGAGCGGAACAAAGTCTCTTTCTGCCTCTTCGGACAGGAGTACCTCGATATCAGGGGTAACACCGGTGCCGTGGATAGCGATGCGACCTGCCGTTAGATACCTCTGGGTAGTTAGAGACAGTGCTCCTCCGCCAAACAGCGGAAAAATCGTCTGTACCAGTCCCTTTCCGAAGGTCTGCTGGCCAATAACCAGCCCGATCTTACGGTCTTTGAGGAATCCCGAAAGGATCTCCGATGCAGAAGCGGACATGTTATTCACCAGGCAAACCACAGGATAGTCCTTCACGTCTCCGGTTTTAACGACACTTATCTCTCTCACTACACCAGTTCTCCGTTCTTCATAGAGAACCGGTCCCGAGTTGGCAAACATGCTCGCTATCTCGACGGCAGCATCCAAAAGGCCTCCGGGATTATAGCGGAGATCGAGAACCAAGCCCTGCATTCCTTCGCTTTCGAGCTGCTCAAGCTGAGTCCTCAGTTCGCTAGGTGTTCTGCCACCAAACGATGAAATGCGGACGTAACCGATACCTTCTTCCAGCATCTCTCCGGAAACGGTGGGCATTTCAATGATCTTGCGTACAATCTCGACCTCGTACTCCTTCTCCGTTTCTGGGCGGTAGAGAATAACTTTTACTACCGTATCGGGATCGCCGCGGAGAAGGTTTGCTGCTTCTTCTGTAGTCATGCCCTTGGCGGACTTCCCACTGATATAGCGAAACTCATCACCAGGTCTAAGTCCTGCTTCATAGCCGGGAGAGCCGGGAAAAGGATCGACGACAATTACTTTATCTCCCTCAGCCAGGCCGATAATCACGCCGATGCCCCCGTAGACTCCTTGAGTTTGAATCCTCATCTCATTGTACTCGTAGGGAGTCATGAAGTAGCTGTACTTGTCATCGAGGGTCTCCTCAAGCATACCGTTAATCGTTCCTGTCTGGCTGTAATTGTCCAGTAGACTGATGAAGCTCACATCCTCAATGTACTGCGTTTTTACCAAAGCAGCCACTTGTAGAAGTGTAAGCAGATCTTCATCTGGCGGAAGCTCTGCATTGACTCCGCGGACAAAGCCAATGATGCCTCCGACGATGACCAGGACTATTAAAACAATCGCTAGTTTGCGGTATTTCATTGTAAGCACTCTCCCATCTAGTTCCTGCAAGAGACCAAAGGTGCAGATTGTTTCTACCCTTAATTGTATTAGGAACTAGCTTGTTTCAATCCTAGCAAATTACTCAACGGGAAGCCATCCCCATGGATTGACTGGATCGCCGTTGGAGCGGATTTCGAAGTGCAGGTGAGGACCAGAGCTCATACCGGTGGAACCCACCAGAGCAATGACCTGACCCTGCTTCACCTTATCTCCAGCTTGGGTCAGGAGCTTGGAAGCATGACCGTAAAGGGTAGTAATATTATTACCATGAGAAATCACCGTAGTCAACCCGTACCCTGAAACCCAGCCGGCAAGAATAACCGTGCCGTCTGCTGCAGCTTTAATGTCTGTTCCCTGAGCAGCAGCAATATCTATCCCTGTGTGCATGCGGTTTTCATTGAGAATCGGATGAAATCTCCAACCGTAATCTGAGGAGATGCGTCCCTTCAAAGGCCAGATCATACTGATGGTCTTCTTCACGCCATCCTCTTCCAGGGTTTTCTCCTGCAGGCGGCGGATAGCATCGCCAAGTTCTTGGGAGGCTTTTTCCATTTCTCGAAGAGCTCTGTCATACTCTGCTCTTTCCTGCTCGATCTTCTGCAGGGCTTGCTTCTTCTCTTCGATGTTCTTTTTAATCTGCGCTTCGTTTGCTTGGAGCTGTTTCTGAGTGTTTTCCAGCTCCTTTTTCTTCTTCTGAACTTCGGCAGTTTTGGCCTGCAGGTCTTTGATGATCTCCTGATGCTCTTTATACACTACGTTCAACTCATTGATAGTCTCCATGTCACCTTTGATCATCTGCCTAATCTGGTGAGATCGCACCCAAAACTCCGAAATGCTATCTGCAGAAAACAGGAAGGACCACCAGCCCTGGGCATTGATCTTTTGCATGTTCCTAAAGCTTGAGCTGGCCTTTTCCCGCAATGCTTCCAATTTCTTTTCGCTTTCTGCGAGCTCTTGCTGCCTCTTTTGCATTTCTTTTTCTAGAGTCGCCAGTTCGTCAGAGACTTTTTGGATGGCAGCGTTGATTTGTGCCTTTTCGGCATCTAGTTTTTCCAGAGTTTTGTCCAAATCGTTGAGATTCGTCAGGATCTGCTGCTGCTTTTGGCTGCTAGCCTCTAAAGACGCTCGAACCTTCTCCATCTCTTTTTTGAGGTTTTCAAACTGTTCGGCAGTTTGCTTAATAGAAGTCTGGGCCAAAGCAGAAGCAGCAACAGCTACAATCAACAACAGTATAGCTATTCTTTTGGCCAATATCTTCTAACCCCCCATATGCTGCCGATTAAACCCATGGTAGTACCTAAAATAAGACCAGCGGTTATCAGACCGTATCGGACCGACTCTAAGGTTCTAAACGGAAGATAGGGCATGGCTTGAGCTGCCCAGGACGCAAATGAGTTGTAGCTGGTGAGGATAATCAAAAGGGCAGCTACAGAACTCAAAAATCCCAGCACCGTCCCTTCCCATAGGAATGGGCCAACGATGTAGAGAGGGCTGGCTCCTAAGAGCTTCTCCAGCAGGATCTCCGGTTTTCTTATCGCAAAGCTCAACCTGAGGGTGTTAGCCACAACAAGAAGAATTGCAGTAGTTAAAATGAAAAACAGTAAGAAGCCAAACCCGCCGATAAACCTCTGCAGATTAAGCAGAGTGTCTGTAGCCTGACCTCCGTAGATGACCTCATCTACCTCGGGCATAGCTTTGAGCTTCTCCACGATCTCCGGTATAAGCTGGGAATCCTCTGCTTTCAGCGCATAACTCGCCTGTAGAGGGTTATCTGTCAAAATCCCTTGGAAGTACTCGCCGTACAGAGGATAGCTATCGGTCATCTCTTTCATGGCCATCTCGGGAGTAATGAAGGTGAACTGAGTAATTCCCGGTAGTGTTTCAATCTGATTTACTCTTTGATTTTTGACTAAAAATGCTCTGATTTCCAAATTGTTTAAGAGACTGCTAGTTAAAGTCAACACGTTCAACCACGTAAGTGCAAAGAAGCCAAGGACAACCAATGCTATGGTTACTGTCACAAACGCGGCAACAGTGGAACCCTTATGTCGCCAAAGGTTACTTAGGCCTTTGCCAATCTGTCTAAGACCTGTAGCCGCTTTCATCGTATTCCCTCCCAAAAACGAACACTGCCATCTTTGATGAAGTACGCAGGAAGGTTGGTTTTCTCAACCAACTCCCACTCATGAGTTGCCATAAGTATAGTGATTCTACCTGTCCTGTTCAAGGAAACAAGTAAGTTGAAGATTTCGGCTGCAGTCGGAGGGTCCAGCTGCGCCGTAGGTTCGTCTGCCAAGATCAGTTCGGGGTTGGCCACGAGTGCTCTAGCCAAAGACACCCGCTGCCTTTCACCTCCGGAAAGCTGATGGGGGTATGCGCGGCTCCTGTTGCCCAGACCGATCACTCTCAGAATGGCGTTCACTTTCTCTTTGATCTTCTTTCTGGACAGTTCTTGAATCTCCAGTGGCAGAGCAACATTCTCGAAAACCGTCTTGTAATCGAGGAGCCTGTCCTCCTGAAACACGTACCCGATCTTTCGCCTCCAAGCGGCCTTTTGGCTCTTGGACCATTTGGTAATATCCTGCCCCTTGATGTAGACTTGACCTCTTGTGGGTTTTATTTCGCCGGTGATCATCTTTAGCAGCGTGGATTTACCTGCCCCCGTAGACCCCAACAAAAACGCGAACCCGCTTTTAGGAATCATGATATCTGCATGTTTTATTACAACGTTGTTGCCGTAAGCTTTGCTAACTCCGTTCAAGTAGATAAAGGGTGCATTCGACAACTTTTCTCCCCCCAAACCGCTGCCAAATCCGTATCAGACTGTGTTACTGTTTGTCTTTAAGATAAGTGGAAGAGTTACTCAAATTGGTCTGAACTCAGCTAAATATGCAGGCTTTTCTACATTTCCATTCTCCAAAGCTCACACTATACCCTCTATGCCTACAAGAAAAAGCCCTCATCTTAAGAAGAGGACTTTTTGGCTAAAATTTCCTTTACTTTATCTCTAATGCTTTCCGGCGTGAGCTTGTATTTTTCCATCAGTTCGTTGGGTGTTCCGGACTCTCCGAAGGTATCTTCGATCCCTACAAAACCCATGAGGCAGGGGCTGTTGGCTGCTGCCGCTTCCGCCACCGCTCCTCCGAGACCTCCGATGATCGAGTGTTCCTCTGCAGTAATGATGGCACCGGTTTTGGCAGCTTCTTTAACGGCTTCCACGTCCAGCGGTTTGATGGTGGACATGTCCCAGACCTGTATCGAGACGCCTTCTTCCCGGAGCATTTCTGCTGCATCTAATGCCAAAGACACCATGATTCCCGTAGCAATGACAGCGGCATCACTTCCATCTTTCAGCTTGGTTGCTTTGCCGATCTCAAACTGGTACTTATCGTCGTAGATCACCGGCACTCCAGGGCGTCCTAGCCTCAAGTAGACTGGACCTTGGTGCTTGTAGATTGCTTCCACCGCTTTTTCCGTCGAGACAGCATCTGCAGGAACTACAACGGTCATGTTGGGAATCGACCGCATGAGAGCAATGTCTTCAACGCTTTGATGGCTGCCTCCGTCTTCGCCGACGGTGATGCCGGCATGAGTAGCGCAGACCTTCACGTTGACCTTTGGATAGCAGATGGAGTTGCGGATCTGCTCGAAAGCCCTTCCTGTAGCAAAGATCGCAAATGTGCTGGCAAAAGCAACCTTGCCACAAAATGCCAGACCTGCTGCAGTTGCCATCATGTCTTGCTCAGCTATGCCCATCTGAAAGAATCTCTCAGGGAACTCTTTAGCAAAAAGCTCTGTCTTCGTCGATTTACTGAGGTCTGCATCTAAAACCACGATATTTTCATATCTACGCCCGAGCTCTAATAGAGCCTTTCCGTAGGCATCTCTTGTTGCTATTTTCTGCATCCTTATTTCCCCTCCCAAGTTCCGCCGAGGAGTTGAATAGCTTCCAGCGCTTGTTCGTAGCTTGGTGCTTTGCCGTGCCAATCGGCTACATGCTCCATGAACTTGACCCCTTTGCCCTTTACGGTGTGGGCAATGATCATTGTCGGCGCGTCTTTTTCCTGTTTGGCAGCTTTTACTGCCTCATCGATTGCCTGCAAATCGTGGCCGTCGATGTCGATTACGTGCCAGCCGAAGGCTTTGAAGCGGTTGGTGAAGTTGCCGTTGCCCATGACGTCTTCGATGCGCCCGTCGATCTGCAAGTGGTTATAGTCCAGAAAAGCTATGAGGTTGCCAAGTTGGTAGTGAGCTGCGGTCATGGCAGCTTCCCAAATCTGACCTTCTTCAGTTTCTCCATCACCGATAATGGTGTAGACCGTATAATCTTTGCGATCTAGCTTCCCAGCTAAAGCCATTCCGTTTGCAATGGAGAGACCTTGTCCTAAAGAACCTGTGGAAGCATCTACTCCGGGCACCTTAACGGCATCTGGGTGTCCCTGGAGTATGGAACCGAGCTTCCGCAGCTTCAAAAGCTCTTCTTTGGGGAAGAAGCCTTTAAGTGCCAAAACCGTGTAAAGAGCTGGCGCGCAGTGCCCTTTCGATAGCACAAACCTGTCGCGATCGGGATCGTCAGGGTTTGTCGGGTCTACATTCATAGCATGGAAGTAAAGATAGGTAAGAATATCAATACAGGAGAGGCTACCTCCTGGATGACCTGACTTCGCTTCTGCAAGGGATTTGATAATCCAAACCCTGGACTCTTTGGCTATCTCCTTGAGTTCTTCAAGTTTTTTATCGTCCATAGTTTACACCTCGATTTCACTCATTTGTACCTTTATTGGCTCTGAAACCTTCGCCTAAAACCTCGGTAGCTTCTCCAATAACGATAAATGCGTCTTTATCAATGGTCCGAACCAAGTCTTTTAAGGTCGCTATTTCGGAACGAGAACAGATTACATACAGTATGTTTTTATCTTTGCCGGAGTACATGCCTTTGCCGTAAAATCCGGTTACGCCTCTTTCCATTTTGGTCATGATAGCCTGAGCTATATCATCGGACTTGTCGGAGATAATGTAAGCTGCTCTGGCGTAATGCCAACCTTCCTGCATGAGATCGAGCAGCTTAGTAGCAACAAAAAGCGCTAAAGCGCTGTACATGGCCAGCTCTAAACTGAAGAAAAATCCTGCAATTACAATAACAATGGCATCTATCACAAGAAGTGTGGCACCTACAGAAAGTCCCAGAAACCTGTGGACAAGTACTGCCGCAAGGTCTGTACCTCCGGTTGTTCCACCGTTGGTTATGGCAATACCCAATCCGACTCCCATTATTATACCACCATACAGAGCTGCAAGGAGGGGATCTTGGGTAACTGGGCTCACGTACCTCTGCAAAATATCAACGGCAAAAGAGAGATAAATAGTGGCTACCAACGATCGCAGACCGAAGACAAATCCCAGTTTTTTTATGCCAAGTAAAAAGAGGGGAATGTTGATGAGCAGCATGACCAGTCCAACACTGAGACCTGACAAGTGGTAGACTACTGTTGCCAGTCCGCTAACTCCCCCTGGAGCGATTTTGTTGGGGATTAGAAAAAGCACAAGCGAAAGTGCCAGGACCGTAGTCCCTGCAAGCACCCCAAGCATGCGCATGATCTCTTTAAAAAGGCGAGAAGTCACTGCGTTGTCTCCCCCTTTGAGGTCCCGAACTTTTCTTTGAGGACCAAACGGACAAATCGAGGAAGGAGTATGCTCCTTTTGAGCCTTGAAGGTTCTCTGATGTAGCGGTACAGCCATTCCAGACCTTTTTTCTGCATCCAGAGCGGGGCTCTATCCACCCTTCCTGACAGAACATCAAAGCTTCCGCCTACACCAAGGGCTACGCGGCAGTTGAGTTCTTCGCGATTTCTGGTCAGCCAAAGTTCCTGCTTGGGAGCGCCCATCCCAACAAACAAAATATCTGGTCGCAATTTATTTATACCCTCTATGACGGAGAAATCATCATCGAAATAACCGTGGTGATAGCCTACCAGTTTAAGACCGGGGTGGAGATGCTTCACTCTTGCTGCCGCTTCTACTATCACATCAGGTTTCGCTCCGAGGAAGTACACCGACCAACCGGCATTTTCTGCCTCTGTGAGAAGGCGCTGCATGAGATCGATGCCGGTCACCCTGGTCTCCAGAGGCCTTTTTAACACCTTCGATGCCCATAAGAGGCTGGTTCCATCAGGAACGACTAGATCGGCATTTTTCAAAACCCTGCCGAACTCCGCATCGTCATGAGCTTTAACTAAAATCTCCGCGTTGGGAGTAAAGACCAGCGCGGGATTTTTTCTCTCCTCGGCAATAAACCTGCCAATTATTGCTAATGCGCCGGAAAAGTCCACAGCGTCAATGGGAATGTCCAGGAGTTCGATTTGCTTGGGTCTCGGCGTAGCTTCTGAACAGGGCCCAGGCTTTTTCTGCTCGTTGGATGAGTTCTGTTGCATTGCCACTCCTGATCCACTCCTCCTTCGGCATGGTCTCCGGGCTGTGCCAAGCAAAGCCCACTTCTCTGCAGAATTGCTCAACTTTAGGATCGTAGCTAATGCCAATGGCGGGGATGCCCATCTTTGCTGCAACAATTAGCGAGTGCAGCCTCATCCCCCAAAGAAAGTCGATATCAGCGAAATTCTCAAGATCCTGGGTTTTTTCCATTTTTATAGTATGAGCATCCTTCAGAAGTTTCTCCACTTCTAAGCATACCCTATGATCGTCTTTATGAAAAGCAAAGAGGCGCACGGTTGTTTCGTCTCCGAAAGACTCCAGCCACCTAATCTGCCTCACATCAAAACCTGCTTTGGGAGCGATGCCGATGACTCTCTTGGTCCCTTCTCCCGTCTTTCTTGTGGGGAATCCAGTGTAAGTCAAAGCGAGATCTGCCACGAGATCTGCTTCAAGCCCAAAGCTTGCGGCAAGGTCTTTTGATTTTTTGTCCCTCACGGAAATCTCGAGACCTTTTAAGGACCTCATCCCCAGGTCAACCAGGGGATAAATGGGCCCCTTCTTGAACGGACCTAGACCTTGGGCCATCAGGTAGACGCTAAGTCCCTTTGCTCTTGCCCAGCGAATTGCTGCAAGGTAGTACAGCAGGGAGCGGTTGCTGGTTACACTCTGCAAAAGGCCGCCTCCCCCTAAGAGCAGGATGTCGTAGGAACCTGGGTTCTTCCAGAAGTCTTTCCTGGAGATGGCCTTCAGCTCGTGGATTTTCTCGGTCTCTTTGGGATTTCCGCTGACCACCGTAAGATCGTGGTCCTGCAAATGCTCTTTGATCGCTGCAACTAGGAGTTCATCGCCAAAGTTGCCAAAACCGTAGTAGCCAAAGACTAGAACTTTACCCATGGTTCTCTACCCTTACTATCAGTCTAAGTAGCCCAAAAGCCACAAGTCCGAGAAGCATTCCGATGGCAAAACCCCATCCGGTGCGCACTACAGATACGAGAAATGGTGTGTGAGCGTGACTGAAGGTGTTGAGGACCGACGTTACACCTATGGAGCCTACAGTCAAAATCAAAGGCAAAAGCCACTTCAGTCTTCGGATCAGCACCGAAGAAGCAATAAACAATCCTAAGAACAAAGCGGGATGACCGATGAAAATCTCTTTAAGTCTCGGTCTGATCACAAAAAGGTCCTCCAAAAACACTCGGATTTTTGTTTCTAGCTCCAAGACCGGCAGCCCCCAGTCGTGGCCTGTCCTGCCAATATAGACAAAACCAGCAAAGAGAACAAGCACCAGAACAATGATGTGCCCCAGCCTCGGCGGCCAGAGAGAACTGAGAGTTGCCCTAATGTTGCTCTTAAAGCCTGCTGCCCCGAAAGCCCCCCTACTGATGCTCCTGATGGAGATCCACAAGGTCAAAAGGGGCGGAATGATGTGCATCAGCTTTACACCTAAAAACTGATCTATTTTAATCACAAAGCGCAGGTCGCAAAGGGCTGCTGAAAGCAGCATACTCCCAGCAGCGGTGTAAAAGAGTACCGTGCCCATGGTCTGCCAGAGTCTTGCTTTTCCTTCCCCTATCTGCTTGGCCACAAAACCAACGGCAAGTGTAGGGAAGATCACCGCTGCGCCGAAAGCCGTGATTTGTCTTGCCAGTATAGTGTACCCTTTTAGATAAACAGAAGCGACAGCGACGAGAGCAAAGAGACCAGAAAACAAAGAAGTGGTTTCCCTAAACTCTAGAAGCAGCATTAACCTAATACCGCAGATGACTACAGCAAGAAGCACTGGTAAGAAAATCAAGAACGAACTCTTAAAAAACGGCTTGGGCTCTGCCTGTCCTAATCTGTAGCCGTCATCTTTCAGGTTCTGCTCAAGACCTGCAAACCAAGCAAGGTTTTCCTCAAGACCTAGCTTGGGAAAGGGTCTCAAGTAGAGAACTCGAGCTCCGCGTTCTCGCACTGCCCTGAGGTATCTCTCCATGGCCACTTGCGGATCGATCTTCAGCATCTCTCCAGGGGTGATGCTGTGAACCCTGATCAGATTGTAGTTGGTTAGTCTGGCAAGATCCTTTTCGCCGTATTGATTGGCAAACTCGATAAATCCCCAAGGCGTATCGCCGAGGAGTTCTGCTGCACTTTTCAGATTGCCTGGATAGCCGAGGACTTCTTTCCCTTCAAAGATAACGAGGTTCCCCGCGCCATCCCACTGGTCTACTGCATATTTTAAACTTTCTGGTGTATGCACGTATGGATTTTGGATTCGCGCCACAACCTGCATTCCAAAGCGCTGGGCAAGATCAAGGGATGAGTAGTCAGGATAAAGTGCTTCGTCCCACAAAGAAACGGTAGGCTCTCTAAGGGCTTCTTTCCTTCGGTTTACATCAACAGGGTACTCCTCTTGGAACTCCCAAAGTCTCGCATCGTCGGCAAAAAACGGAACCCCTAGGGGACTCAGCCTTCCTGCGATCGGTCCAGAAGTGTCGTCAGCGATGTAAAGCTTCCGCGGGTCTGTCCCTTCCATTTCCGGGCTGGAAAACAGTAGGTAGAAACCGGGGTAGACCACCGTCGATCTAGAGGCTACCGATTCCCAAAGTTTGACTTCAGAAATTGCCAGGTCGAAAGCGTCAAGATCTGCGACCTCTGCATATAGCGCCTCCAGGGGTATCCCCTTGTCTGCAGCATACTCTGCTAAGGACCTACTATCCAAGACCAGCTGCACGGTTCGGTCCGCTTGTTCGATACGTACCCTTTGATAGATGGCAAAAGCCGAACAGAGAAGTCCTATAACGACAATCCAAATCCATCCCTTTTTCATACAGCGCCCCCCGTTAGATAAGAGGACTGCCAAGCGGCAGTCCTTCGTGTTTTCTTACTCTAGTGCACCTTTTTGCAGAAGCTCTCTCTGCAGAGAAAGCACGTGTGAAATAATCTGATCTCGGACTTTTTCCTCGATCTTGCTGAAGTGAATGCCGACATCTACGTTGTACTTAGTGGCATCGGGATTGTGCAAAATTCGCACCACGTCCCCCCAAACGTAGACGCCTTCATTGTCTAGAGGCAACCACATTTCCAAATGGTCTCCTAACTTAAGACCGGATTTCTCCGAGACGGCAGCGAGAAGTCCACCTCCGCTCAGATCCTTGACAATTCCTTCCTGCTTTCCGGTTTCGTCTAGAGCCAGCTGCTTGTCAAGAATTGTCTTTTTCAGGTCTTCCTGTTTATGCGGATGACCGTAATTGAACGTGGCTTCAGGCAACACTCTAAAGTAAAACGGAATAAACACTTTCAATCTGAAGAAATCCCTGCGATTGCTCTTGGTAAAAGTCTCTGGCTTGGAGATCTTAACCATGCGGATGTTGCGCTCTAAGCGCTGCAGGACTTTGGATGTGAATCGGAAAGTGCCTGCTTCGGTGTTGAAGAACACCTCGATCTCTTCTCCCAAGCGCAAATACACAGGAACAGTACCATCTAGTGGTTCTGCAATAAAAATCGCATCATTGGTAATTTCTTCGATCCTGCTGGGATAGTATTCTCTTTTGGCGTCTCCAGATGTGGTTCTGCTCACCTGCACCCTTTGATTGACATCTAGCTTAATAGCCATTTTCTTCCTCCAGCTTAGAGATCTTTCGTTTTGTTTATTTCGTTTAGTTCTTTATCCGTAAGGATTTTCTCTAGATTTACAAACAGAATCAACTGTTCATCTCTTTTTATTACGCCTTCCAAATAGCCGTTTTGGCTGCTGAGAATATCTGGAGTGCTCTGTATGTCTTCTTTCTTAACCCTGATCACTTCAGTTACTTCGTCTACAATCACTCCAAAGCGGGAACCTTTTAGATCGATGATGATAGTCCTACTCTGGGGAGTAATCTCATATTTGTCTTTCCGGAATCTTTTACTTAGATTGACGATCGGGTAAATCTGACCTCTAAGATGAATAATGCCTTCGAGAACGTCGGGAGCATCTGGCACCTTGGTGACTTTGTCGACGCCTCTAATCTCCTTTACCTGGTGAATATCTGCAGCAAACATTTCATCTTTGATTTTGAACACGACTACCTGAAGTTCATTCTGCGTGTTTTTTTCCAGAACCTTCACCTTTCGGTCACCCCCTTGGTATAAAAGTTTTCCACGGCAGTATTTTAATTCCTTCCTTTATTTGCTGACACTTGCAAAGACATACAGATAGCCATCTCTAGAAGACGCATCGTCAATAATTAGAGGAAATCCAAAAACTCCCAGATCTATTGAGTAGCTGGCCATTTGGCCAAGTCTGTTCATGAGATTCTGGTTGCTGCCATTTGTTGAAACCATTCTCTTGGGGCTCAGTGCCAAAACGCTGTTTTGTTCAACGGTAAAAACGCAATCGAGATAGAATTCTCTGCCATCTAGGGTTCCACTTATTCTTATACCATCATCTAGAAGATCTAATCGTATACTATGATATTGATCATCGATATAAAAGCGGTGGAGGTACTTGTCCAGCTCTGCTTGACTGATGGAAAGGACCGCCCTTCCTTCGCTGTCCAAAATGTTCAGCCTGCCGTAAACGAGTAGGTCCCACATGGACACTTTCAGCTTGTCTACCTGCAGGAAAACTCTGGACAGGTTGATGTACTGCCCCTCAAGGTTAGAACCCTCGATGGTTAGATCCCTGATTTTCCCAAAAAACAACAGAAAAGCAGGGCTCGCTTTATGTTTGACGGACAAGCTGTCAAAACTGTACAGATTCACTGCAATAGCTTTGGTCAGCTGATCTGTGACTAGAACCGGTAAATAAAACGCGATGGTAAGCAGGAGTAAAACCAGTGTAAGGCTGGGCAGAAACCATCTACCCAGCTTCCTTTGTTTTTTCATTCTGATCCCTCTGCTACTTCATTCTCAAGTAAGCCTCGATAAAGTCTTGAATGGCACCGTCCATTACTGCGTCAACGTTGCCGGTTTCAAGTCCCGTCCGGTGGTCCTTGACCATAGTATAAGGGCAGAAAACGTACGAACGAATCTGGCTTCCCCACGTGTTTTCGGCTTTCTCGCCTCTTATAGCTTCCAGCTCCTCCTTCTGCTTCTGCAACTTGAGAGCTACAAGCTTCGACATCAGCATGTTCATGGCCGTTTCCTTGTTAGCGTGCTGGGATCTTTCGTTTTGACACTGGACCACTATCCCTGTGGGAATGTGGGTGATCCGTACTGCTGAGTCGGTTTTGTTTACGTGTTGTCCACCTGCACCTCCTGAGCGGTAGGTGTCAATCTCGAGATCTTTGGGATCGATCTCAATCTCGCCAGCATCGGAGATCTGGGGAATCACGTCTACAGAGCAGAAAGAGGTGTGCCTTCTGCCTGCAGAGTCAAAAGGAGATATCCTGACCAAGCGGTGCACCCCGGCCTCTGCCTTCAGGTAGCCGTAGGCGTAGGGTCCGGAAATGGAGATAGTTACCGATTTGATTCCCGCTTCGTCTCCGGGCTGGAAATCCAACACCTTAGCTGTATAGTCGTTGATTTCAGCCCAGCGCATGTACATGCGATACAACATGCTTCCCCAGTCCTGTGATTCGGTTCCGCCTGCTCCAGGGTGGATAGTCAAAAGAGCGTCAGAAGAATCGTAAGGACCGTTAAGGAGCATCTCCAACTCGTAGCGCTCGGCAAACTTCAACAGCCTTTCGCTTTCTGCAATCACATCGTTAAGGGTATCTCCATCTTCCTCGCTCACCGCAAGGTCCAAGAGGACTTTTAAGTCCTCCAAATCGCGAGCGAGCTTCTGCAGAGTATCCCTGCTCTCTTTCAGTTCGTTGAGCTCTTTAGTTTTCTTTTGGGCAAGTCTTTGGTCGGACCAGAAGTTAGGAGCCAAAACCTCCTGCTCTAAAGCGCTGATCCTTTCGTCTACTTTAGACCTTTCAAAGATACTCACCCATTGCTTTAACCTGTTTCTCTACCTGTTTAATTCTGTCTTTAACGACAGGAATCATTTCCAAATTCAAACCACGTTCACTCCTTATTTACCACAGCATTTCTTGTATTTCTTTCCGCTGCCGCAGGGGCACGGATCGTTGCGTCCTGGTTCTTTTTTGGCTTGCACCGGTGCCGCCTGTGCTTCCGCAGCGTTCCTGTTGCTCTGAAGTGCGCTGAGCTTGGCTTTTTCCCTAGCTTCTGCTCTCTTCACTTCTTCTTCGTTGGCTAGCCTGAGGTGGAAGAGAAGCCTAATAGTCTCCTCTTCGATTCTCATAAGCGTTGCTTCAAAGAGCCGTGAAGACTCCTTCTGATACTCGATGAGAGGATTCATCTGGCCATAGGCTCTTAGGCCGATGCCTTCTTTGAGGTCATCCATGTTATCCAAATGATCCATCCAGGCTTGATCGACGTTTCTAAGCGTAACTACGCGGGAGATCTCTTGGAACAAAGCCTTCCCGATCTCCTCTTCTCGCTGGGCCATGGCCTTTTTCACTTCGTCGGTAAACTGCTGGACGATATCTTCTAAAGCATCTCTTGTGGAAGAGTTTTTGTGGGACTGCTGCAGCTTGGCTGCAAGGTCCCTGACTCCCTGATCGTAAGTGCCGATGAGTTCCCTGAAGCTGCTGAGAATGGAATCCCACGGCCACTGGGCAACCTGCTCGGTGTCGACAGTAGCATACTCCACTAGGTTTTTAACGGTGTTTTCAATCATGCTGTCGATTGTCTGGCGCGACTGTCCTCCTAGGAGGAAGCCCCTTCTAAGGGAGTAGATGGCTTCCCTCTGCCTATTCAGCACCTGGTCGTACTCGAGAACGTTCTTACGGATATTGAAGTTCCACGCTTCGACGCGTTTTTGTGCCGACTCGATCTGGCGGCTAATGGCGTCGTGCTCGATGGGCATATCTTCGGTCCAGCCCAGCTTCTCCAAAAGACCTAGAGCCCGATCACCGCCGAATCTTCTCATGAGTTCATCCTCGAGGGAGATATAGAATCTGGAAGATCCAGGGTCACCCTGTCTACCTGCACGTCCTCTGAGCTGGTTGTCGATTCTGCGGCTTTCGTGCCTTTCCGTACCGATGATGTGGAGACCGCCCAGCTCAACAACTTTTTGGTGCTCAACTTCCAGTTCCTTTTTAGCTTCCCGGAGCATTTCCTCATACCGGCTCTGCAGCTCTTTAAGCTCATCAACGCTGATGCCTAAGCTGTTTGCCAAATTCTCGCTGGGAACCTTTTCGCTGGCGGCGCTGACCATCTCCGGCGAAAGACCTTCTTTTCTAAGCCTCTCTTTGACCAAGAAGTCGGGGTTTCCGCCAAGGATAATATCGGTACCGCGCCCAGCCATGTTGGTAGAGATGGTTACTGCACCGATTCGGCCTGCTTGGGCAACGATCTCTGCTTCCTGCTCGTGGTTCTTGGCGTTCAAGACTTTGTGTGGAATGCCTGCCCTTTTCAACAGTTCGGAAAGGAGCTCTGATCGCTCAATGGAGATAGTTCCCACCAGGACCGGCCTCTTTTTGGCATACATCTCTTTTATCTCTTCGATGACCGCTTTGTATTTGGCAACTTCGGTCTTGTAGATTACGTCGGGGTAATCGGTACGGATCATCGGTTTGTGCGTTGGGATTTCCACTACTCTGAGCCCGTAGATTTTCAGGAACTCCTCCGCTTCGGTCTTTGCGGTACCTGTCATACCTGCAAGCTTTTTGTACATGCGGAAGTAATTCTGGAAAGTGATGCTTGCCAAGGTCCTGTTCTCTGCAGCGACTTTTACGTTCTCCTTAGCCTCAATAGCCTGGTGCAGACCGTTGGAGTAGCGGCGCCCGGGCATGAGTCTCCCAGTGAATTCGTCGACGATAATTACCTCGCCGTCTTTCACAACATAATCTACGTCGCGCTTCATGATGAACTGGGCTCTTAGAGCTTGGTTCAGGTGGTGGGTAAGACCGATATTCTCAGGATCGTAGAGGTTTTCTACGCCCAGGATCTTCTCAACCTTCTCCACACCATTTTCGGTAATGGCCACGGTCTTGGCCTTTTCATCTATGGTGAAGTCCTCGTCGTGCTTCAGTCTGGGGACTATTGATGCAAACTTGCTGTACAGTTCTGTAGATTCCTCGCCGCTTCCGGAAATGATCAGCGGCGTTCTGGCTTCGTCAATGAGAATGCTGTCGACCTCGTCGATGATGGCATAGTGAAGGTCTCTCTGCACCATGTCCTCTGCGCGGAGGACCATGTTGTCTCTGAGATAGTCGAAGCCGTACTCGTTGTTGGTTCCGTAGGTTATATCACAAGCGTAGGCCTTTTTTCTCTCTTCGAAAGTCTGTCCGTGGAGAATACAGCCTACGGACATTCCTAAGAATCTGTAGATGGCACCCATCCAGTCGGCGTCTCTGCGGGCAAGATAGTCGTTGACGGTAACGACGTGGACGCCTTTACCCTCGAGAGCATTAAGATAGACCGGCATGGTGGCAGCCAGAGTCTTGCCTTCACCGGTTTTCATTTCGGAGATCTTTCCTTCGTGAAGAGCAATACCGCCCATGACCTGCTCGTCAAAGTGCCTCATTCCCAAAGTTCTCACTGATGCTTCTCTTACAACTGCAAACGCTTCAGGTAAAATGTCATCCAGGGTTTGACCATCTGCGAGGCGCTTTCTGAACTCCTCAGTTTTGGCCCGAAGCTCATCATCGCTCAGGCTCTTGAGTTCTGCTTCTCTAGCATTGACCAGTTTGGTGATCTCAGCTAACCGGGCCAGTTCCTTTTTTTCTGGGTCAAAAAGACTCTTGATAAACTTAATCAAGACAAATACCTCCCTGATTGTCAAACCTAAATACCCAACAACACCTTGTGATTTTCGGGAAAAACTCCCAGAGTATAACGACGTTAATATTATATCACAGAGGGAGTTGGATTCTCATCATATATATAGATGAAGTAATTCTCGTAGTGTTCAGATGTTGACCTGTGAAAAGGCCCCAAGAAGGTTTGCCTATAAAACAAAAAAAAGCCGGACTGCGTCCGGCCTTATCTATCTAACCAATCTCTGGTTCAATCAAACCATAGTTGCCATCTTTGCGCTTATAAACAACCTTAACCTCGTTATCTTCCGCATCAGTAAAGACAAAGAAATCATGTCCGAGGAGATCCATCTGCATGACTGCTTCTTCTACTGACATTGGTTTTATCACAAAGCGTTTGCGTCTAACAATTTTAATCTCCTGATGAGTATCGTCATAACCGTTGGGGACTTCTAGGAGCTTGCGGTTGATTTCGGAAATGGCGTCTCTGGTTTCCTGTCTGTTTTTGTTTCTAATTCTGGTCTTATACTTTCTAATCTGTCTTTCAAGTTTTTCTATTACGCCATCGATGGATTCATACATGTCGGCTGTTCTTTCTTCTCCGCGCATAGTCATAGCGCCGAGATCGATGGTGACTTCGGTAACATGCATGCTCCGCTCAACACTCAAGACAGCGGTGCAATCGATGTTGTCTTTGCCAAAGCCTTGTAAGTACCTCTCTAGCCGACCCACCCTCTTTTCAACGTAGCTTCTCAATGCATCTGTAATTCCGATGTTTTTTCCCAGAACAGCGATCTTCATCCGCATTACTCCCTTCACAGGAAAATGGGTACTACTTCATATTCTTGTGTCTATTTATTTATTACCCAGGACTTGGCTTTTTAAACACCAAAAAAGAGGTTGCTGAGCAACCTCTTTATAGACACTGTTATGCTTTTTGAACATTGGCAGCCTGCGGTCCGCGAGCGCCTTCAACGATTTCAAATTCGACTTCTTGTCCCTCTTCTAGTGTCTTGTACCCATCTCCCACGATTGCTGTGTAGTGCACGAAAACATCTGCACCGCCGCCAGCTGGCTCAATAAACCCAAAACCCTTCTCGTTGCTAAACCATTTTACTTTTCCTAACATTTTTTCGAGAAAACCTCCTAGTTACTTGGAAACCCAAGAAAAACAATTTCATTACTAGCGTATATCATATGTTATATTCTGTCAACCGAAGGCGACATCACTAGATAACTCCACAAAATGCACCGGCATCCGCCTTTTCGGTCTTAAACCGTCAAAAATAAGCTGCAGACTTTATTTTTTGTCATCAACAAACTTAGGAATAGACTTGTGGTAACTAGAAGGTCTGTTGTAGGCTTTGACCGCATCATTCCTTGTCTCCAGCACTTTGAGCTGACTGAGGGCGTGAGCTTTCTTCTGCTCAACTACGTTTGCGGTCTTCTTCTGAAGTTCCAAACACTCCAGAACTAGGGTTTGGATTTCTTTGTCCAGCTCTTCCAGCTTCCTGCTCTGTATCTCTTGGCCTGCTATCAGCTCCCCGATTAGTATGTCCAACTTATCGATTTTTTCACTCACAGTTTTAAAATTTTCTGCGAGGCTGTTGAACTCGGCCCACTTGTCTTCAAGTGCTGCCTGCAACTCTTTGCTGCACAGCTCGACGATTTCTTTTAAAAGATCTCTTTTTTCAGCCAAGAGCACGGAGGTTTTTTTTACTAGATCATCCATTGGAACCCTGCCCCGTCTTCATTGCCTCCTGCCAGGTCTCTCTGAGGTTGGAAATCAGATCCACAACCTCGCCGATGATGGCAGAGTCTTTCTTAATATTAGCTTCGACCAATCTCCGCTTCATATAGTCGTAAAGGGCTAAAAGGCTCTCTCCTATCTCGCCACCTTTTTCGGTGTCTACGGCATAGGAAAGCTCATCCAGAATGTCCTGGACTTTGAGAAGATTGGTGTGCGCAATATCCATCTTCTTTCCTTCAATGGCACTGGATGCCAGTTTGCAGCACTTAATTGCTTCGTCATACAGGAGGCTTACAAGTTCTGCGGGGCTTGATGTTTCGATTTTTGTCTTTTTGTAGATCGCGTATGGATCATAGGCTTTCACTTAAAATCCCCCATTTTCGCACAGTTATTTCTGGTTAGTCATCAGCGTAAGCTGTGTGGCCAACCAATCGCCTTGAGAATACAGACTTGCAAGCGCTGAATCCAACGCAGTGTACTGCCTGATAAGGCTTTCTTTTCTCATTTCTAACCTTGCTTCCAAGCGCTCAATGCTCTTGTTAGCGTCCTTAATGCGATCCGCCAGGTAGTTGATCTTGCCGTCGATGATTCCCTGGGAAGTGGTGTAACCCTTGATGAATTCCTGCAACCTAGCTGTAAGCCCGGTTTCCGGCTTGGTGAACAGTTCCTTCACCTGGTCTGGCTTTTCGGTCAGGACTTCTCTCAGCTTGCTTTCATCGAGGGTCATGTTCCCAGATCTGTCGATCTGAATGCCGACCTGAGACAGCATTTTTATACTGTCTTCGGGCAGACCTTCGACCACACCTGTCACCATAGACCTCAATCTAGATTTCAGATTGCTGATGGTGCTGTCGCCAAAGAGCTTGCCGGTGTTATTGCTCTCACCGTCTGCGCCTTTGGTGAACGAGGTATGTGTATCAAAGTATGCCTGGACTTTCTTATATTCATCAACGAATGCCTTGACTTTGGCGATTATGGAATCTACATCGGCGGCAACGCTCAGATTCACAGCTTCATTGGTCTCTTTTTTCAGCGTCAGCTTGAGACCTTCCACGGCATCGTCGATGACGTTCTTATCTCTTGCAATAGTAATGCCGTTTAGCTCGATTATGGAACCCTGGCGTTCCTGGAGGATATTTGTCTTGTAGCCTTCGCCCTCTTCTTTCAAGAGACCGATCTGCTTCAAGAAAGCGTTCTCCTCTTCACCTTCAAAAAACTTGATTTCTTCGTTGGTGTTTTTGGCCTCAAGGACCAGTCTGCCGTCTACTACCGTCGCTACAACGCCGATGTCTTCTGTTTTGTTGATAGCTTTGGCTACATCCAGCAGGGTCCGCGGTTCTTCGGTCTCTTCCAACACAACGACTTTGCCGTTGATGCTGATTCTAATCTCCCCTTGAAGAAGCTCTTCCGCATCTTCCGGATCGACTTTTTCAGACATGGCAATTTCAGCCTTGGCCAGCTGAATCACCTTAACCTTGTAATTGCCCTGCACAACATTGGCATTGGCTGTTGCGGTTACCACAGCTTCGTCTGCTGATGTAACCTTCATCTTATCGAAATCCGACTGGAGTTTTAGACCGTTGAGGGAATTGCTCAGAGCAGAAAGCCTTGTGTTGAGTTCCCTCCACAGGCTCTGCATCGACGTGTATTCGCCTCGTTTGGTTTCATACCGCGTAATGGGGATCCTTTCGATCTCCATCATCTGGTCAATTATGGAAGTGAGATCAAGACCTGATCCTACGCCGAGAAGATTCATTCTGGCACCTCCTATACTTTCTCATCAAAAATCAAACCGATAAACTCTTGGAACTTGGCTGCGATCTTCAACATATCTTCAGGAGGTATTTGCTTTATTACTTCGCCTGTTGATCTGTCGACGATTTCTACATATACTCTGTCGAGATCCTCATGTACCTGGAATCTGATACCTTTGTTGAACGCCTCTGCCAGAGTGTCCAGTCCGTCTGCAACCTGAATCGACTGATCAAGTTTGGACTCTTCTTGCTTCTGAGCGTCCACAGGTTTTTCGCTTTGTTCGGGAACCAGCTTCTTGTCAAAAGTCTTCTCTACAGATTTTTGCAGCGTGTGATCTATACTTACTCTCTTAAGTTCGATTCCCATCTCTGTCACCTCCGAAACACCTAGAGTCTGAAGCCTAATAAATAAATCGTGTGATTAAGATGTTTTTAAATAGGTATATGTAACCAATTTACTGAATAAAGGCACACAAGCCGCTTTTAAGCAAAAGCGGCTTAACTCCTACACTAGAAAGTCCACAAGCGAAGGCTGAATAATTTTGGCACCAACTTTCAAAGCCATAGTGTGGACGTTTGCAGCTGCCATCAGTTCAATGCTAGCTTTGGCTACATCTACATAGTAGGTCTCGGACAAAAGGTTATTGAGGTTGATTTTCTGCTCTTCCAGGCGCTCTTTAATTAGGGACATACCCTGAGACTTAGTGCCGATAAATGCCTGCCTCTGCAGAAGGCTTTCGATAGCTTTATCGAAGCCGCCGATGTGAGGATTCAGATCATCGCCGTTTTTCAAAGCATCTGAAGCTTTGATCAGCATCGCAAAGATGCCGTCGTCTCCTGGGGTGTCAGCTTTGCCGAAGATCTCGATACCCGGTACGCTAATGGTTTCAGAGATCCCTGGAGCTATCTCCACCATGATCTGTTTGCTGTCGCCGTTGTAGGTTATTGTACGAGTGCTCTTGTCGTAAGTAAATGGTTTTTCTAGAGTCTTCTGACCTGCAAAAATGTGGCGTCCACCGATGTTCGAGTTAGCGATGCTCACCAGATGTTCGAGGAGCTCGTCCACCTCTGTGGCAATGATGTTTCTTTCAGCATCGGCATTTGTGCCGTTTGCTCCTCTGACCAAGAGCTCTTTCGCCCTGTGGAGAACAGAGGTAGCTTCTGCTAAAGCACTGTCTGCTAGATCCAGCCAGCTAGCGCCTTTTTCTGCGTTGCTGATGAACTGTTCAGCTTCATTAATCGACCGTTTGGTTCTAAGGACAGTACCTACTGCGGCCGGATCATCTGAAGGTAGAAGAATGGACTTGCCTGTGCTCAGCTGTTCCTGGACTCTCGAGAGCCTTTTATAGTTGTTGTTGATATTGTTTATTAAATTATCGATAACTGAGGTTTGTGTTACTCTCATCTAGCTTCTACCTCCCTACTACGCCCATGCGGGAAATAATGATCTCTAAGGCTTCATCGATGGTGGAGATCATTCTTGCCGCAGCACTATAGGCGTGCTGATACTTGATCATGTTCGCCATCTCTTCGTCTAGGGACACTGCGGAGTACTGATCCTGTTCTCCGTACAAATGCTGAACCAACGACGATTGGTTTTCTACGTTTCTTGTTGCTTCCAGGCCCATGACGCCGAGTCTGGAGATCATTCCATCGTAAAAACCGTTTAAAGTTACGGTATTCCCCTCTAAGATCGGACTGGTGAAAACGTTGGCAATAGCTAGGGCGTTGTCGCCGTTTCCCGGAGATGCCGGGTCCACCGAAGCAGCAATATTGCTGGGGTCGGCCATGATGTTGTCCATAACCTTGATGGTCATGGCATCGGTTCCTTCGAAGAAGTTCAAGCCGGTGCTGGAGTTCAGACCATAGCCACTTCGATGCAACTTGTTGGTCTCGTCGATGATGGTCCGTGCTAGCTTATCCAAATCTCCGATTACCGACACTAGTATCTCGTCCCTGGTTTCCAAAAGCGCAGCAATGCTGCCGTTTGTGATTCGTACAGGTGCCTGACCTTTGGACCAGACCAGTTTGGTGAGATCTCCCGGTGATGTAGGCTCAATGATATCGATCTTATTTACAAGATCGTGCTCTACTAAGGTGCTTCCGCTGATCTGCACCGTTACCGTCTTCTGCCGTCCCTCGAGTACAGTGATGTTTGCAATCTGTGCCATTTCTCTCAGGATTTGGTCCTGTCTGTCTAGTAGGTCATTAGGAGCCTGCCCTGTAGTATCTACCCTGGCAATCTGCCTGTTGATTCTAGCTAGCTCTTCAGCAAGCCTATTGAGTTTCTGAGCTTCAATGGCGACGCTCTGATCGATGTCCTTCTGTAGCGCCGTCAGTTGATTGCGGGTTTGCTGGAAGGCAAATGACAGTTCAGCTGCGCTTTGCGCAACCGGGGCTCTGTGACCCATATCTTCAGCTTCTCCTGCCAGTCTCTGCCAAGCCTCCCAATAGCGGCTGATGCTGTTGGATAGACCTGTGTCCGAAGGCTCGTTAAAGATCAACTCTATCTGCCAAACGTTACGCTGTTTGGTTTCCCAATACCCAAGAGTTTGGGTTTCTTTTTGAATCTGGGTTTCGACGAACTTGTTGCGCATTCTTTGAACTTCGGCAACTTCAACACCACTACCGAGCTGACCAACCCTTCCTGCACTCATTCCAGGAGCAGGAAAAGGAGTTGCAGCACGCATCTGCACTACCTGCCTGGAGTAGCCAGGTGTGTTGGCGTTGGCGATGTTATGAGCTGTTACGTCCAATCCCAGTCTTTGTGCTTGCAGCGAACTGCGCAGAATTTCTAAACCAAAAAAGGAAGATCCCACGGTAATTCCCCCTAAACCTAGCTTAGACCTGTCTGTCTATAATGGAGTGTTTTTTTGCATCTTTGCTCCTACGTCCCTTTTCGTCATAACTACCTGTTTCGGGTTTTTTGCCCAAAATGGTTTCCAGGCTGAAGTTGATTACAGCCAAGCTGCGGCGGAGCAGGAAAGTGTTTTTTTCGTTGAGCTCTTTAAGGGTCTCTACGTGTTCTTTGAGAATGGAGTTTTCCCTAGCTAGCTCGGGAACGAAAGCTCTCACTTCTTCCGGCTCTTCATTTAAAAGTGCAAGAAGACCGGATAGGTTAAAATCTTTGATGTCAACTCTGTACCATGTGGCCAAAGCCTTAATAACCTTTTCCAGTCTGTCTTCCCACTTTGCCACTTCTTCTAATACGGCCTGGTCCCATCTTGTTAGTTCTTCAAGCTTCTCGATATCTCTATTCTGAATCGCTTCTAACTTGAGTTTTGCGTTTTCAATTAACTTTTCGTGCAGTGTGATTTGAGCTGCAACAACCATCTGTTTTTCCTGGAGCAGACCGCAAATGGTCTCCAGCTCAGTTTGAGATCTCTGCATTAGGTAAACCTCCAATTACCAAAAAAAGAGAAAAGTTGCTAGGTGGCAACCTTCTCTTTTCTACTTATCTAGCACCAAACAAATGTTTTATTATGCTGTCAGCAATATCCTCTAGTTCGGGTTGATAAGTACCAGCCTGGATTTCAGCTTTTAATCTTGCCAGTTTTTCTTCTCTTTCGGATTGGCTGGATTTGGCAAGTTCTTTTGCTTCTTTAGAAAGGATAACCTCATCGGTTTTTTTGCTCTTTGAGGCTTCTTCACCTAGCTCAGCCTTTTTATTGCTTTTTTCTATAGCTTCCTGCTGCGCCTTGTAAAGTTGAGCAGCATTACCTATATTCGTGTTGTTGATCTTCATAGGTCTACTCCACCTTTACGGTCTTATTCATTATGTAGATCGCGAGATTGCGCTATATATAAAACCGTGATATCAACCAGTATTGGACGCTATACCCGAATATCCTTAAATACCTCTCTCATGCTCTTCCTTTCGCCTCTTTAAGAACCGCACTTTTGAGGGGATTTTGTCGTTATCATCCTTTTTCGAGGAAGTTCTGAGCTTTTCAGTAAGTTCCGACTGGCATTGGGCACAAATCCTGCCTTCCAAAATCGGTTTATCGCATCGTTCGCACCTGACCTGAGGCCCGGCGAGCTTTGTGATGCTGCCTGACAGTCTCCCTGCTTTGATGAACTGCAGAATCAGCTGCCGGCTAACACCAGTAGCTTCGGAGATTTGCTCTACGGTAACTCCTGCGTTTTTTTGCAGATACTCTTTGACGATCTCGAACTGTTCGTTTTCGTACTTTAAGCAACGCTCACAAACACGAAAACCCACGTCAATAAAGAGACTGCCGCACTGTGGGCAATTTTTGACTTTCAAAGCCCTCCCCTCCTTGTCTATTCGATCTTTAGACCTTCGAACTCTAGTTTCCCTTCGTTGTTGACGTAAAGCTTTACGTCGCGATAACTCCGAGAAAAGGTATAGCGCCTCATGTTAATAGAGACCTGTACGTTGAAGAATACCTCTCTAGCAGTTAAAACACCTTTTTTTACGATAGTTATTTCTGTCTTGGCCCCTGCAGGTGATCCGATGGTTCCAGCTGTGATGTCTCCTTCAAAGACCACCATCGAACCTCCTCTGAAGAAGCTTTCCTTGCCAAGTATAATACCCTTTCCTGCCACGATGTTGCTGTAGTAGCACCCTCTGAGTACATTTACCGTGCCTGTAGCTTCGATCTGACAGTTTTGTGCATAGGGCAGCACGATGTTGGAGTAGGTGTGCCGGCTTCTTACCTCCAGTTCTCTGGTAATATACACCAGCTTCCTGACCATTTCGTTCAGCTCGTTCACGTCCTCGATCTTTCTCGGTCCATGACCGAGGAGTGTGTCAGCAAGTTCCTGATTGATCTCTTGCAGCGTCTCCTGAAGGTCGTCTTCTGGATCAATGAAAACATCCTGCAGTCTTTTGACAACAAGGGGAAGCTCCCCGAACTTCAAATCGATGACCTGACGCACAAACTGCCCGTCGCTTTGCACAATGTTTCTGAGGGCACTTGCGACTTTTACCTGATTCACCGCAGCCACAACTTTTCTCAGCGTATGGGCAATCTGAGCATAGAGTTTGATAAGCTCTGGGTAGGGAGTTTGGCTGGATGCTGCAATAATCGTACTGCAGATGGCATTGCCTCCGATCACCAGATCGGCGCGACTGCGAACACTGGCTTTAGAAACGGTTCCCTGGATGTTTATACTGCCACCTGAGCTAACTTCGAAGTTAGGTTCCACGCTGCCTTTAATCAGAACATCTCCTGTAAAAGCCACGTTTCCCTGCTTAAGGTCTACATCGCCTTCTACTACAAAGATCGGCTCAACGGAAATCTGATACCGCTGACAGATAGGACGACCTGACTTAGCAGCGTAAACGTATTTGGAATCAGGAGAAAGCATTGCGCCTTTTCCTACAGTTACTTCGATTTCTCGAGGTTCCTTCACTGGAATCTCTTCACCGGTAACCTTAATCCCTGGCTCGCCGGGCTTTCCCGGAATTACTTCTGCAAGCAAATCGCCTTCATTGACCGCAGGGATGAAAAAGCGCTGGCGGAAATCGACTCTGACTTCGTCTTCTTGAGCGAGAATTCTTTCGGTCTCAAATCTCACCTTGAAATCGATTCTGGCATCTTGAGGTAGAATAGGTGGTTTCCCCTTGGCTACAACAACGGGATTTCCGTCTTGCGTTTCAACGAAATAATCTATGTTCTGTTCAATCAACCCGTAGGTGATACCCCTGTTTTGGAGAAACTCGAGCACTTCTTTTTTGGTGAAGCGCTGGGGGTTCTTTGTGTGCTTCAGCTCGGCTTCCAAACTTAGCCTTACTGTGTGCGGACTATCTCTCAGACCGTACTCAAAGCCGTCTTCTAGTTCAGCCCTAAGCTCAGCCTCAAGTCCGTTTTGTGATACTTGCAACAGCAAAGCTCTGCTGGGCTCTTTATGGGGTACAACAACTTCCAACTGTTGACCTTCATATAAAGAGATAGGTTTATTTACCTGCACTCCGTCAACATACATACGTAGAGTTTGGCCTGGCACTAGAACAGCAGGGTTGCCCAAGCCAAGAGGCTCCAAAATATACATCTGTCCATCCGAGACGTAAATAAGGCCATTTCGGTTTGCTCCCTCTTCGGCTTCTGGCTTAAGCCAGTTAACACTCACGGCAAACCGCCGTTCTTCCATGATGTCTGTCCTCTGTTCTCTCAAGGCCACTCACCTCGACATTTACATATTTCTTGGTGCAAATTCCTATACCTTCCTGGCTGAAATAACTGGGACTAAAGACGCATTTATATAAAAACAAACAAGTACTGCAGTGAATCTAAAAGGCGGGCGTTTTTCCAGCGGAGGTCAACCACCAGGGTGTGGGGATGGGGTTCTTCAACTAGAGGTACCCGCAGGTGCCACGCAACCCCAGAAGACAAACCTCCGTCTTCCTTCTGCAAAACCCAGTCGGTTTTTCCCCCAAGCATGTAAAAACGACTGGCAGCGATCGCCGGAACAAGGTCCGGAGGGATTTCTATTTCATCAGTGAAAACAACAAAGGCATTTCTGGCAATACGCTTCGGCGGTGGCAGCTTGTCCAAGCACCGAAGGCACACTGAAATGGCACGAAGCCCCCGCGGCTTGTTGCAGAGAAGGCATCTTTGGCCGGCGAGCGTTTCCCTGAGCAGTTTCAGCACAGAATTTCCCCTCTTTCCCTGGCCATCTCGTTCAAAGCAATGATCTCTGCTTTCGCGTCTTTCATGGGTTTATTAGGTTTTTTTGCCAGAAACACCACGTCTCCGGTGGGACATGCAACTGTTCTTCCCGCTCTACCTGCTATTTGAACCAAGACTTCTCTAGTATAGATGATGTCGCAGTTGGCGTTGTGCACAATGACAGTGACGCCACTTACGGTAATCCCTCGTTCTAAGACTGAAGTGCTTACCAGAACGTCAGTAGTTCCATCTTTTAACCACTGAATCAGCTGGTCTCGGTTCTCGGTTTCAGAAGAGATGCCGAAAACCTTCCAGTCCGGTTTACACCTTTTTACCCTCTCCACCATCGCAGAGACATTCTTTTTGTAAGGCACAAACACCAATAGGGGAGGTTTGACACCTTCGAGGGCCTTCTCCAAAGAAGCCGAGCTGAAACGCGGCACGGGAAGGGCTCTCTTGTGATGCCTTGCGGGAATAAAGACTACTTCGCTCTTTTTGAACTCCTTCAGCATCTCATCGGTGGGAGTTGCTGTCATGTATACTATGGGTCCCCTGGATGCCCTCTTTACCGCCCTTACTAAAAGGTCGTTGCCTTTATAGGGAAAAGCATCCCCCTCATCTATAATCGCGAGATCGAAAGACTTGTAAAATCTGATCACCTGGTGGGTGGTTGCGGCCACGAGCCTTTGATCGGTGTACTTCTCCGGGCTTTTGCCGTAGAGAATCACGCAGTCGACTTCGGGAAAATATTCCCGAAGTCTTTCGCCCACTTCCCTTGCAACATCGCGCCTAGGCACCGTGTACAAAACTCTCTTCCCGCAGTTCAGTGCATCTGCGATTAAAAGCGATGCTACTTCCGTTTTCCCCGCTCCACAAGCAGCGTGAAGCAAGAGCTTTCTGCTTCCTTTAGCTAATGCCTGCCTCAACGCATCTCCTGCGCTTTTCTGGCCCGGAGTCAGATCAAAGGGGATCTGGGGCTTTAGCTCTCTTGCGAAGTACTCGGGAACCCCTGGGCTCTGCCAGAGGTAAAGCCTACAACCTCTAATTGGCCCTAACATATAGCAATCCCTGCAAACTAAACAGTTCGTTTTCCCGCACTCCGGACACTGGTGAGTGTCGATGTTGCCCGAACCGCAGCGAACGCACCGCCACCGGATCCTGGAGATCCCGGGCTTAATAATGTCGCTCGGGTACACTCCTGTCTCGGATCTGTAGGGCCGCCAGATACCCTGTGGAGGAGTTTGGGGAAGTTTTGGCTGTGCAGCTCTGTGATAAACAAAACTGCGTGCCATGTGCGGTAAAAACCTATAGGCTTTCTGCAGAAAGACCGCTTTTTTGTAGTTGAAAGGTCCTGCTATCTGATAGGTTCCTAAAGGCAGATTCTCCAAAGGGAAAACAAACCTCCAATCTTTCTGATCGGAGGTTTTGTACAGATACAACTTCACAGAACTTTCATCTCCATTCGTCGGGTGAAAGCTCTAGGTGTGCTTCTTTTTTTAGTTGGAACTTACTGCCATTCTTATGCGTTCGGCCAAATAGCTGTATCTTTGGGCAGTGTTATTGTTCTTGATCCCCAAGAACAGAGCTTGCTTGCTGCCCACCAAAACCACCAGACGCTTGGCTCTGGTAATGCCGGTATAGAGGAGGTTTCTCTGCAGGAGCACGTAGTGCTGGGTTGTTACGGGCATCACCACTACGGGATACTCGCTTCCCTGGCTTTTGTGCACTGAGATAGCGTAGGCCAGAGTCAGCTCATCCAGTTCATCTTCCTCGTAGCGTACGTAGCGGTCACCGGTTTCGTCGGTAAACAGCACATCAACAACCTTGTCCTCAGGATCGATCCGGTAGATTTTTCCAATATCTCCGTTATAAACATCCTTTTGGTAGTTGTTCTTGATCTGCATGACTTTGTCCTGCTCGCGGTATAGCCTGTGGCCTATTTGGATTTCGTTCTTTTTACCGCTGGGGTTCAGGCGCTTCTGGAGCAGCTTGTTCAGGTTGTCGACACCTGTTTCGCTCTTGCGCATAGGCGTGAGCACCTGTATGGTATCGAAGTCGATGGTCATGTTGTAACGTTTTCTCACATACTTAGGTAGCCTGTCCGCCACCAGTTCCACGATCAGACTGGAGATCTCTTCAGGCGCTTTCCGCTCCATGAAAACAAAATCGCCGTTGTTGTCGATTTCGGGGAAGTACCCCTCGTTGATTCTATGAGCATTAAGGACAATCTGCGACTGGTTTTTCTGCCTGAAAACTTTGGTCAGCTTTACCACCGGGATCTTCCCCGAGTCGATGATATCACGAAGAACGTTTCCCGGTCCTACTGCCGGAAGCTGATCACAGTCACCGATAAATAGCAGTCTGGTGTTTTCATCTACCGCTCGAAGGAGGTTATCCATCAACCAGATATCTACCATGGAAAACTCGTCGAGAACCAGCGCATCTGCTCTGAGCTTGTTTGATTCGTTTCTTTGGAAACCCATGCCTGTTGGCCCGAAACCGTACTCAAGAAGTCTGTGGATAGTCTTGGCAGGATGCCCCGTGGCTTCGGCAAGCCTCTTGGCAGCTCGCCCTGTAGGCGAAGCCAGTAAAACTTTAAAACCTGCCTTTTCCCATTGGTCCAGAATGACTTTGGTAATGGTGGTCTTACCTGTACCTGGGCCACCGGTAATCACCAAAAGCTTTTCCTGCATGGCTTTTTTGACAGCTTCTTTCTGCTCCGGCGCCAATTCAAACTCGGATTCTATCTGAAGATCGTCAAAAGGCAAAGTTGCCACTTGCTTGGCTAGAAGGACCAAAGCCTTAGCTACCCTCTGTTCAGCTTCGTAGAGGCTTGGAAGGTAGCACTTTGAATCTTCCACAATCAGCTGGCGGGCAGCGGCTAGCTGCTCAATTAAGCTTTCAGGAATCTCGAGACCAAGAAGTTTTTTTGCTTCTTCCAGAAGTTCATCCTTGGGCAGATAGGTGTGTCCCTGTTCCACTGCTTGTCCTAAGGCGTATTTCAGCCCTGCTCTCAAGCGGTTGGGATCGTCTTCTCTGAGCCCTAGACTGAGCGCGATCTTATCTGCGGTCTTGAAACCCACACCAAAGATGTCTTCAGCCAGCCTGTAGGGGTTTTCTTTGACCACATCAACCGAGTCTTTCCCGTACGCTTTATAGATCTTCATCGAAAGCAATGGGGTAATGCCGTTGCTCTGAAGGAAGACCATAACATCCTGAATATCCTTTTGTGCTTGAAATGCGCTGGCTATTACCTCCGCCTTTTTCTCACCGATACCGTCGACTTCAGTGAGCCGGTGGGGAGTCTCCTCGATGACCTTAAGTGTTTCCATTCCGAACGCATCCACCAGTTTCTTGGCGGTAGCCGGTCCCACACCTTTGATCAATCCCGACCCCAGGTATTTTTCGATACCAACCAGCGTGGACGGAGTGATGGGCAGAGCGCTTTCCACGCTAAACTGCAACCCGTACACGTTGTGCCTTACCCACTCTCCCGTAAGCCTAAGCTCTTCCCCGGCAGTGATGTGCGCAAGATTACCTACGCACGTGTAGATGTCATCTGTTCCAACCTTGAATTTAAAAACTGTGTAGAAGTTGTCCTCGTTGCGATAGGTAATTCTTTCCACAGTTCCCTCGATAGTGGTCACAAGCCTCACCTCCTGCACCGGTGACTGATAAATGAAGGCGGCCTAAGCCGCCTTGTTTGTAGCCGATTCTAGCTTTCTCCTGTTGCTACAGCTCGATATATCACTTCTTCTTCCATCGCGTTTTTCCTCTTTATACCGCTTTCATGTTTCAGTATATCAGAATATGCGTACTCTTGAGAACCCAATCTTTCACTTAACTGTTCTACCCTCTGATAGGCTAAAGGATTTCTTGGCTCCAACTCTAACCAGGTTCTAGCCATATCCAATGCCGAATTGATTTCCCCCATGCGCTCCAGATAATCAGTAACGATGCGGTACCCATCTGGGGTGTTTTGGAGCCTTGCGCGCAACATGAAGTGGTGTCTGGCCTTTTCCACCTCACCAATACCTTCGTAGCACTTAGCCACTGCATTGTGCGCATAGGAGTCTCTAGGGTTGAGTTCTAGCGCCCTCATTCCCGTCTCCAGACCCTTTTTGTACTGCATGGTTTCGGCATATTCCTGAGAGAGTAGAGACCACGGCAAGTAGTTCTCGGGGTCCAGTCCCACCGCTAGTTTGCAGATGTCTATTACCAAGTCGTGGCTGACGTTTATCCGCCGACCGTTTCTGATCTGCCTGAGGCGCATCGCCGTAGACAGGCAGTTTCTTTTCAACTTGGCTTTGCCGTAAGTGTTGTCCTCGCTTGTCTGGCTGAGAAGTCGGAGGCTGTGAACTAAATGGTAGATTCCCTCCCGGATCACTACCGGATCGTCGCTGTATTCGAGCAGCGCCTCACCTAACCAGTAGTGGAGGTCTCCTTCATCGGTAACTTCCAGCTGGCTTAGTAGTGCCGTCTGCAGCGCATCAACAGATTCTTGTTCGCCGTACACCAATTAAACATCCCTCCCTTAGGTGTTATCGTGAAAAGGCAATTAAAAAGATCTTTATTTCCTGCCGTGCCAGATGCGGCTATGAGTTATTCTCTCCTTCACTCTTACAATGTATGCGTGAAGTACCAAACCTGGCGATATAAATCCTTGGATCTAGATGGCAAATCGCAGGACTTTTGGTTCATCTACCTCTGGTCCCTAGTTAGAAATGGGGACAAAAAAAAGCCAGCGGTAGCTGCTGGCATGTTTTCAGGTATATAGATTGTCGGTTTTAAGGAGTGTTCAGTCTGCAAAAAGCTCCGAAAGAGTCACAAAAACGTAGCCTCGTTCTTTCAAGGTTGTGATGAGTTCGGGTAGCATCTGAGCTGTCTGCCATGTGTCGTGTAGGAGCACCACAGAGCCGTCTGAGGCCTGCTCCAAGACCCTGCTGATGATAACGTCAACTCCTGGACTTGCCCAATCTTCAGGATTGAGACTCCAAAGCACTACCTTCATATCATTCTCGGCTGCTATCTCTAAGACCAAATCGTTGTAGCTGCCGTAGGGAGGTCGTAGATAAACCGGTTTTTTGCCAGAGTATTTCTGTACGGCGTAGTTGGTTTTTTTCAGCTGTGATGCGATCTCTTCTGCTGTCAAGCTGGTAAGGTGGGGATGGTCGTAGCTGTGGTTGCCTACCTCATGGCCTTTTTCGTTCATGGTGGTAAAGATGTCGTGGTATTCGTACACCCTCCAACCTACAACAAAAAACGTGGCCTTAACATCTGCTTCTTCTAGAGCTTTCAAGATCGCAGGCGTGATCTCTGGATAAGGACCATCGTCGAACGTCAATGCTATCCTCTTTGCTCCATCGTTGCTAGCTTTGCCCTGCCGCAAAATCCCTGCTGCAAAAGCCGATGAACTTACGAGAACTACAATTGCAGCAGCTACAAGCAGTAGTTTGAGGTAATGCTTTCTAGATTGCCTGGTGCCTGTTTGCTTCATTTTTATCTCCCTTCTCTGCTCAGTTAACGACTAGGAAATAAGGGTCTTTTTTCAGGATAGCTACAGCAACTTCGAGCATGGGCTTTGTGTCGATGAGCCTGCACAAGGCGTTGCCGATCTTACCGTTTCTCTGAATTCCTTGCTTGATAAACTCTTCTTCCAACCTGTTAAAATCTCTTTCAGTTCCCCATTTATGTAAAGCTGTGAGGATTTTGTGCTCTTTCCCCTGGTAATCCACTACAGTAGCTAAAGCCGGTTCTGGAAGCATGTGGTACGGACAGTCTGCAAGCTCTTCTGCTGTATGAAATGTGGTGTTGGAGTTGTGATCCACCCCGACTAACAAAATCTTACCTGAATTTTCTGCCAGTTTCATGAAAGGACTGCCGTGGCTGCACGGAGTCTCTACTTTTTCGTGGTCTTTAACCAGCTGCTTGTTATCTGCGCCGATAGCTACCACTGAATGGGTTGGATGGAGGCTTCTTATGGCGTCTTCCCTTCTTCTTGCCGCTTCGGGCACTTTTCCCGTCCAGCACGGAGTCTCCCGCACATCAAAATAAGGCGGATTTTCAGCGGAATCCTGCGCAGTTCCGGTGAAGGTTGGAAACACCGCCAGCCCTTCGTTTCCTACAGCAGAAACGATTGCTTCTACGAAAGCCGCCGGTCCACCTTCGAGCATGCCAACCTTGCTCAATGAAGTGTGCACCAGCACTCTATCGCCTTCCTTAATGCCCAATTTGCGAAGATCGTCTAGTATGTCGGCTATTGTCAGCATCTGACCCTACCACCTTTAGCTCTGTGCTTCTCTCAGTGCAACTCCTATTTCGATATCACCATACTGAGTTTTGATGGGAATAACCAACTGGTTGATCTCTAGAGTAGAGATGATCACGCCTTGTCCGGAGATGATTGTCGGAGGGGTTAGCCTGCACGAATACCCAGCTTTTTCAAGCCCCATCGACGCCCGTCCGGTGATGACGTTGCCCAGCTCGGCGATGCCAGATTCCACGATTTCATCGAAAACCGGCAGTCTCTGCCCCAACATAACAGAGACAATCTGGCAGGCAGTTTTGTTGGCCATTCCGTAGAAAACCGCACCAGCCACATCGCCTGTTACGCCCACCATGATAGTTACTTCTTGAGCCGTCGTAGCAACCTTACGCACTGTGAGTTCACCTCTAGTGATCTCAGCTTGAACTTCAGTCTTTAAGACGTCAGTTGCTGCAACCATAAATGGGGTAACGAATTCCGTTTTCATAATTTCTTCTCTCCTTCAAAGTAATTACCAACAGTAGCAGCCTTTTAAGAAGCTACATGGAATCGTCTCTCTTGTAAAAAAATGGTAAGACCGGTGTTAGACCAAGAGCCTTGGGCGCTAGAATGCTTTCAGTTCCGCCAACAAACAAGATGCCATCAGGCTTAAGAGACTTGGCCATCTTGGCGAAAACAAAATCCTTTGCTTCTTCGGTAAAATAGATAACAACATTGCGGCAGACAATCAGGTCAAAACCCTTCCTGTACTCGTCCGCTAAAAGATCCTGCTTATAGAACTGAACCTTTCTAGCTTTTTCAGGAGCAAACTGGTAGTTGCCGTCTGGTAGTTTCGTAAAGTACTTGGCAAGGAGATGCGCCGGAACCTTGTGCACGGCTTCTTCGTTGTAGATGCCCTGCCGAGCTTTTTCCAAAATACGCTCGTCCAGATCAGTACCGTGAATCTGGTAGTCGGTAACACCCATTTCCTCGAGCATCATTAGCAAAGAGTAAGCTTCTCTTCCATCAGAGCAGCCAGCACTCCAAGCCCTAAACGGTGATCCCGACTTCACCAGCTGCGGCAGAATTCTCTTCCGTAGAGTCTCAAACTGCTCGTTGTCGCGAAAAAAGTCCGTTACATTAATGGTAACAAACTCGTGGAACATTTTAAGAGCAGTTTGATCTTTTTCGATCTTTTTTGCGAGTTGATCGTAGCTCTCCACCCTTAATTTGTGCATAAAGGTGTTTAACCGGCGTTTCATCTGCTGGTCTTTGTACAGTGCAAGGTTTATTCCGGTTATTCTATATATTTCTGAGCAGAAAACGCTGTACTCATCCCTCACCGTAACAACTCCTCAATAAAAGTGCTGACTGAATCGAGTGGAGCTACTCTGTCGGCTAATCCCATATCCACGACTGCTCTGGGCATTCCGTAGATCACGCTGGTCTTTTCATCTTGAGCAATGGTCTTGCCTCCCAGCTCCTTGATCAGTTTCATACCCTTTGCGCCGTCAAAACCCATACCTGTGAGAATAACGCCAACAGTATGTTCTTTGAATACTTTTGCTGCGCTTTCAATGAAGACGTCTATTGCAGGTCGCACTCCGTGTACCGGAGGTTCTGTGTTGAGTTTAACTTCTTTGTTTCCTGAAAGCACTAAATGGAAGCCGCCTGGTGCAATAAGCACTTGGTTTTCCAGTATTACGTCGCCTGTTTCTGCTTCTTTGACATATAGTGCAGAAGCCCTGTTCAGCCTTTCAGCCAGAGATTTGGTAAATCCTCTAGGCATATGCTGAACTACTACCACGCCTGCTCCAAGGTCTTTTGGCAACCTCGGAATTACTTCCATCAATGCGCTTGGACCTCCTGTCGAAGATCCGATGATAACCAGTTTGTTGGCGGTTTTGGTCGGTAGTTCTTTAAAACCTTCGTCCTCTTTTTTAGGAGCTTCGTATGTTTCAGGCTTTTGATAACGAGGACGCTCGGCAGTTTCCCTTGTCAGTCTGCTAGGCAGGTGAATTCTAGCTTTGTGAGCTGCTTTAACCTTCCGACACATTTCGTCGGCCACCTTCTGCATGTCCAACGATAAGGGTCCAGAAGGCTTCTCTACGAAGTCAATGGCGCCACTGGACAGAGCGTCAATAGTGATTGCTGCCCCTTCACTGGTCATACTGCTTACCATGACCACTCGTATGGGTTTGATCTCCATCTGCTTCTTTAAAAAAGTCAGCCCGTCCATCCTTGGCATCTGTACGTCCAAGGTGACAACATCGGGCTGCAGCTCTTTAACCTTCTCCAGTGCATCGTAACCATCCACTGCAACTCCGACAACTTCGATATCCGGATCTTTGTTAAGCAAGTTCTTGATTATGGTGCGCATAAAGGCCGAATCATCTACGACCAAAACCCTGATTTTTCTATCTTGATTTGAAAGTGACATTTAAGATCTCCTTCTTAACCTAGAACGCGTTTAATGGACTCCATGATCCGGTCTGGTTGAAATGGCTTCACAATGAAATCCTTGGCCCCTGCTTGAAGAGCTTCAATTACCATCTGCTGCTGTCCTAACGCGCTGCACATAATGACCTTAGCTTCTGGATCGTACTCGACGATTTTTTGCACAGCTTCAATTCCATCCATGACTGGCATGGTGATGTCCATGATCACGAGATCATACTGACCTTCCTTGTACTTGTTAAAAGCATCCAAGCCGTTTTCCGCTTCATGGACTTCAAAGTTGTTTTCAGTGAGCAGCTTACTCATCCTCATGCGCATAAAGCTTGCATCATCAACCACTAAGACTTTTGTCACTTTAACTCCTCCAAGTCTCGTTCATATTACGATCTTTCCAGACCAATTCCTCCAAACCTCAACAGCACCGTCTGCAGGATGAAACTTTACCGTCCTGCTTTCACTTCCGCCGAGATCGCTTGCTACTATCGGTATGTCGTACCTCTCCAGCTGTCTCTTAACTGCAATTTCGTTTTGCTTACCTATATCCAGCTCTAGTGAGTTCAGAGAAATCGGTGGAAGCACCCTGGCACCACCTACGACTTTGGCCTGGAGATTATGGAGCTTGGCTCCGCACTCTTTCAGTTTATTAAGCATAACGGTTAGACCTGAATCGGCAAACTTTGCAGGTCTTCCCAATAAATCGATCAGCAGAAGATAAGCCTCTTTATTGCCCATGTTGAGGTTATACTCTGCGTCTTCTGGCAGAACCACGTGGGCTAATCCGCCGATCTTGGTTTCGGGGTCAAAGAGTGCAACGGCTACGCAAGAACCTAGTCCGTAGCAGCTGAGAACGCTGTGAGTTTTGCTAAGGCCGATTTCCCCCAAGTTTACAGTTTTATCAGTCTTTCTCATAAACCACACCTTAAACCTTAAATGTGCAAAGGTGCCTAAATCTGACGGGAAGCACAAACATAGACACCTTTTTATTTTTCGATCCGTAAACAAAGATGTTAACCAAATGTTTCTTTATTTTAGACTTTATTCCTCTTTGCTGTTGCATTCAAACTTCACTCTACCCGGCCATCTGTCCCGTACTCGAGAAGCACCGGTACGTCGAGAATGAATGCGATCTCGCCGTGCCCGAGAATGGTGGCTCCAGACAGTCCCCTAACATCGCCGAGTAGTTTGGACAAGGTCTTAACAACCACTTCTTCTTCTCCTAGAAGCTTTTCAACGATGATGCCAACCTGAGTTCTCTGCCTTCTTACGACTATCACATAGAAATGCTCACCGCGCATTTCCGGAGCCGGGAGATCGAAGATCTCTTCGATGTGAATCAGTGGCAGGATTCTTCCTCTGAGCATCATGGCCTTTTGCTTGTTAACATACTTAATCTCAGAATGGGAAACTCGGTTTGTTTCAGCAACAGCAGACAGTGCAATGGAGAACAGCGTATTGGAGCTTTCAAACAAGAGGGTCCGCATAATCGCCAAAGTCAAAGGCAGTTCGATCCTGAACTCCGTACCCTTACCGACTTCGGTAATGATCTGGATGTTACCGCTGAGGTTCTCAATGTTTTTGCGGACAATGTCCATACCCACTCCGCGTCCGGAGACCTGGGTAACCTGTTCGGCAGTGGAAAAACCTGGAAGGAAGATCAGCTCAACTGCTTCTTTCGGCGTGAGGTTTTGCGCTCTCTCACGAGTGATTAAGCCCTTCCTTTGAGCCATTGCTACGATTTTTTCCGGATCGATGCCCTTGCCATCGTCTTTGATTCGAATGACAATATAGCTTTCTTCTTGTTCAGCGATGAGGCTGATGGTACCTGTAGGATCTTTACCGAGCCTCTCCCGCTCCTCCGGCATCTCGATGCCATGGTCTATAGCATTTCTCAGAAGGTGAATGATAGGATCGCTGATCTGTTCGATAACGGAACGGTCAATCTCGGTGTCCTCACCGGACATTTCAAAGCGGATCTTTTTCTTGGCCTTGGTGGCGAGATCTCGCGTAACCCGAGGGAACTTACGGAACAGAGTTCTCATAGGCAGAAGTCTTGCCTTCATGATCAAATCCTGAAGGTTTTCGGTTACCCTGCCGATGTGGCCGCCTGTTTGAGCCAGACTTTCGATAACGGCCTCCAAGTCGTTACCTTCTTGCAGTTTCTGCAAAGTAGCAGTGAGCCTGGTCCGGTCGATTACCAGTTCTCCTACAAGATTCATCAAGTCGTCCAAAACCGAAACGTCCACTCTGATAGTAGGTGCGATCAGGATCTGACCCTGTTTTTTCGCATCCTTAGGCTGCTCGTCCTGTTCGTCTTCTTCTGCCTCGGTGACCTCTGCAGAAACGTTCGATGTCTTCTTTTCCGCTTTTGGGACTTCTTTGGCTTCCCTAACAACAATCTGCTTGCAGTCGGGGATCTTGGCAATTCCAGCTTTTACAGTTTTGGCATCGGATGTTGTAACAAGCAGAGCTTTTAGTTTCCCATCCTGGAACTGTTCTAATTCTTCGAGACCAGGCTGGGTAAATACCAGTTTGCCCAAATCCTCCAAAAGCATGATCAGCTGGTACGCACGTACCGACGGAAGTGTGTTTTCCGTTTCTAGCTGAACTCCAATTTCGAATACCTTCTTATCAGGAGCTGCCAACTGAAAAGCTTTGGCTTTCAAATCGTCGGGAAAAACCAGTTCTAATGGAGTTTCCTTCTCGGTCTCTGCTGGAGTCTCTTTGGCAGGGGCTTTAGCAGTTTCCAGAGAAGCAGCAACAAAGTCTTTGAAACTCTCTACCAGCTCACTTGAATCATAACCGCTTTCTTTACCCTGATAGATTTCATTTGCATATATTCTAAGTGCGTCGATGCCGCCTAAAAGTAATCCAATAAGCTCTGGGGTGATATCAATTGTGTTCTTGCGTAGATGGTCCAGAATGTTTTCCATTTCATGAGTGAGCTTAGCCATATCAACGTGGCCCAGTGCAGCAGAAGAACCCTTAAGAGTGTGAGCAGCACGAAAGATCGACTGCAGAAGTTCTGCATCGATATCTCCCTGCTCCTGTTCAAGGGACATGATACCCTCTTCTAAAGTCTCGATCTGTTCTTTAGCCTCTGCTAGGAATATTTGAATCTCTTCTTGAGTTGCATCAAAATCTAGCGCCATACGATTATCAACCCCTTTAGCTTATATTGCAATCCTTAGTCCTGAGTCTTTGCAATAAGCTCCAAACTCACCAAAACGACCAGTCTCTCGCCGATCTTGGCAATCCCTTCTATATAGTCCCTTTGGATTCCCGAAACCGCACCAGCAGGTGGCTCAATATCATCAACGGGAACCTTGACAACTTCGGTAACGGCATCGACGATGGCGCCGCACACATCTTCTTCCACTTCAAAAACAATAATGCGGGAAGCATCGGTGATGCTCTCTTTCATGCCGAAGCGCACCCGGAGGTCGATGACAGGAAGTATGCGCCCTCTCAGGTTCACCACGCCTGCAATATACTTTTTAGATCTTGGTACTTTGGTGATGGTAAGATCGCTCAGCTTCCTTATTTCCTTGATGCATTCGATGGGTACGCCGAACTCTTCGTTTTCCAGACTGAAGACGACAATCTGCTTGGATTCCGAGTCCCTTCTCTCCAAAAACTCCTCCATAAACAGCCCTCCTCGCCCTAAGTACCCATTTACCCACAGGCCAACTTTTTCAAAACACAGTTTTATATAATTCTACAATAAAAACCAACAGTTCTCTAGACCCATTTCCAGCAGGGTGCTGTCACAAAAAAACGGGGGCAAATGCCCCCAGTTTGGTCTGATGCTTTATTCGTAGATCTCTACTTCGGCTACCCACATCAGGTTTGGTCTGTTTGGATGACCGCCGCCTGGGTGTTGAACGACTCTTACGTATGTGCCTTTTACAGGCTCCTTAAAGTAAATCTCTGTTACCTGGATACCAGCGGCATCGCCTTCAATGTTCCGTACTTCTTTGACAAGGTTGTTCTTGTCCATAGGAAGTGTGGAGTCAAAAACGACTTTGCCATCTACTTCGATGTAGAAGTCGCGGCTGTAATAGAAAACTCCGGTATCGCGTGCCCACCAAATAAAGATAGATGTTATGTTGATTCTTCCTGGGAGTTCATACTCGAGCCAGTGCTCGCCAGGAGACTCTTGGCTTGCCCATGCTACTTCAGCCCATCTGTTTACTTCAGAACCTTCGTTCCGTTCGCCGTCGTTGGTAACGTCAGGACGATAACCGGAGAAGTTGCTGTCTGACTCAACGTAGGAAAGCAAGTTCACGTTCTCGGCTGCGAGTATGCCGACTGACAGAAGACCAACCAACACTAACAACATTAATGCCTTTTTCATCGTTAAACCCCCCACAATAATCTTTGAATCAATGTATACATTGATCTTGTTTATACCATTCCACCTTAACTCCCCTATTCCTTCCACTCAAGGATGATTTCGCCTTCTGTAAATTGTGGCAGTGTACCTGCCCCAAGTTCAAGAACCATGTAGGTTTCAGGAAAGTACGGCAAAATGCGCCAGGGCTTGACGTTTGGAAAAAATTTTACTACCCTACCTTGGCGGTTCAGATAGTAGACATCGATAGGGGCTTTCATGAAAAACGTGTGGATCTGCCGGCAGGGAACCAGCAAAAGAGCATCTCCCTTCTTGGGGACCGTGCCGAGAAAACCCTTAAGCCGCGAAAAAAAAGAGCTAGCGACTTTGATCTCTGGTGCTAGCTCACTGATGATTGTTTTAGGCATTCAGGTCCCTTATGGGTACAATCCCCGTCCGGAGAGCGTGTACTGCTGCTTGTGTTCGATCTGTAACATCTAGTTTTCTCAGCACATTGCTAACGTGGTTTTTTACCGTTTTCTCGCTGATAAACAGCGTGTCGGCAATTTCCTTGTTGCTTTTTCCCTGAACGATCTCTTCGAGAATCTCCAGTTCGCGCTTTGTCAGTACGTTATCCTGTTCCAGACCGAGCTTTCTCTCTTTCTTGTCCACGTTTTCCATGACCTGATTGATCAAGTTGGAGGGGTAATAGCACTCACCCTGATAGACTTTGCGAATGGCTGTTGCAATAATGCATGGCTCTGCGTCTTTTAAAATATAGCCCCTCGCCCCGGCTCTCATCAGAGCCAGTACATACTCGTCCTCATCGTGGAAGGTCAGTGCAATAACGTTCACGTTGTTAAAACGCTGTTTGATTCTCCTTGTGGCTTCGATGCCGTTTAAGCGGGGCATGTTCACGTCCATCAAAACTACATCGGGGAGGTACTCCTCAACCTTCCGTAGGGCATCTTCCCCATCAACGGACTCGGCCACAATATCAATGTCTTCCTCCAAACTTAAAACTTTGCTCAGACCCTGCCTCACTAGAGGATGGTCGTCTGCTAGCAAAACTTTAACTGAAGCTTGAGATCTCATTTTCCTTGAATTCACCCCCAGGAGTATCGTAGGCAACTCGACACCACACTCGTGTCCCCTCACCCAAAACCGATTCGATACCGAATTTACCACCTAAAAGTCTTATCCGTTCTTCCATGCCGACTAAGCCAAAATGGTGGTTTTCAGATGACAGAGATTTTTTTTCTTCAACATCAAAACCTAAACCGTCATCTTTCACCACAAGCACGATTTCTTGGTCGGCGAACTCTACCTTGACATCAATCTGACTGCAAGAAGAGTGCTTAATTGCATTGTTGATCGACTCTTGTGCCAAACGGAAAAGAGCTATTTCTATTGGACCTGAAAGCCTGACCTCTTTGCCGAGGACAGTAACATTAATGAGTGCAGATGTGTTTTTTTGAACAGTACTAGTGAATCTCTGCAGCGCTGGTATCAGACCCAAGTCGTCCAAGGACATCGGTCTTAGGTTGAAGATGATCTGGCGCATCTCGATCAGGCAGTCCTGAACGAGCTTTTTGATCTCGTTAAGTTCATCGGCAACTTCAGCTTTAGAATCTGCCTTTGTCTCATGAAGTCTCTGACAGTAGTCTGCTCTCATGGCAACATTCGCCAAAGACTGCACCGGCCCATCATGAATTTCTCGTGCTACTCGTTTGCGTTCCTCTTCTTGAGCAACCAAAACTTTCACACCGTACTGGTACCTCTGGTGCATGTCCAAAAAGACTCTTGAAGCTTCTTCAAAGTTCCCCCGCAGTAGCTCTGCTGCCACAGTCATTTGGGAGGTCATTTTCTGAGCCTTGTCTACCATATCTTTTAACCTGCGTTCTGTTCTTTCCAGGTCATTACGGCTCTTTTTCAGCTCCCTCTCCCTAGCTCTAAGGGCTGAGAGCCTGACTTGATAGTCTTGAGCCTCATCGTAAACTTTTTCGACCTCTTCTTCGGTGTACTTTGAACGGGCTTTAGTCATATGCATGAGCTTAATTCTGGTTTTTTGGAAAAGATGTTCAAGCTCATCCACTTCAACAATGGTCTTTTCCAACTCAACCCGAATCGTACTCAAAAGCTCAGAGATTCTTCGGTACTCTTGCTGGGCAGCACTGGCAATCTCATCAAGGTCTTCTTTGCCTTTCTCCACAGCCGCCACAGCTTTCTTGAAGATCTCATCAAGCGCTGCGATGTCAAAGACATATGAGTTCAAGGTGCCGCCCCTTTCTATAACAGTAATGATAACGATAATTAATAACAACCATGGCTATTAATACTTCCTGCAATTTATCTATAATTTCCATTTTTGGCATTTTCTTCCTGCCGCCAAAATAACTTTTACACCATGTTTTTGCACTGGAATTAAGAAAA